>Ga0206130_10003368_pt1 | contig 20934 bp, 21 predicted proteins | sample Helgoland_Spring_9_FD_148637 | JGI IMG/M metagenome (GOLD analysis project Ga0206130, IMG submission 148637) | Pelagic subsurface seawater microbial communities from Kabeltonne, Helgoland, North Sea - Helgoland_Spring_Bloom_20160512_1 | ecosystem: Environmental > Aquatic > Marine > Epipelagic ... | reverse complement strand
ATTAACTCTGATGTTGTTCCCTCATCTAACACACGCGGCGATACAATTAGACATCCGTTTAATGGGACTGTTACTGCTGGTGGAAGTGCCGATGGATCAACATTCGATATTACTTATAATGAGGTTCCTAAATCTGCTTGTGTAAAATTGGGCCAACTTTACAGTCTCAATGATCCTGATTTTGATAGCCTGCAAGTTGGGTCAGCGGATACAGATTCAAATGATGATGGAATTATTGGTGTGATTGAATTGGAATCTGCCTGTGATGATACGAATGAAATGACTTGGACGTTCTTTTAATCATCCATAATTAAAAATAAATTTAAATGTCCCGAGATTTTTAAAAAGATCTTCGGGGCATTTTTTATTGGGATGACAAGGATTTGTTGCTATCCCCTTTCCACACCTTCCATCTTCAATTACAATAGAGATGTAAAAATCTTATAAGGGATCATTTCATGCATAAAAATATTGTTATTTGCGGTTACAAACGCTCACCATTTCATTTCGCTAATAAAGGCGCGTTGGCAAAAATTCGCCCCGATGATATGGCGGCAACGGTGATAAAGGCGTTGATAACCGAAACTGGCGTTAATGCAGATGATATCGAAGATTTATTGATGGGGTGTGCATTTCCAGAAGCCGAGCAAGGGTTTAACCTTGCGAAAATTGTTGGTCAATTATGCGCCCTTCCTGATTCTGTTGCGGGTGCGACGGTTAATCGTTTTTGTGGATCGTCAATGACAACCATGCATATGGCCGCAGGCTACATGCAAATGGGCGCAGGGGATGTATATATCGCCGCAGGTGTTGAATCAATGACACGCATTCCCATGGGTGGATTCAACCCAATGCCAAACCCGGCGATGACGGATGTTAACCCGAATGCGTATATCTCAATGGGCTTAACCGCGGAAAATTTGGCCAATAAATATAATATTTCTCGTGAGGATCAAGAAAAATTTGCTCTATCTTCGCATCAAAAGGCCTCTAACGCAGTATCAACAGGGAAATTTGATGATGAAATCGTTGGTGTCGGTGATATCGCTGAGGATGGTTGTATCCGCCATGATGCGACATTAGAAGGGTTTGCAGGGTTAAAACTGGCCTTTGATGAAAATGGATCTGTAACGGCGGGAACATCATCCCCGCTAACCGATGGTGCCTCGGCATTGTTGCTTGCGACCGAAGAATACGCGGATAAACACGGATTACCAAAATTGGCACGCATTAAATCTGTGGCAACCGCGGGATGTGGTGCGGATATCATGGGCATTGGTCCTGTACCAGCCACACAAAAAGCGCTAGAGCGCGCAGGCCTAACCATAAATGATATTGATATTATCGAATTGAATGAAGCCTTTGCCGCACAAGGCATGTCCGTTTTGAAAGAATTAGGCGTTGATGATATGTCTCGCGTCAATTTGGATGGTGGTGCGATTGCCCTTGGTCACCCATTGGGCGCATCAGGTGCGCGTATCACGGGTAAGTTAGCTTCACTCATGAACCGCGAAGGTGCGAAATACGGTCTTGCCACAATGTGTATTGGCGGTGGTCAAGGCGTTGCGACCATACTCGAAGCCATATAAATCGAACCCATGAAAATTTTACACACCATGGCTGGGGGTGCGGCAGGTGGGGCCGAAATGGCTTATGTCGATTTATTGATCGCGCAAAAACAAGCCGGGATGGATGTCATTGCCGCATGTCGCCCAAATGCACAACGGGTTCCTCTCCTCCGCGATGCAGGGGTTTCTGTTTACGAGTTGCAATTTGGCGGGATATTTGATTTCAAAACACGTAAAGGCCTCAAGAAACTTATTTATGATGAACAAATTGATATTGTTCAATGTTGGATGTCACGTGCGTCTAAATTAACCCCTAAAATTGAAGGTATTCCAAAAATTGCACGCCTCGGCGGGTATTATAATTTAAAATATTATCGCGATGTCGATCATTTTATTGGCAATACGCCCGATATTTGCCGATGGCTCGTTGAGGACCAGGGAGTGGACGTTGACAATGTCACTCATATTAACAATTTCGCGGAATTGGAACTAATCGAAATGCCTTTAACAAAGGCTGATTTTGATACAGACGATAATGTATTTGTGTTTCTCACACTGGCGCGCCTTCATCACGTAAAGGGCATTGATACGGCTTTAAAATCCATGAAACAGGTTGAAAATGCGGTTCTGTGGATTGCAGGGGATGGTCCAGAGGAAAAAAACCTTAAACAATTAGCGGATGATTTAAATGTCACTGACCGTGTGCGTTGGTTGGGGTGGCGCACGGATCGTGCGGCGTTATTGGATGCATGTGACGCGGTGTTATTTCCATCGCGGTTCGAACCCTTTGGCGGTACATTTGCACAAGCCTGGGCGGCAAAACGTCCACTGGTGACAACGGCCTCCGAAGGGCCATCTCAATATGTCACCCATGGGGTTGATGCATTGGTCGCATCAATTGACGATGATCAAACGCTGGCAACCCATATGCGCGCGGTTATGGACGATAAACATCTTGCGCGATCTCTGACGCGAGAGGGGTATAAATCATATGAGTCACATTTTATTAAGAAAAAAGTTTTAAAATCATATGAGACACTTTATAATTACATTAAATAAGTTGACATATTTTATATTTTTTGCTATATTTATGAAACTTATAGATTTTAACGAAGGATTTAGATTATGGCTGATGGCTCAGATTATGCACTATACGAGAACAGTGTTGAAGCAGTAAAAGCAACAGGCTTTCAAATGCCCACCGAAACACAGGAACGCATTGATGCGGTGTTATCCCAACATGCGAAATCCATTGTTGGCATTCCATTTGATCAATTGACCGATTTGCAACGCGCCAAATTTAATGCTGCAGAAATTATGGTTCGATTGAACCAAGATGATGCGCCATCATCACGTTTTAGAAAAATTAGATTGTCGTGCGAGCAAGATCACATAAACGACATGCATGCCCGTATGATGAATGCGTTTCAAGAAAAAGTGAATAATGGTGATTACAGTAGTGACAGTGATGCGGTTTTCTCAACCAGTAAAAAAGACCTAACACATACATTGCGTATTTTGGATGGAGAACCAGAATTAATGGCGGAACTTCAGAAAGATGAAGCTGCGTTCAATCAATTCCTATTCGAAGCGAACGAACCAAATAGCCGTGGTAAAAAATCACGTGTGATTCAGAAGGTGAAATCCGCTGTTCAAAATGTTAGGCAACAAAAAATTAAAGAAATGGAACCAGTGAATGAATTCATTAATGCCCATTTTCAAAATATTTATAGCCAATCATCAGAAAATGTTATGGATGTCATTGGTAAGGTTCAAGAATTTCTTGCGGAAAACCATGATCGCGCGGCATTGAATGATTTTGTCACAAGCACACAATCGGAATACGGATTAGAGGTCATAGCGCCAGAAGATGATGTGAATGACATGTCTCAAACGCGAGAAGTGCTAATGGCACCCATCAACGCATTCATTAACACGCATTTGCAAAATATTTATGCTCAATCACCTAAGCAAGTGAATGAAGTTATTGATAGAGTGAGTTTTTTCATTGCGCAGGATCCTTCTGATGAAACAATTGAAAAATTCGTTGCGAATATTAAGTCTGATTATGAATTGGATGGCCAAAAGGTTGTTAAGGTTGCACCTCTAAAATTAACAGACGCACAGCGTATTGCAGATGATGAGCCCACTGATGCAGTTGAGGAATTATTGGCTACCGCAAGAGCGGTGGCTGAAGCAGATCAAATTACAGGTGTTCCTGTTTATTCTGAGGAAGAACCGAAGGCAGAAATTGATTTAGATACGATTAAAATGCCGAAAGTTGCACGTGGAACTGCGGATATTCAGTCCGAATCTGAAGGCGGTGAACTCGCACAAAAATCTGCGGAGATGAAAGAAAAGCATGGGATCGGAATACCAAGCTTTTTATTAAGATCTGCCGTTTTGGACAATGTTGATAATAAAGTACAAAGACCAGTGTTGGGTGCCCCAATGAGAACGATTCCAACGGGGCCTGTTTCTCAAGTGCTTGAGGGTGAGAACAGAGAAGCACAAGCAAAACCGAAAATTGGTTTTGTGGAGAGGTTAAAATCAGCAGTGTCTAAACCAGCATTGGCGGTTGCTGCTGGTGTCGCTGCTGTATTAATTGTTGGCGCTACGATGTTATCTAATGGTCAGAATAATGACGTTGCTGTTCAGGCTGATATTGATGCACCGGCCCCAATCGTTGCGGCATCAACGGGATTTGATCTCGCGCCATTATCTGATGCGATAGTTGGGCTTGCACAACCGTTGCCTGCATCACCGTCGGGGGCGGATGCTATGACACAATCGCCAACGATGGATTCACCGTCAACGGCATTTGATTACCCAACTGTATCAGAAACTGTTTCTTTGCCGCTCACTGAAAACAACATCTTCGCAGAGATTGAACCAGCCACAGAAACAATTGAAATTATTGAAGAGGTTGTCGTAGAGGTCGCGCAAACAGTTGATCTGCCGATTACGTCATCCGCAATGACGGATCTTGAGCTTTCTATGTTAGTTAGCAATCTTGATAAAGCGCAAGAGGCGGCAGATTTGCAATATATCGCAGAAATGAATGCGGCCGAGGATGTGCGAATAGAGGCAGAGAAAGCCGCAGAAACCCAACAAGAAATCGTGAGTTTTCGTCATTCCCCACAAACGGCATTGACCTTTAATGTGGTTGCGTCGGAAACTGCCGGTGGCGGTGGTCTCCCAGCAATTGAATATTCAAATGTGATGGAACAAGTTGAAGGGTTATACGGGGGATTAGGTTTAGATGTTCCAGATGATATGAGAGAAAAAGCAGAAAATCTTGATAAAATGATCAACCGTGCACGTGGGGTGCATATTGATTCAGAAACTGTTGAAATCGCAGGGCATGATATGACGTTAAGTATGGGGCATTCAAAAACGATGAACCGTTCCGAATTGAACGCAATGGGGTGGAAAGCGCAAATGTTGGCTAAAACCGTTTTGAGTGATTTTGGCCAGGAAGGTTTTGAGGTTGCAGCAGCAATTCAAAAATCATCTATGGATAGTGTGACTGGATCATCGGCTTCTTTTGAGATGGTTAAACAAGATTATGCGGCGGTAAAGGTTGCCGTTGATACAGGTCAAGGATGGGCTGCACAACATTTCAAAACCAGCAGTGATCCACAGATTGCCGCGGCAATCAAAGCGATGCAAGAACGTGAACTGAACCCAGCGGACGGAATATCAGTACGTTTTGGAAATGAAATAGCCGAGAGTGCAAAGGCAAAACCATTAACGCCTAAGTCTTAATCTTATATAAATCACGTAATAACAAGGCGGTGAGGATAAATGCACCGCCTTGATGCATTGCGGCCATTGGAATTGTGATATGGGACATGATGGTGGCAATTCCCAATATGAATTGAAAAAACACCATACCGCCCAATGCGAATGACCTTGTCCGCCACGCAAATGTAACAATCATCAATAATGCAATTGCCGCGATCCACCGATGGGTGAAATGAATGATAGATTCATTATTCATGAAGATATTAAAATCCATCATTTGAAATTCATTTGGGATCATCACGCCTTGATACATATGTGGCCATGATGATGACACTAACCCGGCGTCTTTGCCTGCCATAAACGCCCCCCATATAATTGTAATGGCCAACATGATCATTGCGCCCCAACCATGGCGGCGTTTGCAAAATGATGTGGGGTTTGGTTTTGGTGGATTAAGGGACATGCCCAACCACATTAACCATCCAAAAATGACAAAGGCCAGACCCAAATGCGCGGCTAGTTTATAATGGGAAACCGATGGCCGATCGGCAAGGCCGCTTAACACCATGACATACCCCATCACGGCCTGACTACCGCCGAGGATAAGAAGCCCAATTAAGGATGTCTTATACCCCTCAGGAATCATATTGCGAAGCCAGAAATAGATGAGGGGAAGGGCATATATCAACCCAATTAATCGCCCCCACAAACGGTGAAGCCATTCCCAAAAAAAGATGTTTTTAAATTCATTCAAAGACATACCCATATTGATTTTTTGGTATTCGGGCGTGTTTTGATATAACTGGAACACCCGATCCCATTCCTCGGCGTTTAATGGGGGGACGGCTCCCATCAATGGGCGCCATTCAACGATGGATAGGCCACTTTCTGTCAGGCGGGTTATTGCACCGATAACGGCCATACAAAACACGGTGAATGCGGTAAAAAACAACCAATTGGCAATAGAAATGTTATTTTTTATATCTGTCATAGAAAATAACTCAAAACCTCTAATCTTTTTCCATCGTGCATTGCAGGGGTTGTTCGTGAAGGCGCGCGTAATCCATGACCTGAACAACCTTTGTTTCTGCAATTTCATATGAATAAATACCACATACGCCTACACCTCGACGATGGACATGCATCATGATTTCGTTGGATTCAGGTTTGGATTTTCCAAAGAATTTTTCCAAAACATGAATGACGAAATCCATAGGGGTATAATCATCATTTAATAAAATGACCTTATACATGCTTGGTCTTTTTGATTTCGGTTTGGGTTTTAACAGTGTGTCCAATGCATCGTGTTCATCACGTTCATGATCATCAGAATGATTGGATAATCGGGCAATCATTTCGCATTAATTAACCATTGAGTTTCCGTAGAAGGAATAGCCACGGTCACGTCTTAATAAATTTTTGATATTCGCATCGATATCTACGCTGAAATCTGATGCTCCGACGATATGACCTGATTGAATATCAAGCATTTTTAAATTCACCATAACCTCGTCACCCGCAACACCATAAGTTCCTGTCAGGACATACCCAACCTTGTATTCCGTACGGATATCATCAATATCACGAGACAACATGAATTCGCCACCTTCGGTTCTATCTTTTATACCTTGCTTGATATTGACGCTCTTGCGTAATTTAAGCTCAGAAATAGTTAAACCGCGCTGTGCTAATCGTGATGAAACTTGTTCGGATACGACACGACCGAATGTATCTGTTTTTTCCATTTTATCGATATTTGCAATTGTTGCGACGATAACGGGAATCGGCGTGCCTTCTAACATGTTGGTTTGATCTAAAATACGGTCAACGGTGACATATGTTTCCCTGGCCAAATCATTATCAGTATAATCGCTGTTTGCGCGACCCATGAATCCAGTCACGTTTGACGCGGCAATGCGTGCGTCACTGCGCTTTTGATAATTACCGCAAGCAGATAAAGTGACCAGAACACCAAGGATAGAAAGACAAAGAATAGTTTTATTCATAAACCGTAAGCTCCAAATTAAATATTATAAATAGAAGTTTAACAGTGTTGGTAAAACTTGCAAATTCTTAATTTGCAATAATATTGGAAATATTATTGTGCGTTTCGGCGATTTCACGACCCTTTGGGGATAACCAACATATGCAACGCCCATATCCGTCACGAAATTTGATACGGCGGTGTTCAATAAGACCACTATCGATGGCGGACATTGTTTGTGTTTTTCCGTATTTATCCCATAATTCGGCTTCGAATACGCAATTGTCTGACCCGTCCATGAATTTCTCTAATTCTAATAGATCATTAAGCATGCCTGACATATGTACCCCCTATTTCAACGATTAAATGCATGAGAGTGATTCTCAATAACCTAAGTCTGAATCAACATGAGGTATGAGTCAATAAATAAAAACACTATATATAGATATTTACAGTTATTTCGTATTAATTGTTGAACATTGCTATGCGTTGTTTTCCTATGTCGCACGCGCATAAAAAATCACGCCAATTTAAAAAATAAAGTGGCGTGATGAGTGGTATTATCCGTGGATAAAAAAATCTATTCTTTTTCGACTTGTCCGTAATCAAGTTCGACAGGCGTTGCACGACCAAAAATTGAAACAGAAACCTTCAATTTTTGTTTGTCTTCGTCAATTTGTTCAACAATCCCATTAAATGATGCGAATGGGCCATCGGTAACGCGAACTTCCTCGCCAATATCAAACAATATGGTGACGGCAGGGTTGTTCACATCCTCGTCTAATCGGTTCATCATTGCTTCGGCTTCTTTTTGTGAGATCGGAACGGGTTTGCGTCCACCGCCCAAAAATCCAGTGACCTTGTCTGTGTCTTTAATCAAATGCCACGCCGCATCGGACATTTCCATTTTTATAAGAATATATCCAGGGAATATTTGTTTTGTGTTGGTAACACGTTGACCGCGTTTAAGTTCGACAACCTCTTGTGTTGGAACCATGATCTCTTCTATGTCATCGGCAAACCCTTTTTTTACGGCTTGCTCTTGAATTGAATCAGATATCTTTTGTTCGAAACCTGAATAAACCTGAATGACGTACCATCTTGCGGTCATAATAAATACTCCTGAAAAATTATCCTAAAATCCATTGAATGATTGATGCGACTGTTTGATCAACCAAAAATAAAAAAATCGCAACAATCGTAACCATTGCAAATACCATTAACGTCGAAATGATTGTTTCTTGACGTGTTGGCCATGTAATCTTTTTTGTCTCGGCCTTAACTTGATTAAAAAATCCAATTGGGCCTGTTTTTTTATCTGTCTGTGCCATAGTGATCCTTAAAATTATCCCATCTATTCCTCTATCGGCCTTGGCCGTTGAAATGATCAAAATATAGGGAATATCACTTTATAATCAGAATAAGTAAAAAAGCCAAGAGAATTATTTATAAATAATCTTTGATGGCGGCTTCATAATCGGCAAGAGCTTGTCGTAAAAGACCAATTTTAGAATCAATATTGGATTGAACAGGCATGGTTGCCAACTTGTCTTTATTTGTTTGAAGATAGGATTCTATCTCGGTGGATATCGATCGTATTTTTGCGGCCCCGACTTGAAAGCTGGACGATTTTAAAATATGAACGCTGTCGATAATTTCATTATCGTTACCTGATGATCGCGCAACATCAATAGAGGCAAGGATAACATGGGTATCATTGATGAATCCATCGACTAATTTTTTAAACACATCACCTAAAATATCTTTGGCCTCGTCAACTTGTTCCGCATCAATATGTTCACTCATAACGATTATCATGCCCCTAATAACGCTAAAGGGATAGAGCGAATATAAAAGTATGCGTTATTAAATTTTCTTAAAAGCCCATTTTATGGTGTCATTCAAACCATTAAAGGGCAGTGATATAACAATTTGAGATGTTTTTTTAATGCGCATGCCGTTGCCGCAAAATACGGAATCTTCAAGGCGCGGCGGGGCATCACTATGACATTGAAACATCCACCCTGTACCGTTGGCGATTTTCAGCAAAACATCGCGACCGTCATTAACGACCGATGCTTTTACAGACGGGTGAAGATGAAACCGCAATGTAACGGGCAAGGATTGAATAGAAATATCGCGAATGAAAATATCCTCACCTCTGATATCTTCGCCCATTTTGTCCATATATATGCGGCGTGTATGGGTTGTGTTGAAATTATTTCGGTATTGTTCGTGCGAACCAACAAATAAAACATCACTGTTTAATTTTTCTAATTCTGCCTTTGGCCTGACGGTTGCGTGTTGCGGGTTTACTTCACCTATCTCAGCAGTTGAGTGAGCCGCGATATCAGAAAGGGCCTGTTCCCAGTTTTTATCCAAGAAATGTGTGCCGCAACAACTTATTAATCGGTGACCCGCATGCGCTATTTCTATCGCCATCGGTGCGGTATGGGATCCACCAAAATTCCCATGATCAATAATGATTGACGTTTTTCCCTTACGCATGGATGTATATCCAACATCATCAAATACGCGATCTTGGCGTCTAATTTTATGACCGGTGGCGCGGATTATTTTTTCGAGATTATTTTTGTTGGGCAGGGTTGCCCCTTGGAATGACGGCAGGTTTTTATCAACATGGCATATGCCCACAATAAACCGCGTTAATTTATCAACGGATAATGAAAGCCACAAAGGGATGGTTCCCCCTTTTATTTGTAAGGATTGTTTAACGATTAAAATCATATGGAGGAGTTCAAGCGCATTTTGTGGATTTCGATCGAACAGACCACCGTCGGCAAGTATTAGGTCATTTAAAACCCCTTTGAAGAGTAAGATATAGCTGTCCATTTCCATTTTGTTATAAAAACTGTCGCAATGGCATTGAATAATGATCAACGCCCATAATATTGCCATGCGGTCAAAATCATCCAGAGGAGCAGGAGTGGCCAGTGTGTTTTCAATGTGGCGATATTGCCGGTAAAATGATTGATGTAGGATATTTAAAAAATCGTCCGGTGCGGTTTCGAATGCAAAGGGATAGACAATCATCCAATTGACCAATCGCCGTGCGCTTAAGGCCGGTGACCATATAACGTGGTGATATGGTTTAAAATCCGTGCACCATAAGGATGTGATATCGCGCAAGGCTTTCCTTGCTTCGTGGCCACCAAGGGATTTTAGCTCTGACCCAAATTCAAATCCGTGTAATTTTTCAAAAAACAACGTGTCTTGGTATTGTGATCCTATCAACCAAGATGCCATGTCCAATGGAACACGGTATCCATTTATATCCAATTTTCCTGAGGCGGCCCACCGCCCACGGCCTGCATCACCTTCAATAATATCAACGGGAAATGATGAAAACTGTAATGGTTCTTCCAGATTTCCTAATGATAAATCATAAACAGGGCTGAGCATTTTTACGTGCGCGGCCTTGTGACTCAGGTTTTTGAGCCATTGGGTCGGCATGACTTAACCCTCTTTTAGATTTTGAATATTTTGGGCGTAATGGTCGTGTCCATCTTTAAACACATATGTTCCTGCAACCAACACATTTGCCCCGGCCGCAATAACCTTTGGTGCGGTTTCGTGTGTGATTCCACCATCAACTTGTAAATCAATATCACGTCCTGTTGCATTAATACGTGCGCGAACATCGGTGATTTTATCTTCTAATGCGATATAGCTCTGTCCGCCAAACCCAGGGTTAACCGTCATGACCAATACCAAATCAACCAAATCCATTATATGGTCTAAAACTGATGTGGGGGTTGCTGGATTAAGTGCGATACCCGCCTTTTTCCCCAATGATCGAATATGTTGAAGGGTACGGTGAGGGTGTTTGTCGGCTTCAGCATGAATGGTGATGATATCTGCGCCTGCGTTTGCAAATGCATCGATATAAGGGGTGGCAGGATCAATCATTAAATGAACATCGAAGATCTTATTTGTATGGGGGCGCATGGCTTTAATAACAGGGGCGCCAAATGTGATGTTGGGGACAAAATGACCGTCCATAACATCAAGATGAATATATTCCGCGCCTGCGGCGTCAATATTTTTTAATTCTTTTTCCAAATTGGAAAAATCGCAAGATAACATGGATGGGGCAATTTTTACGTTTGTCATGGCGTAAAGTCTAAATGATTTTTATTTCTTATTCCACTTACCATTATCATCTTGTTGCCAATAAGTGAGGTCATGGTTTGCCTCTTTATAAACCTTCCAACGCCTGCGTGCGTCTTTAATTTGGGTCTCAACTCGACCGTCTAACATCTCACAACACATTTTGAAATCGGCAACATTATCGACCACACATCCGTGGGTTAAAATTAATATTTCTGCCTCGTTCACGTTATTATCATTGACCGTAATCCAAATGGGTTGTTTATCCGCATGCTTATCACCATCCGCGCCATGGGGTAAAAAGATATCAGGGCGAAAAGACCAGAGAAGATCATTTAAGCGTGTTGCTTCTTTATCATCAGGAACACGGATCATAACTTTTGCACCTGATTGCCATGCTTTCATGGCAATGGCGGGCAAGGTTTGGTCCAATGTGGATTGTTCCATATGATAAAAACGAATATCGGTCATATTTTATTGGCTTGTAACCCAGTTATATAGTGCGCGAACACCAAAACCAGTCGCACCTTTGGGACATGTATCACCATCATCTTTGCGCCATGCTGTCCCTGCAATATCCAAATGCGCCCATGGGCGATCATCAGTGATAAATCGTTGTAAAAAGACCGCCGCAGTCGACGCGCCGCCGAACGGTGATGTCGCCAAATTGCGCATATCAGCAATCGGGGAATCGATTAATTTGTCAAAATCTTTGTTGACAGGCAAAGGCCAGAAATCATCACCTGTTTGTTTTCCTTGAGTCCAAAAATGTGTCTCAAGCTTTTTATCATTTGAAAACACACCTGCGATGTTCAAACCCAATGCCGCCATGCATGCACCTGTTAGGGTTGCAACATCGATGATCGCCTTTGGGTTATATTTATCTTGAACATAGGTCAACGCATCGGCCAAACATAAACGCCCTTCGGCATCGGTGTTGATCACCTCAATCGTTTGACCGGATAGGGAGGTCAAAACATCGTCAACACGATACGCATTTCCCGCGATCATATTTTCCGCCAACGCCACGGCCGCAACAACATGGGTTTTCTCATTGTTTTCTGCCAAGGCTTTCATCGCGCCAATGACGGCGGCAGATCCACCCATATCCATTTTCATGGTTTCCATTGATCCGCGCGGTTTCAATGAATATCCACCTGTGTCAAATGTAACGCCTTTACCGATCAGGGCCAGTGGTTTCCCTGTTTTTGATTTGCCCTTTCGTCCATCATATTCCATGATGACCAAACGTGGTGGGCGTTCTGATCCCTTACCCACGGCCAGAAGAGCCCCCGCGCCCATCTTTGTTAATTTCTTTTCATCCAAAACAGTAATTTTAACAGATGTGCCTTTGAACAGTTTTTTAATCTCGCTCACATATGTTTCAGGGTACAAAACATTCGGTGGTTCGTTCACAACATCGCGTGCGAAAAAGACGGAATCAGATATGGCTTTCATCGATTTAAATGCACGATCTGCGTTGGCTTTATGATCACAAGCGATTTTTAACGTGATGTTTTTGCCTTTTGGTTGATCCTTGGTTTTATATTTTGTGAAATTATATGATTTTAAATAAAACCCATTGGCGAATGTGCAGGCCGAATCAGAATCTAAAACATCGACCATAACGGATTGTTTTATTTTAAGAGAAGACAGTTTTGCCCATAACTTACCTCCGGCACTTTCCAAATCCAGTGATGTTGCACCTTTGTCTATTCCAACCAAAACATATGTGGTGAAGGTGTTTTTTTCTTGAACATCAAACGTTGATATTGTCCCGTTCTTACCATCAAAAACATTGTCCTTTTCATCCAGAATACTTTTAACCCTGTTGAAAACCGGTGCGGAGACATTGCCCTTAAGCTTTGTGGGTTTTCCGTTAATGATAGGCAAAATGATACATGATGATTTTGCAGGAATTGTTTTGATGAATTGAATAGATGCTGACATTGGTTTATTCTCTCCTTTAAAGATAATGTTAAAGTATAACCAGTCGTGAAAGCCATTCAAGAGTGATATCCATTTTCGATCGCTATGTTCTTAAAATTTTTGCTGGGGCAACAATAATAACGGCCCTGTCATTGACGCTTATCATTTTGATGACGCAATCTATTCGTTATTTGGAATTGGTTATCGCCAGCGATGCGTCCGCTTTGTACTTTCTCGTTATGATTGGGCTTGCGATTCCTAAGTTTTTAGAGGCGATATTACCCTTGGCCTTTGCCATTGGTGCGCTTTATACAATTCATCGCCTAATGTCGGATCGTGAAATGACAATCATGATTGCATGTGGTGCATCGATCACATCCATTGGCCGTGGGTTTATGATCTTTACTGCGATTATGATGGCTGTTCAATTTTTATTATCTGGGTGGTTTGCACCAATGGCGGTGGAACAGCTTCAAAAAACGCGTATGGATTTGAAAAGCCATTATGCAACATTGATGTTTCGCGAGGGGGTTTTTAACAATTTGGGGGATTCGCTGACGGTCTTTGTTGAGGAGAGACCCAGCGCAAATGAGCTTAAAAATTTGATGATTCACGATGAAAACGGGAATTTGAATGTCGGTCAACAAACCACGATTATTGCCAAGCGTGGGATTGTTAATTTCACGGATGAAACACAACAATTGTTAGTTTATGACGGAACACAATATCAACGCAACATTGCAAGCAATCGCGTTTCTCGGTTGGATTTTCAACAATATTCGTTGGATGTCCCCGCGGAGCAGGGCTCTGTTACCACAAGATGGCAAGAACCTGACGAGCGAACTTTTGAGAGATTATTTTTAGCCAAAGGAAAGTCGCCAGAACGCGACCTTAGGAAAAAAGATGAGTTTATGGCGGAAATCCACAAACGGATTTCAACGCCATTTCTATATTCGGCGTTTATGGTGATAATTTTGGTTTTGACGTTAACTGGATCTTGGAATCGTCGTGAACAAGTCCGCCCAATTATTAAATCGGGGATCATTATCGTCATGATGCAGGCGCTCTATCTTGTTATATATAATGAAGCACAGGATAAAATAGCCTTTAACTTTGCTCTTTATGCCACTGCGATATTCCCCACAATATATAGTCTATGGGTGATCCATCGGTATCAAACAAAGGGGATTTAAAATAAATGAAGGCTTTGTTTTGCCACGATCATTTTTATTACCGTGATGAAGATGTTGTTTTATCAAAAGGGCAATATCATCTTTCGATTTGGGATCGTTACCTCAAACGATTTGATCATCTTAAAATAATCGGACGCGATGGCGGTATAGCAGATCAACATGAGGCGGGAATAAATACATCATCGCGTGATGGCGTGTCATTTGACCTGTTTCCAAATTTTAACTCATTACGTGGCTTGCTGTTTGGTCGTAAACATATCAAAAATACAATTGCTGAATTGGTTTCTAACCACGATGTTATTATTTTGAGAGGCACGAGCGAGATTGGTTCCATGGCTTTTGCACAGGCAAAGCGTCAAGGAAAATATATCGTGATGGAGGTTGTATCATGTGCATGGGATGAATTGTGGTATCACGGATCATTAAAAGCAAAATTATACGCGCCCTATCGCTTTTATAAACAACGACAATTGGCAAAAGATGCGGATGCAACATTTTACGTTAGTCGCGAATTCTTGCAAAAACGATACCCTTCCTGCGCCCCATTAATCGCCGCAGTATCAGATGTTGTTGTTGGGCATGATGATCTTTATGAGCGCCCAACAATTCCGCAAGCGCCCTTTAAAATCGGCATGATAGGAACATTAAAAAATAGATTAAAAGGTGTTCAGGTTGCCATAGAGGCGTGTCACATTTTAAAATCAAAAGGTATAGAAAATTTTTCTTTTCATGTTTTAGGTCCAGGGGACGCGCAACCGTGGCAAGAAAAAGTGAATGATTTGGGTTTAAAAAATCATGTTTTTTTCGATGGAATACGCGAAAGCGGCGTACCTGTTTTAAAATGGTTACAAGATTTGGATATTTATATCCAACCTAGCTTTCAAGAAGGTCTGCCTCGTGCGGTTGTGGAGGCCATGGCACAATCATTGCCTGTTATTGGATCGGACGCAGGTGGAATTCCAGAGTTAATTGATCGGGCATGGATTTTTAAACGTGGTAAATCATCTGTTCTTGCGGATAAAATTGAAACCATGATCAATGATGAAAATATAATGCGTCATCAATCACGTAAAAATTTGGTAACTGCAAAAAATTATATCTATGAAGATTTGATGAAAACGCGTGACGAGTTTTGGACGAATGTGAAAACTAAGGCTTTGCAGAATCAGCAAGAGTAAGCGTTAATCCATCTAATTTTTCACTCATAATTAACTGACATGATAAACGGGAATTTTCCTCACGGTCGAATGTTTCATCCAACATGTCATCTTCATCATCACGCATGTCATATAATTTATCAATCCATGCATCATCAACATAAACGTGACAAGTGGCACAACAACACGCGCCACCGCATTCTGCCTTTATAGATAAACCATGATCACGAATAATTTCCATGACTTGCCACCCTTCAATGGCATCCAGATCATGTTTTTTTCCTGTTTGGTCTGTTACATGTATTTTCATGGTTGTGTGTTTTCACTCATTTGGCGGTATCCGATGGCCAATGCGGCGGATCCCCATGCCGCGGCAATAACCGCGCCGAATGCAAATCCAAAATCAAGAATTGCCATTTGAGAGGGCAGGCCAGCCACGTCTTCTTCAACGCCGAAAATTCCCTGTAGGGGGATATAGAGGAATAGGCCAACGGCTAATGCTGTGGCTGCCTTTACAAAAAATATAGGAAGGGAAAATCCGAATCCGCGAAATTTTTTAAAAAAGGCCACAACATCAACTTCTGCAATGACAAGAATGGGTAAAATCGCAAATCGCATTGCGTATAAAATAATAACCATAAAGGCGATAAGGGGCAGGAATAACGACGTATCAAATGCTTCTTGATTTTCTGCTGCTGCTTGCATCGGCTTGAATATCATTTCCATTGCGCCATAGGCACCGCCGATTAAATACCCAAATATCATATAGGTAACGGCACCGCCGATAAGCAAATCTTTTCGTTCCAAGATGTTTAATTGAAACATGACAGGGGCGTCTTTGTCTTTTTTGCTTGGCGCATTGAGAATTATAAAAATGACAAGAGAGCAAAAAATACCTGTGATGAAATCTGCTGGAATTTGTAAAAGCGCCAATTGAAACGGCGATGCGTCTTTATAGAAATCTATACGAGATACCATTAAGGTAAGGAATGTCACGATAGTTGGAATCATTGTCATTGGTAATAATGTTTTATGATTCAGCCACAGGCTTAATCCCCCTTTATGAAGTGCACGAATGACCTCGAAATATTTTACGTTGGTTTCAGTAGGGGTGTTCATTACGCTGCTTTTTCCTTTTCAACACCCAATTTCTTTTGAAGGTCGCTGGATGATGTTGTGTATTGAAATCTTAGCTTTTTGTCAGGGTGAATAATGCGGAAGGCTTCTTGTGCCATTAATGCGGCCTCGTGGAAACCTGATAAAATCAGTTTCAGTTTTCCAGGATAATAATTAATGTCGCCCACGGCAAAAATACCTGGTTGGGATGTTTGAAATTTTTCTGTATCAACAGGAATTAAGTTTTCATGCAGGTTTAACCCAAATTCAGCAACGGGACCTAATTTCATTGTTAAACCATAGAAAGCCAAGAACCGAGAGCAGTTAAGCGTAATATCGCCTTTATCTTTTGTTTTGACATTTAATGATTCGATTTGCCCATTTTCACCGCTGACTTCATTGATATTACCGATGACTAGGTTCATCTTTCCTGCTTCAACCAATTCCCGCATTTTGCGAACGGAATCGGGCGCGGCGCGGAAATCATCACGGCGATGAACCAGAGTGATAGATTTCACCAATGGTTGTAAGTTTAACGCCCAATCCAACGCGGAATCCCCGCCACCTGCAATAACCAGATCGCGATCTGTAAAAGCATCCATTTTGCGAACGGCATAAAATACGGATTCACCTTCGAAATTTTCTAAATTAGGAATTGGTGGTTTTTTAGGCATGAATGATCCACCGCCCGCGGCAATGACGATGACAGGTGCTTCAATAACCGTTCCGGTATCGGTTGTTAATTCCCAATGACCATTATCCAATTTTTGAATTTTTTCTGCCATTTGCGAAAAATGAAATGTTGGGTTGAATGGTGCGATTTGCTCCATCAATCGATCCGTCAATTCTTGCCCAGAAATAATAGGCCATGCCGGAATGTCGTAAATTGGTTTTTCTGGGTAAAGTTCAGCGCATTGTCCACCTGGTCGATCTAATATATCAACCAAATGGCATTTAAGGTCTAACAATCCTAATTCAAAAACGGTGAACAGACCGCAAGGGCCCGCACCGATAATAATAACATCTGTTGTGTGTGTTTCATTCATGAGTAGTAGTTTTAGCGAGGTTTTTTATAAAAGCAATATCCAAGGGTGGATATTTTGTTTCATGATAACTTATATGTCCCATCAATCGTCAACAGAATATCCTTTAATCCCGTATCTTGTTCAATTTTTTGGCGTAGGCGATAAATCTGTGTCTCAACGGCATGTGTTTCTAAATCGGATCGATATCCCCATATTGTATTAAGTAACTCTTCGCGAGTGCATCCTTTGTCACCTGCTTGCACGAGTGCAATTACTAAATCGGCTTCTCGTTCGTTTAATAAGATTTCGTAGGAATTTAGTGTAAAAATCATGTTTTTTGGATAAAAACTGTATTTTTTATAGTGTAAATCACTATTTATTCGATTTAATGATAGTTTTTTTTCAAAAAAATCAAGAATACAGCCTATTTTTAATGGTTTTTCATCTGTTTCATTTGCATTAACGCTTAAACTAGCGTTTTTTATATCATTTGATAGGTGTATTTGTGGCATATGCGTGGTTAATGCGTGCGAAATCACTTCTATTTCGGTTGAGGTAAACCCTGTGACATGAATTGTGGTGGGATGATGTAGCATAGAAGGTATATTGGCACAGCTTTTGCAATAATAAAACCATGGTTGATATGATTACACAAAATGCGCCCTATTATGTCCGTGCGAAACATTTCGATACACAACGCATGGCGGGCACAGTATCAGTTTGGAAAAATAATGGCGGTGAAGATAACACGGTGTCCACGTCATCATTGTCATCGTCACTTGCTGGTGGTGATCAAGGTGGACAATCGGTAAAAGCACCATCAGCTAGCTTCAGCGAATTTTTGGATGTTGTGAATCCGCTGCATCACTTGCCAGTCGTTGGAAATGTTTACAGATCAATGACGGGGGATGAAATATCATCCGTGGCACGCATTGCGGGTGGCACGATTTATGGTGGGCCATTAGGCGGTTTATCATCCATTGCACAAGCCGCAATTGAAGAACATTCAGGCGACAGCATGATAAATAGTATTCAGAAGGCAACAACCGCGGATAAGTCCGATTACGCCGTGTTTGATGATGAACGTACCGCAGGATTAAGACGAAATGATATTAAAGATGATGGTGCGCATAACGATAGCAAAGCGTCGGCTTCGGCACCTTCAAAACCATTAGAAATTTCTCAAGCTGAAACTACTAATCCGATCTCTCTTGATGCCATTCAATGGGAAAAACGAGAGCCCGTCACAACCGTGACAATTGATCTTGCCATGGCGAAAGTAAAAGCGGAAAAGCCGGGCAATCAATGGAATTTAAACAGTTAAATCTTGCCTCATCACTTGTTATAACCTGAATAAATTCTAAGGTAGTATAGAACGCTTATTATAACGACGCATTTCGCTGTTTATTTTTTCTTCTTCCGCTTTTTTGGCTTCACTGTTTTTGTTGTTTTGTCGATATCATCATGATCAATCACTTTTGATTTTTCGGCTTTTTCTTCGGCCGCATCATCTTGGTGTTCGATTAATTCTTCTAACTCTTTCTCTGCGCGTGTCCGTGTGAAAATATTCACTTTTACGCCTTCTTGACGAAGCAGGATGTATTGTTGAAGGATAGATAGAGTGTTACTCCAAGACCAATAAATAACCAATCCAGCAGGGAATTTTGCCAAGATAACGACCAACCAAAATGGCATAATCGCAAACATGATCTTTTGTGCTTGGTCAGTTGGTGGAGGTGATAAACGTTGTTGTAGTGCCATTGTTAGCCCCATGATAATTGGCCATACGCCAATGTGTAGGAATGAAGGTGTATCCCAAGGGATTAAGCCAAACAGCTCAAAAATATTGCTGGGATCAAATGCCGACATATCGCTGATCCAACCCCAAAATGGTTCGTGTCGCATTCCAATATTCACATAGAAAACCTTGTAAAGGGAAAAGAAAATTGGAATTTGCAAGAGGATCGGAAAACATCCAGCCATAGGGTTAACGTTTTCCTTTTTGTATAATGCAAAGATAGCAGATTGTAATTTCGCACGGTCATCACCGTGCTTTTCACGCAATTCAACCATTTGTGGTGCAACTTTGCGCATTCTGGCAAATGATCGGTATGATTTTTGCGCCAATGGAAACACACATAATTTGATGATGACGGTAAACACTAACAACGCCACGGCAAAGCTTCCGAAAAACCCATTCAGGAATGTTAAAATTTCGTAAAATGGGCGTGTGAGGAAATAAAGAACTCCAAAATCAACGGCCAGATCAAAATGGGGAATATCATATTGTTTAGAATAATCTTCCAACATGGATACAATTTTTGGCCCTGCAAAAAATTCGACGGGGACAGTCGCGCTCTCGCCCGGTTGCAATGTGATTGCCGCACCCATTATATCGGTTTGATAATGCGTGGTGTCGTTTCCACGTGGTTCGCCAATGAATCTGTATTTAACTTCTTCGTTGTAGTCTTTGCCCGTTGTAAGGGCGGTCAACCAATATTTATCGGTCATACCAATCCAACCATCATTGGATTTCAAAACCGTATTTTCGCCATCATCAAGGTCGTCATAATCAATTTCTTGCAATTCATCGGCGACGTAGCCAATTGGGCCTTCGTGCAAGATGAATGCGCCTGTCATTTCAGGTGGTAATCCATCACGGCCAACAAGCGCGAATGGGTATAATGTCACAGATTTACGAGATGTGTTGCGTACGGATTGTTCGACCGTGAACATATATTTATCATCCAATGTGATGTTTTTAGAAAACTGCAACCCTTGGCGGTTGTTCCATCGCATGGTTAATGTTTCGTTCGCGGCAAGTGATGATGTATTTGCATTCCAACGCGTGTCTTTTGAAGGCATGGTTAGTGTCTTATCAGATGTTACCCATCCAAATTCACCGTAATAGGCATGAGGAGCGCCCACAGGATTTAACAATGTAACGGGGACGTCGCCTTTTGGATCCGTCATGTAATTGCTTAAGGATAAGTCATCAATGCGTCCGCCTTGTAAATTGATGGATCCGCTTAATGTATCGCTGTTGATTGTGACGCGTCTTGCACCGTTGACGGCTTGTTCACG
>Ga0206130_10003366_pt1 | contig 20935 bp, 18 predicted proteins | sample Helgoland_Spring_9_FD_148637 | JGI IMG/M metagenome (GOLD analysis project Ga0206130, IMG submission 148637) | Pelagic subsurface seawater microbial communities from Kabeltonne, Helgoland, North Sea - Helgoland_Spring_Bloom_20160512_1 | ecosystem: Environmental > Aquatic > Marine > Epipelagic ... | reverse complement strand
TACACCGCTTTATGGTTATTTTTTCAAATTGATTTCCATGCAGCTGGATTGAATCACCAACACCCACTCACACACCCACCCTGTTGCGCCTTTAGCGGACGAGAGGGGGATGTGGGCTGGCTTATACTTGCGTATGCCTGAGCGCGCTTGCTGACAGATGCAGCGATGCGGGAGCGTGCGCGCGTGCGGGAAGTAGATTTAAGAATCAAGAAAGCGTAAACGTCATATCACGCAGAGTAACGCACACTTGTCTGGCTCTGTGTCTGGCTGGAAAAACAAAAGGCCCAGCAATATTATTGCTAAGCCTTTGATTTAAATGGCTCCGGCGGTAGGGATCGAACCTACGACCAATTGATTAACAGTCAACTGCTCTACCGCTGAGCTACGCCGGACCACTTGACGCGGATATAGCTGGGAGGATTTGAGAGGTCCAGTCTAAAATTTCGAAAATAGCCCTAGCGTGCGGAATATTTTGTGTGAAGGTCGATTATGCCTTGGGCTGACACCCGTTGGCGGGTGTTTAGGTCAATTAGATGGGCTAAAACGTTGCGGGTGGCAGCTGGGATCAGGCGAGAATCTACATTTGTATAAATACGCTCTGCCAGTCCTTGGGCGGTGTCGGGCTGTTGTGTTAAGGCGGCCATGATTTGAGCCTCCCGCGCGTCCCGATGTTCCATCAACCAGCGCACCCGCGCCGGCCCGTCCGACACCGGCTCACCATGCCCAGGTAGGTAAAGAAGCTCCGGCCGAGCCAAAAGGCGGATGCAGCTGCGCCGAAACGCCTCGAGGTCACCATCGGGGGGCGAGACCATCGAACTGGCCCATCCCATCACATGATCGCCACAAAAAAGCACATTATCCCATGCAAAGGCCATGTGATTACCAAAATGCCCCGGAGTCCAAATGGCGTTGACCTGTGCGCCCTCATGCTCGAATTTAGCACCATCGGTCAGGTAGATGTCAGGCTCAAACCCTTTATCTACGCCCTCACCACCACCCATGTTGCCCAATTCAGCAAGCGCCACCATATCGGGGTTGCGGCCTGCAAAGCTGTCACCATAGGCATAGATTTTGGCCCCACAGCTTTGGCTCAAAGCTTTGGCCAGCGGGGAGTGATCTATGTGGGAATGGGTCACTATAATTTTGGTGATCTTGTTGCCTGGGCCAACGGCGTCCAATATTGCGACCAGATGATTGGGGTCATCAGGGCCCGGGTCAATCACAGCTATGTCGGTGCGGCCCAGCAGATAGGTATTGGTGCCGGTAAAGGTCATGGGCGAGGGGTTTGGGGCCAATATTCGACGTATTGACCTAGTGATCGTTTCAGCCATTCCTTCTGCGCCCTTAACTTGGTAAACTGCCTGCATGATAGGCACCTACTTTAAAAGATTTGTACCCCAAACGCTCTATGGCCGCGCTGCAGCTATTTTGCTTTTGCCCATGCTCACTCTGCAATTGGCGGTTGCTGCTGTCTTTGTGCAACGTCATTTTGAAGATGTCACGGTGCAAATGACCAATAACCTTTTGTTAGAGATCAAAATGGTGCTTGATGAGCTGAATGATCGCTCAATTGAGGATGTGGCCCGTACCTCCGCGCGCACTCTGAACTTGGATCTGCACGAATGGGACGGGGTAGCGAGCTACAATGCGCCGGTATTTTATGATATTTCTGGACGCACCATCACGCCGATGCTGTTTGAAAATCTAGACCGGGTCAAAGATGTGGATCTGTCCAATTTGGATCAGGTCACCATCGGCGTGCAAAGCGCGAAGGGCCCAATTGAAATCGTGTTTTCGCGCTACCGTGTCTCCGCGTCAAATCCGCATCAGGTCCTTGTTCTTATGGTATTCACTGGTGTTTTCATGACCGTGATTGCCTTTTTATTTCTGCGCAACCAATTGCGCCCGATCAAGGTGTTGTCACTGGCATCTGCCGCCTTCGGACGGGGCCACAGTGTGGCATTTAATCCCAGCGGAGCAATTGAAGTCCGCGCTGCGGGACAGTCATTTTTGAACATGCGTGACAGAATTGAACGCCAAATTGAGCAGCGCACCATGATGCTGAGCGGTGTCAGCCATGACCTGCGTACCCCCATCACCCGATTGCAATTGGGGTTAGAGCTTTTGGGTGGGCCCGAGGTGCAGGATCTCAAAAAAGACGTCGATTCCATGCGCCTGATGGTGGATTCCTTTCTCAACTACGCCCGCGACTCGGCGGCAGATCCGGTGGCGGATGTGGACCTTGTGGCTCTGGTGTCTGATTTGGGAGAGCGGAGTGACCCGCCGATCCATCCGCAGGTGGTGGGCTTGCCGCGCCTGATTGCGCTGCGGAGTGTACCCATTGCGCGTGCGATCGAAAATTTGCTGGTCAATGCACTGCGCTACGGCGATCAGGTACGGATCTTGATCTGTTTTGAGGCCCACGACATTGTCATTTACGTAGCGGATAATGGCCCGAGCATTCCTGCAGATCAGCGCGAACAGGCTTTGAAACCTTTTATGCGACTTGAGGCGGCGCGGGGTCAAAATCAAGGCAATGGCGTGGGCCTAGGGCTGGCCATCGCTGCCGATGTTGCCAGATCACACGGCGGCGTATTGATTCTTAACGACAGTGCTGAATTGGGCGGCCTGTCCGCCGAAATGAAGTTGCCGCTTTAGCTGGCTTCGCCCTCAGGCCGTTTCAAACAGATCATATGAATAGGGAGATATCGATAAAATGGTAGGCCCGGCAGGACTCGAACCTGCGACCAATCCGTTATGAGCGGACTGCTCTAACCAGCTGAGCTACGGGCCCCCTGTGCACTGACTAGCAGAGAATACTCAGGCGTCAAGCGGGCTTGATGGACACTTTCGCCAGAGCCTGATATCGGATCGGCGAATTTACAATTAATGGTGCACGAATGACCCAAGGTTTAACATATGCGCAGGCTGGCGTGGATATTGATGCAGGCAATGATTTGGTAGAGCGGATCAAACCGGCAAGCAAATCAACGCAGCGGTTAGGCTCCATGTCGGGTCTTGGTGGCTTTGGGGCGATGTTTGATCCAAAGGCCGCTGGGTTTTCTGATCCTATCCTCGTAGGAGCCACTGATGGGGTTGGCACCAAATTGCGTTTGGCTATTGATACGGGCGACGTGTCTACGGTGGGCATTGATCTTGTTGCGATGTGCGTTAATGATTTGATTTGCCAAGGGGCGGAGCCGTTATTTTTCCTAGATTATTTTGCAACTGGAAAGCTGGATGTGGCGCAGGCTGCTCAGGTTATTGAAGGCATTGCTGATGGCTGCCGCTTGTCGAGATGTGCTTTAATCGGAGGTGAAACCGCCGAAATGCCGGGCATGTATGCCAAGGATGATTTTGATTTGGCGGGTTTTGCTGTGGGCGCTATGGAGCGTGGCACGCATTTGCCGGCGGGCGTGGCTTTGGGCGATTTACTGATTGGTTTGCCCTCCAGCGGTGTGCATTCAAATGGCTTTTCCTTGGTGCGGAGAATCGTTGCGGACAAAGGCCTGACTTGGGACAGTCCGGCGCCCTTTGGGGATAGCACCCTTGGTGTGGCACTTCTTACACCAACGGTTCTTTATGTGAACGCCTGTTTGGCAGCGCTCAAAGTTGGCGGCGTGCATGCGATGGCCCATATCACCGGTGGTGGTTTGACCGAAAACCTGCCAAGAGTATTGCCGGATGACATGGGGGCGACCGTTGATCTGTCCACTATTCCAGCCTTGCCCATAATGGCGTGGTTGTCACAAGCGGGTGGCATTGCTGAGGCAGAGATGCTGAAAACCTTTAATTGCGGCATTGGCATGATTTTGGCCGTGGCACCGGATCAAGCGGCGGCTGTCGAGGCCGAACTTGCAGCCCATGCCATGAGTCCAGTGCGTATGGGGGAAGTAATCACGGGGCAGGGTGTGCATTATTCGGGACAACTGCCATTTTAAACGTTGGGATCCTGATTTCCGGCGCGGGCAGCAATATGCTGCGCTTGCTGGAGGACATGGAACAGCCGCATCCGGGCCGTGCGAGCTTGGTGGTGTCCAACACACCGGACGCGGCAGGCTTGGCCAAGGCCGAAGCCATGGGAATTGCAACGCAAGTGGTGAATCACAAGCTCTACCGAGGTGATAGATCTGCCTTTGAGGCAGCTCTGCAAAAGATTTTGTTAGTCCATGAGATTGATGTGATCTGTTTGGCTGGATTCATGCGCATTTTGGGCGCAGATTTTGTCAGCGCTTGGCAGGGGCGCATGCTGAATATTCACCCGTCCTTGCTACCAAAGTATCAAGGCCTGAAAACCTATCAACGTGCGTTGGATGCGGGCGATGCAGAGACAGGCTGTAGCGTGCATGAAGTGGTGTCAGAGCTGGACGCTGGGCCGATTCTTGGGCAAAGTCGGGTGGCGGTGCTGCCCGATGACACCGCAAGCAGCCTTGCGGCCCGCGTGTTGGTGCAAGAACATCAGTTATATCCGAGGATTTTACGCGATTTTCTCATGCAATTTCCATCTCAAGCCTGAACACGACCGAGGCGACTATCTTTTCAAGAATTTTCGCCATAATGTGCCCTAAATAAACTCACACAGTCGGAATACGCATGAAGACTCTCACCACCGAAGCCGAGCTAGATGCATTTTGCACCATGGCGCAAATGCATCCCTTTGTGACGATTGACACAGAGTTTTTACGCGAGCGGACCTATTATTCCAAACTGTGCCTGTTGCAAATCGCTGTGCCGGGCACCTGTGTGGATGATGCCGTTTTAGTGGATCCATTGTCGCCTGACATGGGGCTTGAGCCCTTGTACCGCCTGTTTCGTGACACCTCGGTTGTTAAAGTTTTTCACGCCGCGCGCCAGGATTTGGAAATTTTCTGGAATGATGCCAAAATTTTCCCAACTCCGCTATTTGACACTCAAGTTGCCGCTATGGTTTGCGGATTTGGTGAGCAGGTTGGCTATGAAACTTTGGTTCGCAAAATTGTAAAAGAGCAGGTCGATAAATCCTCACGCTTCACTGATTGGTCGCGCCGGCCGCTTACGGATGCGCAAAAAACCTATGCAATTGAAGATGTGACCCATCTTCGCGGCGTTTATTTGTTTTTAAAGGCAGCGCTGGAACGCACAGACCGAGAGGCTTGGGTGGTTGAAGAAACGCAATCTTTGACAGATCCTGCCATTTACGATGTGGTGCCCTCTGAGGCCTGGCGTCGGATCAAAACACGGACAAGCTCCAATAAATTTTTGGCCTATGTGCGTGAATTGGCTGCTTTTCGCGAGCAATATGCGCAAACACGCAATGTGCCGCGCAATCGTGTGTATAAAGATGATGCTATGGTAGAGCTGGCATCAACCAAGCCCATCACCCACGAAGATTTGAGCAAATCTCGTCTACTGCTGCGCGAAGCGCGCAAGGGTGAGATTTCTGATGGAATTTTGAATGCGATCAAAACGGTTAACGCGATGGATCCGGAAACCTTCCCAAAACTGCCAAAATCAAACGACAAATTACAGGTGAATCCGGCTTTGGCCGATCTGCTGCGTGTGTTGTTGAAAGCCAAATCTGAAGGCTCTGATGTGGCGCAAAAGATGATTGCCAATACCTCGGAATTGGATGCCTTGGCCGGAGGTCAACGTGATTTGCCCTCTCTCAAGGGTTGGCGCATGGATGTCTTTGGCTCAGATGCGTTGCGGCTGTGTGAGGGCAGGGTTGGTCTGGCGGTTAAGGGCAATAAGGTGAAGTTATTTGAGCTTTAAGTGTCGCAGGACTTAGGTTCTGGACCTAAGATATTTTTGGGCTAACTCATAAGCTGTAGAGGAGACACCCATGGCGCAAGCTGACTTTGAAGACCTTGTTGAAACATTTGAACTTTTGGAAGATTGGGAAGATCGCTATCGCCATGTGATCGATCTGGGTAAGGCCTTGCCTGATATGCCCGAAGTGCTCAGAGTGCCCGCTACCAAAGTGGACGGCTGCGCGTCACAGGTTTGGCTGCATATCACTATCGACAACGGGGTTTTAACCTTCATCGGCGAAAGCGATGCAATCATCGTGCGTGGGCTGATTGCGGTGTTGATGACGCTTTATTCTGGCCTTCAGGTGTCTGAGATTGGCAGGATTGATGTTCTGGCGGAGCTTGGGCGCTTGGGCTTAAATGAACACCTGTCGTCGCAGCGGTCTAACGGGCTGCGTGCTATGGTGACGCGCGTAGTTGAAACTGCTGCCGCAGCTTAGATTTAATCTGCTAGACTGGTGAGTGCCACTGCCAAATCACCATAGCTGGTAAACCGGTATTGATAGGTCAGCCCCATGCGACGAGCACATTCTTCTGCTTTGGCCTCCAGAGCTTGATCTTGGATTTGAGCCTGATAGACCAGCGTTGTGTAATTGCCGAAATACATATCCAAAAGTTCGGGGTGACGGTCCAATCCCATGGGCCGCCAGAAAAATGCGTCAAACTGGCGTACCAGAAAATCAGTGAGATAAAAGCAGGTGAGTTCTTCCCGGGCCTCAAACCCCGCATTGCCCTCAAAAAAGCTATAGCAATGCGGCCCCGCAATCATCGATACGCCCATATCATCGCAGAGGCGTTGCAATTGCCCTCCGGTGCCGCAGTCCGCATAGACGACGAAAATTTCCGCATACTTTGCGTGGGAGCGCTCAATCATCGCTTTGACGGCGGGGGTGATTTTTTCGGGCGCATTGTGGAAGATGGCAGGCAAGCATTGCAGATCCATATGGGTCCAGCCATTGGCCTTGGTCAGGGCTAAAATTTCCCGCGCTAAAGCGCCACAGGCAATCAACAATACTTGGCCATGATTGCGCAGCTCCAATCCTTCCGCAGAAAGCTGTTCGTCTGTGATCATGGGCGAGGGCTGGCTCATAGGTGGGGATCCTAATGGTAGTTACAAACGGCCCCACCTATTCAGGTAGAGCCGCGTTAAATCATCTATTTGGTTGATTTAAGCGTTAGCGGCCATGCGGTTGTGTTTGCGAGCCATGAACTCTTTTGCGGTTTCCACAGCGACAGCAGCGTCGCGGCAATAGGCGTCTGCGCCAATGGCTTTGCCAAACTCTTCGTTCAGCGGCGCGCCACCCACCAAAACAGTATAATCTTCGCGCATGCCTTTTTCGATCAGCGTATCGATCACAACCTTCATGTAGGGCATTGTGGTGGTCAAAAGCGCTGACATGCCAAGGATGTCTGGGCCTTCTCTTTCGATAGCGTCCAGATACGAGTCGACTGAGTTGTTGATGCCAAGATCCACAACTTCAAATCCCGCACCTTCCATCATCATCCCGACCAAGTTCTTGCCGATGTCGTGGATGTCACCCTTAACGGTGCCGATGACCATCTTGCCAACGCGTGGTGCGCCGGTCGCGATCAACAACGGTTTCAGGATAGCCATGCCACCCTTCATCGCGTTTGCGGCCAGCAGAACTTCAGGCACAAACAAAATGCCATCGCGGAAGTCATTGCCCACAATAGTCATGCCGCCAACCAAGGCTTCGGTCAAAACGCGGTAGGGTGCCCAATCGCGCCCGAGCAGCAAATTAACAGCTTCTACGATTTCTTCTTTCAAGCCATCGTAGAGGTCATCAAACATCTGTGCGACTAGATCTTCGTCGTTCAATTCGGAAAGGATGATATCGTCTTCTTGGTCAGACATGCGCCAACGCCTTCTAATGGGTTTCTATGACTCGTATGTGGTCGGTCTTGGCTTTGGGTCTTCACCGATTGCGACACCAAGACCATCGCAACCGACCTTTTTACAAAAGCAGCCCGTGCGGGTTGGTGTTTCATCCAATGTTTGAGCCGTTACAACTGGCTCAGGGGCCGCTGTGCTATGTGGTGCGGTGGCGGCGGTTCTGCCGCTCACGGGTAGGTGCGTTGCCGTCGGTGCCATCACTGTCTGACGAAAACCCACCCAATGCAGTCTTGATTGTCTCAAGGGAAGGGCGCACTTGTGCCACATGGCTTTCTAAGGCTGCGCGCATGGCTCGAAGATGATCTGGAGTGGTGCCACAACAGCCGCCAATGATGGTGGCGCCGCAATCGCGTGCCAAAGTGGCATAGTTGGCCATTAGCTCAGGAGTGCCGTCATAATGGATATGGCCATCATGATATTTTGGAATGCCAGCATTGCCCTTGGCCACAATAGGCACCTGCGTGCCCGTGACCGAAAACCCGAGCACGGTGCGCAGCAAATCAGAGGCGCCAACGCCACAGTTTGCCCCGAATGCCAGTGGTTTATTTGGAATTTTTGCTAGCAGCTTCACCATGTCAGGGACCGTGATGCCCATCATGGTCCGCCCTGCGGTATCAAAGCTCATGGTTCCAACCCAAGGCATATCTGCCAGGGCAAAGGCCTCGGCAGCCGCCCGGTATTCATCGCCAAAGGAAATGGTTTCAACCCACGCGACATCGACGCCACCGGCCTTAAGGCCTTCGGCTTGCTCATGAAAGATCTCTACAGCCACCGCATAGGAAAGTGGTCCCATGGGCTCCATTATTTCACCAGTGGGACCTACAGAGCCCGCAACAATCACCTGACGCCCAGATGCATCGGCCACCTCGCGGCCAATTTCAGCGGAGATGCGCGACAGTTCAGCGGCGCGATTCTCTGCTCCATGCAGCTTGAGCCGTGAACTGTTGCTGCCAAAAGAGTTGGTCAGAAACAGATCTGATCCTGCATCGACACTGCCTTTGTACAAAGCTTTGATCTTGTCTGGATCGGTTTTGTTCCACAATTCAGGCGCATCGCCGGACGACAGCCCCATGTTGAACAGGTTGGTCCCTGTGGCTCCATCGGCCAAGATCCAGTCGCGGTTTGCAAGCAGTGTTTGGAGTGGGGAGGAAGGTGCAGAGCTCATGGGGCCGCCTTATTGTTTAAAAAGTCGTCTCATTTGGCACAATTAATGACATGAGTGAAACTGATTTTTATAATAAACTTCATGAAATTGTTACATAATGCCTTAGTTTCTGGTTTGAATATGACAATATCGGTCTTAATTTTATCGTATCGGCCAAAACCACAACACTGCACTGCTGAAAAATCTTTAGCGTTTCTAATATGATATCGCGTCCGTGATTGGCTCAGCGCTTGGAAGATGAAATCTTCTTGGTTTGTAGCGCGTTGCCTGCTTGCCGCTTGGCTTGCATTGCCATATGACGCGATCAAAGTACGGAGAGTCGCATGGCACGTCGCAAGTTGGTTTATGAAGGCAAGGCAAAGATCCTCTATGAGGGTCCGGAGCCGGGAACGCTGGTGCAGTATTTTAAAGATGATGCCACCGCATTCAATGCTGAGAAAAAAGATATCATTGAAGGCAAGGGCGTGTTGAACAACCGCCTGTCAGAATTTTTCATGACCGGTCTCAATACATTGGGCATTCCAACCCATTTCATCAAACGTCTCAATATGCGCGAGCAGTTGATCCGGGCGGTGGAAATTGTGCCTTTGGAAGTGATCGTGCGCAACTATGCAGCCGGTACCATGTCTAAACGTTTGGGTATTGAAGAGGGCACAGCCTTGCCAAGGCCCATCGTTGAATTCTGCTTGAAGGACGATGCTTTGGGTGATCCGCTGGTTTCAGAAGAGCATATTGTTGCCTTCAATTGGGCTAGCCAACAAGATCTGGATGATATGCTTGCCTTGGCGCTGCGGGTGAACGATTTTCTTTCTGGCGTTATGTATGGCGTTGGCATTCGGGTTGCGGATTTCAAAATTGAAATTGGCCGGGTGTTTGAAGGCGATTATCAACGATTGATAATTGCCGATGAGATCAGCCCGGACAGCTGTCGTTTGTGGGATCTTAAAACTGGCGAGAAGCTAGACAAAGACGTGTTCCGTCATGATTTGGGCAGTCTTACGGATGCCTATGCGGAAGTGGCTCGCCGGTTGGGCGTTTTGCCTGAAAATCCAACTCCAATCACCAAGCCGACTTTGATAAACTGACTCTAAGGACAATACTATGAAAGCTATCGTCACTGTGATGCTAAAAAATGGAGTTCTCGATCCACAGGGTGAGGCAGTTAAATCTGCTCTCGGTGGTTTGGGCTTTTCTGGCGTAAATGGCGTCCGCCAAGGCAAGGTGATAGAGCTTGATCTTGCCGATGGCACCGATGCGGCGCAGGTTGATGACATGTGTAACCGCCTGTTGGTGAATGCGGTGATTGAAAGCTATACCGTGGACATTCTGTAATGCGCGCCGCTGTCATTGTTTTTCCAGGATCTAATTGTGATCGTGATATGGTTCTGGCGCTGCGCGAAAGTGGTGCGGATGTGACTACAGTTTGGCACAAAGACGCGGAATTGCCGCAAGATCTCGATCTGGTCGCGATTCCGGGTGGCTTTTCTTTTGGTGATTATTTACGCTGCGGTGCGATTGCGGCGCAATCCCCTATTTGCAGGGCTGTTGTTGAGCATGCAAATCGCGGTGGCTATGTGCTGGGGGTCTGCAATGGGTTTCAAGTATTGACTGAGACTGGAATTGTGCCGGGCGCTCTGATGCGCAACTCAGGCTTGAAGTTTTTGTGCAAAACTGTTGCTTTGACCGTTGCGACAGAAAACAGCGCCTTTACCTCGAGCTATGCTCAAGGTTCTGAAATCCAAGTACCAATTGCACATCATGACGGCAATTATTTTGTCACTGACGCAGAGCTTACAATGATGCGTGACGAGGATCGCGTAGCTTTTCGCTATAGCGACAATCCAAATGGCTCAGCCGATTCAATTGCTGGTGTGTTGTCGTCCAATCGCCGGGTTTTGGGCATGATGCCGCATCCGGAGCGGGCAATTGAAGCGCAGATGGGCTCAGCTGATGGGCAGGCGCTTTTCCGCGCGTTGGTGGGCCAAACCATCGCCGTATAAGCAGCACAGCTTGTGTGGCACCGGCTGGCACCGTAACTCTATATTATGACTGCTGAAATCGAACACTCCGATACACTCGCTCCTCGTGAGGCCAACCTGTCTTGGCGGGTACGCTTTGCTTTGCTGGCAATTTTCATGTTGGCGGTGGGAACGGTTTATATCACCAATCAATTGTTGAGCGCGCGGTTCACCCAATCCACCTTGCAACGGGCGCAACTGCGGCTGGCGCTTTATTCGGGCAATCTGGTGAGCGAGTTGCAGCGTAATTCTATTGTGCCAAGATTGCTGGCCAGCGATGCGGAGTTGATTGGTGCTTTGAACTCCAATGACTACCAACGCACAAGCCAAAGATTGATGTCTTTTGTTGACGAAATTGGCGCTGCGGCGATTTTGCTGTTGGATTCAGATGGTCTGGTGGTTGCAGCAACAGACCGGAACCGTTTGGGCGAAACCCAACGTAATTTACCACATTTTAGGGAGGCGGCCCGCGCCAGCCAAACCGTATTTACCACCCATAAACACGATACTGGCGTCTATGACTTTGCTTATTCGCGGAAGATTTTGTCCAATAATAAGCCCTTGGGCGTGATTGTGGTGGAAGTGGATCTGCGTAAGTTTCAGTCTGCTTGGGCGGGAATTTCCGATGCGGTGATTGTCGCTGCAGCGGGTGGCCAAATTTTACTTGCGACAGAGAATTCATGGGTCGGTTTGCCGGAGCAGGAGGCGCTGGCAAACCGATCGGCTCCAAGTGCGATTGATCGCGCCATTCAAGCCACGCAGGATTGGACGGTTTTGTCAGCGGATGCTTATATGCAAGGCAAGGCGGTTATGCGACAAGAGCTTCGGGTGCCGTTTCGGGGCTGGAATATGGTACTGTTCACCACCTATGGTGGCATCCGGCAGCGGGTGAACGCTGTTTTGGCTTTGGAGATCATGGGGTTTTCGATCTTTCTAGCCTTGGCCTTTTACAAAGTGTCGCGCCAAACTTTGACTCGGGCTTTATTTTTCCAACAAGAATCTGTTGATCTGCGTCAGCTCAATATTCGCCTTCAACGTGAAATTTCAGAACGTAAAAAAGTTGAGAAAAACTTGGAAGTGGCCGAGCAAACCTTAGCGCAGTCTTCAAAACTGGCGGCTTTGGGTGAAATGTCGGCGGCGGTGAGCCATGAGCTGAACCAACCACTAGCGGCGATGAAAACCTATCTGGCGGGGGCAAAGCTTCTATTACAACGCAAACGTTTGGAGGAGGCACTAAGCTCGTTTCAAAGGATAGACGACCTGATTGGTCGGATGAGTGCCATCACGCGGCAGCTGAAGTCTTATGCGCGAAAAGGTGGTGAGGAATTGGTGCCTGTAGATGTGCGCATGGCGGTGAATGGGGCTTTGGAAATCATGGAGCCACAATTGAAATCGCGGCAAATATCGCTTTCTAAAACAATGCCAAGCGCGCCGGTGATGATCTTGGGAGATCAATTGCGGCTTGAGCAAGTTGTTGTCAACCTGTTGCGCAATGCGTTGGATGCTATCTCAGCAGTGCCAACGCCCGAAATTGAACTGCTGTTACTGGGTGGGGAAACTGCCAGTTTGACAGTGCGCGATAATGGCGAGGGTATATCAGATCTTGATGATTTGTTTGAACCTTTTTTTACGACCAAAAAACCTGGTGACGGCGTGGGGCTTGGTTTGGCAATTTCATCTGGGATTATCACGGATCTGGGCGGCCGGCTTGTGGCGCGCAACAGTGAGACAACCGGCGCGGTTTTCGAGGTCACTCTTCCAATTTTAAATACTGATATAAGCGAGGTCTAAATATGGCAAAGGCTATGAAAATTGCGATTGTAGACGATGAGCAGGATATGCGGCAGTCGATCAGCCAATGGTTGGCCCTCTCAGGATTTGAGACTGAAACCTTTGCGACCGCAGGTGATGCGCTCAAAGGGCTGAACGCCGATTATCCTGGGATCATTGTGACAGACATTAAAATGCCGGGCATGGATGGGATGCAGTTTCTCAAAAAGATAAAGGGCATCGACAGCAGCCTACCTGTCATCATGATCACAGGGCATGGCGATGTTCCCATGGCGGTTGAGGCCATGCGGCTTGGGGCCTTTGATTTTCTGGAAAAACCCTTCAACCCGGATACGATGACCGAACTGGCAAAAAAAGCCACCCGGACCCGCCGCCTGGTGTTGGACAACCGGCAGCTGCGGCGTGAGCTGTCGTCGGGCAGTTCCATCATGGAAAAGCTTATCGGCGCCAATGGCGTTATGGAGCGGTTGCGTGAGGATATCTTGGATCTAGGGCAGGCTGATGGTCATGTGCTGATCGAAGGGGAGACCGGTACTGGCAAAACGCTTGTGGCCCATGCTTTACACGCGGTTTCGGCGCGGTCGCGTAAAAAGTTCATATTGTTTTCTTGCGCTGGCGAAGAGGAAGAAACGATTTTGCGTCGGCTGTTCGGTCCGGCAGGTGAAGAAGACCGTATCCCCGCCATGGAATCGGCCCGAGGCGGGACCTTGGTTTTGGAAGATATTGAGGCGCTCAGCCCTCAGGTGCAATCCCGGCTGTTGAAGGTCATAAATGCGCAAGGCGATCCCTCAGAAACACGGATCATTGCTATTTGCAATCTGCAAGAGCAGGGCAAAACCTGCGAAGATGTGTTGCGCTCTGATCTCTACTATCGTTTGGCCACATTGCGTATTGAGCTGCCACCTCTGCGCAACCGAGGCGAGGATATCTTAACGTTGTTTAGCCGCTACGGTGAACAGTTTGCGGACGAATATGGCTGCGATACCCCTGTGGTCACAGCGCAAGAGGCGGCGCAGTTGATGCAAGCGCCTTGGCCGGGCAATGTGCGACAATTGATCAACGTGGCCGAACGCGCTGTGCTTCAAAGTCGCCGGGGCACAGGCACAATTTCATCTTTGTTGATGGCAGAAGGTGATGATGATCGCCCTGCCATGACCACCGAAGGCAAGCCGTTAAAAAAATACGTCGAGTCTTTTGAGCGCATGTTGATCGATAACACCATGCGCCGCCACCGGGGATCTATTGCCAGCGTGATGGACGAATTGTGCCTGCCACGGCGGACGTTGAATGAGAAAATGGCCAAATATGGATTGAGCCGTTCGGATTATCTGGGCTAGGGTGTAGTAGAGTTCTACTTTTTGGGAAGTTTACAGTGTCTTTCGCAAAGGCATTGTCCGAACAGGGACTTTTTGCCATTGTCTTCCCCCCCTGTTCGCCCTTAGAGTTATACAAGCGCTTAGGTTGAAACAAGCCGGAGGCTTATGGTTTTTTTCGCATTCGTCGCCTCTTCATCGAAAGTGGCTGGATGTGACGGAAAATGGCTCGTTTGGGTCAATTGAGATGACCTATAGTTTCGAAACATCGAAGATATAGGCAGTTAACGGGCAGAAATAATTCTGTCGGAGATAGCAACGCGATGACACAGGCTCACGCCATAACATTGGATGAAGGCAGGCCATCGAGCCGCCCCCATGTTGCGTGCATCGCCCTTAATAGACATCCCTTCGGTTTTGGCTTCTTTTCAGGAGGAAAGCCGGGCGATGCAAGTGGACATAATGGCAAAAAAGATGCTTATAGATGCCACACACGCGGAAGAAACACGTGTTGTAGTGGTCGACGGAAACAAAGTTGAGGAATTTGACTTTGAATCGCAAAACAAGCGGCAAATAGCTGGCAATATATATTTAGCAAAAGTCACGCGGGTTGAACCCTCGTTACAAGCCGCATTTATTGACTATGGCGGAAATCGCCACGGCTTTTTGGCATTTTCGGAGATTCATCCCGATTATTACCAGATCCCAGTTGCGGATCGTGAAGCGCTTTTGGCTGAAGAAAAAACCTATGCTGAATCGTTGGCTGCGGAAGCAGAACGTGAAGAACAAAAACCAAAGCGCAACCGCCGTCGTCGGGGTAAACCCGCTTCGCAACGCAATTCTGATCCTGTTGAGACCCGTGATGTGGCTGCAATTGACGGTATGGAAACCATTGATCTGAGCGAAGATGATGCGCAGGCCAATGATGACCAGCCTGAAACATTTGTTGTATCAGAAACAGCCGCACAAGATGGTGTTGAGGCTTTAGAAGCCGCTGTTGAGGACGCTCCTGCCGTCGTAGTTGAAGTTGTTGCTGATGATGTGTCTGAAGATGCGATAGCTCCAGCGGCAGATGTGGATGAAGGTGATGGTCAAGACGATGGCGACCACGATGATGGAATCGAATCTGTTGGTCAAGAAGATGACAGTGACGAGGTTCGCCCAGTGCGCAAACCGCGTCCACGGCGTTACAAAATTCAAGAAGTGATCAAAGTTCGTCAGATCATGCTTATTCAAGTTGTGAAAGAAGAGCGTGGCAATAAGGGCGCGGCTCTAACAACTTACCTCTCGTTGGCCGGTCGTTACTGTGTCTTGATGCCCAATACTGCACGCGGTGGTGGCATCAGCCGTAAGATTACCAATGTTGCTGATCGCAAGAAACTCAAAGAAATCGCTACAACCATCGTCGTGCCAGATGGAGCTGGGTTGATTGTGCGGACTGCAGGGGCCAAGCGCACCAAGACCGAAATTAAACGCGACTATGAATACCTTCAGCGTATGTGGGAGCAAATTCGCGCCTTGACTCTGAAATCATCGGCACCTGCGGCTATTTACGAAGAAGGTGATTTGATCAAAAGATCTATTCGCGATTTGTACAACCGCGACATTGACGAAATTTTGGTTGAAGGGGCCGCAGGGTTCCGCAACGCCAAAGACACTATGAAAATGATCATGCCATCGCATGCTAAAAACGTTAAGCATTACGTTGATACCATACCTTTGTTTGCTCGTTTTCAGGTTGAAAGCTTCATGGATGGGATGTTCAACCCAACCGTGCAGCTTAAATCCGGTGGGTATTTGGTCATTGGTATCACCGAAGCGTTGGTAGCGATTGACGTGAACTCTGGCCGTGCCACCAAAGAAGGCAGCATTGAGCAAACCGCTTTGATCACCAACCTTGAAGCCGCTGAAGAAGTCGCGCGTCAAGTGCGCTTGCGCGATTTGGCGGGTCTGATCGTGATCGATTTCATCGACATGGAAGAGCGCCGCAACAACACAGCCGTTGAAAAGCGGATGAAAGACAAATTGCAAACAGACCGTGCACGCATCCAAGTGGGCCGCATCAGCGGCTTTGGTCTGATGGAAATGAGCCGTCAGCGTTTGCGCCCTGGCATGTTGGAAGCCAGCACTCAGCCTTGTATCCATTGCCACGGCACTGGTTTGATTCGGTCGCAAGACAGCCTTGGCCTGACCATCCTGCGTGAGCTGGAGGAAGAGGGCGGGCGGGAGCGGTCAAAAGAAGTTTTGATCAAAGCTCCCATTAGCATTGCCAACTTCCTCATAAACGAAAAGCGCGAACATATTGGCCAAATTGAGCTACGTTACGGCATGTCTGTGCGGGTCGAAGCTGATCCGTTCTTGATTAGCCCGGACTATGTGATCGAAAAGTTCAAAACTGCCACCCGTGTTGTGCCTGTTGCGTCTGTAACTGTCAGCTCTGTTGATATTGCTTTGATGGAACAGATTGATGAGCATGTTCACGAGGACGGTGATGATCAAGAGTATGATGTGGTCGCAACTGTTGAAGTGACCTCTGAAGAAGAAGCACCAAAAAAACGCCGCCGCCGCCGCCGCCGCCGTAGTGGCCGCGATGCGGAAGGCAATGAGGTGTCAAATGAGAATCACACTAGTGAGACTTCAGCTGATGCGTCTTCTGAGGCTGCCTCTGATGAGACGGCGAAAGCCCCAAGTGAAGACGACAAGCCTAAACGTCGTCGCCGCACGCGTGGTGGGGCAAAAGGCAAAGCTGTTGAAGTTGATGGCGTGGCTGAGGTTGTTGATGTTGTGACTGAATCTGTGACTGACGAAGTGGGAGCTGACGTCCCTGTGGTTGCGGTGGTACAGGCTGAACCTCTGGCTGACGTTCTGGCTGAAAAGCCCAAACGGGTTCGTAAACCGCGCAAAACTAAAGCGCAGCGCGAAGCTGAAAAAGCGGTAGAGGCGGCGGGCGATACGGACACGGGTGCTGAAACACCTGTTGAAGCTGGCGTTGAAGCGGTGAAAGCGGCTCCCAAACCAAAAGCCAAACGCGTTCGCAAACTAGCTGTTAAAAAGACCGTAGCGGTCGTGGTGGATGAACCGGCCGAGGCCGTGCAAAAGGCTCCAGTAATGGAACCGGTTTCAAAGTCTGTGGTTGAAGCGGCACCCGTTGTTGAAGTGGCTGCAGTGGTGAAACCCTCCCCTGAGCCGGAACCCGAAACACCTGCAGCCCCTAAAAAACGCGGCTGGTGGTCACGCGGTTGATCTCAACGATTCTAAATTGATTGAAGGGCTCTCTGAAAAGAGAGCCTTTTTTTCTGGATTAATGCTAAGATAATTGGGGGAAGGTTAACCCTGTTTGCGGATCAAAAACTTTAATCGCCCGTCTTGCGCCTCTTGCGACAAAAGCTCATGTCCACATTCAACACAAAAATGCGGCACGTCAATGATGGCCGCCGGATCATCCGCCAACATCAGCAAAACAGCACCATCCGCCATAGACATCAAACGCTTGCGCGCCTTCAGCACTGGCAAAGGGCACAGCAGCCCAATCGCGTCTAATTCTTCATCCCAAGTCATGGCCAAGGATTAGGGCGGATATTTCACTTTGTCCACATAGATGTGACCATCTTGAGGATGACCTCAGGGCTGAGATAGCTTATGAAGGGCTGAATAGCCAAAGGGTATCTGTGATGTTCGGAATTGATTTATGGGATGCAAGTTTGCTGCCAGCGATGCTTGTGGCCATTTTGGGTGGGCTGATCAGCTTTGCCAGCCCCTGCGTCCTGCCTATTGTTCCGCCTTATCTCGCCTATATGGGCGGTGTCAGCATGGATGAGATGAACTCTACCGCCCATGCGCGTCGGCGCGCGGTTGTGGCCTCCTTGTTCTTTGTGCTTGGTCTATCAACGGTGTTTATACTGCTCGGCTTCACCGCCTCCAGCTTGGGGCGGTTGTTTTTGTCAAATCAAGATTGGTTCGTAATTGGGGCTGGTGTGATGGTTATGATCTTCGGCGCGCATTTCTTGGGGGTGATCCGCATCGGCATTTTGGATAGTGAAGCTCGGATGGATGGTGGGGACCGGGGTGGATCAGCCTTTGGGGCCTATGTGTTGGGGTTGGCCTTTGCTTTTGGTTGGACGCCCTGTTTAGGGCCAATTTTGGGGGCCATCCTCTCTTTGGCTGCCGATACGGCAAACCCGGCCAAAGGTGTTATTTTACTAGCCACCTATGCGGCAGGCCTGGGCATTCCTTTCGTTTTGGTGGCCGTTTTTTTCCCCTCGCTCAAGGGTCTTATGGGCTGGATGAAGCGGCATATGCAGCACATTGAACGGACCATGGGCTTGTTACTTTGGACGACGGGCTTGATGATGGTCACCGGACAATTCACCCGCTTTAGTTGGTGGATTTTGGAGCAATTCCCAGCTTTAGTCACATTGGGGTGAAGTAAAATTTAGATTTATATCTGCCAAATAATGCGTTAGAAATTTCTTGTATTTTAGAGGTCTTGCGATTGAGCAAGTAATTAAATTAAAGTCTTTTATATTCTAGGGTATGATCCAATTAATCCCCGGCGTTACCTCGGGCTTTAGGCCCGAAGGGGCAGAGAAAGCACTCATCATCGGCTATTCGATAGCTCTTAGTCCAAAACAACATGAACCTTATGGCTGGCATGTCGACGCTGCGATCGATGGTGCAGAGGTTCATGTGGATATGGAGGTGATGGTCTGGTCTGACATCGTAAGACGCTGGATGGCCAGCTGTATTTTTGACACCCATATCCAAATACTGAGTCTTTGGAGCTGAAACAGCACATCAGCTTTGTTGCAGCCGATGTGTTTTTTAGGACCCTGTTTTCATTCTCATTGAAGATCAGATGGCCCGGCAGGTCTTTGAAGAGTTCAAAACCGATCAGCGCAGCCCACCTATGGTGAATTTGGTAGCTTTTATCCGCCTTCCCGCACCGATGCCACGGCCGTTTTGCTCAAAACAAGGGCCAGTGTCGCCGGCATTCGCGTGTCGATCTCCACTTTGACTCAAAAGCGGGCAGATTAGATTTTGGCCAATACCGCGCCGCCTGATCTCGCTTCGAAGATTATGACCACCCATGACCAGTTGACCGTTGAGATGCGTTAGCCCGCAGAGATGGTGAATAAAGTGGCTATATTCTTTTTGGCTGGCCATAAAACCAGCGCATTAGCCCTGTCGTGGGCCCCGTATTTGATGGCAATGCATCCGGAGTATTAGGTCCAAGTGGCGTAAGAGTAGGTGGCGCTGGCGGCTGAATAGTTTTAGGATGTATGCGAATTGCGTGTGACCCGAGACGTGTTTATAGAAACCCTGACGCTTTACCCGACGGTGCCAATGATGCTGCGTGAGACGGTGCAGCAGGAGAGTTTTCGCGGGCGCCTGGTGGCGCGTGGCAGAGTGAGAATTGAAAACCTGACAACGTGAGCCCTATATTCCCTTCTCAGCGGGGCAGCGTGTCTGTACAGTGGCCGGTTTTGCGATGGTGGAAGAGGCTTTGTTGCTCGCAAGGCTCTGCGCGGCTTATGAGTTTAATCCGGTTGCGGAAAACATCCCGCAACCAGTGGCACATCGTAAGCGCTTCATTGATACCGCAGCTTATGCGGCTTGACTGTCGGTTGCGGATGCCAGCGGCGTCCAATTCCACGGTAGCAATTCATCGAGCCCGTTGATCTTGTGGTCGTGTATGCGGTCGAGGACGTCGGCAAGGTAGGCCTGCGGGTCGACGCCGTTTAGCTTGGCCGTTTCGATAACCGTCATGGCACGCGCGAGAGTTTCCGCCCCAGTATCTGCCCCCGCGAAGAGCCAGTTCTTGCGACCGATCCCAATCGGGCGCAGGGCGCGCTCGGCTGGATTGTTGTCGATGGCTACGCGCCCGTCCGTCAGGAATAGGCTGAAGGCGTCCTGCCGATTGAGGCCATAGCGGAAGGCTTTGGCGAGAGCGCCCTTGCCTGGAATGCGCAGGAGCTGCTGTTCGGACCATGCAAAGAAGGCCGCGACTTTCGGCTGGCTCAGTTTTTGACGTGCAGCATGGCGAACGTCCGCGGTTTGACCGTTAATGTCGCGCTCAATGTCGTAGAGTTTGCCTATCCGGTCGAGTGCCTCGTGGGCGATCTCGGACTTGTTTGATGTCCAAAAGTCGTGGAAGTCGCGCCGTAGATGCGCCCAACAGGCCGCCTCCCGCAAAGGCGGCACACCACCATCGGGTTCAGGTTGGTAGAGTTTAGCGTAGCCCTTGTAGCCGTCCGCCTGAAGGATGCCGCGTGCATCAGCCAGATGGGTCAGGACATGCTCTTCCTTCCAGTTTGGTGCGAACCGATAGACAGCACCGGGTGGAGATGATCCCGCCCAAGGACGCTGATTGCGCACATAGGCCCAGACCCGGCCTTGCCTCACCCCCTTGCCAAGCCCCTTGTCGCGCAAGGACCGGTCCAGCACACGGGTTGGTGTATCGTCGGCGTGCAGCAGATCACTGCCCATGATGTCGGCCTCAATCCGTTCGATCAGCGGTGACAGAGTCTTCATGGCGCGCCCACACCAACCGACAAGCGTGCTTTCGGGGATGTCCGCGCCCATGCGCGCGAAGATTTCGTGTTGGCGATAAAGCGGCAAGTGATCATCGAACTTCGAGACCAGAATGTGGGCCAGCAGGTTTGGTCCCGCCATGCTGCCGGGGATCGGGCGGCTTGGTGCGGGCTCTTGCACCATCTTCTCACAGCGGCGACAGGATTTCTTGATGCGAGCGATCTGGATTACTTTCATCTGCGCGGCGATCATATCAAGCAGTTCGCTGACATCCTCGCCCACGACACGTAAATAACCGCCACAGTCAGGGCAGCAGGTGCCAGGATCAAGCTCACGGCGCTCGCGCAGCGTTGCATCCGAGACACGCGGGCGGCGGCGCAAAACGGGTGCAGAAGACTTCTCTGGCGACGGTT
>Ga0206130_10003364_pt1 | contig 20936 bp, 21 predicted proteins | sample Helgoland_Spring_9_FD_148637 | JGI IMG/M metagenome (GOLD analysis project Ga0206130, IMG submission 148637) | Pelagic subsurface seawater microbial communities from Kabeltonne, Helgoland, North Sea - Helgoland_Spring_Bloom_20160512_1 | ecosystem: Environmental > Aquatic > Marine > Epipelagic ... | reverse complement strand
GCCTTTTCTTCAAATCTGCGCATCAATAACATTTGTTCATACCAATTCAAGTAAGTTTCTTTAGAAAAGCCTACTTTGTTATTTTTTCTTGTTTTCGCTACCATACCTCCTGCGCTGTTATGTAAAATTCTTTAATTTGCCCTTAACAATTTAAAGAGCCAAAAATAATTAAAATATACTGTTTCTCAAATTTAATGAAAATCAAAACACTTGCACTTCAAAATTTTAAGAATTACGAAAATTTGGCCTTGGAATTTTCGGAGGGGATTCAGTTATTTCTCGGTCAGAATGGTATGGGGAAAACGAATTTATTAGATGCCTTACATTATTTAACTTTCACGAAGACCGCTTTTGTAAATACAGATAATCAGAATATTAGAAAAGGAGCCTTGTATTTTCTTGTGAAAGGGAATTTTGAAAATGCTGGAAAATACCATGAAGTGATTTGTTACCATGAGGTGAGGAAAAAAAAAGTAATCAAACTCAACGGGTCACCCTATGAGAGGATCATTGAACACATTGGCAGATTACCTTTAGTACTGAGCACCCCCTATGATAGTGATTTGATACGGGAAACCAGCGAAGTTCGCAGAAAGTGGATAGATGGTTGCATTGCCCAATACAATCAAGAATATTTAGCTGATTTAATGGGATATAATAGGATTTTGAGTCAAAGAAACACATTGCTGAAGAGCATGGAGGGTCATTTAAATGGCTCCAATAGTTCTCTTTTGGACACTTATGATACCCAAATAATTACGTTGTCCAAAAGCTTGAGTCAGGTACGTGCAGATTTTGTCAATAAGTTTATCCCTTTTTTGAGCGCCAATGAAGGGCTGATTGTTTTTGAACGCGAAACATGTTCAATGACTTACCAATCTCAAGTATTGGCAGTGGATTTTGAGCGTACTTTTTTAGAAAGTCGAAAGAAAGATCTTGTCACCCAACGTTCAAATGTAGGTTTACACAAGGATGATTATTCCTTTTTGATGGATGGGCAGCCTTTAAAAAAGTTTGGATCTCAAGGGCAACAAAAAAGTTTTTTAATTGCGTTAAGGCTTTCGCAATATGATTATTTGGCTAAAGCGACGAAGACAAAGCCGATGTTACTTTTGGATGATGTTTTTGATAAACTAGATGATGAGCGTATTGAGAGGCTTACAGATTTACTTAGCGATTCGGTAAGATTTGGTCAAGTATTTATCACAGATGCTCGAAAAGAAAGGACATCTTTGCTTTTGAAAGACAAGTACAATGCTAAAATATTTGAAATAGGAAATGGAAAGGTAAACAGTTATGAAACATGACCGTACCCAAAGCTTACGAGAGGCTATTGGTAAATATTTAAAAGAAGAAAAGCTCGAGAGGAAGCTCAATGAGCATAAACTTATTGGTATGTGGCAGGAACTCATGGGGCCTACTATTGCGAGTCGTACGGCTCAAATGTTTATCAAAAAAAAGACACTCTATGTTAACATGAATTCAGCACCATTAAAACAAGAACTGAACATGTCAAAGGCTAAGGTTTTAAAATTAATTCATAAAAAGGTTGGTGTAGACATCATCGATGATGTTAAATTCCTTTAGTGAGCTGTTATTTTATTTTTTTTAGAAAGATTTCTTTTTCTCGTAAGGAGAAATGATATATCAGATAATAACTGAATCCCATGTTGGTTGTTTTTTCATCGGTACCACTTTTCCAATTTCTACCCCAGCCCGGGATATCAAAAGGGATGAATTGATCCGGATCAGAAATATTTTTCATAATTTCTATGCGCAGGACGGAGCCAAAAAAAACATTTTTCCAGACCTGTACATTGAGTCTTAATAGTATTTCTGTCCAATGGGCTGAAATATTTTGATTTGAGAACTGTAAGGCTTGGGTGCCGAACCAAGGATTTTCCTCTGTAAAATTCAATTGGTCAGAAAACTTACTTTTTGCATATCTTAGACCTAACGAAATCATATTTCTATATTTGTTAGAAGGGATGAGATTATAATCGATGCCCCATTTTAAAAAAGCTCCTTTGTTGGTATATTCGTAAGTTTTTATTCGGTTTATTTCTTCTACGCCACCCTCAAAGGCAAGGAGGAATCGGTGAAAATCGAGATCGATCATTCCACCCAAAGAACTTTTATGGGGCTTTATAGCTGTCCCCATTAATCTAGAGACATCGATACCAACATGCAACCTCGAGGGATTCCAATCTGGTTTAATTCGCACAGTATCTGCTGTTTGACTCATCCCAATAAAAGGGATAAGCGTAAGGAATAGAATGTTATAGATAGATTTCAAAATTGATAGGAACATAATCGAGATGAACTTCTGATCCAACGATTACCAGTGAGTCAAAAGATTGATAGCTTGTATCTAAGTCATAAAACCTAATGGTAGCCTCACAAGAGAGGTCATAAATGAGGGGTTGACTTTTATAACCGATGGCTAATGAATAAAGGCTACTGTCTGTGTAATAATGAAAGACCGCTTCAGTGTTTTCAACAGGCAGTGGGAGGAGCATACCTATAAGCGTATCTCGATCTCCTGGCAATCGACCAAAACCTTCCAAAATGATCGAATCAAACGCAATGATTTTACTTTCACCACTTAACAGATCAAATGTGGCTACCGCATAATTTTCATAAGGATCCAATGTACAATCCTCAACCTCATTACAGGATTCGAATAAGCAAAAACCAAAACTCAAAAAGAATAACCAAAATCGCATTATTTACAAAGTTAGTGAATGGATGCTCATCTTGGATGCTTAAGCGACTTCATTTGTGTTAGCTTTGTAAAAAATTAATATTATTTTGTGAAGACCAAAGGAAAAAAAAAGGATAAGGTTAACATCGTTACACTTGGGTGTTCCAAGAATATTGTCGATTCAGAAGTTATGTTGACCCAATTAAAAGGCAACCAAATTGACACTACTCATGAGTCAGAAAGTGATGATGCCAATATAGTGGTAATCAATACTTGCGGGTTTATTGATAATGCAAAGCAAGAATCAATCGATACGATATTGAGGTATGCAGATGCCAAAGAGGAGGGGATCGTGGAGAAAGTTTTTGTCACGGGCTGTCTCTCAGAGCGCTACAGAGAAGCACTTCAAAAAGAAATTACAAACGTGGATGGCTGGTTTGGCACCATGGAGCTTCCTTTGCTCCTTAAAAGGTTCAATGCTACCTATAAAAACGAATTGTTGGGGGAACGTATTACCACAACGGCTAAACACTATGCTTATTTGAAAATATCCGAGGGTTGTGACCGACCCTGCACCTTTTGCGCTATTCCATTGATGCGTGGGAAGCACGTTTCAAAACCCATTGAGGAGATTCTTTTGGAGGCAAAGAATTTAGTGAAAAATGGGACCAAAGAAATTTTATTAATCGCTCAAGATTCAACTTATTATGGCTTAGATATCTATAAAAAAAGAGCGCTTGCTGATTTGATGAATCAGTTGGCAGATGTCGAAGGCCTTGATTGGATCAGGCTTCACTATGCCTTTCCTAGTGGATTTCCGATGGATGTATTGGATGTTATGGCCAACAGGGACAATATTTGCAATTATCTGGACATACCCTTACAGCATGGATCAACGCGTATCCTTGAATTGATGCGAAGAGGTACGACTCGGGAGAAAACAGAGGCTCTTTTGAATGACATAAGAGAGAAAATCCCTAAAATTGCCATTAGAACTACGTTGATCGTTGGGCATCCGGGCGAGACAGAAGAAGCATTTATGGATATGATGGACTTTGTTGAAAAAAATAGATTTGAAAGATTAGGTGTCTTTAGCTATTCTCATGAGGAGGACACTCATTCTTACACGATGAAAGATGATGTTCCCGATGAGGTAAAGCAACAACGCTTAGAGGCAATTATGGAACTGCAAGAGGGGATTTCCGAAGAAATAAATGCTGAAAAAGTGGGAAAAAAATACCGCGTGTTGATTGATCGGTTTGAGGGAGGCCATTATGTCGGACGTACCGAGCATGATTCGCCTGAAGTGGATAATGAAGTACTTATAAATTCAGATGATAGTTATCTTAGGGTGGGAGATTTTTGTGAAATAGTCATCACATCTGCATCAGCTTTTGATTTATATGGAAAACCTATAAAAGCCTAGTTTAATCATGAAAAAAACACATCTATCGTTACGAAAAGTAGGATCTTTTTCAAAGATGTTTTTAGATTATATTGAGGGAGAAGATGCGTTGAAAGAATTTTATGAGTGGAAGCCTAAAATTGAATCCTTTCAATCTGCAATCACTAATAAAGCCTTCAGTCCGGCAAAGAGAAAGACGCTTGTAGATGCTTTAGAGCGCCAGTATGACGGCTTGACCTGTGTATCAAAACTTTCGGAGAACATTCAAAGCCTTTCAGAAGCGCGTACCTTCACCGTCACGACAGGTCATCAGTTAAATATATTTACAGGTCCTCTTTATTTTTTATTCAAGCTAATCACTACCATTAATTTATCAAAAAAGCTTAAAGTACATTATCCTGATTATCATTTTATTCCCGTCTATTGGATGGCTACTGAAGACCATGATTTTGAAGAAATTAGCTATTTCAATATGTTTGGTAGAAAATATCAATGGTCTACCGAACAAACCGGTGCAGTGGGAAGATTTGATCCTTCTTCATTAGCTGAGGTGCTGGATCAGGTACGTGAGAACGTCGAGTTATTTGAAAAAGCCTATGGTCAATTTGAAACTTTAGCAGATTCAGTACGATTTTACGTAAATGAACTCTTTGGATCTGAAGGTCTGATCGTGGTTGATGGTGATGATCGTCAATTGAAGGCCCAGTTTACACCTATAATGAAGGATGATATCCTCAATAAAAATGCCCATCAGAGGGTAAAACAGACCAATGAGGAATTGATTGATTTAGGTTACAAATCACAAGCATTTAGTAGGCCCATTAACTTTTTCTATCTCGATGATTTTCGGAGACGGATTATTTCTGATGGCGAAAATTTCAGTGTGGTGGACTCAGATATTAAATTTACCAAGCAGGAGATTCTTTCAGAGATTGACCATTATCCAGAGAGGTTCAGTCCCAATGTGATTATGAGACCCGTTTATCAAGAGGTTATTTTACCCAATATAGCTTATTTAGGAGGACCAGCAGAGATCATTTATTGGCTACAATTAAAAGGAGTTTTTGATTGCTATAAGATGAGTTTTCCTGTTTTAATGCCTCGAAATTTCGGGATGATTGTTAATCAGACCACAGCAAAAAAGGCAAAAAAATTAGGTATAGCTAATGAGCAACTCTTTCGAAGCAAACAACAATTGAAAGCAGATTATTTAAGTCGAACAAGTACGTATCAATCTTCTCTGAATGATCAAAAGCAGTCATTCAGTGATTTGTTTGAATCGATAAAAATAAAAGCGGAATTGATTGATCAATCTTTGGGAGGTTATATCGATTCAGAGGAAGTAAAAGCCATAAAGGCGTTAGCGCATATCGAGAAAAAGCTTAAAAAATCCTTAGAAAAAAATCATCGAACTGCACTCACAAAGATAGAGAGGATTAAGGATAGATTATTTCCGAACGGGGTCCTTCAAGAGCGTAGCGAAAACTATTTAAACTTTTATTTTAATAATACAGCGCTAATTCAGGAGCTGTTGGATGAATTTGAGCCCTTTGAATTTTCATTTTATTTGTTTTGGGAGGAATAAGTTCAAAAGAGGAATTAAGAAAGTATTTTTTAATGTATCGAAAGATGCTCGATGCCCAGGTGTATATCGAGCGCAATCAGCATATTCAAAACCTTTGCTTAGCGTTGATGGAAAATCTTAATATTCAATATTTTCATACCTATCTCGCCATAGGCAAAAACAAAGAACCAGAGACACAAACCATCATTCAAGCTTCTTGGTCCTGCGGACGTCAGGTCTTGATATCCAAAACAGATTTTCAAAACCGGAGTATGTCTCATCATACTTATGAGTCGACTGATAAAATCCAAATCAATCGCTATGGTATTCCAGAACCGGTGCATCAGGCTTCTGTTGCTTTAGATGATTTACAAGCGATTCTGGTGCCCTTGTTAGCTGTGGATAAGAAAGGGAATAGGATTGGCTACGGAAAAGGCTATTATGACGAGTTATTGAGCGAAATCAGCCATCTTAAGGTTCAAAAGATAGGGTTATGCCTAAGTGGTCCAGTTGATTTAATTCCTTGTGTCGAGGCGCATGATATTGCGTTAGATTATTGTATTACACCCCATAAACTATATCGATTTTGAAAGTAGATTGTTTGATTATTGGAGCGGGCCCGATTGGCCTTGCTTGTGCCATAGCTGCTAAAAAGGCAGGGTTGAGTAACTTGATTGTAGATCGGGGGACTTTGGTTAATTCAATCTATCATTATCCGGCAAACATGACCTTTTTCTCTACTTCAGATAGATTAGAAATAGGGGAAGTCCCCTTTATTTCAAACAGTCCCAAACCTACGAGATCCGAAGCCTTAGAATACTACAGAAGGGTAACACTTGTTTGGGATTTAAAGGTCAATTTGTATGAAGAAATCGTCAGTGTTGTTAAGGGCGATCAACTTTTTGCCATAAAGACGATAAAAACTACGCATCAAGCGGCCTCAATTATTGTGGCGACGGGCTTTTATGATTTGCCATTTTTGTTAAATATCACTGGCGAATCCCTTTCTAAAGTGAGACATTATTATCAGGAGGCACATCCCTATTTTGGAATGAATGTAGCGGTTATCGGATCCGCTAATTCGGCAGTGGATGCTGCCTTAGATACCTACAGAAAAGGGGCAAAAAAGGTAACGATGATTGTTCGAGAAGCTGAAATTGGGTCCAATGTGAAGTATTGGACTCGGCCAGATATTATAAATAGAATTGAGGAAGGAGCCATAAAAGCCTATTTTGAGTCAACGATTAGCGAGATTCGACAGGATGAGATTGACGTTAAGACACCCGAGGGTAAGCTTACTCTTGTCAATGATTTTGTTATTGCCATGACAGGCTATCAGCCAGATTTTAATTTTTTAACTTCTATGGGTGTAAGGATAGGGATAGATGTAAATCGAACGCCTTTTCACAATTCTGAAACTATGGAAACCAATGTCCCAGGTATTTTTCTTGCTGGGGTTATTTGCGGAGGCCTAAAAACAAATAAATGGTTTATTGAGAATTCTCGTGAGCATGCTGAATTAATTATTAAAAAATTAATTTCTTGATTCCCTTAATCCTAGAAGGCATCCCTCAAGGAGATTTTTTGGGAATAGGTTGATAAATGGTATTAAGTGATTGACATTATTATTTCCGGAGTTCATATCAAGAAATAAGTATTTGATTACGGCGGGTTTGAAAGATAAATATTTAAGGTCCATCTTAGTAAAATGGTTTTGGAGACCCTATTCCTATTTTTAGTTGTTTTAAGGGTATTTTGTGGTGGAATGTCTTGTTTTTAATAAATCAGCCAAAAGAATTGAAAAAGTGCAAGTAACATATGAAATGGCAAAGGAAAATGAAACTATCGAACTTCTCATGACACTTATCGTAATGTCAAACTGCGTATTATTGCTATTGATTGTGAGTAATATAATTTTCATTTTATCAAAAAAATGAATCCTACCAATGTATAAAAAAACATAAATTTTTTTTGGATGAAATGGAGTTTTATATGAATTCAAGCTTTTTGAGTGAACGATGACAGCTAAAGATGTGTTTATCTTTGAAATTATTAACAAGGTAAAAATTATAACATTCTTTGTTTAGCTCTTTTTTTTTCATGTCTAAAGTCCTCTTTTTAAATTAATTGAGTAATAGGTTAGTCATGGTAATTCTAAATTTTAAATATTAACATTGCCCCACAAACACACATACGACGAGATATAGACTAGAAATCATAATTACAGTTATTTTTTTACTACCATGAGGCTAATTTTTTTAATTATATTCTTTAACGCCAGTTGGTTGTCTGCGCAGCAAATAGTCACATTAAACGGTGAAATTAGCGATGCAGCCAATGGGGAATCTCTTGTCGGGGCGGTAGTCTACATCAAACAAGTGGAAGGTGGAGCAGTCACCAATGTATATGGTTTCTATTCTTTAAGTGTTCCTCCAGGCACTTATGATGTTGAATTCAGATATGTTGGTTTTAACACGCAGAATATGATTTTGAAGCTAACAGAAAATATGCGTCTTGATATTGAACTTGAAGAGATTGGAAAAGAGTTGAAGACGGTAGTGGTGTCTGCAAATCGTGAAGATGCCAATATCAGCGATGTAGAGATGAGTACAGCTAAGCTAGATATCAAATCAATATTGAAAGTGCCCACTTTTGCTGGAGAAGTAGATATCATTAAAAGTATTCAGTTGTTACCTGGGGTAAGTACAGTGGGTGAAGGGGCCTCTGGTTTTAATGTGAGAGGGGGTGGTGCAGGCCAGAATTTAGTGCTTTTGGATGAGGCGCCCGTATATCAAACCTCACATTTATTTGGTTTCTTCTCCGTATTTAATCCTGATGCAGTTAAAGATGTCAAATTATATAAAGGGGGTATTCCTCCTCAGTACGGGGGAAGGTTGGCGTCGATACTGGACATCAGGATGAAGGAAGGAAACAATAAAAGTTATGAATTTAATGGAGGTGTTGGGACTGTTTTTAGTAGATTCTCGGTGGAAGGCCCTATTAAAAAGGAAAAATCATCCTTTATACTGGCAGGCCGAAGATCGTATGTGGACGTGTTAGCTAAACCCTTTACAGACGTATTTGACAATGGAGCGGCGTTATATTTTTATGACCTAACAGCAAAGGCAAATTGGGATATAGATGACAGAAACCGGGTCTATCTATCCGGGTATTTTGGTCGAGATGTTTTTAAGTTTGATGAACGACAAGGCTTTGATTGGGGTAATCAAACAGGAACGATTAGATGGAATCATCTTTTTAGCGATAAGTTATTTTCCAACTTTACGGGCGTATTTTCTGATTATGATTACGGATTTAGTTTTGGTGACGATGCTTCAGATACATTCGATTGGTCATCAAATATTAAGACTTACGATTTTAAACCTGAATTTAATTATTTCCTCGATGCACAAAATGAGATTGTTTTTGGAGCAGAGTTTTTGTTTTATGAATTTGAACCGGCTAATGCGATTGGAGTTAGTGATGGGTTTATTTCAGATATCAGCTTAGACAAAAAAAAATCTCTTGAGACATCAGTTTATTTTGGGAATAATCAAAAAATTAATGAGCGTTTAAGCACCCAATATGGTCTTAGAATATCTTCTTTTCGTTACTTAGGTGGAGGTAATTCTTATTCTTACGGAACAGCTATTCCCGGAGAAAGGAAACCATGGATTGGAACACAGACATACGATAACATGGAAACCATTGCTCATTATGAGGTTCTGGAGCCTCGAGCTTCTCTACGCTATACCTTGAATCCTACGAGTTCGATTAAGGGGAGCTACAACCGAATGAATCAGTTCATTCATTTGATTTCCAATACGGTAGCGGCAACACCTATTGATGTTTGGCAGCCAAGCACCAATAATATCAAACCTCAGACGGGGAATCAGATCGCTGTGGGATATTTTAAGAATTTGCAGGGGAACTTGTTTGAAACCTCCGCGGAGGTTTATTATAAATGGAATAACAATCAGGTTGACTATATTGATGGTGCCGATATCTTGATCAATGAGTTCTTGGAGGGGGACCTGCTTTCAGGTGATGGTCGAGCTTATGGATTGGAACTGTATTTGAGAAAAACACGTGGACGATTCAATGGTTGGATCAGTTATACTTTAGGAAAATCGGAGTTGAAGATCGATGGCGTTAACTATGGCACAGATATGGCTGAAAGAAAAGGGCAATGGTATCCCAATAGATTTGATCAAAGGCATAATTTAAAAATCACAAATAATTACCAAATCAATGACAGAATAACGCTTTCAGGTGTTTTTAGCTATCTCTCAGGAACGCCAACTACCTTTCCTAACGATCGTTTTTCACAACAAGGGTACGTCATTCCATTGTTGAAAAATGAGCGTGGAAATGTTCGCATACCAGACTATCATAGATTAGATCTTTCAGTTACTTGGGATAATGTGTATTTTGGTAAGAAAGGCAGAAAGAATACTGATTATTTTGTGTTTTCAGTATACAATGCTTATAACAGAAGAAATCCATTTGCCATCATGTTTTCTCAAGGTTCAGATAGGCAGCCTAGTGATGAACCTGTAGAGACTATGGCTTCTCAAATTTCTATCATCGGTTCTTTTGTGCCCGCTTTTTCTTATAATTTTAAATTTTAGGAAATGAAAAAAATATTTATTTTGCTCATTGCTTTTGCTTTTTTCGCTTGTGAGAACATCATCTCTCCTGAACTTGAACCTAGTCTAGAACAATATGTCATAGATGCATGGCTCAATGATATGCCTGGAAGCCAAAAGATATTTTTATCTAAATCTAATAATTATTTCATATCCGAGCTTCCGAAACTTCTTTCTGGAGCAGAAGTGTACCTGACCGATGAAGATGGAAATAGATATGATTTCGAAGAATCAGCGGAAGGATATGTCTGGGGGGATTCTTTAAGTACTTCATTTCTGCAAGTGGGGACTTCTTATCAGCTGAATGTATCCATCGATGGAATACGATTTAGTGGAACTTCAGAAATGAATCCAGTTCCCCCTGTAGATTCAATTACCTTTAAGTATCAAGAGGAAGACTTTACTACGGCAGAGGATTATTATTTGGCTTAGGTAGTCGCTAGAGATTTAGTGGGAGTGGGGAATACCTATTGGATAAAAGCTTGGAAAAATGGAGTATATCTCAACAAGGCAAGTGAAATAAACATCGCTTATGATGCCGGTTTCAGTGCAGGGGGGAACATAGATGGGCAGGTATTTATTCAACCAATACAAGAACTGATTAATCCTTTTGACACAGAAGAGGCAGGTGAGTCATTAATTGAGCCACCTTATTCGATTGGAGACACGATCTATGTCGAAATTCATTCTATAAGTGAGTCGGCTTTTTATTTTCTTAATGAAGTAAAGATTCAAACGGTTCGCTCGGGTGGATTTGGGGCTTTATTTGCGCCACCATTTTCAAATGTGTCAACTAATTTGATAAATGAAAATGTGAACTCAGCGATTCATCCCGTTGGCTTCTTTAACGTTTCGGCGATATCATCACTAGAGCAAGTATTGACCTCTGAAATTGCCCAAAAGGCCCAAGAAGAGGCTGAAAACAAAAATTAGAGCAGCCTAATTAACTTTTTGGGCACGAACCATTTCCCACTTCCCCATGGCTCCGGGTAACGTTTCGATCTCAAATCCGATCGCTGTTAAATCTCTTTTGAATTGCCCTTGAGCACAGTAGGTAACCAAAACTCCATTTTTTTTGAGAGAGTTGAAGCATTTTTTTAAATTCGATTGGCACCAAATACTAGGCTGTTTTGACGGGCTAAAAGCATCAAAAAAAATTATATCGTAATTGGAGGCCATCTGTTTGAATTTTTCAAGTGACGCGCTATGCTTGGTGAGCTTAAAGACCTTATTGATGCTATGAGTTACCCCCCATTCACATTGATGAATCTTGGCCACATTTTTAGACCAATTTTCGAATTGTAACTGTATATAAATGGCTGCAGGCAAGGGATGGGTCTCCAGGCTTTCATAATCCACTAGGCATGAATTGTCTTGTGCCCAATTAATGGCGAGTAGGGCGTTCAATCCTGTTCCAAATCCGATTTCGAGAATCTTAATGTGCTTGCAGGAGGGCTCTCTTTTTATAAAATAGTCAAGGCCTTGCTCAATGTAAACATGCAAAGATTCTCCTATGGCTCCTTTCGTTGAATGATAAAAATCATTTAATTCCGTATTCAATAATGATGAAGAACCATCTCCAGTAGTAATCAGTTCTAAGTTGGAAGACTTTAGAGATGCTTTTTTACCATCATTTTCAGCGTTTGAAGGAATCATGATGATTTTAATATTTATAGATAAGGACTACGGCGTGTGCGGAAAGGCCCTCTTTTTTACCCACAAATCCAAGAGTTTCGGTCGTGGTAGCTTTGATTGAGACATCTGCTTTATCTAGATCCATAACCTCAGACAGACAGGTTTTTATATCCTCAATATAAGGTCCGATCTTAGGTTCTTGCAGGCATATTGTGGTGTCAATATTTCCAATTTTAAAACCTCTTTCATCAATGAGATTTATGACTTCTTTCAACAATAGTTTACTATCAATGCCTTTGAATTTCGGATCTTTATCAGAAAAGTGAAAGCCGATGTCACGTAAGTTGGCAGCCCCAAGTAGGGCGTCGCAAATGACATGAATCAATACGTCTGCATCTGAATGACCAATCGCTCCGTGGGTATGGGGAATTTTGATACCCCCCAGCCAGAAGTCCACTTGAGGGGCAAGCTGATGAACGTCATAGCCGTAGCCAATTTTAATAGCAGGTTTCATAGACTTAATTTTTATGATAATACAATGTGGTACAATTTGATTCAAGTAGGGTACTGTGGATGGCAGCACTTATTTCTTTTTCAGTTACCGCTTCAACTATGTCAATCTCTTTATTGACTAAATCGGTATTTCCCAAATGGGTGTTATAAGCTAAACTCATGGCTCTATTTAATAAATCGATCTCTCCAAAAGTAATGGAGGAGGTAGCCATATTTTTAACTTTTTGGAGTGATTCAGCAGGTTGAGTCGTTAGTTCTTGAAAAGCATCATCAAGTGTTTTTTCAGCGGTCTCAAAAGTAATATTTTCACTGAGCCGACCACTAATAATCATAAGCCCTGGGTCTATACTTCCGGTTACGTAAGAAGATAAGGAAGAAAAAATCTGTGATTTTTTAACACCGCGCTGGTGTAAAATAGAAGACTTACCTCTGCCTAAAATATCTGAGAGTAAATCATTTGCTTGATATTGTTTGCTGACCCTGCCGGGCATGTGGTAGGCTTTATAAATAGCATTTTGGGGAACTTGGGCCGTTAAATCGATGTGCCGATGCTGACTCTGCTTTGGCTCCAAGGGGATGATACGCTTGTTCACACTTCGGTCCTCAATAGGTGCAAACCATTTGGCGCAAAGTTGCTGCGCCTCTAAGAGGTTAATATTACCTGCAATGACCAATATCGCGTTGGAGGGGGCATAGTAAGTATCAAAAAATACCTTTACCTCTTCCATATTTATATTTTTAATATGAGAAATTTCTTTTCCGATGGTTGGCCAACGATATGGGTGTAATTGATAGGCTGCAGGGCTTAATTTCAACCAAACATCCCCATAGGGTTGATTGAGGTAGCGTTGTTTAAATTCTTCAATGACTACATTTTTCTCTCTTTCAAGGACCTCCTCTTCAAATGACAGTGCCAACATCCGATCTGATTCAAGCCAGAAACCAGTTTCTATATTATTTGCAGGAACGGTAGTATAATAATTGGTAATGTCACTACTTGTGAAGGCATTGTTATCACCTCCTACAGCTTGCAAGGGGCTATCAAAATTAGGAATATGCTTGGATCCCCCAAACATCAAGTGTTCAAAAAGATGGGCGAAGCCAGTTTTATCAGGATCTTCATTTTTAGAGCCCACTTTGTATAGGGTATTCAAGCAGACCAACGAAGAGGTTTTGTCCTGATGAAGAATTACCTCAAGGCCATTGGTTAATTTAAATTTTTCGAATTCAATCATAAGCTATTGTGAAATACAAAAATAACATCTAAAAATTCATGAGAGTATACCATCTTTACAAAGTCTTTTTCGAAATTTTTTGAATCATGAAATTTGAACCTAATAAAAGATCAAAAAGTAGGTTGATCGAAATTTACCAAGAACTGGTTACGCCCCGTCTGACAGAAGAAAAGATGTTAATCCTGCTCAGGCAAGGTAAAATAACTAAATGGTTTTCAGGAATTGGCCAAGAAGCCATCAGTGTTGGCGCTGCCTTGTGCTTGAAGGATTCGGAATACCTTTTACCTATGCATCGAAATTTAGGGATATTTACCACTAGAAAAATACCACTAAAAAAGCTATTTAGCCAATTTCAAGGGAAAGCTAATGGATTTACCAAAGGGCGGGATCGTTCCTTTCATTTTGGTACACAAGAACATCACTTGGTTGGGATGATTTCTCATTTGGGACCACAACTTGGAGTTGCGGATGGGATTGCATTGGCTGACTTGATACAAAAAAAGAAAAAGGTGACCCTTGTTTTCACAGGTGACGGGGGTACGAGTCAAGGAGATTTCCATGAAGCTGTTAATGTCGCTTCGGTTTGGAATTTACCTGTAATTTTTGTTATCGAAAATAATGGCTATGGCCTTTCAACTCCCAGTAACCAACAGTTTAATTTTGATTCATTTTTGGTGAAAGGTCCAGCTTACGGAATAGAAGCCATCTCGGTAGATGGGAACAACATCCTAGAAGTTATGAATGAACTTGAAAAGGTTTGTGATTCGATAAGAGAACGACCTCGACCCGTCATTTTTGAGGCAAAAACGTTTAGAATGCGAGGCCATGAGGAGGCTTCGGGGACTAAATACGTCCCGAAAGAGTTGATGGATTATTGGGCAAAAAAAGATCCTATTGCCAATTATGAATCTTTCTTAATTGAGTTTGGAATTGACTCGGATATTTTAGAAACTCTTAAAGAGGATATTAAAGAAGAGATTAACATGGCGGTTAAGCAGGCATTCGACGAAGCACCATTAACGGTCAATCCGGAACAAGAACTCGCTGATATTTATGCGCCATTTACTCAAAAAAATAGAGATTTAGAGCCAACGAACAGAGAGATTAGATATGTTGATGCCATTTCAGAAGGTCTTCGGCAAAGTTTGGAGCGTCATAAGGAGCTTGTATTTTTAGGACAGGACATTGCAGATTATGGAGGAGTTTTTAAAATTTCGGAAGGATTTTTAGAACAATTTGGACCTCTACGGATTCGAAATACACCTTTATGTGAATCAGCCATTGTGGGGATTACCTTGGGACTCAGTATTGCGGGCATGAAGTCGGTAATGGAAATGCAATTTGCAGATTTCGTCACCTGTGGGTTTAATCAAATTGTCAATAATTTGGCAAAATCTTATTATCGATGGGCACAAAATGCAGATGTTGTGATAAGAATGCCAACAGGCGCGGGTGTAAATGCAGGGCCTTTTCATTCACAATCAAATGAAGCTTGGTTTTTTCATACGCCTGGCTTGAAAATTGTATATCCATCCACGCCAGCAGCAGCCAAGGGCTTGTTATGTGCGGCGATTGAAGATCCCAACCCCTACCTTTTTTTTGAGCATAAATATTTGTATCGATCTTTGACGGGACCGGTAGCCGAGGGCTATCAAACAATGGAAATAGGAAAGGCACAAGTAGCGTTGAAAGGAAATAGATTAACCATTATTACTTATGGAATGGGCGTACATTGGGCATTAGAGGCATCCAAAGTGATAAATGGACTCGAAATAATTGATTTATGTACTTTAATGCCTTGGGATAAAGAAGCGGTAAGTAGATCAGTAAAGAAAACCAACAAGAGTTTGGTTCTTCACGAAGATTGCATAACAGGTGGTATTGGTGCAGAAATTGCCGCTTGGATAGGTACTCATTGCTTTGAAGATCTAGATGCGCCTGTTTTGAGAGTAGGAAGTTTGGACACGCCTGTTCCATTTTCTGATGCATTAGAGCAAAATTTTTTACCTCAAATACGGTTACTTGAACAGCTAAATTATTTACTCAAATATTAATTTGATTAATTTACATTAAAGTTTTGAAGAGGTCACCTTACATATTGCTCCTATTATCGGCATTCTTTTTGTGCTGTATTTCTTTTAAAGGACAGGCTCAAATAATACCTGACAGCGATATTAAACTGAGAACGATAAGGGTCAAGAAAAAGGGTCGTGAGATATTTAATTGGAATAAAAATCAACAGAGGCCTCTTGAGGGTGACGGGGCTTATGTTTTGGGTAAACGGTTGAAACATGGGAAGTTTACAAGTCATGAGTTTGAAAAGAATAAAATTAGAAGTGTAATGGGGCATAAAAATCACTTTAATGCAAGTGATTTGAGTCGGGTTACTAATATTTTGCGAAAGAGTCTAAAATTTGTGGAGTTTGAAAAAAACGATTTTGAAAAAAGTAGAATTAGAAGTGTATCGGGGCAAAAAAATTATTTTAATGCAAGTGTCTTGAGCTGGTTCACTTTTGATTTATTTATAAAAAGTAAGCCCTGGAATTCCTTTAGGGGTCCAACTATCACGGATGTAAGTATTAAAAAATCAGACCAAGGAGGGTATTTAAATTCTAAAAATAGAGATTGGAATTTATTATGGGTGAACTTGGGACCAAGTACCCGTACTCCTGAAGGGATCAAGGAGAAGGTAAGCCCCGCAAAATTTGATAAAAAAGAACGAAAAATTTGGAATAATTAATGAACTGGATACCTCTCATAAATGAAGATCAATTGCTAGAAATCAAACAAGCGTCTCAAGAACAGCCTGTGATGATATTCAAGCACAGCACTAGCTGTTCAACCAGTGCCATGGTGCTTGATCGTCTCGAACGAAAATGGCGTGGGAATGAGATAAGGGACTTATCCATCTATTTTTTAGATTTGCTCAGGTACCGCCGTATTTCTGATCAAATTTCCATTGATTTTGACGTGCGCCATGAATCACCCCAGTTATTAGTTGTTGAAGGGGGATCGGTTACGTATCATGATTCGCATTTCGGTATAGATTACCAAGTGTTATTGGCTTATCTTCAAGGGGATTAAAAGTCGAAGGTAATTTCTTGCATGATGTTGGGTGAGAGCGCCAACATGACGGGGCAGGCCAGGCCTTTTTTTTTAACAAAACACGTTGTTTAGAAGAAATTTCGCAGTTTTTCCAACTAAAATGAACCTTAATCTTCCCAATGGTTCTTGGATGGGTTTGCATCTCTTTGGTGGTCTCCCAAGTCAGGCCATTAAGGTTAACATTCATTTTATCAGCTTCTATACCCATAATAGTTGCTATGCAACTGCCTAAAGCTGCTGCCAACAGATCGGTTGGTGAAAAAGTCTCACCTTGACCTTTGTTATCTATGGGGGCATCGGTAAGGAGCGTGTCTCCAGAACCTTGATGCATTATTGAAGTTCTTAATCTTCCTTGATAATTCGATTTGAATTGCATTTACAAACTTTTATCTTTACTTCTATGTTACAACGGTAGAAAAAATCGATTAATGTTTAAAGGAATTCTAACTATTTTTATGATTTTAAGTTTCTTTTTGGGATTTTCCCAATTTGATGACGAAGATGAATACGGAAAAGAATTTATTTGGGGAGTTACGACCAACACCAATAGTAGCTTGATTGGAGGAGCAGTTTTTAGATACGGAAGAAGTCACAAAGAGAATATTTTCGAAACTTTCGGTTTTGAGTTGGTAAACGTAGCACATCCTAGTGAGCTAAAATATACTTCCTCGCAAAATGGAAGCACTTTCATTTGGGGAAAGCAAAATAGATTATTGGCTATTAGAGGTCAATATGGGAGGGATAAAATTATATATGGAAAGGAAAGCCAAAAAGGAGTTCAAATTAATGCCAATATAGCCGCAGGACCAACTATTGGTATTGTCATACCCTATTATGTTCTTACCTCTGGTGGAGAATATGTCGTATACGACCCAGTAAGGTATACGAATTTACAATCCATCCAGGGCTCAGGTAAATTTTTACAAGGCTTTGGAGAGTCAAAAATAATCCCTGGAATCAATATTAAAGCGGCATTAGATTTTGAATTTGGCAGTTTTATGAGGAATGTGATTGGGATTGAGTTTGGTGTGATGGCTGAAGGTTATGTTAAACAAATAGTTATTGTACCCACCAAGCCCAATAGAGCTTTGTACACCTCCGCTTTTTTTACTTTCTTTTGGGGGAAGAGAATTTATTAATTTTGAATTAATATTAAGTAACCGAATGATAGAATTACCTGTAATTTCAGCGACGTCGAGTATGCACATAAAAAAACCAAATTGGCTACGCGTAAAACTCCCAGTTGGCGAAGCTTATGCGAAGGTTCGTAAAATTGTAGATGAAAACAAGCTGCATACCATTTGCGAGAGTGGAAACTGTCCAAACATGGGTGAATGTTGGGGCGCAGGAACGGCTACCTTTATGATTTTAGGAAATGTATGCACACGAAGTTGTACCTTCTGTGCGGTAGCTACGGGACGACCTCCTGAATATGATGAGGCTGAGCCCCAACGCGTTGCAGAGGCCATTGCCACCATGGGGGTAAAACATGCGGTACTTACTTCGGTCAATCGAGATGAGCTCAAAGATCGGGGTGCAGAAATATGGTATCAGACGGTAAAATTGGTAAAAGAACTAAGTCCATCAACGACTATTGAAACCTTAATACCAGATGTTAAGAACAATTGGGATGCCTTACAGCGAATGGTTGAAGGAGGACAAGAGGTTGTTTCTCATAATATGGAAACGGTCGAAAGATTGTACAGAAGAGTCAGGCCTCAGGCAAGATATGCGAGAAGTCTAGAACAAACTCTACGTACTTACAAGATGGGTAAGCGAACCAAATCAGGGATTATGCTAGGTCTTGGAGAAACTGAAGAAGAAGTTTTTAAGGCTATAGATGATTTGGTGGAGTCCGGATTACATATTTTGACATTGGGACAATATCTACAACCCACTAAAATGCATATTGACGTAGCAGAGTTCATCCATCCGGATCAATTTGAAAAGTACAAGGAGGAAGGCTTAAGGAGGGGACTGAAATATGTTGAGTCGGGTCCTTTAGTACGCTCATCATATCATGCTGAAAGGCATGTAAACGTATCTCTAGATTAAAGGCATATCTCTTTAATCATTATTCAAAAAGATCGAGACCTCAAAAAACAGCTTAATTTTTGAGCATGATCTCCTCAACGTTCTTTTTGATCTTGAAACAGATTTCATCAAGGGGTAAATCATTGATATCTTCCCCAAAAGGGTCTTCAATTTCTTCTGAGATGAGTTCGACACTTACTAAAAAATAAAAAGTAAGAATCACGATAGGCGTTGTCCAATAACCAAATTGCCAAGCAAAGCTGACTGGAAGTGTTAAAGAGTAAATGAACAAAAATTTCTTGATAAACATGCTGAATGAAAAAGGAATGGGAGTTGTTTTGATACGTTCGCAGCCTCCTATCATATCCACAAAACCCTTTAATTCTTTATCTAGAATATAAAGTTGGTACCCATCAATTATCTGATCCTTATAAAGCTGATTGGTTCTTTCAAATAAGATGTCAGCCAATTTATTAGGTCTGTGCGTACTAGAGATGACGTTATTCCTTAAGGTCTCATCAGGCAATGACAATTCACTGACAAGAATACTGTCTCGAAGATGTTCCTTGGTTGCGAAAGCAATATTCGCAATCATGTCAATAAAAAATTCTCGATCGGCTGTTCTATCAGCGGGGAGTATATTATTTATTTTTATGGCCAAATAGCGTGTATCATTGACTAATTTTCCCCATAATTTTCTTCCCTCCCACCAACGATCATAAGCGGTATTGATTCTGAAGACTAGAAACAGCCCGAGCATCACACCAATAATAGAATGAAATTGTATGGTACTTTCATAATTGAGTTGCGCAAGATCAACGACGATGGCTACATAAGCGGTCGAAAAGACACCCATGAATAAAATGAGAGGCAGTAATGATTTAAATACATATCTACTGTAGACATCAAAAATGAGGGATGCCCAGGATTTAGGGTTATATTTTATCATATTTTTAAAGTATGCTATTCGTATGACTTTTTTCAAATAACCAATAACTGAAAATTTTTAGGGCTCTAATGTTACCTTTTATGCGTTTCCTTAAAGCATATTTACTTTGGCCGTTATTATTGGTAGTAAATAATCTAAATTGGTCATTTATATATGCAATAATAATAGTAATACTATTAATTAACAAATTTCTTATAGAATCCTTTGAAATAACAGCTTAATCCAAATTTTTTAGAATAAAGGTGCTTTATTTTTTCTGTCAATATTGAGGGTCAATACTTTAAGGAGTTGAGACCGAGTGCAGATTTTAGTTTGATTAGTCTACGGTAGGATTGATCGATGCTGTTTGCATCTATTGTACCCATCAAAACTTGAGTTTTGATGTGATGATGAAGGGCCTTGGCAGAAATGATTTCATCAGAATAAATATTGTTCGAAAAAATCAGGCAATCGATACCTGCATTGATGGCTAAAACTACGGCTTCCTTGAAGCCATAGTTTTTAATAATGGCTGCCATGTGCATATCATCACTAAAAATGACTCCTTCGTATCCTAATTCTTTCCGAAGAAGGTCTGTAATTATTCGCTTGGAGAGTGTAGCTGGAAATAGGTCTTCGTCTAGGTTTTGGTTAATAATGTGTGCGGTCATTATGGCTTGAACAGATCCTGTTTTGATCAATGTAATATAAGGTTCTAACTCTTTTTTTTGCCAGCTATTAGAAACGTCGGCGACGCCTAAATGCGTATCTACTTGAGAGGAACCATGACCTGGAAAATGCTTGAGTACAGTAGCCACATTAAAAGGTTTGTGCCCTTCAATATAAGCAGTCGCATGTCGGGCGACCGTTTTTGGATCTTTTGAATAGCTCCGCTCATTTTTTACAATCACCGGATTACTAGGATTAATGGCCACATCTACTGATGGTGCATAGTTTACATTAAAACCAAGAGAACTAAGAGTTTGAGCGGTTTGGGTACTATAGAATTTTGTTGAATCTAGGTCATCCATGGCCCCCAAATAGGCAGCCGAAACAGTTTTTGGGAAGCCATATTTAGGTTTCAAGCGATTGACATAGCCTCCTTCTTCATCAATGGCAATAAACAAAGGTATGTTGGCCTCTTTTTGGAGCTCCTCAATCATT
>Ga0206130_10003360_pt1 | contig 20953 bp, 8 predicted proteins | sample Helgoland_Spring_9_FD_148637 | JGI IMG/M metagenome (GOLD analysis project Ga0206130, IMG submission 148637) | Pelagic subsurface seawater microbial communities from Kabeltonne, Helgoland, North Sea - Helgoland_Spring_Bloom_20160512_1 | ecosystem: Environmental > Aquatic > Marine > Epipelagic ... | reverse complement strand
ATATATATTTAAAACCAATCAACATTTAAATGATCTTCTATTATCTTTTTACTATTTTTTAATATTGTATCATACAACTCTTCCGGTATCCCAATATTCATAAATTTCGATAACTCTTCTTCATTCGAAACAACTATACAATTAACCCCTGAAACGAAAAGAGATCCTTTATTGGTCCATTCTTCATGAAGAACCAATACACAATCCCGATAAATTGCCTCTAAGAATGTATATTGAGTTCCCCCTCCATCTCCCTTTATGATTGACATATCTACCATATATTTCGCATCTTTTAGAATACTTTTATCTTCATATGTTGGTTCTATATTCTTAGGAAATTTACCCTTCCAGTATTCCTGAACATTGAGATCTTTTAACTTATGATGAACATAAATTCTATTTTCAGCACCGAATAAATAAATATGATTTTTTTTATCTTCAATAAGTGCGTTCGCTTTTAAAATTATGTCTGTATTTTTATCGAAATCTATCCTAGAAATACAGACAGCATTATATCCTAATCCTTTCTTAGTACTCTTAGGATAATTATAAAAAGGATGTCTTAAATATTTAGAATCTATCTGAAATGTTTCGGATAAATAATTCTGAACTGATTCTCTTATTGTAATTACTCTGAAAGTTGGTAGAATCGGGTTTAAGCCGTCTATTAAAGGATTTCCCGATTTAGAAGATTTACATTCAGTTGGATCGTGAATAACTATTTCTGTATCTTTAGGGAATAAATGTAAAAATGACCAATAATGTTTATCTACCGCTGTAATGAGAATATTATCTAAGGCCAAGACATCTGCTAAACATGAATTCTGATATTGACAATCGTATCCGTAATCTCTTTTATTTTTTTCTGTTTTTTTAGTAATCTTGTAAATAGGCCACTCATATTTTTTAGAAAGATGAGCGGTGAATGTTACCCAACCTCCGTAGATAGGTTTCGCAAGATACAATAAATTTTTAGATTTTTTATCTTCTTCATAATTCGTAATAAGATCCATTTTATAATTGTAAAGATTTAAAATTTTAAATAGAAACTAATATAAATGGATTCATTAATTTCCTATCAAGAAAATCTTATGACACTTAATAGATTCATAAATGAGCCTTTTATTTGTAAATATATTCTTAAAATAAAAGATGAAGAAGAAAAAAAAGATTCACAACAATATCATCAAGAATTATGGTCATTATTAATGGGTCTTTATTATAATTGTAAAGAATTACCTCGTTATTCTTATGTATTAGACTCCAAACATTTCATTTATAATAAAGATAAAAACCCTGAGTTTTATTTTTTCACAGGTATATCTTTTCAGAGTAGAGATCTATTATTGGATACAATAAAAAATGATTTATTAGATTGGATTCCCCAGGTTACTCATTTATTTGAAGAAGATAGAAAAGAAAAAGATTTGGAATTCGGGAAATTATCTCAATTAATAATGGATGAAATGAATAAACTAGAAAAGAAAAAATTAAATTTTTATATGACATCGGATCCTATGGGAATAAAAACTATCCATTTTTCTTAAGAAAAGGGGTGTATATCTGTTATATATTCTAATTTATCGAGTAAATTTTTCTGTAAGCCGATTAGAGCAATAGATGAAATAAAATTAACTGTATTTTCTGTTGCTGATTTAATTTTAATATTTAATTTAGTTTCAATGGTATTTTTAAGGAAACTATGTAAATAATACCATAATACAGATACAATGACTAATTGAATTACTATTTCTAAGAATATCTGTAATTTATTTTCTTTTTTATCTAAATCTTCTTCTAAGGAACTGAATAAATTATCCATTATCGGTGATATTATAATAAGAATACTAATATACACAACAGTAAAAACGAATATTTTAAAAATAATTAGGTCTTTAATATTCATTTATATTATTTTATATATTATTTTATATATTATATGGGCAAGTCTAAAAAGAAAAATACCAAGAAAAGAACCAATAAACAGAAAAGATCAATTAAAAATAGATATGAAGCGAAGAAATATATAGAGATAATGAACTTAGCATATAAAATTCTAACTTCATCGTATCATGATGTATTTAATAAAGATGATTATTTATTATTATCTTATCTAAAACAGGGTATTAAAAAAGGCTGGAAGATATTAAAAGACAAAAATATAATAAAAGAAGTTAAATGTAATAGTTTATGTATGACAATGAGTATTTTAAATAGTACATTGGGAGAAAGAAATAGATTAAATAAATTAAATATAGTACAGAAATTATATTTATTTTTTATTTCTTATTTGATAGATGATTCAAATTTACTACCTAAACAAGTTTCTCTTAAACATGCAATAAGAAAAATAGATATGAGAATTCAATCAGAAAAAAATAAATTATTAAAATATCAACTTAAAAATGATAATAGAAATATTAAAAAATGTAATAAATATATTGAAAAACAAGAGGATTCTAAAAAACAATTAATTGAAAGCAATGGATTAAATAAGGATGGAATCGGTTCAGTATTTAAATTAGATGTATGTAGTTCGGTTGATTGTCAATATTTACAAGAATACAAGATGGAAAAGGGTCAGAAATGGTCCGAAACTTATAGTAAGTTCTGTTTAAATATAACAGAGATCTTTAAGGGAATTGTATGGTTAAATATGTATATGATTTTTAATAAAACAACTAAAATTAAAGATTTATCTCCTTCTATGGAAAAAATAGAAACTAATTTAGATATAAGAGGCTTATTAAAACCCGTTGATATAATTTTAATACCAGATTCTTATATTTATGAAAGTGATTTATTTTATGATGATAATACGTTAGATCAAGCAAGGAAAAGGATAGTAAATGATCCCAACCCTTATCAGCCCCTTAATAAAAAATACTGGGTTTATACTAATTTTAACAGAGAGAAAGGTACAATTGATAAAAGAAGGATTAATATGTTAGAAAATAAACATTATGTCGCTGCTTTTATGTCTCTTCCAACTGAGTGCGATTGGAAATCCCCTAAAGAATTAAAAGAGAAGCAGATGTATAAAAATTTCCAAAATTTTCTACAGGGCAAGGGTCCCTTACCTAAATTAAAAGAAATATCAAAGAGAGTTAGGAGGATAGGCGACGAAGACAGATTTGATTTACAAGAAAATATTGAAAACTCTATAACATTACATTGGATATATATTCATAAAAATAGATTAGATGATTTTATAATAGAATATGTTTAATTACATCTGAAACATTTCTTTATCTTTTTCCACACTTAAATCGGTTACATATATTCTTTTCATAAGACCCCCCTTCTGATTACCCCCTTTCTCTTCTTTCTCTTCTTTCTCTTCTTTCTCTTCTTTCTCTTTTTTACCTTCTTTCTCTTCTTTCTCTTCTTTCTCTTTTTTACCTTCTTTCTCTTCTTTCTCTTCTTCTTTCTCTTTTTTACCTTCACCACTTAATCTTTCAATAGGTTCATCTGTAAAACTAAAATCCATTATTTCCTCTTTTATTTGATCTTGTTCTTCCGGAAGATCAACTAAATTTTCTATCTGTTCTTCTTTCGTCATTTTTTTAATATCAATTTTCTTAGATTCAATTTTATGTTTTTTCTCTTTCTTTTTTTCTTTTTTAATCAATGCGTGTATTTCATCATAATGTGCTTTCGGGTCAGGTAATACAATTTCGGTTTCTTGATAAGTAATTGTCCCATATTCTTTTCTTATTCTCTTGTGCTTACACATTCTTATACCAATTCTTTCATCAATCATTATTATAGATAATAAAATAATTTAATAATTAATAAATTTCCATATTAACTTGAGTATCGGTATTATTCGGGGAAGATATACAGCCTATATTATAGATGTATTCATTATTTTCCCCAGAATTAATTATTGTCGGATCACTTACGAATGGTATATTTGAATAAGTATTATCTGATCCGAATTCGTAATTTCTACATTTAATTAATATTTTATCTAAAAGTTCATCCTTCGTAGGTTGAGAGTTTCCAATATATCTAATACTGTGATAATTTATATCTGTAGGGCAATTCGGTGAACCAGACATATCAAGTGTAGATGGACCCGATGACGGAAAACCCATATTATTAACATGAGGTGTGGATAAAGAATCTATATTTTTATCATAAATTTCTAAATCATAAATATTACTACAAGGATTTATAGGTACACACATATTATATTCATTAGTTGATGGAGGATTAATAGAAACATCGGTATTTCCATTTTTCGTTGAGTTCCAATTTTCATCATAATTCTGATCCTTATACCAATTTTTATGAGGTACATATCCCACTGTTAATCTATCTTCGAGCCAATATTTACCCTTATAATATTCAGATGTATTAAACTTTTCATTATAAACAAATGGAGCTATAAATGCTCCGCATAATTGATTACTTTCAGAATCACATATATCAATTATATTTTTGTTTTCAAAATCTATTGATTTATCTAAATCTGAATTGTAATTATTAATAGATTTAACATCTAGTATTCCATCACATATTTTTTCATACTCTAAAAATTTCCTTGTATCCGAATCATCGGGACTACTAAGGAAATAATTATGATTTATATTACATTTCGTTTCCATTGAGGGAATACATTGATTAATATTCTGTTTTTTCGTTGGATTTATTCTTATTCTACCCTGATTTTCATACGTTTCGGGTATATATGGTTTATCAGTTAAAGATGTATCATTATAATCTTCGAAAATTTTATCTATAAAATATGAATTTTTACCATTTATATCGCAACCAACGAAAGATGTTTTTCTAGAAAAAGGTATTGGATCACAACATATATCTGATAATTTATCTTTATTAATTTCTTCAGATATATTACTTGGTTTATTCTGTATCCACGCTGGTCTATAAAATTTATTATAAGAAGTTGGTATAGGAGAAGATCCATTATAATCTTGTGAAACTATACAGAAATTGTCATAAACAGTCTGTATATATTTGGTTTTTTCTAAATCATTGCATTCAATATTATCGCAATATAAATTATTTCTATTTTCATGACCTAATTCTTTCGCTATAACATCATTTATTGTTGTTTCCTTGGAACTTATTTTTAAATCTTTAATTTCAATACTATTATTCGTAATATATTTACTTAATTGACCGTCACTTGTTTTTTCTTTTAATGGAACGAAATCATAAGGATCTAAATAATTTTCATAACCAGTAGCACCACTATCATATTCCGAAAAGAAGGGATATCTACTATCCAATTTAAATCTTGTACCTGCTAAAGTATTATCCGATAAAGGTATTGGTTTTATTATGTCATTTTCTAAGAATGTTTCATAATCTACATGAGATGAATCATTGTATCTACTATTGGCTATTTCTTTATTTTTAGGACCACATTGAATTGAACCCGATCTCATTGTTCTAAAATCTGGATTTGAATTATAATCATCGTGATATTTTTCATTGTAGAATTGTTTTGCTCTAAATTCGGGTTTATCTATAAGATAACAATTACCCGTATTCGCATCAATTCTAGTATCATTATGACCAGCATATTGATTTTTTGATGGACCACCATCTTTCGATGGACCCGGTTTTAATATACTATCAATATTCCACCTGGGACAATCTCCACTATTTACAATATTAGGACAACAATAATTAGATGTGAAAGTTGTTTTCCTGTTGGATATATATTTATCTGTATCATCGTGCTCTCTATTACCGGATCTAAAATAAATTGAATCTCCTGCCATTTCTTGACCATCGATGCATACGTTTGATGTTTCAAATCTATCAATTCTCGGTCTAGTACCGCTTCTATTTTCATCTACGCTATTAATCGGAGTTCTTACTCTATCAAGTTCATCTAAATCTGCTTCATTCGGTTTATATTTTTTATCTATCCCCCTCCATGTAGTAGATGTTCCTTCTATGCCACCATTCCCACTACCGGTCTCGCTCCAGTCGCCAACACCTGCACCTGTATAATCTTCATGATCACCCTTGTTTCTTATTACAATATCTAAATCTATAGGTGATATTGGAGGCATTAAATCATCATCATCGGCCCACGCCCGGGAAGCGTAATCTTTACTCCCCTGCCATTTTCTAGAAAACCATGCATCATTATTATAACTACACGACCACCAATTAGTGCAACTAAATTCATCTTTTACATCTGAATCATCATCTTTCGCCCATTCTAAAGGCATCCAATTCCATGTGAATGTATCGTTTATTTCGGCCCTTTCAAAATTTGAAACTAAATCAGTAGGGGAGATCCAATAATCTTCTGTGAAATCTGCACTATTCGGCATTTTATAAATTCCACCTTTCGTACACATAGAAGGATCATTGCTAAAATAACTGTTATTATCATCATAATATGTTACAACTCCCGATTGATCGGGTACAAATAATTCCTCTGAATCACTTGTAACAGTTAATTCGCGAAAACAATAACCACCCGGCAGAGGTCTATCGGCATATGTTGGACCCATTCTACCCTGCGGATCGGGAGAAGAACAGATAAGAGAAGTTAATTTATGAACAACAGCCGGATCTCTTGCGGCGTCTACTGCATAAGATTTATATTGATTAGCAACATTAATAGTTTTTACTTGTTGATATGATTGATTATATTGTTCATTACTTTCAAAATCCCTCATACCATCTATCTGTTTACAACGATTACATTCTATTTCACCATTTTCTTGGGTAGAATATCCATTAACGCAATTCTGTTTATTATTATCTTGCATATACAATCCAATACATCCAGCATTATCTGAAAAATGATGTATTGCTAAATCTGGCGCAGCGAATTCGATCATTGCTACAACAAAAACAACTTGTAATAGTAGCATTATAGCCACAATGACTTGACCAATAACAGGTATCCAACTCGTTGGAAGAACAGCATCCGCCGTAAGATAATCTCCTAATAAATCAGCACCCGTAGTAAACATGGGATTATCAACTGTTGAACCCTCCAAAGACGCTTCAAGTGCTGTATCATCTAAACCTGAATCCGCAGCTACTTGTGCCAGAGTTCCCCCGACAGTAACATTCGCGGCGACCGCATCACCCGCCGCCTCACCCGCCGCCTCACCCGCCGCATCACCCGCCGCATCACCCGCCGCATCGGCGGCGGCGGCACCAGTCCCTACAGCGGAAGCAGTCTTTAATCCTGTTGCTAGACCTAATCTACCCACGACACTACGCCCAATAGAAAATAATGTACTAAATACGGGAGCTCTGAAAAATCCAGCAGCCGTTAAATATCTCATAGTCATTTGTTCTAGAGTTTCTTTAGCAAGATCTTCCTCAGTCATTTCTAAAAAAGCTTTTGGGACTGTTTTTTTTAAAAGAGATTTAACTGCTGTTTGGGCGGTTGTATCCCCTAAATTTTGTATGGTTGAACGGAATATAAGTCTATACACTCCTTGTCTTACTAATAAACTTATTATTCTTATACCCACAAGTGCAGCATAAAGTTCGGCATATTTCTTATATAAATTCTTCGTCAGTAATGATGTACATTTAGAACGTGATAAATTATCCATATAATATAATTTATTTTATTTTTTTATATTTTTATATGTATTATATTATTTATGTCTGGACTTTTTGATTTTTATAAAGGCGCAAAAGCAGCAGAAGATGTTAACGATTTTGAAAAACTAGGTATGGCAGCCAGAGTATTAAAAACCGCTTCAGAAAGTTTTAAGAGTAGTTATAGTATTGCGGCTGATGGACGAATGATATCCGAGGGTGCTGAAAGACTATCAGAAACTGCTCAGCAAGAGAGTGCATTTACATTTACCAGCGGACTCAGTGAAGGTACTAATAAATTTACTACAATTTTTGCAGGTACACCAATAGTTGAAGGTTTAGACGATACAGCAGAATTAGCTAATATGAATAATAATGTGGAATATTTATTAAGAGCTACCAATGTGAGCTTAAAGACTGATAAAGATATGAAAGCTTTTCTTTCGGTATGTAATAAACTAAAACCCCTATTGAAAAATATAACTCCGGAAGAATTACAAGGTATATTAAATGAAGTTAAACCTGATATTAATTATATTCTTCATCCAGAAAATCCGGATAAATTGGCAGAATTAATAGGGGGCGCTGAATCACCAGCTGATGCCGGTACATTTTTAAAAATATATAGAGGGGGGGGAGACTTAAAGAAATATACCAGCATTAGGGGACTATTAAATGATGCATCTAAGTTAGGAAGAGAACCACCAAATACTATGGAAAAATTAAAAATTGCGGCCTCAGGTGACCCGCCATTTGGGAGTATCTTTAAAGTCGAGATGTTTAGTGGAAAGGAACCGGGAGAAATATTAGATCAATTAGTTAAATTGGATGATGGTAAAGCATTTTTAAAGGATTTAGAATCAAGGAGACTCATTCCCGCGCGATTTAGTAAAATTGCACCCGAAGGGAATAATTTCGGTAAAAAATTTTTAAATTTTGTCTTCTATTCAACGAAAGAGGTTGATACTGAAAAAAATCTATTAGAATTAGCACAAGACGTTGGTGGAGATAAATTTGAAGATTTAGAAAAAGCAACAGAAGCACTAAGAATATTGAAAAGCGGAAAAATGTCGAAATTTAATAAGTTATTTTTTTTAGCGTTGACGGTGGGAGTGGGATCGTCTGGATTATATGAATATTTAAAACCTCCACGCGATCCAGAGGGTAAACCCAGCACCGAAATAAAGCTCCCACACACCAAGGAGGATCCGCTTCCATCTTGTAATAATAAAGATAGAACATTGGGAGATATGAATGCACCTGATTGGGGTTTGGAATGTGCTACGGATATATTATCGGAAGGTGATAAAAAACAGTGCGACAGTTCGCCCAGTCCATATTATATTGATAATCCATTAAAAAAATATCCGAATTCCGGTGACGATTGCGATAGTTGTGTTAGTGAATTCTTTGTAGCTCCGAATTTTTTATCCAAGCACATGCCTTTAACCGACTCGGCCGAAGATTACGAAAGCATGGTGGATAGTTGCCAAAATATAATCGATAAAAAAGATAAAATAGATGATAATTTAATTGAAGATCTTGCAATACTAGTTCTTTTATTAGTAGTTACATTCGCGGGTCAATACTTCATTCAACGCCATGTAAAAAATGAGTTTATTTATTGGTCCTCATTTATAATAATATTTACCATTCAGGTATTTTTTATTTTCCCATTAATAATAAAATACATTGTTTCTATATCCGGCGATGGAAAAGAATATACCGATCAACTAAAAGCAACTTTCCCTGATGGATTACCCAGTGGGGTTTTAACCGATGGAAATATAGCGGGAATCTTGGGGGCGATGACTTATATAGGGGAAGGAGACACCAGTACTATCAGATTTTTATCTTTTATTGTATTAATGTTTATTTCAGTAGGAATTGCTATGTCAAGCAAACCCAAAGACGAGGAGAGTAAATGGGTGGTGCACGACATGGACGGTACGATGCGTGCAGTGCCTGCTACACCCGGACAAGGAGGGGGGGAGAGGAGACAGAAGGGTGCAGGAAAAAAAAATATATTACCTAAAAATATATTACCTAAAACTCTGAATAAATTTAATAAATGGTTAATAATTTTTTTACTTGTTTTAGCGATATTAATTAATTATTTTTATAATAGTAATCGTTCAACAATGGATAAAAAAAATTATATACAAGAAATGAAAAAGAAAAGATCTAGAAAGGAAAATATTCAAGTGAAAGAAGAAAATAAAAATTTATCATATGAACCTAGTATTGTTTTCGGTGGTCAATTTATTTAATCTAAAAGTTTTAGAAGATCTTCTAAATTATATATTTCACTCTGAGGAATTTTAATATTCTTATTATTGTATTTCATATACTTCCCATAAGGACCTATGTGAATCATTACATCTTTTTTCTTATATTTACCCATATTCATCGGATAATCAATTAAATCTTTAAGATCTTCTATTTTCAATGAATTTTTATCTTTCTTTTTTAAGATATATTTAAGATTTATATTTTTATTATCATAATTTAAATAAGGACCATATTTACCATCCTTAATAACGACTTCTTTTCCTAAATATTCACCCAATTGAATATCTGTGTTATTATCTTTACATTTTCTAACAGGTTTCACACTCATCTGTATTTTCACATCTCTGTAAAATGAATTGTATACTTTTCTCACCACATCTTGCCATAAAAGATCTCCTTCAGCTATTTTATCTAAATCATTTTCAACTAAAGAAGTAAATTCTACATTAATTATATTAGAGAAATGTTTCAATAAATATTCCAAGACTTCTTTTCCTAAATCTGTTAATAGAATTCTATTTTTCTGAGAAGAAACTTTTTTAATTTCTTCTTCTTCTGTAATATTGTCTCTTTTATCTAATTTAACTACGTCTATTCTTTTTTCTTTTTCAGGAATATTAGTTAAAATTGTATAATTCCGATTGTAAAGAGTCGAAATAATTGAAGCATAGGTAGAAGGTCTTCCAATCCCTGATGTTTCTAATTTTTTAACAATTGTTGATTCATTATAATATTGTGGAGGAGAAGATTCTATATCTTTACAGATACTTTCTTCTAAGATAAATAGGGTATCTTTCGGTATTTTTATTTCATCTTCCACTTTAATATCTGGATTAGAGTAAATTAAGAATCCCGGATATTTAAGTGATTTATATTTCCCCCTAAATACACCTATTTTTTCTAAATTCTTGTTTGAAAGATCTATTCTTAAAACATTATATAATGCTGGTTTCATATGAGAAATAATAGTTCTTTTCTTTATTAAATTGTATAATTTTCTTTCTTTATCTTGCCATTTATCACTTAATTCGTGATTAATATCCGTTGGTCGAATACATTCGTGAGCTTCCTGTGCTCCTTTTACTTTTTTAGCTTTTACATTATATTTCTGATAATAATCCTTAGAATAATCATTAATAATTTTTTCTTTAATAGTTCCCTGAAAATCAGATGAAATAAATGTAGAATCTGTTCTCATATATGTAATTTTACCATTTTCAAATAATTTCTGCGCTGTATCCATTGTCATTTTAACAGGGAACCCTAATTCATTCTGGGCACTCTGCTGTAAGGAAGAAGTAATGAAAGGAATACCTGGATATTTTTTTTCTTCACTGATATTAGATTCTATAATTTTATATTTTCTATCTTTTTTAAGAATTTTCATTATATCTATGGGATCTACTTCATCAATTTCGAATAATAATTCGCATTCAGTATTTTCTTTATTAAAGTTAAAAGATCCTCTAAAATCATAACTATATTCTGATTCATATTCTTCAATATTCCTTTCATGTTCTTTTAAAATAGAAAGTAATGTGCTCTGAACTCTACCAGCTGAAAGACCTTGTTTTTTCGTATTTATATTTCTCCATAAACAAGGAGATAAAGAAAATCCAACTAAACGATCTATGATTCTTCTACCCTGTTGAGCATTTACAGAATTCATATTAATAGAATGAACATTCAGAATAGATCTTTTAATTGCTTTTTCGGAAACTTCCCGAAAAACTATACGATTTTTATCAGTTGTTTTTAATTTCATAACTTTCGAACAATGCCATGCTATCGCGTCACCCTCTCTGTCATCGTCAGCAGCAAGTAAAATATTATTATTTTTAGAATAATCCCGTAAGCTTTTGATAATTTTTTGTTTTCCATCAATGGGTTGATAGTTCGGTTTAAAATTGTTTTCGATATCGATAGAAAGCGATTTTTTAGAAAGATCATATATGTGTCCGAATGAAGATGTAATGATAGTTCCATCTTTAAAATATTTCTGTATTTTTTTAGCTTTCGCAGGAGATTCTACGACAATAATTGATTTCATACTTTAATGGTTTAAAAGTTATTAAATCAAATTTATTATTATATTAATATTAATATTATGAATAGAATTAAAGAATATTCTACAGAAAAAAATACAGAAAGATTAAAAAATTTTTTTTATGCTATATCATTCGTAGTATCTTTGGTGGGGGTAATGTTACTAATAAAAAACTATATGGATGTAGACGATCCAGATGGTTCTCTCCGATATAAAGTTGGTGAAAATAAATATTTACCTTATGATAGTAGATTCGACAAGGGAAATTCTGGAACATTTGATTTTTTAACTCATAATAGTGAATGCTCAACGAAAGAATGTAAGAGGAATTATTCTAGTCTTAAATCAAAAGTAGAAAGATGCAATCGGAGATCTTGTATAGAATGTAATCCAGAAGATTTTGAATTAGAGAATGGGGCTTGCGTTGACAGAATTAATCATAATACATGTATAGGTTGTTTAGATAATGATCATTATCTGAAATGCAATAAACAATATCAACTTGAAACCGATGCAGACGGAAATCCGACGTGTGAAAGTATAGTTAGATTGGCGGAGGAAAATTCAGATGAAGAAATGTGTAATACAACATCTATTAATCATTTCATTAATAAAAATAATAATTTATTTTCAACTAATAACGAACCATTTTATATTCTAAATGGAGAAAATTCTAATATTTTAGATTTATATAAGACTAATATAAATTTCCCTATAGAAATTAATAAAAAAACTAAATTAAATATAGACGAAAAAACAACTATATCTCACACTAATTATTATGACAATGAATTTTATGAAATTAATAAAAATGAACTATTTAATGTTGATTGTAATTCAGGAATAATAGAAAGTCAATTATTAAGTTCTCCAAGACAATGGAATTATTATTGTAAAATAGGTGATTTAAATGATTTTAAATACAGAGATAGTGATAAACCTATTTATATGAATTTGAAATTAGATGACTCGGAATATAAAGAATATTTATATTCCCATAATATAGAACCCAAGTATATAAATTTATCTTGGAATATATTATCTGAATCGGATAATTTTGTACCAATTGAAAACAAGAATCATTTTAGACAAATTTTCGAATGCAAAAATCCAGGAGATATAATGTTAGAAAAAACATTAGAAGATAAAATTTTAGATTTACCATCTGATCCAGAAATAATTTCTTCACCATTCTGTTACCTGGAAGGTTTAAAATTACCCTTTTATTGTTCCTCTCCATCACAACTAATAGCACCTAATTTATCGGAGGGATATCAATATGTAAAATCATCTAAAAGACCCCCTTTATCTTATTATAAAATGAATAAAATTGTGGAAGATTCCATTGAAACGAATACAGATACATATGAATTCGTAGATAATGATTATAAAATATCATGTAGTTCACCATATTATGAAAATTATTCAGATACAGGGAGATATGGAGTTATTTCTTATAGAGAAAAATATAATAAGAATTCAAACAATTTTGAATATCAAGAATGGAATGGATGTTCTAAAATAGAAAATTGTAAAGATTATGCTGATTATATCTATTCAATCCGAGGTAAATTAACTCATATAGATCCCTCTGATATCACATCTAGTCCCCAGTGTAATGGACTCGATGAATGTAGAGAAATATGTGATAAAAATATGAGTTGTAGTATTTTCAATTGTACCAACAATCTATTATATAATGGAAATACTTCAGAAACAACGTTTAATAATGAAAATAACTCAATTATAAATAATAATAAATGTTGCCAGCAAAAATCATTCACAGATATCGCGAATGACCCGAATTTTATATGCAATCCAACTCATATTAAAATAACAGATATATATCCAACTGATAGAGATTGGCCTGAGTTATATCAAGAAGTACCAGATATAACAGCGATAAATACTATTGATGAATTGAAAAATGGGAATTTATTTGAAATCAATCCTAATAAAATTCTGAAAATTCCATTATGCATTGAAACGAATGGAGAATCAACCGAACAGATTAGAGAACGTTATCATAATTTTAATGATCCCTATATAAGTATGGCTGAAAATTGTAGAATGGGGTATCCATCGGTACAAGGAGATGGAGGAAGGGTAGGAATTTATGGAAATATAACTCAGGGAGAATTTATACAATTAGCAGAATCACGGAATATTCCCTTTGACGAAGACTCAACAATACTTTTTAATGATTATTTAGAATCACCATTTAATTTATGTTATAATTCTTCTTTAAATAACGAAATAAATGGAGGAATTAATTGTGAAAGTAAAAATAAAGAAAATTGTGCGTCTCCATGTATCTACGATGAAAGAACAGATACTTGTAATTCAAGCATTCCATTATCTTCTGATAATGATGAATCTATTACTATAAATAATAAACAATATAATCCGGTTCAAATTAAATTTTCTCAGAGTTCTAATACCAATGAAACAGGGAGAAAATATTTAACAGAAAATAATTATTATACATGCGAATTAAATGATTTCAAACAATGTAATGTAAAGACAAATAAATATAAAATAGGTGAAACTTTTTATCAGACAAGTTCTTGTGAAGGAGAAATTAATCCATCTATTAATTATCCCTCTTACGAGGGTATTAATGAAGAACGTAAAGAAATTATTGAATATTCACCAATTAACACGGTTGGGGGGGGGAATCTTAATAAATTGTTAGATTGTGAAAATAATGTTACTAAATTTATACCAATTGAAAGGGAGTTACTTTCAGATGGATATAATTTCTGTGAAGATACTAATCAAGATGGATATCCCTTTAATACCTTACCGGGAGGAGAAAATTTCGTAACTTTCCCCATTAATCCACCGATAGATGAAAGTATATATAGTTGCAGTGATACTCAAAGTTATGATGAATGTTTAAAAAAACCATACTGCTATTTTGAAGATAATCAATGTAAATTATTAACACGGGCAACATGTAAACACGTTGATATGTCATCGGGTGAAGGATACGATAAGAGAAATTTAGAAAGTAAAAATATTTTAAGAGATTATAGTGTTCGAACTGATAGTTTATATAAACCGGAAATATTTACTCAATGTCAATACGAAGCAGGTAAAGGATATTTCCCACCTTCATATTATGAAAATATCAATATGAAAGAAAATATGAATTGTGAAAATAATCCCTATGTAAAAGGAAATGATGATATGAGTAATATGCGATTCGTTGATATACCCAGTCCTATTCATTTATTTGATGAACAAGGGAGAAGCAGATTATGCAGTCAGGGTTATTATTTAAAAGTAGGAGATCCAACCAATTACTATTGCGAAAAATGCCCAATATTTATTGATAATATAAATTTTGATGAAGATTTTTTACCCGATTGTCCCTTAAATAATAATTCTATGGAAATAAATAATAATAGACCATATACATTAAATACTTATTTCAATCAATCTCGTGCCAATTTACCCGATGGAGACACAACACAACAAGATTTAGACCATTATGAAAAATTAAGATATGGAGTATCTGTACCAAATAAACCAGTTAAAATGTGCAAATATGGAAAAGTATTCAACGATCAACGAGAAATTCTACCCGATTCAGAGGGTAGGACACTAAGGGGAACTTGTACAGAACCATCATGTAAGGTCCTTTCTACTGATAAAGGTGTTAAATATATTGCTACAGATATATTTGATGATTCGTGGTTTTATGGTTCCGAAGAAATGACGAAAAAATATTTCGAACCACCCGAGACAGAATTAACTACATATACAGATACTCAAGAAATAAATACTGACGTTGGATATTTTCATAATTTTTCATTCGACCAACCACGCAACCAACAGGTTATATGTTCAGGTAACAAAAATATTCTTAAAAATAAATGTTATAATAAAATAGTCGAGAATAATGAATCAGTATTACAGAGAATTCAAGCTAGTCCTGGATTAGTTATCTTAGATCCGGGGTCGGATTCCTTCAATTTAGATATTGATAAGAGCGGAGAAGTTGGTGTAGAAGATCTGTTAGACCTTTTATCAGATTTCGGAAAAGACGGTGCAAGTTCAAATTTCCAATCAGATATATCTGGAGATGATCTAACTGATATAGATGACCTCTTAAGTTTACTGGCAGGATATGGGGGATCGGATAATTTAAATGTTAATTCAAATATATTAGACCATCAACCTTTCTTACCTCCATTATTATCTTCTCCCTGTGAAGATTATATAGATGTCGGTTTATATAATAAAACCGAATGTTTGGAAAATGATCATATCTGGATTGTTTCCGAGACTCCATCACTTGAAAATAACAATAAATATTTTAGCAGCGGAAATATTGAAACCGGTAATTTTTCGACCGGTATTCGACGGATGAATAATGTTGAAAACAGTGGATATTGTATTGAACCAGATAATCCATTCAGCGATGAAATAATTCGTATTTTACTTGAAAATGATTTTAATCCCGAAATGATTATAACCGATAATAATGAAATACCTGATAAATTTAGAAGATATATCTCAGAAAATAAAAAGAATCTAAATAAATTCGTTGACGATAATTCGGAAGATTATTATAATCTACAATTGATAGAGGGATTTAATAATATAGAAGGATACGAAGATTATGAAATATATAACAGATTAGTAAATTTTTTTCATAATTATGAAAAATATGGAGATAAAAATAATTATATAGCCAGTCCATACCAAAATAGAAAATCATCCGTGTGGGGTTTAAGTTCGCCAGCAATAGTAAAATTAAATTCAAATCAAGATTATATTGAAATAACGGGTAATTATAATAGTGATTATCCAAATTGGATAGATGGATTCAACGAATGTGGATGGGAAGCGAATTTAGATAATGTTTCTTCCCCCATTAGAAAAGATATAGCGAATACATTATCACGAAAATGTAATAGATTAATGTATTTCGGAACAGAATATGATGTTTATGGAAATACAAATATAGAAACTGCACCCCATACTCCTACACCAACTACCGCAGAGACAACTGAAACACCAAAAGTGGAATTTACTACGAATGTAAATGTTAATGGACAACTCACACAAGGTGATTTAAATCAAGTTCAATCTTCTACACAGGATGCTTTACCCCCCTTAGATCAAGGGACATCTATAACAACTACAGTTACTTCGGGAGATACAGGGGCAGATGGCAATACACCCCTCACTATAAATTATATTATTACATGCCAATCGGACTGTCAGAATATCTTAGATAGTATTTCTAATGATCAAGTAATTAATCCCGATGTATCTTCTAATATAATTGCAGCAATTAATTCTTCATTTACGGATAATAAAAATGTAATAGAAATTCCATCGGATATATTGTCTACGGTCAATTCTCCCGAAACAGTCACTATAGATTTATCGGATACTAATGCTATTTTAGAAACAGAAGGAAGATTTAATGAAAATTTCCCCTATTATTCTCGTTCTAACTATTTTCAAAACTTGTCCGAACAATCTGGAGATACCGATGATATAATGCAACCATCGAATCCTGGTTATTCTAAGGTAGATGATGATTTTAATAAACTTATTAAAGGGGATACACTTCCATCATTCTGTTCAACTAAACGATATAATAATAATATTATTTGCAGTTATAATACTATTGATAATCCATCTGATATAATTTCCGGGGGAGAGATTAATTATAAACCAGAAATAACTGATAATTATTTATTTAATAACTATTATGAATGGACGCCCGAGACTGAACCAAACCGAGAATATCCAACATTAATATCAAATCATTCATTCATAACGAATCCCGGGAAAATTAAAGGATTGGCTAATATTTCTTCACCCGAGTGGGATTATCAACAGATGCTCTGGAAAGTAGATGGAGAAGGAAATCCAGATCAACCCTATAATATAATGTCTAAACCTAATCCTATTAGACCCCTTGGAATATGTCCGGGATATAAGACAATTACCGATGATAAAGGTCCTGATAATATTCAGAAAAAAAATGATAAACAATATAATACTTTTGATTCTCAGACTTTTAAATTAAATGGTCTAGATGTAGATTCATCATTTTCGTGTATCTCTAAAACATGTTATGTTAATGATTCGAATTCTATAGATTTTAAGGGGGGTATTAAAGAAGATTCGGTATCTAATTATTTTAAATCTGAAAATTGCATACCATCTCCCGGTGCATCAACGACAGATGATCAACTAATATGTGGATGTGATTTCACTAGATCATCCGAATTAGGAAGTATACCATCGGGATTATCTGATATAGATGAAGGGGAAGAAGGTGCATTTTTATCGGAAGTTTTACCTTGGCCAATTATAAGAGCACAGAGTTATCTTTCTTGTGGTGGGGGACTTAATCTTGAAGATAGTAAAGGGTATGATGTAAAAAACGATCCACAATTACCATATTTAGATCCGATCGATATAAAGGATCCAATCAATATGAATATACCAGATTATCATATTAAAGATGGAGAAGATTCAACCTGTTATGATTTAAATGTCGATATATTTAATGCGTGGTATTATAGTATTCAATTAACTGATTTACATAATAGTTTACCCGGGAATTCTTATCCGGATATATCATACAATAATAAACAATATACATATCATGAAAACCCTACAACACAAGATCAGCAAGATAACTTTGATTATAAAATTGTTTATTTTGAAAGTGTTATCTGCGCCGATTCATGGGGGGGATATTTAAAGGCGGGATTAAAGGAAAATTATTTATTTATTTCCGACGACGTAGCAATGTATCCACCAGGGAGTGAACGTGAAGAAACAGAACCATCCGAAGAATGGAAAAATAAAACTAAATTACCGAGGGGGTGGATATTTAATTATTCAGGTGAAACAGATGAAAATAGAACTGAGACAATAAAATCATGGATAATAAATAGATATAATCTAAAAAAAACATTTGAAAATAATCTTAAATTCATATCACCCACAGGTTTCTGTGGAAAATCTGACTTTAATAATAATAAATCATTAAGCGAAAAACTTAGAAATGATTATAATTCAATATGGTGGCCATTAAATGGACCCAATTTAGATTCTTTACCTGGTAACTCATATAATAACATTTCATATAATGAAATCTGGAGAAGTGGGGAAAATATTTTAACAAAAGTAGATAAATATAAAGTATACGACGAATTAATTAAAGAATATGAAAAGCATACCCCAACGGGTGATTCACCCATTGTCAACTGTGACGATGGTGACGATGATACAACTTTACCCTATAGAGATCCGAAAGAAGGTGGTTGTGATATCAGGATGACGGGGGTATTCGATGCCGAAGATGAACCATGGACCACAACTATATTAGGGGAAGAATACTGGATAAAAGATGGGGCTCCTGAAGATGGAAATTATTATTCTACGAAATCTCAAATGAATCTCGGTGACCAAATGGGAAGGATTACATTAAAAGATAGTTCTCAGACAGGTTGGAGTATTGAAGACAGTTATGCAACAGGCTATATTAAATATGCAAATGACAATAATCTTAAAGTAACTAAAGATTATACAACTAAAGGTGGTCACGAATTTCTGGAAGATCGTTTCGGTTATTATACAGAATTCCCCGATTCAGGAGATACAGCCTCAAATGAGGGAGACGATAAAAGAGACGATGATACACCTGTATATAAAAAGCAACCAGACGAATACCCATTTACGAACAATTATAAATCCGATCTCAATATACCCTATAAGACGGGTTCTAAATATTCTTGTCAAAGTCTTGATAAGAAATATGAAAAAAATGATGATCAAACAGAACAATGGAACAAATATATGAATTTAAATGAAGAAAAAGCAACAGCATTCTATAATGAATTAATACCAGAATCCTTAAGCGATCCAGATAAAATAAATGAAAATTGGACAATTAATATGAAACCATGGTTGTCTTCAGCCAATGATTCATTAAATCCTGTAATTGATCCCAGAATAAATACAATATTAAATAAACATTCACGAGAAATTAAAAATAACTATAATAATAATATAAATGCATTTGGATTGGTCGAAGAAGGACCAGACCAGAGACATATATGGTTAGAATCACAATATAATAATATTACTAGATCTTATAAAAATGATTTAGGAAAATCTAACATTTCTACAATTGTTAGATCTAGAGATAGTAGATTCGATTTCAATTGCGTGGATTTTCAGAATAATGATAAAATAAATGAACTACCTGATGATATGGTGAAATGGAAAGGAAGTCCTGATCGTGAGAAAGGCCCGAAAGGAAAATCTAAAATTAAAGGATATTCCGAAATGCCGATGTTGACAACTGCTAACCCGATAAGCGTACAGTCAAAATCTCAATCTTGGAACGAATTCGTCCCCAAGGACCCCACAGGAAAAGCGCCTGGATTTTCAGAATGGACAATTATAAATCCTGATAGCGTAAAAGAAGAAAATGATACTACATCTTTATGGAGTAGGAAAATTAATGATAAAGATAGAGCTTTTTATGGGTTAGGTAAAGATGCAGAAATAGATTTCTTATCACCTTTACCGAATATAATTGATAGCAAATATTTAGTTAGAGAAAATATCCCTGTTATGGAAACAGGAAATTATAATACAGCTGATTATTCTATCATGAAAAGTGAAAGTGATGGAAAGAACTTGCCTGATATATGGAATGAATTTCTTTTTGAAGATAAACAACCTATAAATTTCAATATTTCCGATGAAACAAGAGAGAGAAAAAAGATAAGGCAAGATTGGTTAAATTTATATCCAGAATATACAGAAGCAGGGATCGGTACAACGAATAAATGCGATAATCCAATTAGCTATAAAAGATGTAAATACAATGAAGAATGTGGAGGATTATGTATTAAAGACAGTATAGAGGATGTCCCACAACTTCATAGTTGGACCAATCCGTGGGCAACTGGTTATGCTGATTGGTATTTTTCACGGAATGATCCATATCCAACCACCATATCACGTAATCAAAACGGAGTTTTAATTGGAGACTCCGAAACT
>Ga0206130_10003354_pt1 | contig 20993 bp, 13 predicted proteins | sample Helgoland_Spring_9_FD_148637 | JGI IMG/M metagenome (GOLD analysis project Ga0206130, IMG submission 148637) | Pelagic subsurface seawater microbial communities from Kabeltonne, Helgoland, North Sea - Helgoland_Spring_Bloom_20160512_1 | ecosystem: Environmental > Aquatic > Marine > Epipelagic ... | reverse complement strand
CAACGAAGTCTCTTAAAGAAACCTTCTGAATCAATGTGGACATATTTCACACATAGTATTAAACACCTCAATCACAAATCACAGCAACTACAACTAGGCATAAGGTAAGAAGACCTCCGATGCGCTTCCAAGTCGCCTCGACGAATTCCTTACAAATCATTGGCAATCAACAGACTCAAAATTCGATTTTCTTCACTCGTGCTTAGGTTATCTTTGGCTTATGCTTTCCTTGCGCAGTATTGAAAAATCTTACCCTCTAGCTGGAGGTCAATTGCCTGTACTGAAGGGCATTGACTTGATTATTGAGCAAGGTGAAATGGTCGCCATTATGGGGTCTTCTGGAAGCGGGAAATCCACGCTTCTCAATGTGCTTGGATTGCTGGACAACTTTGATGCAGGCTCCTACCACCTCGACGAGGTGGACATGTCAGAATTATCGGAACGGCAATCGGCTCGATACCGAAGTCGATTCTTGGGCTTTGTCTTCCAGTCATTCAATCTCATCGCTTTCAAAAGCGCTCTCGAGAACGTCGCTCTCCCCCTGTTTTATCAAAAAATTCCCCGTCGGGAGCGCCAGAAAAGGGCGTTAGCGATGTTAGACCGAATGGGCATGGGAGATCGTGCAAACCATCTTCCGAGCGAACTTTCTGGGGGACAAAAGCAACGTGTGGCCATGGCCCGAGCGTTGATCACCACTCCGAGGGTCATCCTGGCGGACGAACCCACTGGAGCGCTCGACAGTGTGACCTCCAATGAAGTCATGGACGTCTTGCGCGAAGTCAACAGTACTGGAATCACCGTCATCATTGTGACGCACGAAGCTGATATTGCGGCACGTTGCGACCGCACCATTCGACTGAAAGATGGCCGCATTATTGAAGACGGAAACAGTAGCGAAGTCGTTGAACCCACTGCGCATAGAATCAGCCCTATTTCATGATTTTCTCGAGAGAATTGTGGATTGAAATCGGGCATACCGTCATTGCCAATCCCTTGAGAACGGCCTTAACAGGATTGTCTGTTGGGCTCGGCATCTTCATTCTTGTGGTCATGCAAGGTCTAGGGTTTGGATTGCAAAATGGTGTCCAGCAGGACTTTGGGGACGAGGCGAGCAACTCACTTTGGATTCGGACCAATCGCACAACGCTTCCTTTCCGAGGGCGGCAGGCCAATCGATCCATCGAATTGCGCAATGCGGATAAAGAAATCCTGACCGAAAAACTATTTGAAACTCCCTTACACTCCGCTCGCCGGATGCTTTGGGGCTCAACGATTCAAGCCGGGAACGAAGAAGGTCGGTTTGCTGTTGTTGGGGTCAATGAAGACTACGACCAACTCGAAAGTATTCCGCTTGTCAGCGGACGCTGGCTGCACCAAGAAGATCTCGCACAGTCAGCCAAAGTGTGCGTCATTGGACAAACGATTGTCGATGATCTTTTCAAAAAAAAGAATCCCATTGGCGAGTACATCCGCCTGCGAAATGTCACATTCCGAGTCATCGGAACCTTTTCCCGATCAGGCAGCCGCTGGACAAATAGCATGGCGTTGATCCCCATCACAACGCTCCAGCGTGTTTTTGAAGGAGCCGATCAGGTCGGACGCGTGATCGTCTCCACAGGAGATCGCACCGTGGAAGAAGCTTCCGCAATGGCCTCAATGGCCGATGGTGCGTTGCGCACGCGGCATGCCGTTCATCCCGATGACCAGCGGGCCGTCCGCGTCGAGGACAACAACGAAGAGTTCGCCATGTACCAGCGCATTTTCATGGGAATTCGATTGTTCATATGGGTTATTGGAGGGTTTACCTTGTTCGCCGGTGCCATCGGTGTTGCCAACATCATGTCCATTGTGGTCAAAGAACGAACCGTCGAAATTGGAGTGCGCAAGGCATTGGGTGCGACTTCAGGCAGCATTGTCACCCTCATTGTGGTGGAAGCCATTGCCTTGACAAGTATCAGCGGGATTTTAGGAATGATCGCTGGTGTGCTGACGTTGGAGTTTGTGGCACCCTTTGCGGAACACGATTATTTCAGCAATCCCGCCGTCAACCTCAACGTCACAATCACCGCCCTCGGTGTGCTCATTCTTTCTGGCGCGCTGAGCGGTTTGGCCCCAGCCTTGCGTGCCGTGCGCATTCGTCCCATTGAAGCTTTGCGTTACGAATGAGAGCCTTTGATCCCGACCGCCTCATTGAACTTGTGCAAGTGATTGTGCGCAATCCCATGCGCGCTTTTTTGTCGTCTTTGGGGGTGGGTTGGGGCTTGTTTATGATCATCATCACCGTGGGCTCTGCTCGCGGACTGGAAAACGGGGTAAGGGCGGATATGGGGAATGATGTTGCCAACAGCATGTTCATGTGGGCACAAAGCACAAGCAAGCCATACAAGGGTTTCCAACGTGGGAGGTCATTGGAACTCAATCTCGCCGATGTCGCATGGCTGGAAGAAAACACACAGCACTTGGACCTCATTGTTCCTGAAATTCAACTAGGCGGATATCGCGGCAGCAACAATGTCACCCGCGCGGCACATACGGGCGCTTTCGATGTCCATGGAGTGGATGAGAATTATCCCCAAGTCAACCCGTTTCGAATAACGCGCGGCCGTTTTTTGAATCCAGGTGATTTGAATGCGCAGCGGAAAGTTTGTGTGATTGGTAGCCGCGTCGAAACGGTCTTGTTCGATAAAGGGGAAGATCCGTTGGGTGAGATGATTCAAATCCAAGGAGTCCTTTTCCGAGTCGTGGGCGTTTACAAACCCAAGGGTACCGGAGAAGATGCCGAAAACGAAGCCGAGAGCATCTACATCCCCTTTACCACCTTTGGAAAAGCCTTCCAGACCGGTGACCGCGTGGAGTGGCTATCGGTGCTGATTCGTCCCAATGTCGATGCTGCAGAAGCCGAACAGGCAACGAAGGATTTGCTGTTGCTCCGTCTCAATGCGCATCCCGACGATAAGCGCGCGATTGGAGGGTGGTCGATGGCCGAAGAATTTCAACAAGTGGAATCCGTCTTCGGTGCCATGCGCCTCGTTTCCTTACTTTTCGGCGCCTTGGCGCTCTTGGCCGGAGTGATTGGGATCACCAATATCATGCTCATTTCGATTAAAGAGCGTACGAAAGAGCTCGGCATTCGACGTTCTCTTGGGGCCACTCCGCAGCGCATCATCCAACAGATTCTAGGGGAAACATTGTTTCTCACCATCCTAGCCGGTTTGTGCGGATTGATTTTGGGAGTCGGCTTGTTGGAATTGCTGGATGGCTTCATCGAGGACGGCGGCGATGCCGGTGTTTTTCGCCATCCCGAAATCGATCTTAAAACTGTGCTCAACGTTTTGATCATCTTACTCGGAATGGCACTGTTAGCGGGTATCTTGCCCACGCTAAGAGCGCTTTCCATCCGTCCAGTTGTCGCACTGCGATCTGAAGGGTAAACTCATTATTCGAACTTAGAAAAACGATTCAGAAACATGAAAAAAGGCCGTCTACTCCCCTTGTTTCTTTTTGTCACCCTCGTGTTGGCAGGTGCGGTGTACACCTTGAATCACTTGTACGTAAAAGAGCAAGCACCGCAAGCACGTTTCAATGTTGAAACCCCGCGAATCGCTGACATTGTGCTCAAGACTGTAAGCTCTGGCACAATCGGTCCACGGAAAGAAATCGCCATCAAACCACAGATCAGCGGTATCGTGGATGAGTTGTATGTCGAGGCCGGTCAAACCGTTATCAAAGGCCAGCAGCTGGCGAGAGTTCGGGTCGTACCCGACATGGCGCAACTGGCGTCCGCCCAAAGTCGTGTCGAACGCAGTCGCATCACGCTGGAAAACTCAAAAAATCAATTTGAACGACAGGAAAACTTGCTTAAATCAGGTGTGATTTCGGCACAAGACTTTCAAATCGCAGAGACCTCTTACCTCCAAGCGCAAGAAGAAAAACTCGCGGCAGAAGACAACCTACTTATCGTCAAAAAAGGCGCAGCAAATCGAGCTGGAGAAACAACCAACACGTTAATTTCTAGCACCGTTGACGGCATGGTACTCGACGTACCCGTTGAAGTTGGGAACCAGGTGATTCAAGCGAATACGTTCAATGAGGGTACCTCCATTGCGAGCGTGGCTGACATGTCCGACCTCATTTTCCGAGGCAAAATCGACGAAAGTGAAATTGAAAACCTCCACGTCGGGATTCCTTTGATTCTGTCCATTGGTGCCATGCCGGGGCGAAAATTCAATGCCACTTTGGAGTACATCGCCCCGAAGGGCATGCCGGAGAACGGCGCGGTCCAATTTGAGATTCGTGCAGCAGTCGAACTTGCTGAAGATGACTTCATTCGAGCAGGCTTCAGCGCAAACGCAGATGTCGTGTTGGATCAACGAAAGCAGGTCCTGTCGATCAGCGAATCTTTGGTGCAATTCGATGGTCCCACCACATTTGTTGAGATCCAGACCTCATCGCAACAATTTGAACGACGTGAGGTGACCCTTGGACTTTCTGATGGTCTCACCGTTGAAGTGTTGGGGGGCGTTTTGATTGAAGATTCCATCAAACGATGGAACCAACCGATTTTCGAATAAGTGGAATCGGAACCCCACTTCGTTGAGCCTACAGAATATCCGCTAACTTGAGGACCATGTTGCCTCAAGACCCCTCGGAAAGAGAATCACTCTATCGTCGCAATCCCGACGCATTCCGAAAAGCTTGGGAGCAGGAAACTTCGGAAGGCCGGAGCACTGACCTCCGCGCTGCTTGGGAAGCGCGATTCGAAATCGACATGCCGTCAGACGCTCCGCTTCTTGAACAAAGCACGCGTCCATTTCGTTTCCCGATTGCCGCCTCGCTCTTCATTGCTGTGATCCTGCTCATCCCTTATTGGAGGACGGGAACATTCGATCTCGAATGGGCCGTGCCCTATTTAGCGACGCTTGCCTTCGGCCCTTTCTTACTTTATTATGGATGGGGGCATGTCCGCTTTTTAGCCCTCAGTGCTAGCATGGCTGGTTTGTTGGCTCTTTTCTGGTTTGGGTTTGAGGACTGGCTCCTTTTGGATGTCCTCGAATCAGGTGTAGACAAAGGCCTTGATGTGGGAATCGCGCGGCAAATGGCTGCACAATCCGGCCGGCTGATGTTGCTTCATTGGCCCATTCTTTTGTTTGGATTGACCGCGAGCATTTGGGTTTCGAAAACTCCCGGAATGCAACGGGTCGATTTCATTCACCACGCGATTCAAGTCGCCATCCATTGCGCCATCATTGTTGTGACGGGATTTGCGTTGACGGGATTGACCTACATGCTGATCGACGTCCTGCTCGGTTTCGAATACACGGAAGAACTCATGACCCACTTGATGACGTGGGGAGCCTCGGGTGCTTTGGTGTTTGGGCATGCCGTGTGGCGGAGTCACCCCACCGCTTTGGATCGAATCTTGCCGCTAATCGCCCGCATTTTCATCCCCTTATTTTGTCTTTTAGAGGTGGGATTTCTCAGCGTGTATGTCGGAAAAGGGCTGGCCATTTTAAGCCATGATCGCGAAACACTTTTCATCATGAACTTGCTCCTCTTGGCCGTTCTCATTCTTGTGATTTTGCATGCCGCATTTGAAACCATACAATCCCGGTTCAACCAAATACTGCTCTATGCCATTGTCTCATTGGGCGTTGTAGCCGGACTCATTGGCATCGTGGCGATCGCATCTCGCTTGTGGGAATTTGGCCTCACACCCAACCGTTTGGTCGTATTCATCTCCAACATCCTCTTGATCGGGACGTTGGGTTCCTTGCTCTGGAGCATGGCCCGCAATCCATCCAAGGATTCCACGCAAACAGTGCGGCTTTCACTCAATCAATCCCTGCCCATTTTCATTGCCTGGGCAGCCGTGGTGACATTCCTGTTTCCTCTCCTATTCGGATTGCCTGTAGTGTTCGGTCAGTAATGGCCTTCCAATGGCAGCATGCACTCTTATTCATGCGACAGGAAGCATCGCTTGGATTACAAGGAGCACCCGTGTCAATTGCACTAACAGCGTCAGCGAACGACAATCACCGTTCCTGAATACTCCTGAAGGGGCGGTGCAAACAATTCGCCTTCATCAAAGGCCACCTTCAAGCGCCAAACGTACAGACCGTCTTGAGCGAAATAACCGCTGTGGGCGGATAACGCGGGATCACCTTCGACCTCTCCAATCCAACCCATCGTTGGGTCAGAGGAAGCGAAAACAAGTTCACCCCACGTGTTCCATATTTCAAATGTGTAGTCCAAAGGCTCGCAAGCGATGACAGGCCGAAACATGTCATTGTGGCCATCATTGTCTGGAGAGAATGCGCTTGGCACATACGCTTCACACCCGCATGGGATGAGCTTGATTTCAAATTCATCGGAGACGGATTCACACACATTGCTCACTTCCACTTCAAACAACCCTGAACGCTCCAATGCAATGGAGGGCGTGTTTTGCCCCGTGCTCCAAGCATAGGAAATGGGGAAAATACTGACGGGGTTCGCAGCCGTTACCGCAAGCTCTTCACCCTCGCACAACTCATAGAGCGCCTCCAATGAAACGACAAGAGGCGCCGCTTTGGAGACATGAACGGTATCGGTCCATGTGCAGCCATTGATGAAAGTGGTGGCGGAATACATACCGGGGATGCTCACATCAATATCAGGCGTTGTTTGGCCGGTGCTCCAGGCAACCGTAGCCCCGTCTAACATCGGGTAGACGAACAAAAATGCAGATTCGTTCGGACACAGTAGACGGTCTTCATCGAGATCAAATACAGGCAATTCCTGGACAGCGACGTTTACCGTGTCAAAGCTTGAACACCCGTCCTCCGTGACGACAACCGAATACGTCCCCGCATCTCCAGTCTCTAACTCCTGCGCCAAGGAACCCGTGGACCATTGTGTTTGATCAGCCAATGGCAATTGGGTATTCAGGGCAACTTGTTGCCCCTCGCATAGCTGCACGTCAGGGCCAAGATTCAATACAGGAAGCGGGATGTTCAGAACACTCACCGATGCCTCATAAGCACACCCTTGGATCGGCGTACTCAATGTGTAGATTCCTGGAGTGGTTATCCAAACGCTCGAATTGATTTCACCCGAACTCCATGTGTATTGAGGAGCCCCACCTGCGGCTGAAACAAGCACACTATCTCCATTGCACAACGAAATGGATTCCGGAATGTCCGCATCGAAGAAAGGGGCATAATCCACTTCCAGCGTATCGCTTGACTGACAAACTCCAACCACAACTTCCACAATCACAGTCAGGTCTTCGCCTCCGACATTGATCTCACTCAGGCCTAGCACCGGATCTCCATTGAGCCACCACTGGGTTTCATCAGCAGCGTAACCGCTAACTACATCCAGCGATTCATTTTCACACAAGACCACATCGGCACCCAAATCCACACCCGTATTTTGAGAAGGAACGACCTCTGTCGATTGCTCAAACACACAACCAAGCAAAGGAGTGCTCAGCACGTAGGTTCCAGCGGCAGTGACCCATTGGCTCTCTTGACTGACTCCATTGTTCCAAGCATAGCTTTCAGCCCCCGGCAAGGCCTCCAGATACAGGCTGTCCTCCAAACACAGCGCCAGGCTTGCTGGCAACCCTGCATCAAAGAAGGGCACGTGACTGTACGACACCGTGTCGTACGTTGAACAAGCTCCTATCGTGACTTCTACGATCGCATTTACCGGTTCGTTTTCAATGGTTACAAAGCTTGAAGACTGGCCAGCCAAATCGCCATTCAAGAACCACACGGTCTGCATGGCATTGTAGCCGCTACTGAGTGTCACTGATTCTTCATCGCACAAAATCCCGTCCGCTCCCAAATCAACGCCCGCATTCAATGAATTCACTGCATTCACGGTCGAAGAGAAGGTACACGCCTCTGGGGTCGTCGCTGTGACCGTATACACGCCCGGTTCGCTCACCGTCAAGTCAGAACCGACCGTCCCATCCTCCCACACCAAATCAACGTCACCTCCTGTCCAATTTGCATCTGCAGCTTGAATTACTTGCACTTCATTAAGACACAGTACAACAGGATTCTCCTCCCAATCGACTCCATAGATCGGATGCAGTGACACGCTCACGGTATCGGATTCCTGGCATCCCAGTTGTTCCCATGTTACCCACACCTCGCCAGCGTCCGCAACTTCAATGGAACTTCCATTCGTTGCATTGCTCCACACGACATTGACATCGTTGAGCACACCGGCATGATCAAACACGGCGCTAGACCCGGGACAAATTGAAACATCTTCACCCAAGTCAAAGGCGGGCAAGGACAGTGCATTGACCGTCATGAAGTCCGTCGAAGCACATCCTGCCGACGAATTGAGCGTCAAACTGTAGTCTCCCGGCGTAATAATTTCGCGACTCAAATCGGAAGAACCATCTTCCCACATGCCCGAAAACCCTTCAGGCCAGGGGCCGTTGGAAAATGTCAGAATGCCTTCATCACAAAGAATCGTATCCTCGGGCAGCTCGGTAGAAGGAAATTCAATGACCGCCAATTCAACTGACTCCGATTGCTCAACACCACAGATGTCATCATAGCTGACAGTATAGGTCGTCGCAGCGTCCACGGTCGCGTCCACTGAATATCCGCTTGTGGATGAAAGCCCTTCCGATGGGGACCATGTCGGACTGATGGCTTCGCTATCCACCGTCAGCTCAACTGGCAGCCCAGGACAAGCCACCACCTCATCCTCTGCCATGCCCTGCGGCCAAGCAAACCATTCCATATTTTTAACGCGTTGGATGTTGGAAGCTCCACCGGTAGCTGCCGTGAATCCCCAAATGCCCTCCGACGCATCCAGGACATCCTCCAAATCCACCGTTCCAACCAACCGCTGAACGCAATTGAAATAAACGACCATTTCATTCGTAGTCGCATCGTAGGTCACCCGCAAGTCATGGTACGTATTATTCTCGATGTTGTTGTTCCATCCTGTGATGGCTGCAATGGGACCCGCAATGCTGTTTCCCCCGAAGTGAGAAACACTTCCGTTTTTCTGTATGCCCAAGTGATCCGAATTGATATCCCCCGTGGAAGGCCAATTCGTGCCGTAATACGTATCCATTTCAACTCCTACACTCTCATCGATTCCGCCAAAGCCCATGTTCGCTCCGTTTCCTCCAAGATCATCCGATGATGCATTGCGGACAACAAAGGCCATCCCGTCCGCCCCTCCATTGTTTCCACCAAGGTTCACTTCAGCCCGCATCTCCCACGATTCGTTGACAGCCACCGCATCATCCATCCACACTGCGCCGATTTGGCTCGCTGCATTGGTTGTCAATCGATAGGTTCCCGGAACAATTTGCACCGCATCACCCACGAGCGTTTGCGCCTGTAACTGACACACGGTCAGGATTACAAAGCAAAAAACATACAAGAATTTGAACTGTCTCATCTGCATTGCATCATTCAGGCTATGGTCGATCGAAAGGATAGTGAAGGAACAAAAGTAGAACAGTTACAAACAACATTTCGTTGCATCCTGTATACACCACACAAGTCGATTGAACGCAACAGTCAATTCGTATTGCGCACGCTTCAAATCACGGCAATCGATCCCGTGTTACTTTACAACAGTATATTTAGCACGAGCCGAAAGAATCCCCGTATCCCACATGAGGACTTTTGTTGAAGCGAACTTCAAAACCAAAACACCATCCAATGAAGCCTTTTTCATTCTTGTCTTACGCCTTTGTCCTTGCAGGAATAATGACTGCAGCGAGTGCATACTCTCAAGCATGCGTTGATTCTACCTTGATTGACCCCAACGCCATCTGCCCCGCCTTGTGGGCGCCGGTTTGCGGTTGTGACGGGATCACGTATGGCAATGATTGTGAAGCCGTGAACATGGGCGGGATGACCTCTTGGGTGGATGGAGAATGTACGGGCACATCGCAAGATTGCTTGGATTTGGGCGGTATCGACTTCGGGGCCTGTGACATGGCAATGGGCGTTGTTTTGATCAATGGCAGTTGTCAGTTCCTTTCGGGATGTGGCTGGGAGGTCGGAGGAGTGGACTACAGTCCTTACTTCTTTGTCAGCGAAGAAGAATGCACCTCGAACTGTGGAAGTGAGGTCGAGTGTATTGACCCTTCGTTAGCCGACCCACTGGTTGATTGCGATATTTTCGACCCCTCGCCTGTTTGCGGGTGTGATTCCATCACGCACTTCAACGAATGTGTCGTGACCTATGTGGATTGGGTTTCCGAATACAGCCTCGGTGCATGCCCGGGAGATTGTTATGACGCGTCACGGATCGTGGAAGGAATGAATTGCCCTGAGCAAAGTGACCCCGTGTGTGGTTGTGACAGCGTTACCTACAACAACGCTTGCGAAGCGTGGTACTCGGGAGGCTTGGCCCAATGGACCGAGGGACCTTGCGAAACCAATGGCATCATCCAACACACGGCTTCGACACGCTTGCACGTCGCTCCCAACCCCAGCAATGGCGTATTCCTGATTTCAGAACTCCACCCTGCTGCTCCTTGGCAAGTATACAATGCGACAGGAACTCTCGTGCTTCAAGGAAGAGGCCCTCTTGTAAACGCATCCTTATCTGCAGGGTGCTACATCCTGCATTCGGAAGGTTTTTTACCGACTCGATTGGTCGTTCAGTAGATCCACTCTCAGTAAATCCACTTTCCAAGCGTTCGTTTTGTTAAAAAGCATGGGTCGACATTCCTCATCGTTTCACAAATAGACGATTCGCTGTAGATTCGTACATGCAAAAAATTGAAACTGCGACATTCTTTGTCGCTCGTTTGTGCGTACCTGCAATTCTTCTACTTTGCGGAAACACCCTGTTTGCTCAAAGTTGGACATCTGTTGAGCCCTTACCGGACAACTTTCGCAGTGACCACAGCTACGGTTTTTCCATCGATGGAATAGGGTACTTGGTAGCCGGTCAAACGAATAATGGGTACAGCGATGCCTTTTACAGCTATGATGCCACGGCTGACGCGTGGACAGCTTTGGAAGATTTCCCTGGCGACGCTCGTGGGTATGCCATTGGCGATGACTGGGATGGTAAAGCGTGGTTCGGTTTTGGACAAGGTACCAATGGTATTCTCAATGATTTATGGGTATTTGATCCGGCGACTGGAAGTTGGGAAGAGAAAGCATCATGTCCGTGTGACGCCCGCATGCACCCTGCTTTTGTTGCCATTGATGATCACATCTATGTTGGGCTTGGGAATTCAGCTTCGGGAGACTTGAATGACTGGTGGGAATATGACATGGAGTCCGACACATGGTCGGAAAAACCAGCATTCCCTGACACGCAACGCCACCATCCGTATCAATTTGGAATCGATGGGCAGGTGTACGTTGGCTTCGGTCATCACAACACCGAAATCTTCAATGAATGGTACCGGTATGACCCTGCAGGTGAGAGTTGGATGGAAATGACCACGTTGCCAGACCAAGGTCGCGTTGCTGGCGCTCAATTTGCGCATGACGGAATGGGCTATGCCTTGAGCGGAGACGGAGAAGGCCACACCTCCATGCCTACCGGTGAGTTTTGGCAATTCGACCCCTTGAACGATTCGTGGATGCAATGGCCTTCTCATCCGGGCATGTCCCGTTGGGCTCCTTCTTCTTTTGTCATCAACAATGAAGTCTACCTCATCAATGGTATGAGCATGGATCCGGGAACATTTGATTACATGGATACCAATTGGAAATTGGCTATGACACCGGCAATCAGCCATGATGCCGGCATCTCTGAGTACTTGGGCGAAACGGTCATTTGCGATGCAGAGCCACTGAACGTCGCCGCATCTTTGACCAACTGGGGTAGCGACGAACTCACCAGTGTCCAACTGGAATTGGTCGTCGATGGTTCAGTCGTTTTGGAACAAACATGGGAAGGGAATTTGGCTTCATACCAATCGGCAATCGTTGAAATGGGCTCCTATGCATTTGACGTTGCCACCGCTGTGAATGTTCAAATTGCAACCCCGGATTTGAACCCGCTCAATGATGTCATCTCGGCATCCATTACGTCATCACCTGAAGCAACAACGCAATGGCTCATCACATTGAACACAGACAACTGGGCCGGTGAAACGAGCTGGGAGATTCGCGATGAAGGAGGTTCTCTGGTTCAACAATCCGGACCCAATGCCTACGACAATCAAACGGAATATGAAATTGGGGTGACCCTTCCAAATACGGGGTGCTTCACATTTACATTGATGGATGATTATGGCGACGGCATGAACGGCTCTCAATTCAACGGGGTGGATGGGTCCTGTAGCATTTACGCTTTGGATGATGCGGAAGAACCGCTTGCTCTGATTTTTGATTATGACGGCTCTTTCTCTTTCTTTGAGCTTGACCATCAGGTCAATGTCAATGCCACTGTGGGTTTGAACAGCGTTGAGTGGGACGAACAAGCCATCGCATTTCCCAATCCATTCTCGGATGTTCTTTTCTTAGGAAACATTGCTTTTGACGGAAACGAGACCACATCCATTGAGGTATACAACGCTTTGGGAGAGCTCGTCGATCAGCAAAACATCCAATTGAACAATTCTAACTCGTTTGGTCCTTTGGAAACCGCGTCATGGAAGCCAGGGATTTATTCTATTCGGATTGAACAAGGCACTCAAACCCGCGCATTTCGCGCTGTTAAAAACTAAGAAATACAGCCTTTTGCGACGGACTCAGCCGTTGCGATCTCTAAAACCAGAGGCCTAAAAAAACGGCTTTTACAATCGTACGTGAACATTTTCACACTGTTCGCAGTTTTGTATTTCATTGAACCCCAAGAAAATGAAACGTATTCTTCTCATTGGATTGCTTTTGCAATCCGTTTTCATTCTGCATGCTCAATATGGAGATTTTGGCATGCCAGAACAACCCAATGACATGGATGCCGTGGATGACCTCATCTTTTATGGAGATCTGAATGATTTGTCAGGCGGATACAACGTTGGAGATACCGTCTTCAACTTTACCGTATACGATTTCGATGGCAATTCGATAGAATTGTATGAAGAACTCGCCGGTGAGAAACCAGTAGTCATCATCAATGGATCCGTTTCTTGTTTGCGTTTCCGGAATGCCTTCAACTCTCTTGAAAGCCACCAATCCTACTTTGTCGTCAGTGAATTCATTGAAAATACGCAGGATATGTTCAATTACATCTTCGTGTATGGCATAGAAGCCCACCCGACAGATGGCAATTGTCCGAGCAATTGCCCTCCAACGACTTCGACCGATACAACCGTAGTCCAATCGGCCGATTACGCCTATCGTCGTTGGTCTCTGGATTCTTGGAATAGTGCTCCTGAATTCAATTTTCCATACAACTTGTATGCAGACAATCCAGACAATGCTGTCTACAACAATTTCTTCCAACGCCCCTTTGGATTCCTAGGCATCCAATGCGACGGTACGGTGGCCTTTAGAGGGGATTGGGTCTTCAATTTTTTACTTGAAGGCAACAATCAAGAACAACTGTTAGCATGGCAGAATTCCTTTGAAACCTGCAGCATTGATTGGCCTGGAGAAGGAGACGGGAATGACGACGACGACGGGAATGACGACGACGACGGAAATGACGACGACGACGGGAATGACGACGACGATTTGTTCGATCTCCCTTCACATGCATTTGAAGGCATGGAATCTGGAGGAGCGAATGCAACTGCGACCTATTCCAACCAGGAGATCCGAGTTTATCCCAATCCAGCGAACTCAAACCTGACCATTGCATCGTCAGGACCGATTGAAACGGTGGAGTGGTTCAACCTCAGCGGACAACGGTTGGATATCCCCGCATCCAATACCAGCACAGATACGTGGCAATTCGAAGTCGTTGGCTTGGAGCCCGGGATTTACCTCGTTAAGATTGACGGTGCGATCCACCGGGTTGCCGTCAGTCGATAGACTCGAAAGTACAGAAGACTGAAAGTGCTAGAACCATCTTCGCTTGAATTGTCTCGGTCTGTTAGATGACTCGAGACACAACATGACAAGTTCTTAGCCCTAAAAAAGGGGAGGCATATGCCTCCCCTTTCTTATTTCAGATAGAAAAATTAGGTCCGGAATAAATGGATAAATTACTTTGGTGTCACCTACTTTTACTTCACTTTAAATTTCAATAGCTTCCCGTATTGATGAAGACGATTGCCCTCATTCTCTCGATGTTAGTGGGTGGTCACATGGCGAGCCAAGTGACTATTAACGAATTTGTTGCATCCAATTCTTTAGGAACGGAAGACTCTGAATTCTCTAACAATTCCGATTGGATGGAATTGTACAATGCGGGCGTCAACGAAGTCAACTTGAGTGGCTGGCACTTTACAGACAACTTGAACGACTCCACCAAATGGACCTTCCCTGCGGAGTCGACCATTGCCCCCGGTGGATTTCTATTGGTTTGGTGTGATGGCGAAGACACTGGACTTCATACGTCCTTCAAATTGAGCCGAACGGGAGAGGAACTCGGACTTTACACCCCCGATCTAATTCTTCAGGACAGCCATGTTTTCGGGGAGCAAAACACGGACATCAGTAGAGGCCGGAGTCAAGATGGCATGGCATCTTGGGCCTACTTCGACGTGCCCACCCCTGGAACCTCTAACAATGTGTCGACAGCTTATGAAGGGATTGTCCATTACCTGCCTCACTTCTCAAGTATTGGTGGCTTTTTTGAATCGGCATTCGAGTTGGAGTTAACAGCACTGTCTGGGACCATTCGATACTCAACCGATGGACGTGAGCCAACGGTGAATTCACCTCTATTCGAAGATGCACTTGCCATCAACAGCACTGCTTTCATCCGCGCCCGTGTATTCATCGACAACCACATCCCCGGTCCGACGGTCACGCATAGCTTTTTCTTTGAGCCAACATTTTCAGAGCGACCACTCCCTGTTTTCTCTTTGGTGACAGACCCTGACCATTTCTGGGATGCTGACACAGGGATCTATGTGCAAGATTTTAAACCAGAGTGGGAATGGCCTTTGAATGTTGAGTTTTTTGAAAACGACGGAAACAACGAAGCCGCATTCAATGAACGAGCTGGGGTCAAAATCAACGGACAAAACAGCTGGGTCCTTCCTCAAAAGATGTTGGGCATCTATTTCAGAGGAGGCTACGGCTCTGGTTCGTTGGATTACCCCTTGTTTCATGACCGCGACCGTACCCAATTTGATGAATTCGTATTGCGAGCAAGTGGAAGCGATTGGGCCAATACCCTGATGCGGGATGGGATTGGACAGTCTTTGCCCCAAGACAACGCCCCCGTGGGATTGCAGGGGTTTCGACCAAGCATCGTATTCATCAACGGCGAGTACATGGGCATCCACAACATCCGGTCACGCGTTGACGAAGGCTTTATTGAAGAGAATTACAATCTCAGCTCAGGCTCCTATGACTTGATTACGGACGATGGTCAAATTGAGGAAGGCGATGGGGCTGCGTATGCCCTGATGGATGAGTTAATGAATGACGACCTTTCCGTGCAAAGCAATTTCGATGCGGCTGCCGCTGTAATGGATTTCCAGGGGTTTGCCGATTATTGGGCCACTGAAATCTGGACTAGTAATAGCAGTTGGGGTCACAATGTCGTCCTTTCAAAGCCTACTGATACAGGACGCTGGCGTTTCATTTTTACAGACCTAGACCGGGGGTTTTCTGGCTCCACCAATGACGATATCGGAGAGTATACTGCAGCGCAGAATGACAACTATGACTACGCACGCAATTGGATCCGGCACGCTTTGGAAAACTCAGACTACGCCGCATTTTTCGCTCAACGGTTTACAGATCATTTATACACCTCGTTTCATCCTCAACGTGTACACCGTGTTATCCAGAATTTCGCAGACCGCATCGAAGCGGAGATCCCGTATCATGTGGGACGCTGGGAAGGAACGACATCATCCTATGGAAATGGCATTGAAAGTGTGGGTTTTTGGGAAGAAGAGGTCGAGGAACTTCGAACATTTGCAAATGAGCGCTCGCCGCATATGCTTGAAAACTTGGCGGACGAATTCAACCTTGAGCCCAGCGTTAATTTGCGTACCGACAACCTGCCTGCAGGTTCGGGGACCATTCGGCTAAATGCCTTCGAAATTCCCGGTAGCCCCTGGCATGGTGATTATTTTCCGGACATGCCATTCGAGTTAACCGCCCAACCGCTTCCGGGTCAGCAATTCATCGGGTGGTCTTTAATGGAGTCATCGCCCTTCATCCTCGCAGGGTCCACGTGGACGTTTTTGGATGATGGCAATGCGCCACCAATCGACTGGATGTCTTCCGCTTTCGATGATGCGGATTGGCAAATCGGTGAGGCCGAATTGGGCTATGGAGATGGGGATGAGGCGACAACGGTATCGTACGGTGGCAGCGCGAGCGACAAGCACATTGCGACGTATTTCCGGCATAGTTTTAATTTTGACAGCGATGAGACGCAAACGCTACCTGGACTCTTGCAAATAAGAAGGGACGATGGTGCCGTGGTCTACCTCAACGGGGAGGAACTTTTTCGAAGCAACATGCCAACAGGCCCCATTGATTTCGAAACTACAGCAAGCGATGTCGTTGGAGGTGCCTCCGAATCCAATTGGAATGACGTTTCCTTGGAGGTTGACCTCAACCCTGGCGTCAACACGATTGCAGTTGAGATCCATCAATTTTCTAGTACCAGTTCCGATATCAGTTTTGATTTAACTCTTTCCGTTTTGACTGCTTCCGATGAAGTCTTTTCTTCCGAAAATCCCTTGTCGGTGAATCTCTCCCAAAGTGCCGGTTATGCTGCACGATATGCTCCCAATGGAGCATGCACCCTGCCTATTGAGATCTCCGAAGACTTGACCTTGGAGCTCGCATGCTCTCCATATTTGGCCACCGGCACCTCTCACGTATTACCAAATGTCACCTTGACCATTGAGCCGGGTGTCGAAGTCTTGTTTCCTTCGGATGCCAGCTTGATCATTGAAGGGAAACTGCATGCAGAAGGCAGCGCCATGGAGCCCATTCGATTTGGTTTGAATCCGGACGATGAAAGCCCATGGGGACATATCAAGTTCCAAGAAAGCACCGGTCCGAATCTGATTCGACATGCCATTGTAGAAGCGGCCTCAGATGGGGACCATCCCGTTCACGATCGTGCAGCCATCGCCGTTTGGTTCAGCGATTTAACCTTGGATCACGTGGAATTGATCAACAACTACAGCAATCCAGTCTACTCAGAATACGGCAACGTGGTTTTGACGAATAGCACCTTGCATTCCGACATTACAGGCGACTTAATCAATGTTCGTCACGGTTCTGGCTTCATCGATTCGTGCACATTCATTGGCAATGACGCTCCTGACACGGACGCCATTGATTACGACCAGGTGGTCGGCGGTTCGATACTTCATTGCACCATTCACTCTTTTCATGGCGAGAACAGTGATGGCATCGACCTTGGTGAAGAGAGTGAATCCATCCTCATCGAAGGGGGGGTCATCCATCATTGCACAGACAAAGGCGTTTCCATTGGACAGGCTTCGAATGCCACCATCCGCAATATGACGATCGCACACTGCGCGCTGGGTGTCGCACTGAAAGACCAAGGCGCGGCCGACCTAGATCACATCACGTTTTATGGGAATCAAACGGCCGTGAGCGCCTATGAGAAAAACGTGGGACGCGGTGGTGGATGGGGCACTGTCCAGAACACCCTGCTTTCGAACTCCAGTGACGCTCCGTTGACAAGTGACTCCCTCTCTTCTTTGCTGGTGATGCAGTCAATCTGTGATACGGATAGCCTGGAGGACCCAGAAGTCAATTGGGCCAACCCCCTGTTCACCGATCCCGATGGGTTTGATTTTACGTTGCTCGAAAACTCCCCCGCATTGGGTGCCGCGAATGACGGCTTGGACTTGGGCACTCTCAACCATTGGCCGAGCAGCCAGCGAAATGTAGAGATTGTAGAGATTGGCTATGCGGGCATCGAAAACCCAAACAAAGAGTGGATTCGCCTTTTCAATCCAAGTGATGAATCGGTTGATGTGACAGGGTATACGCTGAGTGACGCGATTCAATGGACACTTGCCGAGGCCTTTGTTCTTGAACCCGGCGCTTCATTGTGGGTCGTTCGCGACGGAAGTTTCTTCGAAGACTCACAAGACGCGGTCTTCCAATGGCAAACAGGCCAACTGGCAAACGAAGGGGAACGCATTGTGTTATCCAACGCAGCCGGGATGGTCATGGACTTTGTGCGCTATGCTCCGGAAGCTCCATGGCCCGTTCCACAGGCCGGTGCAGAGGCCTTGCACCTCGTATCCACACTTCTTGACAACCACTTCGCTTCCAGTTGGACTTTGGGAACGTTGCAAAACGAGAACGAGGTCTCTTCCACTGCGGATTTCCGAGTCTATCCCAACCCAGCCAACGATTGGATCAACGTGACTGCAGACAGGCCCATTCGCTCCTGCACGCTTTTCAATCTGACCGGGCAAGGCCTAACCATTCCTTGGCAAGGACGTGGCGTGACACGCGCAAAATTGGATGTATCCTCTGTGCCTCCCGGTCTCTATATCGTGCGAGTCAACGAAACTTCGTTGCCTTTCATGGTGCACCATTGAGCATAAGGTGCCGCAAAAACAAAGAGATTTCATTGATTATGGACTCGCTTTGGGTCACTTGGAAACGTGCCTCCAAGAACTATCTTTCGGCCTCTTAAAACGCGTCCTAAAACGACTGATTGCATGGCATTGATTGAAGAGTTGGAACGATCTGGAAATTGGCTTTTTAAAGGCCGTTCATATTTCCCATTGGCATTGTATGGACTTATCGCTGTCGTCATTGGCATGGAATGGGACCCTCATTTTCGAGAATTCGATGTCACAAGCGCCAGCATTTGTTTGGGTGTTTCCATGTTCGGTTTGCTCATCCGTTCACTGACGATCGGCTTCACACCCCGAGGAACATCAGGTCGCAATACCAAGGACGGTCAGATCGCCGAAGTTTTGAACTCGAAAGGCATGTACAGCTTGGTACGGCACCCACTGTATCTCGGTAACTTTTTCATGTGGCTCGGGATCATGATCTATGTGGGAAACGTCTGGTTCACCATCGTCTGCTGTCTGCTCTACTGGCTGTACTACGAGCGCATCATGTTTGCGGAAGAAGCCTTTCTGCGCAAGCGATTTGGCGATGCGTATTTGGCTTGGTCTGAGTACACTCCCGCATTTTGGCCACGCAATTTGAAATGGAAAGGTCCCGATGTCTCCTTCTCCTTGCGCAATGTGTTGAAACGCGAATACAATGGTTTCTTCGCGGTATTCGTTAGCCTCGCAATAGTTTCCGTAGGAAAGAACTTTGTCCACCACGATGCAACGACAATCGATGGCCTACTCGATCCCTTTTGGATGTGGAGTACCGCTGGAGCATTCGTGGTTTTCATCGTGCTGCGCAGTCTGAAGCGCTACTCACGTGTGCTTCACGTCGAAGGGCGGTAAGACTAAATAAATTAGCCTACCGCCCTTCCGTGTAGTTATCCGTTTAGCAATGCTAAGCCATCACATCGCCCGATGTGATCCATCGCAAAATGGAGGATTCTTTGTCAATTTACAGGTGCACATGGCAGCCTGCTTGGATTCTTCTGCTTTGAAGACCTTGGGCTGAAACGAAGTGCCGGAGTGCGCTCCATTGCACCACGGTTGGTTTTCAGACAGTCCGCAAGAACACCAAGCATAGGTCTTTCCTTCTTCTAACGGCTCCATTTGCGGAGCACTTCCGGCTGACTTTGGCTGATCCATGATCTTTACTGAATTTCGAGGTGAACAGCCAGAGCAAACACATCTTTGATCGCGCCGTCACCAAGATCATTGAAGAATGACGGTGAACCGTATCGCACATCAAACTTGGAACGGTCAACGTTGAGCGTAGCATCAAACGCATTGCCCTTTTTTTCTACCACAAACTCAATGGATTCCGAGTGGCCTTTGATTGTCAATTCCGCCTGTACTGTTGCCTTCCCTTTCTTAAAGGACGTGCTGCTGAGCAAAACCAAACGTGCTTGAGGAAATTTAGCAACGCTAAAGAAATCGTCCGAATTCAAATGACCGACGAGCTTGTCACCATATTCTCCACCGAGGTCCTCGTTGGTAATGGTCGTCATGTCGATGGCGAAATCTCCTGAAGCGATTTTGTTATCCTCCAATGTGATTTCTCCATTGGCCAACTGCAGCGATCCATAATGCGGGTCTCCAATGACTTTACCGGCTTCCCAACGAATGTTGGACTTGGCAGCATCAACACTCAATGATTGAGCACAGATAGGAGCGAGAAGTAACACGTGTAGTGCTAAACTCGAAAAGACTTTGTTCAGGGTACTATTTTTCATGCTACAAACATGTCACTTGTTTCACGGAGAACCCTTCACATAGATTCATTTCGAGAACTTTATTTGCCCACCCGTTCCGCTCTTAATTTACTCAAGCGTTGAGGTGTAATGCCCAAGTATGAAGCGATTTGCTTTTGCGTCAATCGCGGGCTTAAATCCGGATAGGTCTTCAAAAAATATTCATACCGTTCCAATGCACTTGTACTCATCATCATCAGGACACGTCGCTGCAAACTTCCTGCCCGGCGCATCAACCGCATAAATTCGAGTTCACGATCTTCCGAATCCAAGACCAATTTTCCTCCTTTTTTAAAAGGCACCACCTCTATATGCGACCGTTCTAACGCCTCAATACTCAACGTGCATGGCAAGTCAAACCCAATGGCATCAAGATCCGCCACGATCCATTGTTCCGGAGCAAACATAAACACATGCTCCTTCCCCATTTCGTCCACAAAAAAAGAGCGCAGCAAACCACTTTTCACTTTGAAAAGAAACCTCACTTCATCCCCTTGTCGTTGGATTATTTCTCCTCTCTCTACGATGCGAACTTGGGTCATTGATGTAAAAATCACACCTTTTGAGTGAGAATAAAAACCAATGAATGCCAACGCAAA
>Ga0206130_10003353_pt1 | contig 21008 bp, 32 predicted proteins | sample Helgoland_Spring_9_FD_148637 | JGI IMG/M metagenome (GOLD analysis project Ga0206130, IMG submission 148637) | Pelagic subsurface seawater microbial communities from Kabeltonne, Helgoland, North Sea - Helgoland_Spring_Bloom_20160512_1 | ecosystem: Environmental > Aquatic > Marine > Epipelagic ... | reverse complement strand
ATCTTGGTACGTGCTGCTGCTTTGCCCTTTGCAGCGCTGTTGTAGCGAGTTGGGCAGATGATGATTTGGTTAACACCGAATGCATCAAGCATTACTTGACGGTTGTTGTACTGACCATTGCCATTAAAGATCCCGCGAACATCGTCCGTGTTGATCATTTCATTGAACAAGCTAGTTTCAATGATAAGAGCTAGACCGTCATAGAAACCATTGCCGTTGAGTCGCTCAACTGCATTTTGGATATCTTCGATTGGCTTGGCACCGGCTGCGCTCATTGCTGCAGTTGCTGCCGTAGCGTTGAAACCAGCAGCCGCGATGGTGGATGCTACACGAAGCTCGTGACCAACCATTAGGTCGCGTTGGAGCTTTTGAGCAATCGAAGCGGCTGCATCTGTAACACCATCAGCATTAGCTTGAGTTTCGTCTTCGTCTGGAAGAACGCCTTCAAGTGCGTATTGTTTGCAGAGGTAATCGGCTTGATCGTAGGAGAAGTCTTGACGTGCAAAAAGAGATCCAGCAGCACGCGCTTTAGAAGCGTTGTTGTCGAATTGTGCGGCGCCGAAGACTGGGTATTGACCATTTTTGGTCGATACGTTGCGAACCGGAAGGATTTGAGTCCCAACAAAACGGTTTTCACCGATTTTGTTTAGAGCTTCCGAGAGGATAGGGTTGAAACTTGCTGATGTATATAAGCTCATATTATTAAATTCTAATGATTAAGAGTGAATAGGAGTGACTTCGATAACGTCGCCGTCCGCAGTCGCTGCTGTGAGAGTAATGCCGATTTTGTCGCCGCTCGAACCCGAAGCTGATAGCTTACCTGCAGCGTCGCCGTAAACGATGTCGCCGATAGCGAGAACTTCTGCTGCGGTGCCGTAGCTTGTGCCGCCGCCGTGAGTGAGAGAGATATTAGCGGCTGCACCAGAAGCGACAGGAGCGACAGTAAAACCTACTTTAGGCTCTGCTGCTGTTGCTGTGGCTTTGATTACTGTGCCGTCGGATTCAACCTTAACGAGCAGATAAGCTGCGAGAGCTTCTCCTGCGACGAAGGTGCGGGTATTGTTTTGAACAGTTGTAGCTGACATAATTTTTTAGTATGTAGTTGTTAGTTTATTAGAATTCCTATACTTTAGGATGGAATTCTTAAAATTCAAGAGGTGAATAGCTCTGGGCGTTCTTTACCCAGACGAATTGTTGCGGAGAACTCGGAAATTCCTTTTTCGGTAGCAAATTCAGAGATGACTTTAGATCGGCTAGACTTACTTGGTTCGTAGATTTCTTCTTCTACAGAGGAAACTTCGACCATTTTAGAGCCTTTAATAATGGATTCAAAGGACAATACCTTAGCGCTTAGTTCGTCTAGTTTAGCTCCTAGGCCCAAATTCTCGTCTTTAACGACTTTGATTTCTTCGTCCTTTTTAACGATTACTTCATCTTTTTCTGCCATTTCTTCCTTAATGTCTGAAATTTTAGACTCAATATCTGCAATGTCTTCTAGCTTGGAGGCAAGATCAGCTTCAAGAGTAGACATGACGTCCTCCTTTTCGCTTAACTTAATCTCAAGAGACTCAACTTGAGCCTCTGAATCGGTAACGCTAAGTGCAGCGTTTGTTGTTCCTTCCAGAAGCTTAGTGTTTTCAGCTTCTAGAACTTCGTTCCTTTCGGATAGTTCTAACTTGGTCATTATATAGTAGGGTTTAGATTTATTACTGGAGAATAGTCCTCGATCGTTTGCTGCTGGTGTATCCACAAAGTCCGCACTTGAGACTTCTTCGGCTCTTATCGATGGATAGTCAAAAATTGCGTCGTCTGGTTGATCTACGGTATAAACATCACCATGCGGAGTTGACCAGGCTGATTTAGCACTAAAAACAATAGATAATCCAAATCTTTCTGGCATCTTTTCAGCCATTTCGAATAGGCGATTATATTCACGCTCGTCATCTTTCATGAAAGACTCAAATGCTTCAAAGTCAGCTAGCAAACGATTCCCATCTTGCCTAAAGTTTTGAAACATACCAATCTCATTAGTTAGCCGATCGGAAAACAAAGCCCCGCTATGTGTAATGTAAGCAGGTAACTTATCCCCAAGACTGCTAAGAATAGTTTCGATTGATTCGTCATCAACGTAAAGCTCATGACCTAGTGCAGGGCCTGTAGAGATCAAGGAAACACCGGTCATGATACCATTCTCAGCGTTAACTTTCGTCTTGTTAATATCTTCGACTCCAAAGGCAAATTGCTCAGGTGAGTCGAATGATTTTGATTTAAATTCCATTATGCTTAGGATGTTGTTGTCAAGTTTGTAGATTCGCCAATCATTTCTTCATAGCTTCCGCTCATTGAAGTTTGGAATGGATTTATTAGTTCTCGCCAGTCTAAGTCGTTCTCAGCTGCGATCTTTTTTGCTTCTTTAATGTTTTGTGCCTTCCTGATTAGAACCTCCTGGGCAGTGTATCCGAACGGGGCAGTAATATCATCTAATGACATTGCACCAGCCCTAAAATACTCCATGTCCGATTTAACTTGCGCTGATTTGTTGATCCACCGGAAGGCTGGACGTTGCCAACGAACTCCAAATGGGGATGTAGCATTCGAAATGTCCACTTCGCCTTTAGCAATCACCTGGGATAACCAACGCCGATAAAGCTTGTCCATTACCTTGATGAGATCGGATTGGTAGCTTTCAACTGTTTGTTGGTATTGTAATACAACACCTTGGGAAGCCGAGAAGGAAGATCCTCCGATTTCCATCAGTAGAAACTCTAATGGAATACCAACTGCACTTCCAACCTTGCGTAGCATATAGCTAACAAATTGAATTCCATCAACATTTGGACGTCCATTGGATGAGATGACGGAAACGTCTTCACCTGGCTCCATGTAATGGAATTGTCCAGGCTCGAATTGTTCTAAGTTTCTGCCGCTGTCTTGGTTGCCAGCATCCATCCGGTTCTGAAGCTCGAACTCGTAACTACTTTCACGCTTAACCGCAACCGAAAGGGAAGCACTGACCTTTGCTGCCATCATCTCTACGCGGTCGTATTCGTCACAGTCTTGAAGGGTATTGATAACAGGCGCGAGCTCCGGTGTGCCGCGGTATTGGTTGGGTCTCATGCGACGTAGGAAGGGAATAAAGTCCTTAGCTGGTATCTGTCGGAAGTCTCTCAGTGTACCGGATACTCGGTTGCCAACTGCATAGGAAATTGGCTTGCCTACCTTGTCGATCTCGACGCCATTCTGAAAGCTAGATTCTTCATTGGTAGTAGTTTCCCCGGATGGATTGCCAATTCGACTTCCATCAATAAACTGAACCTTGCCGTCTCCCATTATTAATCCGGAGTCTCCGTAGAACAGTAGAGAGTCAATCATTTGCTGTTGAAGCTCTCTCATGTCCAGCTGACCCGTGATCTCCGGAGAGTCTGCAAACTCTCTCCATTTATCTAGGATAGCTGCATCGGCCGCATCGTCTCCAGTCGCAGGCTGTGGAATTAAACCACGCCCTACAATGTCTGCCTTTCGCAATCGAGATAAAGAAGCAACGACTGGGTTGTTCCGCCTAAATTCTAAGCAGGTCGAAATCATTCGATCCCGATCGTACGAAGGTAGCTCCAACTCTTCGCTTCGAATTGGCTGACTGCCACGGCTCGCACGGTATCGGGTACTCTTAACCGCGTCGTATGCTTGGAAAGCTTTCCAGAATTGCTTAGCCGCAAATCCGAACTTAGATGTATTTGTTTTTTTCTTAGCCATTGTAGTTCATCAAATCGATTCGGTTCCTTCCACGAAGTCCAAGTGTTCGATCTTTTAAAGCAATTAACTTATCAAGCCTTTCCACTTGATTAAGTAAGTCTCCCACGTCGGCCAGAGAGAATGTTTGGTCGCCGATACTGTAAGAAGTAACACCTTCCTCTGCAAGCTTTCCAATTGCAAGCAGAAGTTTGTCTCTAATAGATACCAGTTGAGCGGTGGTTGTTAAGGATGCCATCTTAACATCGAATTCGTTGTCAACTTGGTTAAACACGCAAAAAGGCCGACTCGAATAGGAAAATACCAATAAACCCAAACGAGTCGGCCTACACCGAACTTAATCTAAAAACTTTGTTATCCTATTGTTAAATGATTATTGGGATCTAAGCTTGCTACCAAGTAATCATCGTCGCGGTAAAAGTAGCCAGGAACCTTAGTATCCTTTAACTTTAGGAAATCGCATAGGATGTCACGTGCTTGCTTCCGACTAAGCGCAACTCGGGAATCGTGGCAATCTCCAAGGAGAACAATAGCTTCACGCGAGTGTGAATCGCGAATTGCATTTAAAAGTGTTATGCTCATCGTATTATAAAAAAATTTAAGCTAAGTTGCGAGCAGTGCAGGAAATGAATTTAATGCCGACTTTGTCCATTAAGTCAAATGCCATGGCGTATTCGATAGCAGCCTTGCGTCCCTTGAAGCCGACGTTTTCCTCGATGATCTTACCGGGGACCGAGTAAGCGACGGTCCAAAACTTCCATTCTTGGCAAGTATGCTCGGACTTAAGAACGGAGCTGGAAGGTAAGTCGCCAGCGTAGGTGTCGGCGATGTAAAGCGATCCGTCGCGGACTTCGATATCGCTAGAGAATGCAATCTCTTGCTGCTCGAAGCTGCCTTGAACGCTGCACCAGTAGTTGCGAGCGCCAATGTGAATGGCTCGAGAACCAACGATAATATATTCGTGCTGTTGCCAATGCTGAGGGCGATTGTTGAAGGTAACGAAAAGGGTTTGACCTTCGAGATCGTGGGTGTAGTCTGATAGTTTCATATTATTAATTATTAATAGAGGTGAAAATGTGGCCCGCTCCGTTTAGGAGCGAGCCAATTTTCGGGTGAATTAGAAGTTGATGACAAAGAAATCGGAGCGAGTCTTTTGGATGGCTGCGATCTTTTTGCGGTTGGATCTACTGTTGTCGATGCATTTTGAAATTACAATTTCCTCGCCTTTGAGATAGCCGACTTGAGTGGATGAGCTAAGAGTCGCTCCGTATGGAGAAAAAGCGTTAAGCAAATTAATGTCAGCGCTGAAGTGGTAAATAACTGTTTTTCTGCCGAGATATTCAATTACATAAAACTCGTTTTTGGCTGCTCCTTTTTCAGTGCGGCGAACTTCTTTGTCGAACTCGCGTTGGTTGTATTCGCGATTGAGGCCACCGGCAGCTTCGATTGCGGAAGTGAGTGTTGTGTGAGTCGAGATGATGGAGATGTTGTTCATAGTATTTTTTATTGATTGGTTATTATTAATGTATCTTAGATTAAGATAGGATGACTATACCACAACAAACCGATCTTGAGAACCCCCTATTTTGAATTATTTCAAATTTTATTTAACCCCAGAAGCTTTGGGCCTTTTGCTTCTTGTTGGTTTTTGGCTCTTGCTGCTCACCATCGCCACTGACTGTTTGTGGGCGGTCAATTCTAGCGATGCCAAGGAACTTGGACAAAGCTCTGGCTAAAATCTCGCAATCCCAAAGGTGATCACCCTTTCCCCTTTTAACCTTTTTGACCGTTTTAATATGTCCGCTCCGATCCGTTTGCTTCGTCCAGTAGGTAGAAAAGAGTTGGTCATAGTAAACACTAGGCGTTTCAGAGAACGTATGGAAGCCAGGCATTTGCGCAGACCTAAGTCTTGCCATCTCTTCGTCATAGATTCCTTTATTAACATGTAGGTACCTAATCTTGGACTTGCCTCCTTTTCCTTTAGTGTCACCGGTGTAGGGATCTTTCATTTGCATTCGGTAAGGTTGGTCTCCCTGTAGGTTTGCCCAGCCGCGAGAACCAAACCAACGGTTTCTTCGTCTATAAACCTCATCGTAGATTTCTGCAGTTCTATCTCCAGCACAGTCAATCACGGCTGCGTGGCAAAAGTTCTGGTCAAACTTTTCATCTAGATCGCGAACGGAAGCAACTTGACCGAAGTCTACCAAGTAACTTTTCCCGTCGCGATCGAATCCGCGAACAACAAACCAGAAGTGATCCGTTTGCGTATCAGCAGCAAGGATTCTATACTCACCTTTTAATTCGCCTCGAGAATAGTCCAACTCTAATTGGTTTGCTTCCGATTGCTCTTGGTTGGCCCAGTCCTCTCTCCATGGCTCTGCCAAATTTCCCTGGACGAATTTCTTTAACCCATGAATAGATCCACTTACTTGTAGCCAATTAATCATCAACTGTGCGAAAGTCAGTGCTGGTGCATACATTGAATTCAAGTGGTAGCTCTTGTGACCGGGAGGCGCTTGGTGGTTCTGGGGTTTCCAATAGCCTTCTTTAATCATCCCCGGCTTATGTGCATCCAGGATCTTACCTTCGCAATGCTCACATCGATAGTAGCACGACTTGGAAACAAGTTCATAGTCATATCCCTCGTCTAGCTTTGCATCTTCGTCGAAGCCTATTGAGTACCTAGGCTTGCCTTCCTTGTCTTCTTGCTTCCAAGTGAATTGAATCTCTTCACTACAATGAGGGCAAGGCATAAAGTACTTCCTTTGGTCTCCATAAATATATTCTTCCCAAACCCCGCCGGTCTCGTCCTTCGGCGTGCTTGTTTGTATTATCTTGTAGTCACGACGACCTTTAATACGTTCTAGTGCTGCTAAACGAATCTCTGAATCAATTTCATCGATCTCATCTAAGACTAAGTAAGCAACTGGGGCTGATTTCACATTGCTCTCGGATCCAGCACCTGCAAACGTTAGGGTGCAAGACAGGAATTCTTGACGCATGTTTGTTATCTTGTCCATGTCCATGCGTCCGGAAGCAGCACTGACTGGGCATTGATATCGCAATGGGGCGCAATCTTCGATGAAGGGTAGCCATCTACCCTTCGAAAAGTTGCGAGCATTCTCCGCACTAGGCATAATCCAAAGCGTGTCCTTGGGGAATTCACTTAGCAAATAAGCTATTCCTGCATACATGGTCGTCGTCTTACTAGATTGCGAGCCCCAGCATAGCGTTACTTTGTTCACCGTTGGATCGACCAAAGCGTTTAATGGCTCTTCTGCATAGGGAAAAATCTTAACCGAACCAGGTAGTTCCGATATGTTATCCCTTAGCGAGCAGTTATTAAAGACCCATTCCGACGGTGGTTGTAACTGTCGTGGGGAGAATAAGCGGTCTAGCTCTTTATTTAACAATGAACCCATTCTTAGCAGCAAACTTCTTGGCGTATGTTTCTAGATCTTTCTTGGCGGCAGTTGCAAAGGCTTTTGTCTGACCATTAAACGACCTTTTGAATTCTTTAATTCCTTTTGCGTATGGATTCAAAGCTGCCTTCGATCGACTCGATATCATTAGGCGTGGCTTATCCTTACTTGGAATCTTTGTTCCCTTTACCGCACCTTTAGCAGGTGTACTTATCCTTGTATTCATTGCCTTCTTCAGTGACCTAGTGTTCTTTATGGAGATCTTTAGGTCTTTCATTATCTGCAACCAACTTGCCTGAGACGTTGCAATAGAACTCTTTTTCTTTTTGTATGCCTTTTGCTTTGCTTGGCGAAGACCAGCCAGAGCTTTGTTAATTCGCGTAACGTACTTTTTGGAAAGGTCCCCAGATGATGGCTTCTTTGCCGACACCGCATTCGTTCGGTAAGTGTTACGAAGCTTAATCCACTTGCCCGCTGGCATGCTGGATGCTCGGTAAATCATTGCACCGTTTTTTGCCCTTCGAATCTTATCCCCATTGCTGGCAGTGAAAAAGATGCCTAGAGTTTTGTCGATGCTTTCCTTTAGCTTCTTAAGACTAGACTTACCCGTTCGCCTAGCAGTGTTCTCTAGAATAGAACCTGCCTGGGACTTAATTACATCCATGTAGCTCATTCCAGTCTTGCGGCTAAGTTCCTTAATCATACGATCAAAGCCACTTGAATCTAATTTAAATTCTTTTCTGCTCATATAAAACGCGCCTTAGTTAATTTGGTGGTTGCTTAGGATCTTTTTGATCTCAGCAAAGACACGATCGTCTAGGCCATTTCGAAAGGCAAGCTCCGCCAGTGATGGGTTAGTCGGGTTAGCCTGTGCTGCTACCTGACGTGGAAGTGCATCTAATAGTCTTCGAAGAGGAGTAAGTAGCTTTACCACAGCTTCAGCAGCATCCGACTCCGGCACTAAGTTATCTTTCTTTTGCTCTAGCTCTAGTTCTCTAATTTGAGCCATGGCACTCTCACGCCTTTCCTGTGCAGCAATAAGCTTTGCCTTCAGGTCGTGGATGTCTTCAGCAGTATACTCCTTGCCATCTATCTTTAACTTGCCAGCACCTTGCTTCTGCTTAGAAGCATGGTCCGCCATCCAAATGGACCATGCCTTTAGTTCCTTCGAGGGTGGGCAGTTGTCGAACTTCTTACGCCATTTGGCCAAGGTTGACTCCGTTACCCTGAGGTGTTCGGCGACCTCTCGCCATGTGGTTGGTTTATTGGTCATTGTCGTTCAGTAAGCCTTTTGGCAAAAATCTCGCAAAAGTGCGTAGCCCTCGGCCGGGACTCCAGGGGGTGGTGGTTTCACAGTATCTGAAGGCTACCCGGTGCGGTATGGTGTTATTCATTGGATTCATGTTCTTCTTCGATTGGTCGACGTTGCATCACTTCCGCTAATACATCACCAACTTCTGGCCATATCTCAGTGATTAGCTCTACATCCTTTTGATTGTTCTGAAGCCATGCTTGTCTCTTGCATGGATGCCCCTGGCCGTTAAGATGTTCCTTTGCCAGATCATGTAGAGATAATGTTAATGCATCTTGCTTGGAGAGTAGATCTAACAGTAGTCGGTATGCCCTCCTCGACTTACGTGATACAGAAGCCAAACGACTTATCATCCGTATGCCACCGGGTGGATGGTCATTAGTGCCTGGGAGTAGCTCATCCATCTCTTGTAGTCGGGATGCTATCTCACACGCTATGGAGTGGTGAGTTGGCTTAGGGTCTACAATTGGTGATGGGTAGTTCAATTGCTCAACTAATTTAACTGTTCTCATACTTTATTGTCTGATGGGATATTGGATAGGACTGGGTTAACGATTAGCTTAGCGATCTCAGGTGGAACGCCTAATGTGTCTTCCATGCCTGGTAATAGACCCATGTCTAAGTGGGACTCTTGGTTAGAGATCTCTTTCTTTAGTAATCGGATGCCTGTTCGGTATCTCTTAGCAACGTTAGATAGTTGACACTCTAAGTCTTGGATGCCTAAGTGGATCTCTCTCATTAGTCGTAGTTGCTTTAGTTCTCGTTCTTCTTGTATGGATGTGCTCATCGGTGTATTTATATGGTTATGATTGAGCATGCTGAGCATGCGGTGATTTAAATGGAATATGACTGAGCAGGGTCTGGCATGTTGAGCATGTTGAGCATGCTGAGCATGTGTATTATATACAATGACTTATACATCTCTATATTCCCGTGATAACAGACCTATGCTCAGCTTGCTCAGCTTGCTCAGCTTGCTAGGGAGAGGGCCCAAGTGGTAGTAAGACACACCAGCTTCTTCTAGCATGTCGATTGCATTCCCACAGGACTCTATCCATTGTGGTTTAACGTGATCAAATGAGCAGATAAGGGTAGAAATGCCCGATTGGATCACTGCTTTAGCGCATTCGTTACAAACCGGTAGTCCTTTAACGTACATAGTAGATCCTTCTAGGGAAACACCAATCCTAGATGCATTGTAGATAGCATTTGCCTCTGCATGGACCACTAATCGGTACTTTAGGCTTCTTACATCGTATCTTTCAATCGTATCTTTAATCCCGCGTGCAAATCCATTGTAGCCTTGTGATAAGATTTGACCATTGCGACCAACGATTACACATCCAATTTGACTAGATGGATCTTTCGACCACGATGAAATGGAGTCACATAACCCTAAGTAGCGTTCGTGCCACTTGTTTAATTCATCATTTTCCATATTGAATCGTTGTGTAGTCGTTGTGTAAGTGGTTGTTCGTAGATCTCTTTGGTCTTAAGAGCACGCTTGTCGCGGTGTAGTACTTCATGCGGAACAATAGATTCGAACGTATCCATTAGCACCTTCTTGGTCCCATTACGTTCCGAGTATGGTATGTTTAGTGCATACTTAACGATATCTGACCGCATGAATGGGGATCTTAGCTCTATGGTGTGCTTCATCATTGTCCGATCTAAGCGTGGGCAATGGTAGTAAGGTAGTTCGCTAAAGATGTCACTTTGTTGGCTATCGTAGGTGCTTGCCCGACGGTATCCTCCGAATAGTTCGTCTGCACCGTCTCCAGTTAGTACACAATGTAGTCCAAGCTCTTTAATTCGCTTGGCCATTGCTAACTGTGGCTTTACTGAGCCAAGGTCTACAGGTGTTTGGTGTGCAGCTAATGCTTCTTGGTCAGTTACCTTATTAATAGAAATAGATTCTAATGGATCTTGTGCGCCTTGGTAGTTGTGAACTAGCTTTGCCCATTCCTCTTCTTCGTTCTCGACATGGATAACGGTAATCGTATCTATTACTTTCTTGGCCAAACCGTAGACAATGGAAGAGTCTAAGCCACCGGATAGCAGCAAAGCAACCTCATGTTGACCTTGCAATCGAGAGGCAACAGCAGATTCCATCATTTGGAACAAATCGCCAGTTTGAACGTGGTCCCAATTAAAGTACCTCTTTATCTTACCATTGACATACATGCATCCAGCTTCGAGTTGCTTAATGTTTTCCCAAGGTGTTCGACCATCTGGAGAATAGCCCCATTTACGAACGTTAGAAAGAAACACTTCGTCTGGCTTCGAGTGCTTCATTGCCAAAAGCGGAGTAATCTCACTAGCAGCAGCTTTCATATCTGTTCGATAGTAGATTGGCTTTTGGCTAAGGTAGTCAGCAACTAAGATTAGCTTGTTCTTAATAACAGTACCGTAAGACCAAAACCCATCCCATAAGTGAGAGTTCTTAAGTAGGCCTGGCTCTTTATGGAAAACATGATCCATAAAGTGAGCGTCAGTAGGTAAGCCTCTATTTGTTAGTTGGGAGAAGTTAAATATCTCACCGACGAAGACTGACCTACCGTTGACCGGTTGGGTAGCAATCTTTTTGTCTAAAGTAACAAACGGTAATGCACAATGGGCAAGTCCAAACTTACCAACAGTGGAGGTGGATTGGTATCCATCTAATCCCCTGTGAGAAATCATAGACATGTATAGGTCTATATTTTTTTTGTCTTCTGTTATAACGAATCCACACATTTTTCTTTTCTTATTAGTTTATTGATTGAATACTTCTCATTTAAAAAGCAATGTAGGGATGTAGAGGTGAAGTGTAAATCTCCAATTTCTGCATCCAACCCACATGCTTCGTTCATCCATATCGCTAAGCAGTTTGCAAAATACAAATCATTGTGCAAGTGTCTAACTGCGTCACATGCTCTCATGTGGTACGAGCAATGGAGCTTTCCATTCCGATACAAAAAATGCCAACCAAAGGAGCAAGGTACTCGCTCGCCTAGGTTAGCTGCTGATATATCTTCCGGGAACCACATTGGAACATAGCACTGTCGAGTGGTATGGTCTTTCTTAAGTAACTGCACTGCATCTGATAAGTTGCCAAACTTAAACCTAATGCCGGACATGTGACGATCGCACCACATTCTCTCTGGGTAACTATGGGAGAATGCTCCATCTGCAAGTAGATGTAGCTCGGTGTCCTTGTTCCACATCGAATGCGAAGGAGGCGGGTTAAGTGGTTTCCCACCAACCCGTTCTCCGAAATGAACCTTTGCCCATGGTTGATTAGCACCCACCGCATCGCTTGCCTTTGCTTCCGTCTGCTCCATTTGTGCCACAAAATGGGCATGCAGAACCTCTAGAAACTCTGGAGGCTTGGTCATTGATTGCCAAGTTGAGGTTGTCACAGCATCACCATGATCATGCAAATGCTTTCTTAGCATCCACAATGCACCTTTTAAGCTTACTCGCTTTCGCATAGAATAGAAGGACCTTCTAGGTTTCGATTAAATACATCTTGGTAGATACTTTGGCCTTCGATATCGTGGTCCATGTAGGCAGATAGGAAAGATGCATAATTAATTAAATCCAATGCAGAATCTTGTATGGATTCATACTGTGGATGGCTAACTCCGTTGGTAGCTTTGGTAGCTTCCATTATGGATTTAATCCTTAGCATCTTTCCCCACATTATATCGTAGATCGTTTCGATCCCGCGAGGATAGTATTGCGCTTGTGTTACTGTAGAGCACAAGCTTTGGTAGTCTTGGGACTTAGCAATGCGCACTTGCATCGCTTTTTCTAGTACTTCTTCTGGGCTCATAGTAATCCGGTGTTATTCTTGTGAGTAGGAGCAATCCAATCGCTTGGCTTAATTAGGTCGGGAAAGCCAAACTGATTGGGTCGTTCCGGTTTAATGCCTGGGGTCTTATTCATGTTTGCCTTTAATACTTCGTCCCAGGCTAACTGACCGTCAATTAGAAAAGCATCTAAGGTTCCAATGGCAAAGACAGTGAGGTCAATCAGTGCATCAACGATTTCAGTTTTGTCACGTGTTTTAAGAGCATAGTTTAGTTCCTCCATTTCCTCCTCCAAGCAGTTGTATCGAAACATCATGAAGTTGGATAATTGATCCTTCGACATTGTCTTAATACGTTCATGGACGCCATACTTAGCGTGCATTTCCTTTAAGTCTTTAAATAGGTCATTACTCATAATTAGTATTGAATTGGGTTATTTGTCGATGTTTTAGTGATAGTCTTTAGATCTTCTAATCCCCCTTCGATTTGGATTGCATAGATTCCATTGTTATCGATGTCGAATTGGGCATCGATGATTACTCCATTAATTTCAAAGCTTAAAGTGCCAATGTGATTGGCTGGATTAATATAGCTTTTAATGTTAGTGGCGTTTAGGTGATGCTCTAGGTAGTGTATTGTATTCATTATTTTTTATTCTTGGTGGGTTGATAACCAGTTCCGCCATTCTTAAGTTGAATGGTTTCCCATAGTTGAAAGTCTTCAAATTCATTTCTTTGCGAGAATCTGGCAAGAACTTTGCTGCGTGAGCTTCTTGATCCTGACCCATCTAATTCAATGTCTTCTCTCTCTAATGCTGACTTTGTAATTGGTTCCTCAGTTGCATTACTAATCTTAGATTGAAGAAAGTAAACAACTGATTCATTTTCATTGAAGAAAGTTTCTTCTTCGTTCCTACGGACTAGAATAGATGCACTCTCGCTATCTTGACGTTGCACGGAGTGGAATCGATGTGTCCAAGACTTTTTTTCTGATCCATCGTAGGCGAAAGTAAGCTTAAGGGAGTTTGGCCCTCTATTCTTTCTATTCTCAAAGCAAACAATGCGCTTATCGCTTTCCATCATGCCTTGCTGCTTTTCAATAGTGTAAGCGCAATCGAAATCGCTCTCAAAATCGGAAACACCTTCAGCAATTGATTTACCATTGTTATCCTTCATTTTATTAGTGTGGGCCAATGCAATAACCGTCCCTCCTGCCTGAGTAAATCCTCTAATTAAAGACGTAAAGTTTCTGGCTTCATCCTTACTCATTGTGCTACAGAATTTCTTAAGTGTGTCCAAGACGAATACAAGTTTATTTGCAGACTCTGTTTTAATAGCACCCTTGACCATTCCCTCGAACATGTCAACGCCAAAGCCATTTTCATTTGGGATTAAAGTATTAACGCCAAACTGATTTAATACTTCCATTTTCTCAATAGACCCATTAAATGAATCATCTGCATTAATGTAGAAGATTTCCTTTCCCTTTAGATCACCCTTGGAAAGTAGCCAAAGTGTTATTAATGTCTTACCTGTATTTGGCGAAGCATTAATAAGAGTAGAGTCTCCGGATAGAGCAACGTCTGGAAGTATGAAGACTGCTTCTTGAGATCTTTTCCGCATAGATTCTATCGTTGCATCTCCATTTGCCTTCAAGGCTTGTAGACTTGCTAAGAATCCCTCTGACTCCGATTTCTCTTCAATTAACTGAATTGCAGCTTGAACTTCTGGGTCAATCTTTTCCTTCCATTTGTTTTCATTTTCCTCAATTGCTTCACCAACCAAGTTTTTAATAGACTTAACAAGAGATGGACTAATCTCTGGCCCGCTGCTATTCATTCCGTTTTGATTTAGCTCCTTTAAAGCTTCCTTAAAGTTTCCTTGGTGGTTAAAGTAAGTAAACAAGGCAAAGGACGTATAGGACTTGTTTGGTTCCAATGGGGAAGCATTACTAGAAAAGCAAAAGAAAACGTTCTCAGCTACTACTCCTAGCGTTCCAGAGATTCCAGCAGTTTTACCCGGTCGTGTCCAATATCTCCCATCCCTTGATGTCCAACCATTTTCAATTAGCAGCACTGATGGATCAACCTTTGCGTTAAATTGATCCCCAGGCAAGTCTGACACATTATTGCTAGGTAGAAAGGTTTTTGTTTCCTCCACTTTTGCAATTCTAAGTTGGTATGTTTTGCTGGATTCCTTGAAGTAAGCATCTGCATCGTGCGAGACGAAACATAGCCTAGAAACGTCCCGACATGCTTTATCGCATACTAACCCATAGGTGGAAAGAAAGTAATGGGAAAGTTGCTCGAAGTGCTGTACATGTTGATCTAGGTCCTTTGCAATCTTTACGCCGACCTTGATCCCGCCGGAAGGCGATCTAAAGAAAAAGTGGACGATGGGATCTAAGCATAACCTTCTCTTTGTTTCTTCATAGATCGTGTCAGTTAGTATCTGTTGATTATCATCAGTGTCGATGTCTAATGCTAAAACACCGCTATGCTCTTTAATGGAGTTAATAGATCTTTTATGGAAAACACCGGAAAAGGTAACTGCTGGTAATTTTTGCTTTATGCTTTGCCTAGTTTCTTTGTCCGGAGATCTACGAATGTCATTACAAATAGATTCAAAGCTATTGCTTTTGACCAAATCTATGAAAGAGGAAATAGAAATACTTCGCTCGGGTATTGGTTTTGTTATCGTTTTATAGTAGCTTATCATTATTATTAAATAGTTGGTTATCTTATTCTTTTGTCATTGTATATATTTATTTTTGTCTAAATCCATACATCCCAATCAAAGCCGCATCTACGATCCCATCATGTGCAACTCGACAACGATCGTTTTGTCTCCAGTCGGTGTTTGGCCATATTTCATTGGCGCTGTTTAAAGCTTGTTCTTTCGTATTCCACTTTTGGCCTTTTAGTTCCTTCGGCTTGGTCCAGAATTCCTTTTGCCATTTACGTGCGGTCACATTAATGTAGCTACATTGGTTAACGACAAGTAATGCTTCTACAACGGCAAAGGAATAGGTCATTGACCTTAGCCCTGCTGCACTCGGTGCATGTCCACCTGGATCTTCTACTATAAAGATTGGCTCCAATACGTTTAAAAAAATAATAATGTCATTCAATGCTTTTATATTAATCTTCTTCTTTTTCCCATCGGGCATTGTCGGCATTATTACTTTAAGGTCAATTTCTTGGTCGTGGCCAATTGAAACTATTCCACCTGTTTTCCCGCAGTCGATTCCAACAAATCTTTTCATTTTTTAACCCCATCCTTAGGTTCTTTTTCCCATGTCAATTCGCTCTTAGCAGAGTCAATCCATTGAATAGTTGCTTTGTAGTGAACGCGATTGGATGGAGAGTTTTCCTTTACATCCATTCTTAAAATTTGTTCTTTTGCGTAATGGAGCTTTTCGAACAGGTTGTTGCAAATAATTGCCATTGCGTTTGCGTCTTTTAGATCTGATTTAAGCATTTTAGTTATATGATATAATTTCGGGATATTTCCCAGATGTGTTAATAGAAAGTGTTTTAATAGTACTTAGTTTCGATTGAAATCGTTCATCTTTTATCATCTCCGTACAAGAGTCGTAAAATGGTAAAGACATAGAGTTTAGCCAATGCTTAGCTTTGTCTCTTGCGTATCCTTTATGCTCAACTGTAACCCAATGGCTAATGGTAGTTAACCCGCAGAGGAAGTCGATTCTAACGCTATCTGGTTTGCCCAACTTGCGATGCACTCGGACGGAGTAGGAGGTTACCTTTACATCTTTTTGCGAAGCAAATAATTCCCCTTTAGCCGCAAATGCGTTGTGAATCTTTTTCTCCACTTCTTCCAGTCGTTCCATTTGCTTACGCTCTTGCTTGGGAATCTCCCAACCACACGAAGGACATTGGCCTAGCCTTTTATTAAATTGGTTACTGCATTGCTTACACTCTTCCAAGACGATGTCACCAATTTGATCCATGTCAATTGGCCCATGTCTTTGTATATTATCTCCGTAGTCCAAGATCAAGCAATAGCTTTTGCCCGACTTGGTTCGTAAGCCTCGTCCAATAGCTTGTACCCATAAGCCTTTAGACTGAGTTGGTCTTAGCATTGCAACGCAGTCGACACCGGGTGCATTAAAACCTTCGAAAAAGCAATCGACACTTAGGAGAAACTGCACCTTACCATCCTTAAACTGTTTCAATAGAGACGTTCTTTCACTTGCTTTGGTCTTACCAATGATATAGGGTGCTTTAATACCCATTGACTCCATTTTCGTTGAAATACTCTTGCAATGGTCTACATCAATGCAAAAGACAATTACGCTTTTTCGCTCGTATCTGTTACAAGAGAGCACTAGGTGTTCCACTGCTTGGTTAACCACTTCCTCCCGATTGACTCTATCCGATAGTTGCTTTGAATTATATTCCCCTGCTATTTTTTGAACACCATCTAGATTTAACTCACTGTGATCTCCTTCAATGGTTCGAACTGGGCAAAGGTATCCATCATCGATTAGCTTTTTAATTCGTGCTTCGTAGCATACTTCATTTAAAATATAGTCTTGGTGGCAAATGTTACCTGTTCCAAGTCGGTACGGTGTTGCTGTCAATCCAATTACCTTTAGGTTTGGATTGCGTAGCGTCATGTCAACGATTAATTTCCTATATTTCCCCTCGCCACGAACTGGGATACGATGTGCTTCGTCTATAATAAAAACAGTTTGAACTTGAAAGCTATTGCACTTATTGTAAACGCTATCAATACTTGCGAATGTAATCAAGGATTGCGTTTGCCTTTTATTTAGTCCAGCAGAATAAATTCCAATATCAGGCACTGAGTCTAACTTTTTTAATTCTAAGTAGTTTTGCTCGACTAGCTCTTTTCTATGTGCTAATACCATCACTCTAATCTTTGGCGAAATCTTAACCCAGTTAGAAATCATTTTTGCCATGACCAAAGATTTACCCGATCCTGTTGGAAGTACTATGGCAGGGTTACCTTTCTTGTGCTTTAAGAAAAGATTTACTGACTCGATTGCTTCCGTTTGGTAATCTCGTAGAACTAACATTTTAGTTGAAATTCCCCAATAACTTTTTTACTTACAGAGGGTGGATTGCAACCTCTTTTTTCCCAAAACTTTCTCCAAGACTTGTCAACTTCTTGAGCAATGTCCATCGAACGGTCTTGTACGTGTTTTTTCCCAGAGTAGTGCTTTCGATTAGCGTAGGAAATTGCAAAGTTGTATTTAGGATTTTTACTCATAAATAATCTCCCCTTTGTATAGTAACCCCAAGAATGCATAATGCCATGGCTTAGACTCGTACTCTTCGTGAATATTCCATTCTTCTTTGTCATCCAAGATAACTGACTCTGGGTGGTGCTCCTCCCAGTACTCGGTAGTAGCTGACTCGCCAAACGTTGTAGTACACTCGCACTCTTCGCAAGTCCAATGAATGGTTAAACCACCCTCTTTTTCAATACCGTCTTCGACGTATTCTATTGTAGTAAAAGTTGTTCTCATATTTTTGCTGCCTTTCTAAACTTTGCCCAATAAGCATCAGTTGACTTTCTCTTGTAACCGTTTGGACCGCCGTTGTGCATCCTTACAATATCTTCAACCATTACCGGTCGACCAAGACGCTTTTCGGTGGCGTAGCGTGCCATGTAGGACATGAATATGTCAATGGAGACTTCGCGGTCAAATGCATCCTTGTGAATCCACTTTTCCTTTGAAAACTCAGAAGCATCTTGAACGTAGCAAGCATGCATTTGTAAGCATCCGTAAGCCAAGCCATTGTCGCCAATAGCGTTATCATTGCCTCCTGATTCGATTTGAATCAGGATAAGTATTATTTGCATTAGTGTCATAATTATTAGTATTAGTTGTTGAGATTTTAGCTGGTTGGTTTCATTAGTTCCGCACGTGTTTTAAACTTCCACTTAGCGGATGGATTCTTATTGGAAATATCTTCTAAGCGATTAAAAAACATATCCTTTAGATTGCGAACGGATTTTTCACCTCGAACGCGATCTGTTCCACCCGTTAGCTCCCAAGTGTAGCCACGACGCTTACTAATAAATAATTGGGCATGGGTTAGATATGAATATCCCTCGACGTGTGTAATGAAGAAATCGTAAATAGATTCTTCATAGTTGTTATAAATTGTAAGTCGAAGTTGGAAATGCTCCATCTTGTCGACGATTTTTTCTAGCTCAGCTGGAAGATCGTGTTTCTCTTCCAGAATCTTTTTTAGTTCCAAAGGGAAGGTAGAATCTAGCTCGCGTAAACGATCGATAGTTTTTTCTTTATTAATTTTGTAGCTCATCTTGGTATTATTATTATTATTGTTATCGTTGAAAGAAAAGGTACATTACCACAGGCCCCCGGGATCATGTAAACCCCTAAATTTAACTATATTACTAATCAATTAAACCCATTGACTTTAAAACATCGTACAAGCTATCCGCAGCTTCTTTCTTAGTCATAGCGCTAATTTCTATAACATCATTTAAACCATCCCCGATCCAAATCCCCGCGGTAATACGGTCGCCTGGAAATGAATATACGATTTCTGATTCGAATCTTAGTTTTTGTAGTAATGCCATGTTAAAGTTATCGTTCGTTTAGAACGAAGAAGGAAGACGCCTTGTGAACAATTCGAATAGCCTCGTCGGAGCTTAGCTTGTCGTTTTGCATTAGATCTAGTACGTTTTCACATAGTTTGCTTAGACTAAATAGCTCGGTATAAGCAAAGGATTGAATGTTTTCAATAATGACGCAAGGGCCAGTAGTCTCTATCTCGAAGGAGATCTTAAAAAGTTCTGTTTTAAATGAGTTCATATTTTACTTTAGTTATTGGTTGCGGTGTTGATTTAAATCCAGTTGGCTCTAATGTAGTCCAAGGTGTTGGGATAGTCGCCAGAAGCCAGAAATACTTTAGCTTGAGCAATTGCTGATCGAAGGATTGCTCTCCTAACTCTTACTCCTTCATATTTTTTCCAATACCCTTCGCTGCCTGGATCGCATGATTCGTCGGCAACCTCATTGTCATAAAAACGATCAAATGAACTTGTAAGAGTGTTAATGCCGCGACCTTCGCCTTCGTCCCCGGAGAGGTATTTCTCCGAGCTATCTAGCCATTTCTTGGAAATAGAATATCCAATCATTTCCCTTTCGAGAGTAAGTTTTGTCTTCATGTTATTATTATTATTGTTATTGTTGTTATTGAAAGAAGGGTTATGTTACCACAGCCCCCCAGCCACCTGTAAACCCCTAAATTGAATGTTTTTCTAAACAACCAAAAGTTATTTGCTTTTTGGAAACTTCGAATAGTTTTTTTTAAGAACAAGAAGTTTTGCACTTTTCTTCGGACTTCGAATAGTTTTTTTTAAAACACAAAAGTTATTTGCTTTTTCCAAACTTCAAATAGTTTTTTTTAAAACACAAAAGTTTTGCACTTTCTACCAGACTTAGTAACTAGGCACAAATTAATCTCTACCAGTTCGGTAGAGATTAATTCTGTTTTCTATTATTTCAAACGAACTGGTCCTTTAGATAAAAAGTTCATCTTAGACTTTGTTCCAATGTAACCATGGTAGGATGGCTCGTACTGTAGATTGATAATAACTGAGTTCCCAATGACAACTTTTAGGAACTGATTTGGTCGAAAGCGAATGACATCTGCTTCAACTTCAACATTAAGATCCTCTCGCAATAGGCTGCATTTGGTTTCATACACTTCCTCGTTTTTCATAGCGTGCTGTGGTGCGTTCATAGTTCTATGGTAAAACGGAGGCAAGTGTAACAGCTGTCACGATGGTAATCCCAGCTACTACGCCCGGAACAGGGCTGCCTAGAAAGTACCCAATGCATCCGCAAAGTGTAATAAGTGATAATGCTCCGATGTTTTCTTTTATGTATTTCATAATGTGTGCGCCCTACTGGGCTTGGCGTTCTAGTTTAATGATGCACTCTTGCAGGTTTTCAACAGAGTCCTTTAACTCTGCCAGTATCAGATGGGCTTGGTCTAAGTCGTGCAGACCTAAATCCACCTTTGTACTTCCTAAGCTCACCTCAATGTTAATCCAGTTGAGGCTAACGATTCTTGTGTTTATTTCCATAATGTGTGCGCCCTACTGGGCTGTTGAACTTGCTATTGAACGGTGATCTCGTCCCTCGACACGTTAATTAGTGGTTCTCTTTGAGGGAAATCTCGACCATGTGATGCGTAAAATCCCCATCGCCAGAAGCGTGCAGCTCATACTCCAAGCCCTCATATTTGATCTCAGCATAGGTTCCATCATCTAGGGTTATCTCAACACCCTCTGGCAGTTGGTTAAAGAAGTCCTGCATATTGTCCATATTCGTGCCAAGTGGCTCATCCGTAGACCAATAGTATGTCTCACACTCCAACAAGCAGAGAACCAGTCGATTATTACAATTCGTTTCACTCATGTTATATCTCTTTCGTTATACAAGGGAAAGAGATTTTATAACAACCAAAACTCCAATCGGGGCATCAGCTAATTCAAATACTTTTTTCTTTAGCTCTTGGTATTCTGTCAGAAGATGGCCATCCCACTCGACCACTCCATCAAAACGGGAGTGAAGCCTTTCGCCATCGTAGATTTTTGCGTATATGTGATATGTTTTCATAGTTCTTGGTTTCGGTTAAAATTAAAGGTATAACCAGCCAGACTAGCGAACACCTTCGGTGTCGCTATCTTCAGTGTT
>Ga0206130_10003347_pt1 | contig 21029 bp, 17 predicted proteins | sample Helgoland_Spring_9_FD_148637 | JGI IMG/M metagenome (GOLD analysis project Ga0206130, IMG submission 148637) | Pelagic subsurface seawater microbial communities from Kabeltonne, Helgoland, North Sea - Helgoland_Spring_Bloom_20160512_1 | ecosystem: Environmental > Aquatic > Marine > Epipelagic ... | reverse complement strand
TGACTGCAGTTCCTCTGTCCTCATCTCCCCAGCGGATTTTCACTGTGGGGTTCTGCCCACCGGTGCTGTTCAACACTCCGGTAAGCACGGCCGTCTCCCGCGAAGGTTGGTTTACACTCATCGCCCCAAAACCTGCCGGGATGATGGTCTGGGCACTACTGGCGTTGTAAAACAAGAAAATTAAAAGGGTAGATAAACTATTTGTGAGAGTTTTCATAGAGAACATGAGGAGGGATCAAAAGAAGTTTATGTTGAAACTTACTGAAAAATATTAATATGTGATAAAAAATAGTGAATTTTATATAGAAATTGAAATTTTAAACTATTAATAATATGTAATTTATGTTGTATACTTTTACTTAGCATTCAGATTAAAAAAGATACGTAAAATTATTAATTAATATAAAAAAGAGTTTGCTGGGCTTTTCTTTTTTAGATTTTTAAAGGGTTTGCACGAGCTAAGGAGTGATGCTTGGTAGATTTACAATAAGACCGTACAACCAAAAGTAGTGATTAAATTATAAGGGAACGATGAATGCCCAGAAATATCCTAGTGGTATGGTGCCACAGTTTTATTTCCTGAAGTTTTGGGCTTACCGTATTTGTGTAGAGGAAATTTGATAGAAACATCCTCTCTATTTAAATTGATGGTCAAAAATGTGAGGATGCAACTAATGATTATCGCATCCTTGAGTCAAATAGGGGTATCCAATGACAGAATATAAAAAACCTAATTTAATTGTTTGATGTTTTCTGAATTTGAAGAATATCCTGTACCTTTTTAATCAAAATTTGTTATGGAATCAGCATTTTCACTCTGCACTTCAAATTATTCACGAACGATTTTTCAAACTTTGCAGCTAGGTTCAGCTTGTATTTTTTGCTTTTTTCTTTTCCTTGGCTGCTCTCCAAGTACGACTGATGATCCTGAAGTTTTAAAATCTGATAAGCCTGAGGTTGTTTTGAAGGATATAACGGGAATCAATCCAGAGGAAGTAGTCCTGGAGGAAGTATTTATTGAGGAGGTTGCAAATGATTTTGATGATGTAATTTTCCATAAAAAATCAGACTTGAACATTAAGGAAGACGGTTTTCACTTTATAAGGGGTGGACGCACTCTTTATTCCGGTGGCGTTCACAGCTTTCATGATAGCAAAAAATTGGCTCTAAGGTATATCGTAGAGGATGGGTTGAAGAATGGCCCTTATGAAAAATATTTTACAAATGGAAAACTCAATCGACGCTGCTCGTTCAAAAAAGGAGAATTGCATGGAAGCTTTGCCAAATTTTATACAAGTGGACAGCGTGCAAGCGAGGGACAATACCTCCATAATATGGAAGTGGGAGTTTTTACTTGGTGGTACGAAAATGGGTTTCGTTCAGAACAAGGAGGCTTTAACCGAGGTAAAGAGCATGGGGTATGGATGTACTATTCCGAAATTGGTACGGTATTGGATAAAATTACTTTCTTTGAGGGAGAAGAGTTAGTCGTTGAAGATGGTTATTGATCGATGCCTGGCTCAACCATCTTTTCTGTTTGCTAGGATAAACGGGGGATGAATAGGATGGTTTAAATGAATAACTCCTTTCTCCGTTTTGGCATCCTGATGTTTTTTCAGTTTTTTACATGGGGAGCTTGGTTTTCAACTCTTGGGTTATGCCTCGGCAGTAATCAATTTGGGGAATACACAGGCTCAGCCTATGGAGCGGCTCCGCTAGGTGCTATGATTGCCCCCTTGTTTTTGGGCCTGGTTGCAGATCGTTTTTTCCCTTCTCAGGTTATAATGGGCGTTCTTTTTATTGTTGGAGGAATCTTACTTCTCCTCGTACCCACGGTTTTACTTGCAGGAGATGGTAATCTCATGGTTACCCTTTTGTTAGGGAATATGCTTTGTTTTATGCCTACTTTGGGCTTAGCAAACTCCATCGCTTTTGCCAATCTGGATAGACTTAAATTTCCCAAAGTTCGAGTTTGGGGGACTGTTGGTTGGATTGTGGCAGGTTTTGTGGTTGGTCTTCTGGGATGGTCTGCGAAATTTGAAATATTTTACTTGGCTGGCTTCTCTTCTTTATTACTTGGAGGTTTTTCTTTTCTCCTGCCTCACACCCCTGCTCCAGCCAAGGGGAAACCTATCAATATTCGTGATTTGTTAATGCTGGATGCTTTGGGGCTGCTTAAGCGACCTGCTTTTTTAGTTTTTATTCTATGCTCCACTTTGATTTGCATACCTTTAGCTTATTACTACGGAACTATCAGTCACTACTTGGGTAATACCGGATTTGTCCAGCCAGCCTCCACGATGGCTATCGGTCAAATATCCGAGATATTTTTCATGCTTTTGATCCCATTCTTTTTCCGAAAGTTGGGTGTTAAGAAAATGATTATGATTGGTATGCTTGCTTGGGTGCTACGATATACTTTGTTTTCCTTGGGTGCTGCTGAACAAGTGCAATGGATGATTTTCCTTGGCATTGCCATGCATGGTATTTGCTACGATTTCTTTTTTGTTACAGGTTTTATGTATACGGACAAGGAGGCTCCAGAAACCGTTAGAAGTCAGGCACAAAGTATGTTGGTTTTCTTTACTCAAGGTCTTGGTATGTATGTAGGATATGGAATATGTTTTGGTATTTTCTATCAAGTACCTTCCACATTATTTGGTATTACTTTTGACTTCACCACCTGGGGAGAAGGGGTGACAGAATTTGGAAAACTAGATCAATCTTTGGCCGCACTAAGGAGTGATGAAATCTACAGTTTTCTGTCTCAACTGGGTCAAATGTTTTCCTCCAGCATACCGGTTGGCACCCAACTTGCCCTCATGGAAACTACAATGAGTCAATGGAAAGAGTATTGGATGTTACCGGCTGCTATGTCAGCCGGCATTGCGGTTGTTTTCTTCTTCTGCTTTTGGGACAAGTCAAAGGTTGAAGATGGATAAGAATTTATTTTTCCTTAAACGATCTAGATAGTGCCTACCGAAAGTTTGGCAAAGGATTCGACCTGAGGATTCATAGAACGAATTTCACGGCTTATATCATTCAGACTGGATTTGGATACTTGAATTTTTTCTTTAGCAGCTGTTTGTAGCTCTCCGGTAATTTCATTAAGTCGCTTAAGTAATTGTTCAAGAGAGGCCACAGTTTGCTCGACGATTTCGTTGGCCGAGTTGCTGAGTAAATCCTGGAACTGAGAAAGTTGAGCATTTACTTTTCTTTTGATCTCTTTGGTCTCGGCAAGCAAGATCCGTTCTTGAGGGACGCGTTTTAGATCGCTGGCCAAACCCAACTTGGAGAGGGTCCAAATAATCCATTTTGATGGATCAAGTTGCCAATGTTTGACCCCGTTTCGGTAATCCCATTGAAATTCGTGGTGGTAATTATGATAGCCTTCGCCCATCGTGAAAATGGCAGCAATCCAACTATCTCTTGCAGAATGACTGGTGGAATATGGACGGTTTCCAATCATATGGCAAAGCGAGTTGATGCAAAAAGTGGCATGCTGGACCATAACCACACGAGCAACTCCTGGAATAAGTAACCCACCCAAAGCACCGGCTGTAGGGCTAAGATTACCGGTGCCGATGGCGTAGAGATAACCGATGAGGGTAGGGACCCCAAAACTTACAATAAACGAAATGAGGTGTACCCATTTAAACTGCCACATCACCAATTTATCTTTTTTGAGGTCAGCCACATTGTCAAAGGGAGTTTCTGGCTTAAGCTTGAACATGAGCCATCCCATGTGTGCCCAGAAAAACCCTTTGGAGATGTCATATGGATCATCATCTGTATCAACATGCTTGTGATGCCTTCTATGCTCGGCACTCCACCAGAGAGCAGCATTCTCAAAAGCAGCGGCACCAAAGAGTAAAACAAACAATTTGACGGGCCATTTTGCTTTGAAAGCTTGGTGAGAAAATAAACGGTGATATCCTAAAGTAATACTCATGCCGGTTGCCAAATAGAAAAAAAGGAATACAGAGAAGATAAACCAATCCCATCCATACGACAAAAAATACCACGGTACCGCGGTAAATGTTAAAATTGCCGTTATGATGAGGAAACTACTCGTTACCCACTCCACACGATTAAATGGTATGTTTTTGAACATGGAATGTTCATAGCGTTGGAAGGAGAGAGAGTCGAGCTTTATTTTGAGATTTAAACCGAAAACATTGGATGAAGCTGTAAGTTTTATCTTGTCGCCTGCCAAAAATTGAATGTAAATATTGGTTCGTTAAAAATTCAATCCTTCACGCTTATGAAATTATTAAAAATTCTTACATCCTCCCTCCTCCTTTTTTGCGTTTTACTAGGCTCGGGATGCTTTCTTTCAAAGGCTGGAAATTATGTTGCTGACAAGAGCAAATCTGCCTACGGAGCAACTAAATCTGCACTCGGGTTTGAGCAAGATTCAGAATAAGAACATCAAGAAAAAAAATAAATGAAGATTTTAGCCCTCCTCTCTCTCCTCCTTCCCCTCTGTTTAATTGGGGCCCATCATGACATCCTACACTTTCCAGGCCACGACGATCCTGGGAAGGGAAAAACCATCGTTTTGGTTTCGGGTGATGAAGAATATCGCTCGGAAGAAAGTATGCCCATGTTGGCCAAAATCCTATCTCATAAACATGGCTTTGAATGTAAAGTGATTTTTTCGTGGGACAAAACAGCCAAATATATTGACCCAAATAACCAGATGGGAGTCCGTGGATGGCATCACCTAAAAGATGCTGACTTGATGATTATTGGTACTCGATTTAGGCAACCAAATCCAGGGGATGCTAAGCATATCACCAATTTTTTAAACGATGGAAAGCCAGTGATTGGAATAAGAACTTCAACCCATGCTTTTACTGGAAATGGAAATTTTGGAGGCAAGATACCCTTTGGTAAATTTGGTCCAGATATCTTAGGTGAGGGATGGGTAAGCCACCACGGAAAACATAAAGTTGAGGGTGCCCGTGGAGTTGTGGAGCCCTCCAATGCAGCCCATCCTATTCTCTCCAGTGTTACAGATGTTTTCGCACCCTCGGATGTGTATGGGATTAATGCATTAACTAGCGAAGATACCATCCTGATGAGGGGGGCAGTAACCAAAAATTTGGCACCTGATTCTGAATTTGTTGACTCGAAGAATGATCCCATGCAACCACTCGCTTGGCTACACCCTTACATTGCACCCAATGGGAAGAAAGGAACTGCTTTTTGCACAACCATGGGATCATCCGTTGATTTGGTCAGCGAAGACTTGCGCAGGATGCTAGTTAATGCCGCCCATTTCCTGACCGGGAGGAAAGTACCAAAACAGGCTAATGTTGCATATGTTGATCCATTTTACCCTTCTTTTTACGGATTTATCAGGGAAAAGAACTACTGGAAGAATCTAGATATGCAACCCGGGGATTATGGGTTAGGAAAGAGTCCATCTGCCCCTGATCCAAAAGGTACTCCAGCATGGAAATACCGGGATTTTCCTTCTTCTAAATAGTAATTTTCTCTCTTTTATTCCCTTGAGCCTAAGGTACTTTCGGGTACCTGTTTATTTCTGGATCTCTTTGCTAGGTTTCGATATTTTTTTGCTTTATTGAGATAGATGGACCTGAGTTGTTGATGGTGAAGCCTTTGTCCAGTTGCTAAAGTATTAGACGAGTATGGTGGAGATAACCTTTGCAGATCAGCCAATGTTTGAAAAGTTCTTGCCCGCGATTCATAAAATTTAATCTTTTCGGGTAAAGTCCGCTTTTGTGTTTGCCTGCAACTATTGAGCAAACCGAGGCAGGTAACAAATACAAGAAGTTTTAAAAGAAAAAGCCGTATCATCTTAAGTTAAGATATTTTATGATCATGGCCAAAGTTGTGATGCAGCTCGATCTTAAATTTTTTTTCGATTTGGGCTGACCCTTTTTCCATGACTTGGTAGAAGTGGCTTTGAATGAGTGAAGGTACAAAAATAATTTTGATTAGGCATGGTGAAACTGAGTGGAACCTAACTGGACGATGGCAGGGACACGCGGATTCTCCTTTGAGCGAGAGAGGGGTGTCCCAAGCTGTTGCTTTGGGAGAGCGTATGAAAGCCGAGGAATTAGACTATTTTTATTCCAGCGATTTAGAAAGGGCTCAGCATACTGCAAGGCTTGTGGGTGAGCCGTCTGGTTGGCGTGCGATTCTGATGGAATCTTTGCGCGAACTTGACCTTGGTGTGCTTGAAGGACTGACCACAGAAGAGATGGTTGAAACAAACCCTGACGAGTATAAATCCTTTCGGGAAAACGGGCCTGAGTATCAAGTGCCGGGTGGTGAGAGCTTTCATCAGTTTTACAACCGGTGTGCAAAGGCTTTGGAGGAAATAGCAGGCAAGCACCCTGGGAAAAAGATAGGGGTGGTTACTCATGGTGGATTTTTAGGTGCTATTTTTCGATATATTTTAAAAATTCCTCTTGAAGCGGAAAGAAATTTTCTTCTTCTCAATTGCTCAGTTAATAGGTTGGAGAAAACAAAGAACGGGTGGAATTTGGTGAGTTGGGGAGATATTGCTCATCTGGATGGATTGGCTGCTTTGGACGACGCCTAAGTTTATGGCAATTTTTTCTGCCTGATACGCCAAGCTGGCTCCACTACAGTTGGGATGTTGACTGGCAGGCTTGGAGTACCATAGTTAACGAGGCAAATTTATTCTATCCTTTTCTTTGTTAAACCCAAAGGGGTTACAGAGAATTTTTTACTGATCAAAAGAAGTGGAGAACAATCCGCTGTGCTCGGGATGGGCTTCATGGTTGAAGCGATAAGCCCAAAGCTCTTTATCACAGGTAACACAGCCATCCACGCACACAACTTGTCCATTTATTTTCGGGACTCGTGGTGGTAAGCAATAATGTCCGATAAATACAGGTTTTTCCGGAAATGCATAGGGTGTTACTTTTTTCACTTCACGGGAGGGCGGAGATCTATCAGAAGGAACTGGATACATGGGTGAGAGCAGGTAGTCCGCATAGGACTTCCCCTTTGGGTTCTTCCACCATTGGATACGACCTTTTTTCCGGGGAATCCCAAAACGGTCTTTCATGGTAAGGTCTTCGGGTAAGCTAACTTTGAGACCATAAAGAATTTGCTGAATAGCCTCTTGAGAATTCGACCCTTTTTCTAAGGTTTGCCCAATGAAGTGATCATCGCAAAGCTTTGCATCTTGCAGGAAGGCAATAGAGGGAAAGTGCCATGCCGCATGTACCACTCGAAAAGTTGGGAAGTCTAAAAAAAGAGGCCATGAGCGAATCCAGGGAATAAAGGGTTCAAGTTCTTTTTCTTTCTGTGATCCGTTTTTGACTACTTGCTGAATGAGCCTGAATTCGTGGTTACCCACGCTGATCATGGCATTCCCATGTTTATGCATCTCGCGAACAAGGTTCAAGGTGCCAATGGTATCCGGTCCACGGTTGATTAGGTCACCCACGAAAACTGTTTTTCTTCCAGCTGGATGACAAAATCCAAACTTTCCCTTGGTATACCCAAGGGATGTGAGAAGTTTCCTCAGTAGTTCAGCATGCCCGTGAACATCGCCAATGATGTCATAACCTATCGTTTTTTGGTCAACCACAACTTGGATCATCTCATGTGAATCCTAAATTTCAAGTTTTCTCTAGTTTACCGACAGAAGTAAATGAAGTATGGGTAGTTGAAATATGAAAACGGAAAGTAACAAGGATAAGCTTAGCAATTTCACCCTCGACCAGGGATCGGAGTCGGGTGCTAGGGCCGGAACCCTTACCTTACCCCATGGAATAGTACCAACCCCAGTCTTTATGCCGGTGGGTACTCAGGCAACGGTAAAAGGGGTATTGCCGAAGGATTTGCATGAGACAGTTAAATGCCCGATTATTTTAGGAAACACCTATCACCTTAATTTACGTCCCGGGGTCGATGTGGTTGCCCGGGCTGGAGGTCTTTCCGCTTTTATGAATTGGCAAGGTCCTGTGCTTACAGATAGTGGAGGTTTTCAGGTGTTTAGTCTCTCCAAGCTCCGTAAAATGACAGATGAGGGTGTTCGCTTCCGTTCCCACTTGGATGGTCGAGAGATCTTTTTAGGTCCTAAAGAAGCCGTTCAGATTCAGGATGGCTTGAAATCTGATATTGCGATGTGCCTAGATGAATGCCCCCCGGCTGAAGCTAGCCGTGAGCAAATGGAAAAAGCAGTGAGCCGAACAAGTTTGTGGGCAGGCAGATGCCACGAGGAGTGGGGGCAGGGAATGGCTTTAAAGGAGGGGCGAAATTTGTTTGGAATTGTGCAGGGAGGAAGGTTTCAGGACCTTCGTATTCAGTCTGCCCATGAACTAATGGAATTTGATTTTCCGGGCTATGCAATAGGCGGGGTAAGTGTTGGCGAAAGCGAAGAAGAAATGCTTCAGCAAGTGAGTTGGACGGCCAAAATTCTACCTAAGGAAAAGCCTCGCTATGTAATGGGCGTGGGCACCCCCCCTCAACTGCTTGCAATGATTGGTATGGGGGCTGATATGTTTGACTGTGTGATGCCGAGTCGAGCGGCCCGTCATGGCATGGCTTTTTCTTCGAAGGGTACCTTAAACCTGCGAAACCAGAAGTTTAAGGATGATTATTCCCCCTTAGATGAAGAAACCGACTCTTTTGCTTCTAAGGAATTTAGTAAATCTTACATCCGGCATTTAATTCAGGCAAAGGAATCACTTGCTGGTGTGCTGTTAACCCTTCATAATTTACGATTTTATGTAAGACTTATGGAAACGGCCCGAGAAAAGATCCTCGATGGGAGCTTTCAGACTTGGTCCAAAGCCTGGATTACCACCTACGAATCTGGGCGTTTGGGAACTGCTGCATGATACCGTTCTAGGGGACTGAAAACTGTAGTTATTTGGCTTTTTTCTTGGGAGCGGTTCCTTTCCACTCGCAAATATATCCTTTAACTTTGGCGGAAAAATCAGTGGTGTCTGCCCATTTTCCTTTTTTACCGTCGAGTATAAGGAAATTGTGCCCGGAAGCAGCGGAAGGTTGATTCTCGTCCCAGTTTTTAAATGAAAATTCATCTCCATTATCCCAGGTCCAAATGCCTTCTTCAAATTCATCGGTTCCACCCAGCCAAATGAGATTTTCCTGGGCAAGCTTGCGAATAAATTCGTTTTCTTTGGCATCGTTGATTACGACCAGTTCGCCCCCAATGTCATCACAGGCAAATTTTGCTTCCCACCAGGTGCTGTTGGTATCAAGAAAGGCTTTGTAGTGATTTCCGTTATATACCACCGCATCTTTTGCAGGTTCCACTTTGTCAGCAAACAAAGAAGACAGTGAAAAAATAAGGAATGTAAGAAGGGAGAAACATGCAGTTGATTTCATAAAATTTCATTTTGGGTAATGATAATTTGGATCGCAATCTATTTCCTCTCTACATGGTAAATTTTTTTAGCCTAGATGCTCTGCCTTAAAGGTTTGGGGGGCTTTGTCTTGACTCATATCACGATGTAGCACAGGTTGAAATATTGCAGTAATTGCATTTTAGGTCGGGCCGTAGCGCAGTCTGGTAGCGCACTACGCTGGGGGTGTAGGGGTCGCGAGTTCAAATCTCGCCGGCCCGACCAGTTTTTATTTTATGATAAAAAAACCAAGGATCGGATGGCTTGGTGCAGGTGTCATGGGGGCTTCAATGGCGATGCACCTAGTTCGTGCGGGTTATGACCTTTTTATTTTTTCCCGCACTCGAGAGAAAGCCAAAGCTCTAGAATCTGCAGGTGCGATCTGGAAGGATTCACCGGCAGAGGTTTCGAAGTCTTCGGATGTTGTCTTTTCGATCCTTGGTTTCCCCGAGGATGTAAAATCTGTTTTGCTTGGTGAAAAGGGAGTTATAAAAGGGATAAAAAGCAGTTCCATTGTAGTGGATATGACGACTTCCAGTCCTGAGCTTGCGGTGCGTATCGAATCCTTAATGAAGTCGAAAAATGTGCTTTCGATCGATGCACCTGTGAGTGGTGGAGATATCGGCGCTCGTAATGCATCCCTTGCTGTGATGTGTGGAGGTGCTAAAGAAGGATATGATCAAATTCTTCCGATACTTGGTGTTTTGGGAAGTGATGTGGAATGGTTTGGCTCTGCTGGAGCAGGACAAAGAACGAAGATGTCGAACCAAATTTTGATCGCTTCCACTATGATTGGCACAGTGGAAAGTCTGCTCTATGCAGAGCGTGCAAACTTGGATTTACAAAAAGTGATTACACTTCTTGGTAATGGGGCCGCAAGTAGTTGGTCCTTATCTCAGCTTGGGCCCCGGATGGTGAAAGAAGACTGGGAGCCTGGTTTTTTTATCAAGCACTTTATTAAAGATATAGGGATTGCCCTGGAAGATGCGTCTCGTATGGGATTGCAGTTGAAGGGCCTGGAATTAGCCGGTCAATTTTATAACAAGGCCAAGGCAATGAGCTTTGAAGAAAAAGGAACCCAAGCTCTTTTTCAGGTCTTGCGGGCTTTAAATAAAAGCTAATATAGGAGAGAGAAAAGAAGGTTTCCAAATTTTTGTTTCATGATAGGATAATTTCATTATGGCCACATTAATCACAGGAGGAGCAGGTTTTCTAGGAAGTCATCTATGCGAGCGATTACTTGAACAGGATCACGAAGTCTTATGTATGGATAATTTCTTTACCGGAAGAAGAAGAAATGTTTCCCATTTGCTTGAAAACCCAAATTTTGAACTCATCCGACATGATGTGGTTGATCCGTTGAAGGCAGAAGTGGACCGAATTTATAATTTAGCCTGCCCAGCCTCTCCAGTACACTATCAATACAACCCGATCAAGACCGTGAAAACATCGGTGATGGGGGCGATCAATTGTCTGGGGTTAGCCAAAAGAGTAGGGGCTCGAATTTTACAGGCTTCTACTTCCGAGGTTTATGGGGATCCCGAAGTACACCCTCAACCAGAGAGTTACCGAGGGAATGTGAACCCAATCGGGTTGCGTGCTTGCTATGATGAAGGAAAACGGTGTGCCGAAACTTTATTTTTTGATTATCATCGTGAGAATAATGTCGATATAAGAGTGGTTAGAATTTTCAACACCTACGGTCCGCGAATGTTACCTGATGACGGTCGAGTGGTTTCTAATTTTATCGTACAAGCCCTTAAAGGTGAAGATATTACATTGTACGGTGATGGCTCTCAGACTCGATCTTTTTGCTTTGTGGATGATTTGATCGAAGCCATGATACGAACCATGGAACAGGATGACACCGTGGGGCCAGTGAACATTGGGAACCCGGTAGAATTTACAATCCGTGAGCTTGCCGATGCTGTACTTGGGAAAATTAAGTCTGCTTCCAAAATTGTTGAAATGCCTTTGCCGTCCGATGATCCCACTCAGCGTAAGCCAGACATATCCCTTGCCAAAAAAATCTTGAATTGGGAACCCAAAGTCGAGCTGAGTGAGGGCCTTGACCAAACTATTCCCTATTTTAAAGAGCGTATAGGTGCGTAACACTTAATTTTAAATTCATGAATCCCATTGCCCCCATAAAATCTATTTTTCAGTCCTTTAAGGGACGACACCACCGGAAGTACTTAAAGAAGTGTGCACCTATTGTTCGTAAGATTAATGAATTGGAAGAAGAATTTCAGAACCTAAGTGAAGAGCAATTAAAGGCGAAAACTCCGGAATTTATTGAACGATTTCAAAAGGGGGAAAGCTTGGAGTCCATGCTTCCTGAGGCTTTTGCGGTGGTCAAAAATGCGGCCCGGAGGATGTGTGGGCGTTCTATTTCTGTCTGTGACCATCCGATCGGTTGGGAAATGATTCACTACGATGTCCAATTAATTGGAGGGATGGCCCTGCATGAAAGACATATTGCGGAAATGGCAACCGGGGAAGGCAAAACCTTGGTTTCAACTTGCCCGCTTTACTTGAACGCTTTGAGTGGTAAAAACTGCCAACTCGTTACGGTGAATGATTATCTTGCCCGCCGAGATTCACACTGGATGGGTTCCCTTTTTGAATACCTTGGTTTAACGGTTGGTTGCATCCAAAACAATATGCCGTCCGCTGAAAGGCGAGAAATGTACCAAAAAAATATCACTTACGGAACCGCTTCGGAATTTGGCTTTGATTACCTGAGAGATAACGGAATGGCCACCTGTGTGGATGATCAGGTTCAGCGAGATCATTATTTTTGTATCATTGATGAAGCGGACTCCATTTTGGTTGATGAAGCCAGGACTCCTCTGATTATTTCGGGTCCGATGCGGGAAGATCATCCTCTGCCTTTTAAAGAGATGAAACCTGTGGTGATGAAGTTGTTTGATGCCCAGCTCAAGCATTGTAATAAGCTGGCTGAAGAAGCTAAGCGTGCATTTGCATCCGAAGAGTTGGACGATGATGGGGCTGATGAAGCGACCGCTAAAATTTTCCAAGTAAAAAGAGGAATGCCAACCCATCGCCAGTTTTTACGGATGATGGAAGATGCTCAAATTCGGAAGCGTTTTGAAAAATTCGATTTGGAAATGAATTCCGATTATAACAAAGAGCGGGCTCACGAATTAAAAGAGGATTTGCATTTTGTTATTGATGAAAAAAATCAACAAGCGGACCTAACAGAAAAGGGCAGAACTCTGGTCAGCCCCAATGATCCTGAGGGCTTTGTGATCCCAGATCTTGCCACGATGTATGTTGAGATAGACCGTAAAACTGATCTGTCAGAAGATGATAAGAGGAGAGACCGTGAAGCGGCAGAAAAAGATTTCCAGGTAAGAAGTGAACGGATTCATACCGTTTCCCAATTACTTCGAGCTTATGGGTTGTACGAAAAAGACAAACAGTATGTTGTCCAGTCCGGAAAAGTGATGATCGTAGACGAGAATACCGGCCGATTAATGCCAGGGCGTCGATGGAGTAATGGTTTGCATCAAGCGGTGGAAGCAAAGGAAGGGGTGAATATTGAAAAAGAAACCAAAACCTATGCGACAATCACTATTCAAAATTACTTTCGGATGTATGAAAAACTCGCGGGTATGACGGGTACGGCTGAGACCGAAGCCGGGGAATTTCATGATATTTACCGTCTCGGAGTTATGGTTATTCCCACTCACCGGGCCTGTGTTCGAAAAGATTGGAATGACCTTATGTTTAAAGGTCGCAGGCAAAAGTTTAACAAGGTGATGGAGGACTTGACAGAAGCAAATAAAACAGGGCAACCCGTGCTGGTCGGAACTGCATCAGTTGAGTCATCGGAAGTATTCAGTCGTATGTTGAAGCGGGCCAATATTAGGCATACGGTGCTCAATGCTAAATTCCACGAAAGAGAAGCCGAAATTGTTGCCGAGGCCGGACAGAAGGGAGCGGTTACCATTGCTACCAATATGGCGGGTCGCGGTACAGATATTAAATTGGGAGATGGAGTCAAGGAACTGGGTGGTCTGCTCGTGTTAGGTACCGAAAGGCATGAGTCCAGAAGAATCGACCGTCAACTTCGTGGTCGTTGTGCCAGACAGGGAGATCCTGGTGTTTCCCGGTTTTATGTCTCGATGGAAGATGACTTAATGCGTTTATTCGCTAACCAAGGTGTGATGTCCAAAATGCTTGAAAAGTCATTTGACGACAATGAGGTTTTGGAGCACGGCAGCTTGGATTGGTCGATCCAAAATGCGCAGAAAAAAGTAGAGCAGCAAAATTATTCTATTCGTAAAAGGTTGTTACAGTATGATGATGTATTAAACCGGCAACGGGAGATTGTTTACTCCATTCGTAATGATACCCTTCTTGAGGACGATCCCAGTAAAATCCTCCTTGAACTCGTCGAAGAAGAACTGGAGTCCCGATTGGGGGCCATCCCAGAAACTGAGTTTAAGGCAAATCAACTGGAGAACATGCCAGAGTTGGAAGCCTTGGTCGCCACTTGGGTGAATGTGACTTTTCCTGTGTCCTTTAAAGCTGAAGAATTAATGGGCAAGGATGAAGAATCCGCCAAGGAATTAATCTTGGAAAAAATTACCAATGCATATCAAGCAAAGCGCAAACTGGAAGACCCTGAGCAGATTCAAAGTTTAGAGCGATATGTTGTGGTTAATGCGGCAGACTTACACTGGCAGGACCACTTAACTGAGATGGAGGAACTTCGTCGAAGTGTTGGTTTACGTGGGTACGGTCAAAAAGATCCATTAAGTGAATATAAAAATGAAGCTTTTCGGGCCTTTGAGGAAATGATGCAGGCAATGAGATCGGATATTTGTACCGGCATGTTTCGTTCATCCACCAACTTGGCGGCTTTTGAAAATATGCTGTCTTCTTTATCAGATGTCGCCAGAACTTCTGGACCTGATCAATCAGGTGCCCGAGGGTTTGATCGTTTTGCTGGTCCGCAGGGAGGAGCAAAGCAAGTGGAAGAAAGTGATGCCCCAGAAATTTCCAAAATTGCAATGCCCGTGGTCCGTGATGCGCCTAAAGTTGGACGAAATGATCCCTGTCCATGTGGAAGCGGAAAGAAGTTTAAAAGGTGTTGCGGTTCCGGGGTCGCAGCTTAATCGGAAATTATTTGAGACAAATGTTGCCAATCGGTTGGCGAGATTTGTTCAGCCCGTAGGGTACGGGGTAAGCCTGTCTGCTTTAGCCAATCTTCCAAGATTTCTTGAGACCGTGTGCTTTCCTGTTTAATAACTGCTCCCATTTGTTTTCTTCTTTTTGTGAAAACTTTCCGGATCAGATTGCGGGATTCCTTTTGATATAAAAAAGGCTCCGGAAGTCTTTTCATATGAATGAGTACGGAGTCAACTGCCGGTACCGGGTAAAAGCATTGCTTTGATACTGCGTGGCTCTTCTCTAATTTGTAAGCGCCATGAAGAAAGATACTTAGGGCATTATAGTTCTTGGTCGACGGTTTTGCCCACATTCTGTCTGCCGCCTCTTTTTGGAGCATCAGGGTCATACTTTGGGGTATTTTTTTACCGCCTAAAATAGATTCCAGCCAAGGCGATGAAATTGCATACGGCAAGTTGGCTACAATGCGAAAGGTGTCATCTTTTAATGTGAGCGAACCTGTTGGTTCTTTAACCGCGTCGCCTTCGGTAAGAACCAAGGAGTTATTTTTCAGTTCTTTACTAAATTTTTTTCTTAAATAAGCAGCGAGGTTAGGGTCGAGCTCCACTGCGTGTACTTGATAGCCCCGGCTTAATAATTCTTCGGTCAAGGTACCCAATCCCGGTCCAATTTCTACAATCGCGTCGGAAGGGGAAGGTGCGGCCATGGTCAGAGACTTTTTTACAATATTGCCATCAATCAAAAAATTCTGCCCAAGCTTTTTTTTGGGTTTATGCCCAATTGATTCAAGGACTTTGTGAGTATCAGATGGAGAAAGGGGCATAAAAATACAAAGGAAGTGGGACCATGCTAAGCTGGCCTCTAGCTATCTTTCATTTCATCAATGAAGGCTTCGGGGTCTTCAGCTTTCATTAGTGCTTCGCCACATAGAACCGCATCGGCCCCTGCATCTCTGACACGCCAGGCATCCTCCGGTTGGGTGATTCCACTTTCACTCACCTTGATTATGCCATCAGGAATTTGGGGGAAGAGTTGCTCGGTGGTGCCAAGATCAGTAACAAAACGAGTAAGGTCCCGGTTGTTGACCCCAAGGATTTTGGGCTCATGCCTGAGTGCTTTTTCTAGTTCATGGAGCTCATGCACTTCATAAAGACAATCCATCCCTGCGGCATCAGCATAGCCTCGTAACATTTTAAGCTCTTCGTCATTGAGGGCTCGGACGATGAGGAGGATGGCCCGGGCACCTGCCTCTAATGCTTCCAGAATCTGAATGGGGTGTACCATAAAATCCTTGCGTAGGGTAGGAACAAACCTTTGGTGTTCGCGAAGGAAATCATTGACCTCCCAGAGGTCCTCCAATCGTCCTCCAAAATATTTTTCATCAGTCAAAACTGATAGGGCGTCGGCACCGGCATTGTAATAGGTTCTGGATTGTTCAAGGGCGGATGCCCCTTCTGCGATCATGCCGGCAGATGGAGACTTTCTTTTTATTTCCGCAATGATGGATAACTCATCGGGCTTGGCGAGGGCATCATGAAAAGAAACTCCAAAGTCAAGACGTTCCGCAAGTTTGTGAAGTTCTTGTTCGCTCACGGGGCGTTCACGCAAAGATACTTCTTGGCGTTTCCAGTTCATAATTTCCGCTAATTTATCCATGGATTTATTTACTAACTCTAAGATGTTGGAGAATGGGTTGCCTACTAATCTACCTTCCTTCACAATGCGCGAGAGTGAGCGAAATACAACGACTAAGAGAAATTGTGGCAAAACTACGTGCGCCTGATGGCTGCCCTTGGGATCAAGAACAGACCCATCAATCGTTAGCTAAATGCCTGATAGAAGAGGCATCGGAGACACTGGAAGCCATCGACCTCGAAGATTATCCGTTGATGGAGGAAGAGCTTGGGGACCTGCTTCTCCAAGTTGTTTTTCATGCCTTGCTGGCGGAGGAAAAAGAAAAATTTGATCTTGAGGATGTTGCTCGTGGTATAAATGAAAAATTAATCCGCAGGCACCCTCATGTTTTCGGCGATGAGGATGATCATATGAAGACAGCGGATGAAGTTCTTCAGCGATGGGAAAGAATTAAGGCGGAAGAAAAAAAAGCGCGCGGTATTAAGATCAATGAGTCCGAGGTCTTTAAAAATCTCCCTCCTCAATTGCCCGCATTGATGTATGCCCTTGATATCTACAAAAGGGCCTCCAAGGCGAAATTGGCTGATCATGGTGAATGGGATGAGGTAACCGTTTGTGACCATGCTGAGCAATTAAGTGAGGAAAAAGCAGGGCGTATGTTTTTTGAGTGGGTAGGGGCCTGCAGAAAAGCTGGCATTGATCCTGAATCAGCCTTGCGTAGGTTTTCCTCTCAACAAGCCAAGAAGCTTGAAAATATAAATCTTGATGACCGAAAAAGTTGAGCACATTTCCTGGAATTTTGGAGATGAGGTCTTTGATTTTGAATGTTTAATCAAGCGTTCGACTCGATCCAAAAGAATAAACCTTAAGGTTTCGGAGCCGCAAAAAGTAATTCTGACCATTCCCCGCTGGTCGTCGGTTGCCGGTGGGAAAAAATTTCTCGCCCAGCAAAAAGATTGGGTTCGGGAGAAATCCCTCCAATTACCGAAGCCGAAACCATTATCAGAATACTTTCGCGAGGGTCAGTCTATTTGGCTTGATGAAGCCGCAAGAAAAGTAAAATGGTCAGTTGAAGAGGATCGAAAGCGAACCACGAAAAAAATTGAGCCCGAGTATATTTCCTTTTCTTTTCCCCCTGTTATTGATCTGGAAGCTGAAGTGTTAAAGGAGTGTATTCGTTTGGCTCAAATATATCTTCCACTGCGATTATCTTTGTGTGAGCAGCAGGTGAAAAAAAGACCCCTCAAGTGTAGAGTAGGAAATCAAAGATCCAGATGGGGTTCCTGCTCGGTAAAGGGGACGGTCTCTCTCAATTGGCGTATCCTTTTACTACCCTTCCACTTGGGGGAGTATATCATTTATCATGAACTCGCTCACCTTGAACACATGAACCATTCGAGTCGTTTTTGGGACTACCTTGATGTACTTGTTCCAGGTGCAAAAGAAGTGGATAAAGAGCTTATGATAAGAGGAAAGGGGATTATCTCACTTGGGCAGGCAAGTTCATGGCCAACCTAGGTTTTTACTGCGGTACTGGGGCCAATTCCCACGAGGTCTTGCCGCCCAAAGAGCGCAGGTATGGCAGGGCTTCTTTATCATCTTCTGCCACATCCACCGGAGTGATCCCGTCCTGACCATAGCGGGGGTTTACATCCAATCCGTAAGACAAAGCTAACTTCACCATATCCTTACTTCCAGAGAAAGCGGCCCCGTGCATTAAGGTATACCCATCTTTTGCAGTAATTTTGGGGTCCGCCTTTTGGGACAGTAAAAATTGAACCATTTCCATTTTACGGGAAACAACCGCTATCATTAATGGCGTTGCACCAAAGGAATCGGTTTCATTTACATTCCGTCCATTCTTTAACATTTCTTTCATCAGTTCTAGTTTTCCTAATCCAGCGGCTACATGCATGGGGTGATTTCTAGCCACTTTCATTTGCGTAAGTAAATGGACGATTTCTTCATGCCCGCCCGCAGCCGCGAGATCGAGCATATTGGAACCATGATCATCTCTGGCATGTGGATCGGCCGAGAGCGCAAAAAGGATTTCAAGCATCTCTTTTTCGCCTCGTAAGGCAGCGGTCATGCCTGGGGTTTCCCCCTCATTGGTTCGGGCATCAACTTCTGCACCATCTTCCAGAAGTAATTCAAACACCTCGATATTTCTTCCCCAGGCTGCGGAATGCAATGGGGTGGAATAATGTCTGCCTTTTACATTCGGGTTTCCTCCATTACGTAAGAGGTAATCGACGAAACGAGCATTCCCTTTGAACGCACAATAATGGAGAGGTGTGTGTCCAAATCGGTCATTCGCATTAATTAATGCGCCTTGTTCGATCGATAGAGCTAACGCATTGATGTCATTTTGAGTAATGGCTCTGTACAAAGCATCATTACGATTCTCAATGATCTCTTGTCCCCAAAGATCTAAGATGACTTGAAGCCCTTGAGCAGTAGGCTGGTGAAGGTCAACCTGACACTCGATTTCATTTGGTTTTTTCTGAAGATTCAGGCTGGTGAAATGGTCAAAGACGCGAAGCGTTTTATTTTCTCCAAAATATAAGTCATCCTCTTCTCTTACACTCTGCGTGAAGGCGGAGATGTTAAAATCCAAAGAAAAAGGGGAGGGCTTGAGTCGTGTCTTGCGTTCATCTGTTAATGGATAGATTGGTTTATTCGCTTTGATTTCCTTTTGGTAATCTTCGGTACAAAGCCAGAGCATATCGGTAGATTCAATGATCTTTAAGCGGTTGGCTTTTATGATGGAAACCAAGGCGGTGGAGGAACGAATACCCGCAAGTAATTGCTTGGCAGAAAATGAATCATTAATTTGGCACCCGATAAGAAAAGAGGTTTTGAACCTTTCCCGTAAAGAACCATGGATGGACTGAGCAGGTTTGGTCTTAAATTTGAGGTCACCTCCGGCTAAAACAAATTTCCCGCTAAAAGCTTCAAGTAATTCAGAAAAAGGGGCGTCAAAGCCGGGGATGGGCTTGTTGGCCCCGAAATTTCCACCACTTAGAAATTGTAAAGAAGAGTTTAGGGTGGTTGATACCGAGTTTTTAAAAATCTGCCTGGGGAAATCAATTTTGGCAACGACCGGAGCATCCCCTGGAACTTTTTCTAAAATATCCAAGGGTTGCCTGCTGCTATTGGAATCAATGACCGGCTTTTCCTCAACGATTGCGTCTGAGTAATCCAATAATGAGGCATGCAGTTTCCCTTGCCGGGAATTCATGTGTATCCCCATGGGACGGTGGGCAAGGAAATCAAAGGCAGGAAGGAGGCTTTTGAAGGAATCTTGTATAAAGAAATCCTCCACAAGTTTTGATATACCCACTCCTTCCCAAAAGACCGAAGCATCTGCTGTGTGGGTAAAATGTTTTTCCAAGGAGAGTGTGAGCGGAATTTTTTTTCGCTTGCTGAATACATCTTGAACTACCTGATCGATTTGCAATTCAAAATTTTGAGTTGGGGGATTTCTGGGATTTGGTAATAAGCCAAGGGCATAGACCGATTTCCCATTTCTCCCCACTTCAAAAGGAAGCATATCGCTGCCAAGTCTGAGATTTTTTCCACCTTTTTCTTTCAGTTTGAATTTTTCGGCAAAACGAGAAAGCAGTGAATCTACCTTTTGATTATTTTGTACAGATGCCAGTATTCCCCAGACCGGTGTAGGGAAGGGGTGACCCTGTAATCGCACAAAGAACTGAAGGGGGGATTTTAAATTTAAACCGCTTTCTTTTGGGTTATCTAATAATTCCTGAATTTCAGGGTTTTGGGCTCGCCATTGATCCAAAATCGGTTTCCAGGTTTCACTTGTAAGAATATGAGATTTGTGGAGTATTTTTTGGGTGTTTACTGAGATCACAAGAAAAGAGTCTGATGGTATCAGACTGGTGCTTTGCGAAAGTTGGGCGCGTTTACCTTGGCATATACCCAAGAAACCGTTTAGTAATAGAAAAGCACAAACAATGGCGTAGATCGAATTTGTCATATTATTTTATACAAGTTAACTTGCAGCACCCATGAATCAAATTATCTTTCCAACAATAAATCCTTACACTAAGCGAGACTAAAGCATTATGTTCACTGGCATTGTTGAAGATGTTGGGCAGGTTATATCGCTCAAAGAGAAAGAAAATGCGTGGGAATTACGCATTACTAATCCATTTCAGGATGGTAGCGGGATTGAACCGGGGGCGAGTATATCTGTAAACGGTTGCTGCCTCACTCTCTGTGAAGAAGCTACAGATATTGCAAGGTTTGAACTTCTCGAAGAAACTCTCCGAAAGACCAACCTGGGTGAGTTGACGGAAGGAAAAATCGTTAACCTCGAGCGTGCTTTACCTGCAGATGGTCGACTGGGTGGGCATTTTGTTTCGGGTCATGTGGATACTTGTGGTGTAATCAAAGTTTTTGAAGAACAGGGAAAAAATCTCTACCTTCAAGTCGGTATACCTCCTGATTCCTCTCGCTACTTGGTCGATAAAGGTTCCATTGCCGTAAATGGATGCTCCTTGACTGTTTGCGATGTTTTAGAGGATTCTTTTGCGGTATGGCTTATTCCCCATACTCTTACCAAGACCAATCTGGCGAAGCTTATTACCGGGGATTCTCTCAACCTTGAGTTTGATATGCTCGCTAAATATGTCGAGAAACTAGCAGGTTCAGCGGTAAACAAGTTTCAGCAATGACTCCAGAGGATGCCACCACCGCGCTCTTAGAAGAGCTAAAAAGACAACGGGTCGAAGGGATTCGTGAAATTTTCCTTGAAGATGATAGCCTGGCCGCTTTATCCGATCGATTCGGGCCTGTTTCCACTTCGGTGGAAAAAAAGATTAAGGCAGC
>Ga0206130_10003345_pt1 | contig 21039 bp, 9 predicted proteins | sample Helgoland_Spring_9_FD_148637 | JGI IMG/M metagenome (GOLD analysis project Ga0206130, IMG submission 148637) | Pelagic subsurface seawater microbial communities from Kabeltonne, Helgoland, North Sea - Helgoland_Spring_Bloom_20160512_1 | ecosystem: Environmental > Aquatic > Marine > Epipelagic ... | reverse complement strand
AAACAAGTGAATATGGACTACTAGCAGCATATCAATATCTAGGCGTTTCAAATAATGCTTATATTATTCGTGCAGATATTGATCTAGCAGAATTAGAAGCAAGCACCGAAGAGCCAGTTGGTGTTTTAGTAAATGGCACATATTGGCATGAAGCAACTGCTTCAGATTATGGACTATTTGAATATAATGGCACATCTTGGGTTGCAATCACACCAACAGTATTAATGGATGAACCAGGTACAGGCAATGTTGAACCGATGAATTCATCTGGTTATGCAGCTCCGGTGAATACATTTGGTTCTGCAGGTGATTTTGCAGTTGTTACGTCAACAATAAAAATGACCTATTGGAAGAAAATTTCAACTAGTTGGGTTCTACTAGGTGATATTGGTTCGCCAAATTTCTCATTCGCAAACTTTGCACCAGCAAGTGCAATCACAGGTGATGTTTATGTTCGCTTAACAAAACAAGGCGGCGGATTAGATATCAAACTTGCAAATTATAATTCAGTATCGGGTGCATTCCAAGCATTACAAGTTTCAACATACGCTAACGATGATATTGCAATGAATAATTCATTGATAACTCTTGGTGACGTATACGCTAGACGCGATGAAACAAAAGGTGTGGTAGAATTACGTAGACATACTGGTGGAACTACAACTTCAATTCAAAGTGAAATTTCTATAGCAGATACTACATCCATAACTTCATCATTTACTGTTTCAGTGGATGGCAATGTAACGGCCTTTACTTTCACAACCGCATCAATCGATACTGTGATTACATCAATGCAGAATAACTCTGACTTGAATAATAATAATGTAAAGATTGAAAAAGTTGGCACAAATAAAATTAGACTCATCAAAACTGATGGTAAAATGCTAACATTGTCATTCTCTGCAGGTGCAAACGATATGGGATTCACTTCAGCGAGTACATTTATAGCAACAGTATGGGAAGACCTTTCATATGAATCAAGTACACTAGCGCCAAAAGGCGATATCGCTCCGGATACACTATGGTACAATGCTGATTTAAAAATGGAATTACTACGTGTTGAATATGTTGGTGGCGAACAGCAATGGGTAAAATATGCTTGGTCAGAAGACAATGATGGTATATATGCTAATGAACTACAATTACGTTCATCACGTCCGACCGCACGTAAAGATGGATCATCTGCGCTGATTGCTGGTGATATTTGGGTAGATACAGATGCAGCAAATTATCCAGTAATGTGGCGCTATAGTGGGTTAGAATGGGTAAAACTAGATAATGCTGATCAGTCGTCATCCAATGGTATGATTTTCGGTCACTACTCAGCGGACGCACCGTATGACACACTGGGCAATGAAAGTGCGCGTGACGTACATGAAAATACACCAAATGCAGAACTACTTCCAGAAAATATCTTAATGGTTAACATGGATTATACAACATACAATGTCAAACAATATGTAGATGGAAAATGGGAATGGGTATCAGGCGTAAATCTAGATGGTTCAGGCAAATTTGGTTCATCGGCACAGCGTCATATGGTTTCTGAAGCAATGTCAGCAGCACTAGTAGCAAACGAAGGTATTCGTGCAGAAGCAGTATACTTCAATTTGATTGCCGCACCAGGTTATCCAGAACTAACAGATGAAATGGTTGGTCTAAACAAAGACAAAAAAGAAATAGCATTTGTTATCGGTGATACTCCAATGACATTAAAAGGTACTGCAACAGATATTAAAGCCTGGGCAGATAATAATACAGTAACAGATGCATACGCAGGTGTTTATTATCCACATGGTTTAACCACTGATCTATCTGGCAATGAAGTTGTTATGCCAGCATCAGCAATTGCATTGCGTACTATAGCTTTCTCAGATCAAGTATCTTTCCCTTGGTTTGCTCCAGCAGGTTTAACACGTGGTGTTGTTACTAATGCATCACAAGTTGGATATGTAAATGATGAAAATGAATTTGTTCGGGTTCGTCTTACAGAAGGCCAGCGTGATGTAATGTATGCAAACCGTATGAATCCAATCGCAGATATGCCGGGCACAGGCTTAGTTGTATATGGCCAAAAGACGCAGCAATCATTCGCATCTGCACTTGATCGTATCAACGTAGCAAGACTAGTTAATCACATGCGTTATAGTTTAGATCAACTATCAAGAGGCTTCTTGTTTGAACAAAATGATAAAATCACACGTGACAACATGCGAGATGCGGTTGAGCGTTTCTGTGGCGGTCTAGTTACTAATCGAGGTCTATATGACTTCCTAGTAGTTTGTGATGAATCAAACAATACACCGGCACGTATCGATAGAAATGAATTATGGGTAGATATTGCAATTCAGCCAGTCAAATCAGTTGAATTTATCTATATTCCTCTACGTATTCGTAATACTGGTGAAGAATTATAATATAGTATTAAAAACAATAACTTTAAGAGACCCGGCAGTAATGTCGGGTTTTTTATTAACTACAACTTTAATTTTACTAAATACTGATAAATACTTGTATAACGCAAAACTATATCAGGAGATATTATTATGGCAAGAACATTACAAAATTTCGGTGTTCCAACAGATAGCGGCGCTGCAACAGGTACAGGTATTCTACAGCCTAAATTAAACTATCGTTTTAGAGTACAAGTTGCAGGTTTTGGTGGCCTATCAGAGAATACAACAGACTTCACAAGACAAGTTATGAATGTAACCCGTCCCAAAGTCTCACACGAGTCTATTCCAATTGATTCATACAACTCTCGTATGTACATGATGGGAAAGCACACTTGGGAACCAATCACAATCACACTACGTGATGATGTTGCTAACTCACTAACTAAATTAGTTGGCCGTCAAGTACAATCACAACTAGATCACAGAAATCAAACTGGTCCACTTGCAGGAACAAACTACAAATTTTCGACACTTATTGAAACACTAAATGGCAATGATGGTAATCCAATTGAGCAGTGGCAACTAGAAGGTTGTTTCCTAACAAACACAGATTATTCACAAAGTGATTACTCAGTGTCAGATGCAGTTACAATCAATTTGACACTTCAATATGATAACGCTGTTTTAACTGATACCGATTTGATGCCATCCCCTGGCTTCACTAATGATTCAAGTTTATCTGGATAATAGGTAATATAAAATGGCGAACAAGTCTCTACAAAATGAACGTACAGATAGGACCATTCTAGCAGGTAGTAATCAAGCCGCCAGCAAGTTTGGTTTTTCTGGTGAATATATCACAAATGCTCCCAAAATGGGTGACATGTGGTTTGTAGAATTTATAGATACTATAACTGGTTTATCATCTGGTATGTCATCATTTGCCAAAACAGTTTCGCCAATAACTATTTCAACTGAAACAGTAACGGTTGACAAATATGGCAAAAAAGTACACTTGCCCATTTACGTTAATTTTCCTGAAGTTTCCATCAGTCTTTATGATAAGACTGATGGAAGTGGATTTACAGTTGCGAATGAACTTTACAGTAACTTTTTCAAAAATGCCAATCTTGGCACAGAAGCGGGTGTTTTGGATAGTACGATTAGAGATAGAACCTCTGGTCGTGTTCTCCCATCGAATGCCGAAGACACAGGATATTACAGAAGTTTTAAAAAAATAGTTATATATCATTTCTTTGGATCATTCGGACAAGGAATAGATAGAGATCCAAGAGGAAGAGAACAATTAGAGCAAGTTGATACTACCTCAAATGGTTCTATTCAAAAAATAGAAATAATAAATCCTCTTTTAACCAATATTACATTTAGTGGTAGTGATTATGCAGATTCATCATTGCGAACGATTGATCTTCAATTGCAACCTGAGAATATTATATTTGGAATACCACAAAATAATGTTGTTGTTCCAGACTGGATGAAACAAGGACTAGAATTTATTTTAGAAGATTTAGATCCAAGTAACAGTGTGAACAATGCATTAAAACTTCTTTCTAACATTAGAACTAATGAAAAATTAGACTCGATGATTTCTGGATTAGCAGATGGTAAAAACTTAGGACAGATCGATAATGATCTTAATGGACTAGATCAAATCGCTGAAAATAATGAAGTTTTTGGTGTTTCTTCTGATACCAACGCAAGAGAACAATTAAGTAGACTTAAAAAATTAAGTGGTACTTTAAAATATGTAAAATCAAATCAAAATGCAACACCAGAAGAAAAAGCAGAAGCAGAAAAGCTATTTGCTGATGAGATTGCATCGGCTATACCTATGCCAGCATCTTCATTGAAGCAGTATGATGATTTCGGTGAGATGCAAAATGCTTTAAATAGTAGGAATAGATTTCCTGATAATCCGTACTCTAGTGATATATTGTATCCCAATGTTGCTGGTTTTCCAAATGCAAGACTTGCGAATGGCGGCACTGATAGATTCACTGGCATCGATCTAGCAAATTTAATATCAAACGAATTGGTAACTTCGTTTTTAAATGGAAGATCAATTAACTTAGATAACATAACATCCCCGATTGCACAGGGAATACTGGGCGGTAATACTGGAATTGGTAGAATACAAACTGCACTAGAAACTTCCCAAAGTAAATTCGGTGTCGGTGGTGATTTTATAAGAGATGCATTATTAAAATCTACTAGGCTTGGAAATAATACAACAGGACCACGTACTACCGTTGTATCAACCTCGCCGACATTTTCTACGCCAAGTTCAGATTTCTCAGATAAAGATTTGCGTGCACCTGGAATTCAATTTGATTCTAAGTCTCGTTCAGCCACTCAAAATAATATAACAAATTTAAGAAATAAAACAGGAGGCATTAGATGAATATTGATGTTCTTGTTGCTAAACTTGTAAAAAAAGGATTTTCGGTTGAACGTGCTAAAGTTTTTGCCAATCAAATATTAACAACCGCCAAACAATATGGAGTTGATGCTTCGTATCTAGTTGATCAAGTATCAACTGATTTTAAACTCAATGATCTAGGATCATTCATTATTAATAACGCTTTGCGATATGGGTATGTTACTGGTAAAATGTCAGAAAAAAAACCGAATAAATATATTGCAAGAGCGATTATTAAATGACTAAATTTCATCAAGGTAAGTATCCGATTAAAAACGCCCAGAAATATGCTGGCGGAAAGACTCCTACTTTTAGAAGTAGTTGGGAACATACATTTATGAATTTTTGTGATGAAAATCCAAACATTGTTGCTTGGGCCAGTGAACCTGTAAAAATAACATATCAGAACCCACTTACCGGAAAAGTTACAGGATATGTTCCTGATTTTGTTATAACATATATAGATGCAAGCGGAAAAAAGCATGCCGAACTTGTAGAAATAAAACCATCGTCGCAAACAAAACTAGAGTTTGCAAAGGGTAGGGGTGACCAAGCACAAGTTGCAATAAATTATGCAAAATGGGAAGCCGCAACATCCTGGGCCAAAAAAAGAGGAATGAAATTCAGAGTTTTGAATGAAGGTGATATATACCAAAATACAAAAAAACCAAAAGTACGCAAGCCTAGAAAGAAGAAATAGGATAATATAATGACTAAAAAGTTAGAAGAAACATTTAACTTAGCACCAAAAGTAGAAGAAGAACACGTGGATGTTAAAGAATCTGAAATAAAGATTGAACAATCAAACGAACTAACTGCTATGTTAAATTCGGCGATTGATACAACTGATAAGATTGATGCTGCACTTCCGATGGTTCAAGACTTAAATCAGCATGATAGAGAGATGGATGAAATTCATACAAAAGCATTAAGTGCATTCGAAGAATTATTTCAATTAGGTATGAATGTTGAAGTACATGCAGGTGCAAAACTTATGGAAACTGCAAACTCTATGTTGAAAACTGCAATGGAAGCCAAAGATAGCAAAGTTGATAGAAAATTAAAGATGATTAATTTGCAGATGCAGAAAGCAAAACTTGAACATCAGATAGAAAAGCAAGAACAAAAATCAAATAAAAATGAAATTGATGGTTCCGGATCAGTTGTTATAGATAGAAATGAATTACTTAGAAGAATATCAAATGTTAACGATTCTTCAAATGGTGATAAATAAGAATATAAATTGGAGAGACCAATGAAAAGTTTTAGAGAATATTTAACAGAGTCAACTAGGGAATGTTGTTTAACCTTGCGATTCGCAGCAGAATTGAATGAAGAAGATATAAATCGTATTGAACGTTTTCTAGGTAAGTATGATTTGATTTCAATATCGCGTACGGCAACTACACCTATTACCAAAAATCCATTGTTTTTTTCTGATGATGTAGCTAACACAAAAGTTTCTAAGATAGAAATTAAAACTGGATACCCTGTTTCCGCTGATATCCTAAGAGTTCAATTATCTGATCTATTAGAAATGAATATGTCACATATCGCTGTTCATCCCGAAGGATGGGAACCAATCGAAGAAGTTGAAGAAGATGGTGATAAAAAAGCATTGCTAGATACTCCAGAATATGGCGATGAATCTGATAATGGCGAAAATTATGGTAGAGGATTTATTGATAATTTCTTAAAATCTCTTAGTAAAAGAGATGAAGTTACAGTAGAAAATGAATTGAGTATAAAACCAAAACAGGATGACGTATCAGAACAAATGGACACCGATGAAAAAACAAGCGAATCTGTTATATCAGGAGATGAAGAATGAGCAAACATTATAACCTAACTATGACTGATAATAACGGAAAAGCCGTTACTACAACAAACGTGAGTACTGAGCATCCAGAAGAATTAATGAGAATGTTAACACTTGCAGGTAAGACTGTTGAAATTACACCAATGGACAGTGGCTGTGGATGTGATGATAGTTGCGGATGCGATGATGAACCACATAGACTGGACGCAGCAGCAGAATATCAAGCAACACCTGCTAATGACGAACTTGACTTAGACGATTTTTCTAAAAAGACTGCTAACTCCATTTCACGCCAAAAGAAAACACTAAAGCCAAGTGCAGGTGATAACCCACTTGAGTATTCAGTAAATGAAGACGAAATTTATGAAGCTTTAATAGCAGACTTTGACTTAGAAGAATCTGAAATTATAAAATGGCCAGTCAAAAATACTAAACCAAGAAAAAATACATCGAAAGATACAAAAGGTGGCAATGATCCGAAAGGTATTTATGTTGGGCCTTACCCCTTCACAGATAAGACTGGACCTGCAAAATTTAAAAGTACTCCAGGCACAGAAAGACCAAAGGCACCAAGATACTACAGATAATAATAGTAAAATATAAATTTAGTTGTAAAAGTAAAAAGGTACCATTATGGTACCTTTTTTATATTAATATATATTAATTGCTATATTATTATAAATACTAATGAATAATAATTAGGAGTAACCAGAATGTCAAAGATACGGATCAATGGGTTGGATATTAAAGGGCAATTTTCACCAGACACTACGCTGAGTAAAATTAAAGTTAGAAAACTATTAGATTTTTTAGAAATAGCAGACCGTGGTTCTATTACAGAGGCTCACCAACTGTCCGGTGCAATTGGAGCAGGTCATAGAAAAAAAATTCCCAATAAACCAAAAGAAAAATTTGGATCTCCTAGTTCAGACGACTCTATTGATTTTGGTATAATTGGAAACCCTTTACGTGGTGAATGGGATAACGGCATTGTATCAGAAAATACAGTAGCAATTGACCAAACAATGTTTTATTCTAACCGTGGTAGATTCAAACGTGGACCTGTGATAATTCCGGCAAGTCAAGGTGTAGATGGTGTACAAAATTGGTCAGCAACTCCTACAATGTTAACGATTGACAATCCAAATTCGGTTGGTACAAGTGCTAATGATTACTTCGGTTACGCATTAGCAGTTCACGGAGATACAGCAGTAATTGGTGCATATGCAGAAGATTATAGTAATCAAAGCAATTCTGGTGTTGTATACGTAGTAAATATATCAACTGGTGAATTGCTAGATACACTTATTAATCCAGATGGAATAGGCAATGGAAAAGCAAATGATAATTTTGGGAATTCAGTGGATATATCTGAAGATTATATCATAGTTGGCGCAAGTGGTGACCATGCCCAAGTTTCATATTCTGGGGCTGGTTCTGTTTATGTATTTGATAGAAGTGATTATTCGTTGCTACATAATATACCACATCCGAGTCCAAATCAACATTATGATCGTTTTGGACATGCTGTTGCGATTGACGGGAAATACGCAATTGTAGGTGCACCAAATGAAGAACAATATAATGTGGGAGCCAATGATAGTGATGCAAATGGTGGCGCAGTTTATATATATGACATGACAGGTACTAACCCAACTAATTATATCAAGAAATATGACAATCCATCCAGAACTGCTAGATATAATATGGGGCTTGATGTTGATGTTTCTGGTGATTATGCAGTATGGGGCGCCCCTTATGCTAGGGGTACCTCTGGCAGAGCCGGGTTCTATATACATAACATTGTAACTAATACAACATCTTTGATCACCCCACCAACTGCCAGTTGGACAGCGAATTCTTATTTTGGCGCCAAAGTTGCAATTATGGGCAATCATGCAGTAGTTACCGCTTATAATTATGATGATACAGTTAATAATACTACCGATGAGGGTATCGCATATGTTTATAACACTGAAACTGGCGCATTACTAGGGACATTGAACAATCCTCGCACGGGTAGTCTTACGAGCAACCGATTTGGGTCTTCAGTTGATATCTCAGAAGATTATATCATAGTTGGTTCTCCGTATATATCAGAATCTCAAGCAGGTATTTGGAATGTAGATACACATGAAAATTCAGGCGAAATATATATATTCTCAAGAACAGATTTTTCACACATGCAGACTATTTCAAATCCAAATGCATTTGGTGTACATGAAAGCGACAAGTTCGGTTACTCAGTAGCAATAAGTGGTGATTATGCAATTGGTGGTGCGTGGGAAGAAGATGATGAAGATGCATTATCCCAAACATCTGGTAGTAGATCAGGAAAAGCATACATATTTGATTCTGTGCCAAGATTAGTAGGTGCAAGCCCAACATTAGATAGTATAATACTTTCTTCAAGCAATCAAGACCCTACTAATGCAGTAGAAGGTAATATAGTAAGTGTTACCATGAAAGCATCAAAAAATATACCACAGCCCACAGTAACATTTAAAACTGTCAATAATGAAGTTGAGTATGACATTACTAATACAGTAACTTACGAAAGTCTCAATGCGTTTAATGATACATGGAAAGCAAGTTTCGTAGTACATACAGATGATACTCCTGGAAATATAACATACAGTATTACATTTACGGATGTTGATGGGATCGCGGGAGATACTGCATCAAATAATATCACCGGAAATGTAACACTTTCGCCGATACCGAACTGGTCAGCAACTCCTTCAATGTTAACGATTGACAATTTCAATGAAACAGGTAGTACAGCAAATGATTACTTCGGTTACGCAGTAGCAGTTCATGGCGATACAGCAGTAATTGGTGCATATGCAGAAGATTATAGTAATCAAAGCAATTCTGGTGTTGTATACGTAGTAAATTCATTGACTGGTGCATTACTGCATACACTTATTAATCCAGATGGAATAGGCAATGGAAAAGCAAATGATAATTTTGGGAATTCAGTGGATATATCTGAAGATTATATCATAGTTGGCGCAAGTGGTGACCATGCCCAAGTTTCATATTCTGGGGCTGGTTCTGTTTATGTATTTGATAGAAGTGATTATTCGTTGCTACATCATATACCACATCCGAGTCCAAATGAAAATTATGATAATTTTGGACATGCTGTTGCGATTGACGGGAAATACGCAATTGTAGGTGCACCAAATGAAGAACAATATAATGTGAGCAACACTGATGGTTATAACAATAATGGTGGCGCAGTTTATATATATGACATGACAGGTACTAACCCAACTAATTATATCAAGAAATATGACAATCCATCTAGAACACAGAGATATCAAATGGGGCGTGATGTTGATGTTTCTGGTGATTATGCAATATGGAGTGCTCCATATGTTAGAACCACCGATTTCGCCCCTGCAATATATATAATGCACATACCAAGTAACACTATTAAACCAATCTTCAACCCAGGCGGCAGTGGCCAGGATTATTTCGGTACAAGTCTTGCAATTGATGGTGATAAATTTGTAGTTGGTGCACAAAATGCAAATTCTGGTAAAGGTAGAGCATATGTGTATGACACACACACATTGGCTCGATTGCATACAATAGATAATCCAAATAATTCTACAGAAGATGCATTTGCTAATGCAGTAGATATTTCAGATAATAGAGTTATTTTGGGTTCTTATCTAGAAGACGTATATAATTCAGGTCCTTGGAATGCAGATTATCAACAATCTGCGGGCGTTGCATATATATTTGATGCATTAACTGGTTTGCAAATGCGGACATTATATAATCCAAATGCATTTGGCCCAGACCAAACCGATGACCAATTCGGTTTCTCAGTTTCGCTAAGTGGCGACTATGCTATTGTGGGTGCAAGATATGAAGATGACGCGGAAGCATTATCTCAAACATCTGGTAATAACTCAGGAAAGGCATATATATTTGATTCAATCGCAGATGATTCTGCTACGTTACCAACATTATCAGATGTTAATTTAGCATCAAATAATACAGATTCTACTAGAGCGGTAGCAGGAAATGAAGTCATAGTTACATTTATTGCTGATAAAATAATATCGTCACCAATAGTTACATTCTATTCTGGTGGTTCAATTGTAAACAATACGCCATCTTATGTTAATACCGAACTATATACTAACAAATGGACTGCAACATATATAGTAGATACCAACGATGCTCTAGGTAACGTAACTTATAGTATTGCATTTACAGACTCATATGGCAATGCAGGTATACCAGTTACTAGTGGTAGTGGTAGTGTTGATATACAAAACATAGCAAATTGGTCTAGTGTTGCATCAATGTTAACGATTGACAATCCAAATTCGGTTGGTGCAAGTGCTAATGATTACTTCGGTTACGCAGTAGCAGTTCATGGCGATACAGCAGTAATTGGTGCATTTGCAGAAGATGCTAGTGGTCAAAGCGATTCTGGTGTTGTATACGTAGTAAATTCATTGACTGGTGAATTGCTGTACACACTTATTAATCCAGATGGATTAGCCAATGGAAAATCAAGTGATAATTTTGGGTATTCAGTAGATATATCTGAAGATTATATTATAGTTGGTGCAAGTGGCGATAGATCAACAACTGGCATGTATGGGGCTGGTTCTGTTTATGTATTTAATAGAAGTGATTATTCATTACTACATCATATACCACATCCGAGTCCAAATGAAACTTATGATAATTTTGGACATTCTGTTGCGATTGACGGGAAATACGCAATTGTAGGTGCGCCAAATGAAGAACAATATAATGTGAGCAACACTGATGGTAATAACAATAATGGTGGCGTAGTTTATATATATGACATGACAGGTACTAACCCAACTAATTATATCAAGAGATACGACAATCCATCTAGAACACAGAGATATCAAATGGGGCGTGATGTTGATGTTTCTGGTGATTATGCAATATGGAGTGCTCCATATGTTAGAACCACCAATTTCGCCCCTGCAATATATATAATGCACATACCAAGTAACAATATTAAAGCAATCTACAACCCAGGCGGCATAGGCCAGGAGTATTTCGGTACAAGTCTTGCAATTGATGGTGATAAATTTGTAGTTGGTGCACAAAATGCAGATTCTGGTAAAGGTAGAGCATATATATATGACACAAACACATTAGCTCTATTGCATACAATAGATAATCCAAATAATTCTACAGAAGATGCATTTGCTAGTGCAGTAGATATTTCAGATAATAGAGTTATTGTGGGTTCTTATCTAGAAGACGTATATAATTCAGGTCCTTGGAATACAGATTATCAAGTATCTGCGGGCGTTGCATATATATTTGATGCATTAACTGGTTCAGAATTACAGACATTGTATAATCCAAATGCATTTGGCCCAGACCAAACCGATGACCAATTCGGTTACTCAGTTGCAATATCATATGAAAGGATCATTGCTGGTGCAAGATATGAAGATGATGCTGACGCATTATCTCAAACATCTGGTAATAACTCAGGAAAGGCATATATATTTGATTCAATCGCAGATGATTCTGCTACGTTACCAACATTATCAGACGTTAAGTTACTATCAAATAATACAGATTCTACTAGAGCGGTAGCAGGAAATGAAGTCATAGTTACATTTATTGCTGATAAAATAATTGGCACACCAGTAGTTACATTCTATTCTGGCGGAAATTCTGTTACTAATGTATCAACTGCTGCCCAATATGACATATATCAGAATACAATTGATCGCAATAGTAATATATGGAATGTAAGATATATAGTAGATACTAATGATACTAAAGGTAATGTAACTTATAGTATTGCATTTACAGACTCATATGGCAATGCAGGTATACCAGTTACTAGTGGTAGTGGTAGTGTTGATATACAAAACATAGCAAATTGGTCAGCAACTCCTTCAATGTTAACGATTGACAATCCAAATTCGGTTGGTGCAAGTGCTAATGATTACTTCGGTTACGCAGTAGCAGTTCATGGCGATACAGCAGTAATTGGTGCATTTGCAGAAGATGCTAGTGGTCAAAGCGATTCTGGTGTTGTATACGTAGTAAATTCATTGACTGGTGAATTGCTGTACACACTTATTAATCCAGATGGATTAGCCAATGGAAAATCAAGTGATAATTTTGGGTATTCAGTAGATATATCTGAAGATTATATTATAGTTGGTGCAAGTGGCGATAGATCAACAACTGGCATGTATGGGGCTGGTTCTGTTTATGTATTTAATAGAAGTGATTATTCATTACTACATCATATACCACATCCGAGTCCAAATGAAACTTATGATAATTTTGGACATTCTGTTGCGATTGACGGGAAATACGCAATTGTAGGTGCGCCAAATGAAGAACAATATAATGTGAGCAACACTGATGGTAATAACAATAATGGTGGCGTAGTTTATATATATGACATGACAGGTACTAACCCAACTAATTATATCAAGAGATACGACAATCCATCTAGAACACATCGATATCGCATGGGGCAGGATGTTGATGTTTCTGGTGATTATGCAATATGGAGCGCCCCTTATACTAGATCCGATAGTTACTCCAGTGCAATATATATAATGCACATACCAAGTAACAATATTAAAGCAATCTACAACCCAGGCGGCATAGGCCAGGAGTATTTCGGTCTAAGTGTTGCAATTGATGGTGATAAATTTGTAGTTGGTGCACAAAATGCAAATTCTGGTAAAGGTAGAGCATATGTGTATGACACGCACACATTAGCTCTATTGCATACAATAGATAATCCAAATAATTCTACAGGAGATGCATTTGCTAATGCAATAGCCATTTCAGATAATAGAGTTGTTGTGGGTTCTTATCTAGAAGACGTATATAATTCAGGTCCTTGGAATGCAGATTATCAAGAATCTGCGGGCGTGGCATATATATTTGATGCATTAACTGGTTTGCAAATGCGGACATTATATAATCCAAATGCATTTGGCCCAGACCAAACCGATGACCAATTCGGTTACTCAGTTGCAATATCATATGAAAGGATCATTGCTGGTGCAAGATACGAAGATGATGCTGAAGCATTATCTCAAACATCTGGTAATAACTCAGGAAAAGCATATATATTTGATTCAATCGCAGATGATTCTACTACATTACCAACATTATCAGATGTTAATTTAGCATCAAACAATACAGATTCTACTAGAGCAGTAGCAGGAAATGAAGTTATAATAACTTTAATTTCAGATAAATTAATATCGTCACCAATAGTTACATTCTATTCTGGTGGTGCAATTGTAACCAATACACCATCTTATGTTAATACCGAACTATATACTAACAAATGGACTGCAACATATATAGTAGATACTAATGATACTAAAGGTAATGTAACTTATAGTATCTCATTTACAGACTCATATGGCAATGCAGGTATACCAGTTACTAGTGGTAGTGGTAGTGTTGATATACAAAGCATAGCAAATTGGTCAGCACATCCTTCAATGTTAACGATTGACAATTTCAATGAAACAGGTAGTACAGCAAATGATTACTTCGGTTACGCAGTAGCAGTTCATGGCGATACAGCAGTAATTGGTGCATATGCAGAAGATGCTAGTGGTCAAAGCAATTCTGGTGTTGTATACGTAGTGAATTCAGTGACTGGTGCATTACTGCATACACTTATTAATCCAGATGGATTAGCCAATGGAAAATCAAGTGATAATTTTGGGTATTCAGTAGATATATCTGAAGATTATATAATAGTTGGTGCAAATAACGATAAATCAACAACTGGCATGTATGGGGCTGGTTCTGTTTATGTATTTAATAGGGCTACTTATGGATTACTACATCATATACCACATCCGAGTCCAAATGAACAATATGATAATTTTGGACATTCTGTTGCGATTGACGGGAAATACGCAATTGTAGGTGCACCAAATGAAGAACAATCTGGTGTGAATTACAATGCTAGTGATGCAAATGGTGGCGCAGTTTATATATATGACATGACAGGTACTAACCCAACTAATCATATCAAGAAATATGACAATCCATCCAGAACACAGAGATATCAAATGGGGCGTGAGGTTGATGTTTCTGGTGATTATGCAATATGGAGTGCTCCATATGTTAGAACCGATAGTTACTCTAGTGCAATATATATAATGCACATACCAAGTAACAATATTAAAGCAATCTACAACCCAGCGGGCATAGGCCAGGAGTATTTCGGTCTAAGTATTGCAATTGATGGTGATAAATTTGTAGTTGGTGCACAAAATGCAAATGCTGGTAAAGGTAGAGCATATGTGTATGACACACACACATTAGCTCTATTGCATACAATAGATAATCCAAATAATTCTACAGGAGATGCATTTGCTAATGCAATAGACATTTCAGATAATAGAGTTATTGTGGGTTCTTATCTAGAAGACGTATATAATTCAGGTCCTTGGAATACAGATTATCAAGAATCTGCGGGCGTGGCATATATATTTGATGCATTAACTGGTTCAGAATTGAAGACATTGTATAATCCAAATGCATTTGGCCCAGACCAAACCTCTGACGAATTCGGTTACTCAGTTGCAATATCATATGAAAGGATCATTGTTGGTGCAAGATATGAAGATGACGCGGAAGCATTATCTCAAACATCTGGTAATAACTCAGGAAAAGCATATATATTTGATTCAATCGCAGATGATTCTACTACATTACCAACATTATCAGATGTTAATTTAGCATCAAGTAATCAAGACTCTACTAGAGCGGTAACAGGAAATGAAGTTACAGTTACATTTATTGCTGATAAAATAATTGGTACACCAGTAGTTACATTCTATTCTGGAGGTGCAACTGTAACCAATACATCATCATCTTATGTTAATACCGAACGATATACTAACAAATGGACTGCATCATATATAGTAGATACCAACGATGCTCTAGGTAACGTAACTTATAGTATTGCATTTACAGACTCATATGGCAATGCAGGTATACCAGTTACTAGTGGTAGTGGTAGTGTTGAAAGGTTTGCAGATTACGATTGGACTTCTATATCTTCTACATTGACGATTGACAATTTCAATGAAACAGATAGTACAGCAAATGATTACTTCGGTTCCGCAGTAGCAGTTCATGGCGATACAGCAGTAATTGGTGCATATGCAGAAGATGCTAGTGGTCAAAGCAATTCTGGTGTTGTATACGTAGTAAATTCATCAACTGGTGCATTACTGCATACACTTATTAATCCAGATGGATTAGCCAATGGAAAATCAAGTGATCAATTTGGGTATTCAGTAGATATATCTGAAGATTATATTATAGTTGGTGCAAATAACGATAAATCAACAACTGGCATGTATGGGTCTGGTTCTGTTTATGTATTTAATAGAAGTGATTATTCGTTGCTGCATCATATACCACATCCGAGTCCAAATGAACAATATGATAATTTTGGAAATTCTGTTGCGATTGACGGGAAATACGCAATTGTAGGTGCTCCTGGTGAAGAACAATCTGGTGTAAATTACAATGCTAGTGATGCAAATGGTGGCGCAGTTTATATATATGACATGACAGGTACTAACCCAACTAATCATATCAAGAAATATGACAATCCATCCAGAACACAGAGATTTAATATGGGGCGTGAGGTTGATGTTTCTGGTGATTATGCAATATGGAGTGCTGCATATGTTAGAACCGATAGTTACTCCAGTGCAATATATATAATGCACATACCAAGTAACACTATTCAACCAATCTACAACCCAGCCGGCGTAGGCCAGGAGTATTTCGGTCTAAGTGTTGCAATTGATGGTGATAAATTTGTAGTTGGTGCACAAAATGCAAATGCTGGTAAAGGTAGAGCATATGTGTATGACACACACACATTGTCTCTATTGCATACAATAGATAATCCAAATAATTCTACAGGAGATGCATTTGCTAATGCAATAGACATTTCAGATAACCAAATCATTGTGGGTTCTTATCTAGAAGATGAAACCGGTGTTACTGATAGTGGAAAAGTATTCATATTTGATGCATTAACAGGTAATCATACTAGAACTATTGATAACATAAATGCAGATGGCAGTGGAGATAGTGATCAATTCGGTTACTCAGTTGCAGTTTCAAATGAAAAACTTATTGTCGGTGCACGATATGAAGATGACGCTCTTGGTAGTAATTCAGGTAAATCTTACATTTTCACTTCATTGTGATACAATATAAAAAATAGATTGTATGCCTTATAATAGGCATACAATTAGTAATAAATAATAGTATACAAGAATATTAAATTATTCATTAAAATTAATAGGAGAAACATATCATGGCATATGCAGTACAATTCAGACGCGGTACAACGGCTGAACATTCAACCTTTACTGGTGAGATCGGTGAAGTTACAGTAAATACAGAAACTAATTCATTGGTTGTTCATGACGGGACTACTGCAGGTGGTCATAGCCAAGCAGCATATACTGATAGTGACGTTTCAACCTTTTTAAATGGCAACGTGGATGGTCACATTAAACCAGATACTAACGAAGCGTATGATCTTGGTAGTGCAGAGAAGAAATTCAGAGACCTTTATCTTAGTGCAGGAACTATTCATATTGGTGATAAAAGCATGAGTAGTGATAATGTTGATCGTAGTATGGAAGTATACAATAACACATCTGCTCCATCTTCGCCAAATTCTGACGGAAATAAAGGTGATGTTAGAGTAGTAGGAGAATTTATGTATGTATGCATAGCGCCAAATCTTTGGGTAAGATCCGTTGTTCAAACATCTTGGTAATCTATTATTTTTAAATAATATTTATACTTTAAAATAGTTTAAAACTGTGGCTTTATAAGTCGCAGTTTTTCCATTCGTAATGAGAGATAAATATAATTGAAGATAAATATGATTAACAAATTAATATTAGTTAATTCTATTAAACCCATACCGGAGAAATATAAATGGCATATACAATTCAATTTAGACGAGGATCAACATCTGAACATACTACCTTTACTGGTGAACAGGGAGAAGTTACATTTGACACAACCACAAATAGATTGGTTGCACATGATGGTACTACTGTTTCTGGATTTGCAGTTGCAAAGTTATCAGATATCCCTACTGATATTTCTCATCTAAGTGATAATACTAGTTTAGTCACCCCTGCTTGGTCTGCAAAGTTAGAAAAAACAAATAAAGACTTTAAAACTTTGATGGTAGACAAAGGTCTACTAGTATCATCTGGTTCTGCTGGTACACCCGCACATGTTAATAATATGAGTATGAGTGACGATGGTACTAAAATGTATATTGCTCAATCACAGCGTGTATTCCAATACAATATGTCTATACCATTTGATCTTTCAACTGCTGCCTATGTTGATAATTATTATTATTATGGAGAAATGGCAGTTGAAGTTGAAATGATAACAATATCAGGAAACGGCGAACATCTTTATTTGGGTGGATCTACGTCAATACAAACTCTTGATATGAGTACACCATATGATATTTCAACTGCAAGTAATGCATCGAAAACTTTACAAATTTCGACATATGAGAATACTATATATTCTATGATAATGAACGCAGCAGGAACCAAAATGTTTACAACTGGTGGTAATAGTGATGAAGTTCACCAGTTTACGTTGGGAACTCCTTATGATATTACAACCGCAGTTTTTGATGATGCACAATTTGATATTAGTAATCAAGTAACAGATGCACGTTCCATAGTTATGTCAAAAACTGGCGAAAAAATGTATATTTTTGATGCAGGTAGTGATACGTTATATGAATATGATTTATCAACTCCGTTTGATATATCCACCACAGTATATAATAATGTACAAACCTGGATTAAAGGTGCAGAACATGCTACTATATCATCTGATGGGTCCAAACTTTACACTTCAGAAAATAGAGTAATGGTTCAATATAGTCTAACATCTACAACAGATGATATTGTAACACCAACTGCATCCTCAGACACTTGGAAATTTGATATTACTAGTGTGATTAGTGATGCAAGAACATTCGTGGGAAATTCAGATTTGTCATTTTCACGTGATGGATTAAACCTATATACTGTATCAGATAATAAAACATATGTAAATCAATATCAATTATCATCAGCATTTGATATTGTAACTGCGAACTATATCGGTCAATGGAATTGTAAAACCCAACTAGATAATCAGTCAGTAAATTTTTGTCAGATATCAGATGATGGAACAAAGATATATATGTTCAATCCACATACTTCATATAGATATATTGCACAATGGACACTTTCAACACCATATGATATAACAACTGTTGATAATTCTTCAAAGGTAAAATTATATGTGGGTCATTTGGAATCATCAATAACTGCGATGAATGTTACAGAAGATGGTAAAAAACTTATCTTTGCTGGCACGGCGACAGATCGTGTATATGAATTCGTGATGCCATCCCCTCATGATATTGCAACTGCATATTGGACCGGTGCAAGAACTTATATAGGAATACAAGATGATACTCCTTGCTTTATAAAGTATTCTAATGATGGAAACAAGTTGTATATGGGTGGTAAAACGACAGATGCTTTATATGAATATACTTTAACTAGTCCCTTTGCAGTAGCAACAGCTAATATTAACAATCCAACAATACATTACTTTGATGCTCCTTTGGAAAATTTATCAATGTCATCAGACGGTACATATACATATTTTCGGTCTTCAAGTAACTACCAACATCAATATAAAACAGATGGCTCAACTCCTACAGCAGTGGCTGTAACTCCTTCTGCAACCACATGGGAATTTACTGAAACAGATTTTGTATTTGATTTAAAAACATTACAGTTTAGTGATATGTACAATAGTAGAACCTCAATAGATGGTACTAAATTGTTTGTTATGCATGCTCAACGTTATTTACGAGAACATACCCTATCAACCCCTTTTGATATATCAACTGCAACATATGTACAACAATATGATCTATATTATCAGATCGGGTACAGTAATGCAAATAGTATAGAATTTGCACCAGATGGCACAAAATTTTATATAGCTTCCCACAATGATTATGTCTATCAATTTACATTGACAAACGCATATGATCTTACTTCAGTTACACAAACAGGTAACTTTCATGTAGCGTCACATCTAACTGCACCACGTGATTTGGTACTAAGTTATGATGGTAAGAAAATGTTTGTATTGGGTTCTAGTTCAGATAAGATTATAGAATACGTGATGAACACTTCATTTGATGTAACCACTGCATATTGGGCAGGTAATGAAATTTATGTCGGGGTCCAAGATTCCAATCCTTATTCACTTGAAATCAGTTCAGATGGATTGAATTTATATATGCATGGACATTCATCAGGAAATACCAAACTACACAAATATTCAATGACATCTGCATATGATCTAAGTACAGCCAGTTATACAGGTGCTATAACTATACCAGCATTATACTATCCTAGTTTTTCACATGATGGAAAATATATGTATGGTCGAAATGAAACTAATACCGGCTTTATAAGCCAATTCAGAGTAGATGGCTCGGCTACTACGGCAGTAGTCGCAACTCCTTCTGTAACCACATGGGAATTTACTGAAACAGATTTTGTATTTGATTTAAAAACATTCCAGTTTGGTGATATGTACAATAGTAGAATCTCAATAGATGGTACTAAATTGTTTGTTATGCATGCTAGTCGTTATCTGTATGAGCATACCCTATCAACTCCTTTTGATATATCAACTGCAACATATGTACGACATTATGATCTATATTATCAGATCGGGCACAGTAATGCAAATAGTATAGAATTTACACCAGATGGTACAAAATTTTATATATCTTCCCACAATGATTATGTCTATCAATTTACATTGGCAACGCCATATGATCTTACTTCAGTTACACAAACAGGTTACTTTCATGTAGCGCCGCATTTCAGTGCACCACGTGATTTGGTATTAAGTTATGATGGTAAGAAAATGTTTGTAGTTGGTACTGGTTCAGATAAGATTGTAGAATACATAATGAGAACGCCATTTGACGTAAGCACTGCATATTGGGCAGGTAATGAATTTTATGTTGGAACCCAAGATCTCAATCCTTATTCACTTGAAATCAGTTCAGATGGATTGCATTTATATATGCATGGACATTCAGCAAATACTAATCTACACAAATATACAATGACAACTGCATATGATCTAAGTACAGCCAGTTATACAGGTGCTATAACTATACCAGCAACATACTATCCTAGTTTTTCACACGATGGGAAATATATGTATGGTCGAAATGAAACTAATACCGGCTTTATAAG
>Ga0206130_10003339_pt1 | contig 21084 bp, 31 predicted proteins | sample Helgoland_Spring_9_FD_148637 | JGI IMG/M metagenome (GOLD analysis project Ga0206130, IMG submission 148637) | Pelagic subsurface seawater microbial communities from Kabeltonne, Helgoland, North Sea - Helgoland_Spring_Bloom_20160512_1 | ecosystem: Environmental > Aquatic > Marine > Epipelagic ... | reverse complement strand
CTTTGGGCTCCGCTTCATTTGCCAGGCAGGGCGCGCTAGCGATGGCGGGCCGCGGGTACGGGCCGGCACGAAGAAAGGCGATGCCTATTGCGCGCGGAGCGCCGGCCAAATGAAGCGGAGCCCAAAGGCTGCCGCAAACCCTAACTCGCCACTGCGGCTATCGCGAAAACGGTGGAAGTGCAGCGGCACAAAATCGAGGACAGCATAATGGGCCTGTACAGCAACATTCACGCAAAGCGGAAGCGCATTGCCAAGGGATCGAAAGAGAAGATGCGGAAGCCCGGCGCCGCAGGCGCCCCAACGAATAAGGCGTTCGCGACAGCCAAGAAAACCGCTAAGAAGAAGAAATAAGGCCGCAGTTAATCCCTTTATGCGGCCCCCTCCTGGCCCGGCTCCTCGTCGGGCCTTTTTTTGCCTGAAATTTACAAAAAAAAATTTGGTGCGTTCGAGTCTAACCCCTATCCCCCACCCCCGCTGCCGCTCGCCGGGGGGGGTCCGCGCGCCCGCAAATCCCTGGCGCCGGGATCGAGCTGCCCAGGAAAACCAAGCACCATCCCTGACCACCGGGCGCACGTAAGTCATTGATTTATATAGGGTTGCATATTGCATGTAACACTCGTACACGGACGTTACACGCTACAGCCTAGATTTTACGTGCGTTTAGGGCTCAATGCCCCGCAAATCTTGGTCCTGCGCGCGTTGGCCGCCGCGTGCGGTGCGTCTCTGCGCGTGTATCACTGCTCGCTTACGAGGTCTCGCAGCGCTTTTAAATGCTGATCTTGGATGTTGATTTGCACCAGCGGATCCTTTCGCGCAGCCCAGTTGTCCGGGTTTGCTTGAGCAGCCAGCCATTTGCGCGTGTCAATACGAACCTTAGCAACCTGTGCATCGCCAGCGTCTGCAATGTTATCGGCAATCGATAACGTCTCTTCAGCCAGGTAGTTCGCCCACTCCTTGCGCGCAGCATAGTAACGCTCCTCCCTACCCTCAACGCCACGCATCCACTTGTAGAACACGCGCTTACCGATGCCGCATTCTTTGATTAGACTGTTGACGCTAGATCCTGACGCTAGCTTGTCGAACAGTACGTCTTCGCCGATATCCTCAAGCTGCTTAACCTTCATGGTCATTAGCTTAGTGCCTGCCATATTCGCTCACTCCTAAGTCTCGCAATAAATCCCTGACATCGTTCTCATAGTCGAAATCGATGTAGTCATCTGTGAATAATCTTTTGTGTATCTTCTGTGAACCAGAACGTTCCACATGAAATCTTAAATCACCCTTTGCAGGCGACAGTTCCGCACCCCTTTGTCCTGGCTTGGACGAGGTCATGATCGTGCCTCAGATCGCTTCTAAGGGCGTCTGAACGGCATAACGCTCATGAACCCTCGCAATCGATTCAATGGCCGATCCGTTCTTGATGAGGTCGCTCGTATATCGAAGTACGACATAGCCATGCTCGACCGCCAGGTTGTACTTCACGCAATCGTTGCGAAAGCCGATCCCACTGGTATGCCGACCACCGCTCCACGTACCGCCCTCGCATTCAACGATCAGGGAAGCCTGCGGCAGCACAAAGTCGAATCTAAACTTCCGCCCAGGGATAAGCATCTGCTCTCGCTCAAACTCAATGCCGGCCTCCTCAAGCTGTCGCGACATCAGTTCCTCAAGCTTGCTAGCCCCCACGCTTGCCCCCGAACGCAAACCGCTGCGCGTCTGCTGTCGCGACTCTAGGTTTGTCTTCCGCCTCGGGCGCCTCATCAGGCTCATCGGGCCCGTCATCATCCAGCTCGATAACGTACTCGTCATTGTCTAGCTGCACCCGAATTGTCATGCCGGGTTCGAAGTCATCAATCTGTAAATGCAATGTGGCCATGACCGAATATTGCAACGCTAAAACTTGATGCGCTACTTCTTGCAAGATGATCAATGCGGCGGCTGTTCAGCCGCTCAGAATATATGTAGATAAAGCTGGCGCGACAGTGCGCCAGTTATATATCTATATATAGGGGCAACTGTCGCACTGTCGCAGATTCTCTAAGTCATTGATATCGTTGCTGTTAATCGTTTGCAAATGAACTGTCGCAGAAAACAAACTGTCGCAACTGTCGCAAACTCCCCGCAAAGCCCCGGATTCATTGACTGCGACAGTTATTTTGGCCAACTGTCGCACAACTGTCGCACTGTCGCAGCCCTCACAGCTATTCTTTGTTTTGGTGCTGATAAATCGTCTTAATCCACCACCAAAATTCGCCCACGTTGAGCGTGTGGCGCATCGTATTTGTCTGATTACAGACCAATTGAATGTTGTTTTTGACGTACCCTTCGAGGTTATTGATGCGATCGATCGAGGCGTTGAAGGCGGATTTGCCGCCCTCATTCGTTCGATGATGGGTCATGTTTAAACCGGAGATTGCGCACCTCCCATTTTGGGACTCCCATAGATCGATGACATCCTGCGGTTTGATTTCCCAGGTGAAGTTGCTTTTTAGTCGTTGGCTTTTTAATTGTGCCGTGAGTCGGCGGAGGTATTTTGTGTGGTCTTCGTTAACGCTGCGCTGTCGAATAAGGCGCAAGCATTCGCGGCATCGTTTGGTTGCTAACTCGCTCTCATAAAAATCAGCGGCGAGCTTTGCTTGCCCACACAGGTAACACGTTACTCGATCATCCATTTTGCAGCGTCCCCGACTTCTATATGCTTTCGCATATGTCTGCTTGCGTCGGCCCGCTCAACGACCTTGAGCTCACGATTCTGGATCCAGACCGCGAGCAGTTGTTTAATCTTGCTCTTATTTTCCGCGAGGGCAGCGTCTAATCCAAGCACGTCTGCTATCGCGATTCCCGCCCAATTCTTGGACCGCACGTCCTCGCGCCACTCGCCCTTGCCGATGGCCGTCTGCACCGCATTGAGATCCGCCACGGTGATCTCAGCGAAAGGATCAGGCCATTCCCAGGGCTCAGGCACGCCCACGTTATCGCCGTTGTCGAGCTGCACGCTGATCATCTGCCGCCAAGAGCTGTCGCGACTAGGCGGTGCCAGGTTGTCTTTGCTGTCGCCCTCGCGGCTGTACCGCCATCGGTCAGCCTCATCAACGCCGCCATTCCGCGCCTCTTCATAAGTCATACTCATCAATCGTCTGACGTGCCTGGCGGCATCCGTCAGCGCGGATGCGCCTCTGGCGTCGCCATAGCTTGCTGACTGGCCGTTCTGGGCTTTCCTGACGTGATGCACGAGCTCGACGGCGCAGTTGCCCTGCTCTGCGATTTTGCCCCAGGTTTTGACCACCAGGTCCATTGCGCCGTTGTCGTTCTCGTTTAGCTTATGACTTGAGACGAAAGGATCAACGATGATGACATCGATTGCGTGCTGCTTGATGTAGTTAAGAATGATGTCCGCAGCGGGTAAAATGATTGGTTCACCGCCGCGGTTCTCAGCAATGACGACCGAGCTGTCGCGACCTGAGTTGACGAACAGGTTGCCGGCGTACTCATGCGCCTCTACGCCGTGATGCACTGCAATGCCTGCCAAGCGTCTTTTTAGCTCATCTAAAGGGTCTTCCAAATTCCAGACCCATACCTTCCGCTTGGGCGTTTCTATCCCCAAAAGCGGTATTCCAGACGCCATAGCCATCGCTTCTGTCAATGTTAGAGCCGTCTTTCCGGTTCCGCCGGCAGCGACCGTGACGGACAAAAATTTGCGTATATAGTGCCGGCCATAAACCCACTCTCGCTTTGGCAGTGCTGCGATGCTGCCGATGTCCAAGGCAATCGGCGCCAGAGCATCAGTGATCTGAGCAATCTCCTCGGCTGTCGCGACTTCTGGTGATTGGTCCCAGCCTTTGTCCCGGGCGCCCTTAATCGCAACCTTAAACTCTGCGAAGGTTTGCTCATGCGTGTAGCCTGGCTGCGTCCATCCCGTTGCAGTGCGCAATATATCCTCGTCGGTCAGCCCGGCCTGGACCTGAGAGCCCACGTACCGAATCATGTCATCGTGCCAGCCGCCCTCGCTGGCTTCGACCAGAGGCTTGGGCTTGTTCTCGGCGCTAATCTTGTCGATGTCAGCAGCGCTCAGCATTGGCAGCTCTCGCCAGTCGCCATCTACGCCCTTATCGATCGTCTCTTGGTAGATAGCGCCGCTAGCGTGAACACTGCCGGCAGCAATGACAATCCCGCCCTTACCGCGCACATCTATCTTGGCTTCTGGATCGGTCGAGTTGCTGATATCAAAATTTGGATTGGCCTGATAATAGAAGTGCCGACCGCGTGCTGTCGCGACTGTTCTTGGCGTATAAGGCAAGTTCTCTCGGACCCAGGCTTCCGCTTCTGCTGAGTCAGCGTCGATCACAACGATCTCTTTTCCGGTTACATGGGCGAAGTTGCAGTTGGCAAACCTGGCGCTGCTTGTGAAGTATTCAAATTCATCGACCGTGACTTCTTTACTCTGGTATTTTTGCCAAGGAATAAGAGGAATCTTTTGATGAGGGTGAGCTGGGATGATCGTTAATCCCTGCTCAAAGAGCTCGCGCGCCTTTTCAGCAGGCGTTGCTGGCGCCTCAATCATCAATTTCGGCCCACAAATCAGGGCGAATTGCAGATTTTTTTATGTTTCGTATTGATGATATCTCAGCGGCACGCTCAGCGGGTATGCCCTTTTCGCTGCGCTTCCACTTGTAAACGGCATTCCTACTGAGGCCGAGCTGTGCGGCCATTTCACTTACATTTATTTCGGACCAAAAGGTGTCTGGTGTCATCGGTATCGCTCTCACAAAAAAATCAAATGTAACCGAAAAGGTTACAAGCGTAAACCTTTATTGATGCAACATTTGAAGCAGGGGTTGTAATCAGTAAACCTTGGGTTTACATTTAGGAGGCATTAATAACCATAGAGGATAAGGGTATGTCACGAGTTCCATTCAATCGACGGATAGCCGAGTTGCGTCTTGCGAGAGGACTAAGCTTGCGGCAAATGGCTATAGACCTTGAGCAGTACGGCGTCAAAGTCAGTCATAACGCGATAGCAAAGTGGGAGTCTGAAAAGCCGTCAGGATCGACGCGGCTTCCAAGCAAAGAAGTGATCGGGGCGTTGTGTAAGCTTTTCAACGTAAAGCCATCATTTTTGGTTGAAGAAATGTTTGCGAGCGTGAAATCTAAATCGGGATCAGGTCGCAGCGAAAAGATGCTGGACGTTGAGCTTTTGACAGACGAAGAGTTTGAGGCGCTGTTAAAGGTTAAGGATTTATTGATAAAGGCAAGGAAGTCAAAAGCAGGAGAATTATGAGAGAGTTAGACGATCACCTTCACGTATCAAAAGAAGCTTCGCAGTATGTACGAAATACAATCGACAGAATATACTTAGAAGACAACTACCATTGCTGCACAACTTCTGATTTTGAAATCTGGCACGTCGGCACTTGCTGCCCCTACATTTGTGACTGCGCTCAAATTGATGGCCAGAGACAGAAGATTTTTTGCGGCGATTTTTGGCAAAGCAAATCCCTGCGCGCCCTGACAATGAAAGGCAATGATTTTTTGTCGCTTTTGCGCCAGGACGGCGCAGCCAGTTGCGTCCTCGAACTACGCAGACCGCACATGATTTGGGCGCACGGAAACGCAATTTACAATCACGCAATCCCCGAACAATTTGCGGGCGAACTGGTGCGCGTTGCAAAGGCAAAAAACCTTTACAGTAAACCACCTGTATTGGGCGTCTATGTGAACACTAAAATATCTGCCTAAAGTTTATGTAACCGAAAGGTAGACAACGATTACATAAATCGGTTACGCTCTTTTTTCAATACGAAAAGAGAGATGAACGATGGACGCACAAAGAAACGAAGCAGTAACCCCCTCCCATAACGAACCCAACCTCGATGTACTAGCCGAGCAGTGGCTTCAGCAGAAAACGCTGGAGGACAATTGTAAAGCTCGTCGCATTGAGATTGAAGAGCAGATGATCCCTCATCTTGCTCAGCGCGCTGAAGGTTCGCAGACAACCGAAACCACATTCGGTCGAAAGATCAAGCTAACCACCAAGAACAACTACAAGCTTGATGACATTGCCTTGCAAGCAGTGCGCGATAGCGTGCCGGCGAACATGCTCCCGCTAAAGCTGACGCAAACGATTGACGTTGCGCGCCTTAAATATCTTCGCAACAACGAGCCAACGATTTATCGCAAGATCGCGAGAGCATTCTCGCACTCCCCTGCTAAGCCCTACATTTCAATCACTGGGGGTGAGATCTAATGGCTATCGACCTATCTGCAATCAAAAAGACTACGGGCCTCAAGCCACCATCGATGATCGTATTTGGTTCTGCCGGCGTGGGTAAAACCACGTTCGCGGCTGCCGCGCCTAACCCCGTGTTCCTGCAAACGGAAGCCGGCGAAGGTGCGTTAGAGCTGTCTGCATTCCCGCTCATCAAAACATACGACGAGCTCATCGAGGCCATCACCGCGCTGATAGAGCATGAGCATGATTACGGCACGCTAGTGCTTGACAGCCTGGACCATTTAGAGCCGCTGATCTGGAAGAAGGTTTGCCTGGTGGAAGGTAAGAAATCGATTGAGGAATTTGGGTACGGCAAGGGCTACGTGTTCGCGTTGGACTATTGGCGCGAGTTTTTAGCTGCGATTAATTCGCTGCGACATCGTAAGAATATGTCGCTGATTTTGCTCGCGCACACTCATATTCGCGCTTACAACAGCCCGGACACTGAGAGCTACGACCGCTACGAGATCAAGCTGCACGCAAAAGCCAGCGGCCTGATTCAAGAGTCAGTCGATAGCGTGCTATTCGCGAAGCACAAGATCATCACGAAGAAAGAAGACAAAGGATTTAACCAGACCAGGGTGCGCGGTATTAGCACTGGCGAGCGCGTGCTTTGCACCACAGAGACGCCTGGTTACATCGCAAAGAATCGATATGGCTTGCCTGATGAGATCGACCTCACCTGGCCAGCCTTCGAGCAAGCAATCACTACAGCAACAAGCAAGGAGAAATAGAAATGGCGTCATTAAGTTTTAATGCGGAAGATTTTGTCGAAGAGCAAAGGTTTGAGCCGATCCCAGAGGCTTTGTACAAGGCCGTGATAATCGATTCGGAAATGCGAAAGACCAACGCAGGAACCGGCAGCTATTTGATGCTGAAGTTCGAAGTGCTTGAAGGCGCGCACGCGGGTCGATGGGTGAAGACCAATTTGAACCTAGACAATCCAAACGAAAAAGCTGTCGAGATTGCGCAAAAAGAGTTGAGTTCGATTTGCCGCGCCCTCGGCAAAAAGTCTATTCAAGACAGCGAAGAGCTGCACCATAAAGCGATCATGATTAAGGTTGCAATACAGCCTGGCCGCGGCGAATACGGTCCTAGTAATCAGATCAAAGCGTACTCGCCAGCCGATCAATTGCAGGCTGTCGCGACTCCTGCTGCCGCACCCTCTGCGGCTCCTGCCGCGGCCGGCAAGAAACCTTGGGAGTAAGCATGGTTGCTTTACCAGAACCAGCAAGCACTACTCTCAACGCCGTCGAGCGAGCGGGTGAGAAGGGTCAGGCCACCGATGGTGGCCGGGCTCATCTTGGCGGCAGCATCATTGGCCGCGAGTGTAAGAGAGAGCTGTGGTTCAGCTTTAGGTGGGGCACCATCGTCACGCACAAGGCCAGAATTTTACGACTTTTTGCACGCGGCGCCAGAGAGGAAGATTGGTTTAATCATCTGCTCACTCAGGCCGGCGTAACAGTCTGGGATGTCGATCCTGATACCAAGCAGCAGTTTAGGGTCGAGGCAGTCGGTGGTCACTTCGGCGGCAGCCTGGACGGCGTGGTCATGGGGCTCCGTGAAGCCCCGCAAGTACCGCACGTTTCCGAGCAAAAGACGCACGCTGCGAAAAGTTTTGAGGATGTCGAAAAGAAAGGCGTCCTTAAAAGCAAGCCCGAGCACTATGCGCAGATGCAAGTTTATATGCACCTTATGGAGCTGCCCTGGGCATTTTACCAGGCGGTGAACAAGAACAACGATGCGCTGTACTACGAGCGCGTTGAGTACGACAAGCCCGCTGCGGAGGCATTGATACGCAAGGCTGAGCACATCATCACAAGCGATCGACCGCCTGAAGGCATCAGCACCGATCCCTCATTCTACAAGTGCAAATTCTGCGACCACAGCTTTCTATGCCACGGCTACCAAACGCCGGCACTGAGCTGCCGCACCTGTGCTTTCGCGACAGCAGAGATTGATGGTGATTCGAGGTGGTCATGCGCGAAGCATAAGAAAGATATTGGTGTAGAGGATCAGCGCCTGGCGTGTGACAAGCACCTGTTCATTCCTGAGTTGTTAGAGCCCTGGGCTGAAGTGTTAGACGGCACAGAAGAGCACGTCAGCTATAAAAACAAATTAACCGGCCATGAGTTTGTCAACGGCTGGGGCGGCTACTCGTCGAAAGAAATCAGCCGAGCCCGGGACGTGAACGCAATCGGCGATCCAGACATCGATCATTGGAAAGAAAGTTTTCAAGCGGAGGTAATAGGGTGAGCAAAATATTTGTGCAGATAGAAAGCGACGATATGGATCGTTTCCTGGCGAATCAAGAAGAGATCGCCGAAACGCTGTCGCGACTTCTCGCAATAGCAGAAGAGTTGATTGATGCGGCGAACGATCAAGCCTAAGCCAATCACCACGAAGCTTGTATTTAAGTGGCCTCGACAAAGCTGCGGCTATTGCAGCCACTTAATTTTTACCTGGTGCGAGGTGTTTGATTCAGACGTACCGGCGTCATTCAAGAACGAGAAAAACAGTTGCGAGCATTTTAATGAGGCTATGAGTCCATGAAGTATTCGTCAGATTTTTACAAGCAGTGCGCTGGTTGCGGCGGCTGGATCAGAAAAAGGACAACCCTTTGCCGGGTTTGTCAGCGGTCGAAAAGCATCGATCTTGAGTATTTAAGTTGCAGGCATGCGGACAGATGGGTCAGAGCCAAGTGGCGCAAATCAAATTTTGATGAGCATGAGGAAAAACAATATGAGCGAGCCCTTCAAGAAGCAGGTTGGTGGTAATCATTACAAAGGTTTTGCAATCGAACCGATTCGGTTCTGCCAAAAAAATGGCTTGGGCGCTGCGGAGAGCAGCATCGTTAAGTACGCCTGTCGGTGGAAACGAAAGCACACCGGCAACCTGGACGATCTCAGGAAGATCATCCACTACGCAGAGCTGCTGATCGCGATGGAGTTAGAAAGCCCTGATCATCAGGAAGAAGACGAATTTAGAAGCGCACGAAAATTTAATACGTTCAGCGATGAAAGAGATATTGTGAGAGTTGAAAATGTTTAAGCGTAGACGATGGGGTGATAATTACCGGCAATCAGACAGCTTGGCGTCGGTGGCCATGCTAGTAATGATGATCGTCTGTGTAGGGGGTTTGCTATGGACCTCGCTTTAGATTACGACTTGCTTGCTGAAAAGATAGCGCATCAAATCAGCAAGGCGCCAAAAGATCACGAAGTGCTGTGGAACGCGCAGGAATGTGCGGATTACTTACACTTTAAGCGACGATATTTTGCGGAAAAACTTGCGAAGCAGCCAGGCTTCCCAAAAGCAAGAGGCACTGGCGCAGTGTGGCTTAAAGCTGACATCGTCCGCTGGGCAAAAGGTTAGAGCAGTTCGGCAAGTTCTCGCGCATCTTTGTTGTAGTAGGTCATTAGCTGCTTGATGTCTCTATGTCCCGTGACGCGGGCAAGGTCTAGGACTTGCAGCTTCCCTGCTAGCCTAGTCGTTGCCTCATGCCGCGCATCATGAAACGTCAAGTTATCTATCCCGCAGTTTCTGACAGCCGCGCGAAACATTGTACTTACAACACCCTTAGAGACGCCCAGCATCGTTTCTTTGTCATGGTCTAGCCTTCCTATTAACTCTATAGCCCGGGCTGACAGCGGCACATTACGCGATACAGCCGTCTTCGTGATCGTATGCGGCAAGAAAATATATCGCTCATCGATATGCACGTCTGACCATTTTGTCAATGTTATCTCGCCTTGTCGCATGGCAGTCTCAAGAGCAAGCAAAAATGCTATCGCGACTTTTTGGCGCTGGCTAGATATCGGCATTTCGTCCGAATAAGACATTGCCTGTAAAAGCATGGCCTCCTCGGCTTCAGACACTCGACGATCCCTTGGTGGCGGATCCGTAGGTCGTTTAATGTCGGTCATCGGATTGTGGCTCATCATTCGCCAGCGCCGGCCATACTTGAACACATTGCTAATGAGATTAAGATCTCGATTGACCGTACTGGGTTTCACTTGCTTTAGACGATCTTTAATCAGGCGCTCAAGATCTTCTCGTTGAATCGTTGTCAGCTTCCGATCAAACAGATCTGCATACTCGCGCGCATACATATCTAATCGAATGACCTCCCAGTGTTCGCCCCGTTTTGTTTCGCTCACCTCGCTCTTGTATCGCTCGCAGAGCTCGCGCAGCGTGCCAGTTGCTATCGCGACCCCGGTGTCCGTTGTGACCAACTCAGCCACCCAAGCTTGGGCCTGGCGCTTAGTATCGAATGTTGCTGAGCGGCGCCGACCATGCACCATAATTATGGCCCGCCAACGATCTCCACGCTTCTGATAAGTCCCCTGCATACCCGCTCCTGGTGTAATTATTGGTGCAATTTGGTGTAATTGAACGCGTAAAAACATGTATAGGAGTGTTTATAAGTGTTTATGGGGTACGATGTAAAGGCCGTTAGCCCTTTATTTATGGGGCTTTGTGGGCTTAGGTGTGGGAAGGTGTAGGGAGGCGTGGTGCCCGGGGCCGGAATCGAAAGAGCCCATTTTAACTGGGCTCATGACTCGGTTGGTGTAATTTTGGAGTAATTAATCTACGTTCATTCCTACTTGAGCGGCAGAGGTTGCGTATATTACTGTCGGCAGTCTTCTTTTTAGTGCGCTAATAAATGTATTCGCGTTCTGCTCTGTTGCTCTACTCATAAGCCTTGCAGAAAGCTCAGGATCCATCATAGCCTGCACAAGCAGCTCAGTCATTTTTTCGTCAGATCCGGTAATACCGTACAGGGCTTTGAAAGGGCTTATCAATGCCTTGGGTATTGACCCATCTGCCTGACCATCTCCAAAAATCCTGCCGATAGCTGATGCCATCGACATATTTTTAAATGTATCGCTACCTGGCGCCTTTATACCCGGTGCAGTAGCAGCGCTTGATCTATCTAAATCCCGCATAATCGCGTTGATCCTCTTCTTATTCGACAAAGGCAGTCTTGCGATTTCTTTTTTGCGAGCGTTTAAAGCATTACGAAACTTTGACGCGGTCAACACTAGATCACCAGTTTGCAAATTAACGCCCGCCGATTGCGCCCTTCTTTGAATATCTTGCGTTGTTTCCATTCGATTAACCGGCCTACTCTTGGCCGTATAAGTCGCGAGATACTCTTGGAATCCGGGTGCAACCGCCTCAATTTCATCGTCGATGATACTTTGTAACTCTCCGATCTGCTGCCTCGAAAGTCTTGCAACAGCTTTATCATCGTTGCCCAGCTTGCCGTACAGCATATCGCTCATCTCTTGGCGAACGGCATACATATCTCTTGGGTCGATTGGTAGCAGGACTTCTGGATTGTCAGGATCTTTTGACAGCAACTCTACTTCATCTCTAAATCTTTCTATAAGCGTTCGAACTGACTTCTTCCCTTTGATGCCTGGACGATTTGCAAGCGCGTTAAAGGCATCAATCAAATCTTGCGGGTTGGTAATCATCCCCCCTTGATCAAAAGCAGCGTCTCTCATACCGCCCGTTTGTGCGTTGCGGTAATCTACCAGGCGAGCAAGATCATCTTCTGACCCTGCCAATCTTTGCATTTCATCTGCTCGCGCAGTTTGCTGATCGACCATGCGCTGGCCAAGCCGGTTGCTTGTGTCCATCCCTCGTACTGTTGTTTCTGCTGCTGCAAGACCAGGATCTCTTGCTACTTGCGCGGTTGTAGGCACGCTACCAGGAACAAGCTGTTCCCCGCCGCGAGCTAAGTTCTGTACTGCTTGCGCTGGGTTCGTCGCTTGCTGGTTAAGAACCTGGCCAACGATTCTTTCTTGCGCAGAGTTCATTAAAGCTGGAGAAATTCCATCTTTCGCGGCGCCTATTAACTCTCCTCCGCCTGCAAACGCTAAGCCTGCAAGACCACCTTGACCTGCATCTTGCAACGCATCAACGCTTAAAGGATCAGCATCTCCGCCAAAATATCCAGCGACAGCGCCCTCTCCTGCTGCCACCGGGGCTGCTCTCGCAAAGCTAGCTAAACGAGATCCTGCAACCGCTGGACCAGAACCCGGCACAAGCATCGAAGCTGCTATGCTTGTCGGAATGCTGCCAACTACTTCTTGCGCAAATTTACGACCGCCGTAATCTTCCGCGTACTCTTGCTCACCAAGCCTTATTGCGGCACGCTCTTGCTCATAACTTTCGGGTCCAACCAATGAGCGAGCGCCAGCTTCGATTGCATCAGATGCGCCGAGCGTCAAGCCTCTAATTAAATTAGAAGGTGTTGACGATGGTGTTACCTTACCCCCACTTTTCTCTAGCATTTCAAGTGCGCGTTCAAATCTTTGCGGGGTATAACCAAAATCAGAAACCATGTCTCTAACGTCTTGTGGATTTCCGCCAGACTGTTCTAGCAAGTTTATATTCTCAACTAAGATTTCTAATTGGCTGGCCATTATTTCATCCCTGCTGGTGGGGTTAATCCTCTACTCTCGTACCATTGCCTATCTCTTTTTACGACTCTCAACCCACTGTACGGATCGTTTGTTACTACCTGGCTAGGCTGCAATCCTTGCTCTGTAGCAAGTGTGCTGTATCTACTCTTGGTCGCCTCAAACTGTTCTCTGTATGGTTGCAACACTCTGCCAGAAGCATTAACAAAATCCTGCCTCTGTTCAGCAGACAGCCGCTCGCCGTTGACGACCGAGTTGTATCTTGCGCGAACACTATCCTCGACGCCGCCAGCATTTGCTGCTGTCGCAAACTCACCCTCTCGAACGACCGAGCCTGGATCAAGCATTTTCATGTAGTTTATGATTAATGCTATGTCACCGGCTGCACTTGGATCACTTGCTGACGCAATGATTTTGTTATAGGCCAAAGCAATATCGCGATCATTTTTTGTGAGATTGTTAAACTCTGTTCGTAGACCTTTGGCGTTAGCTCGCAACCTTTCGGTATCTGCTTCAGTCTTTTCGGCTCTCTCGATAATTAGTCGCTCTGACTGCTCAGGCGTCATTTTCTTCGGGATTGTTTGAATTAATTTATCCGAAAATTTATCGTAAATGTGAATGCTCCGCCCATCGTCTACGGTTCTGTATTCTTCTGATGGACTGTAATTTACTACATTCAAACCGCCTCGATCGCCTAACTGATAGGCTACACGACCACCAGTGGCATCTATTCCGTATTGCGGAGTTGTACTGAAGGTTTCTCTAGCAAAGGATCTAGTTACGATATCGTCGTAAGCCTGCATTGGGTTGGCTTTCGCTAAAGCTAATTGAGCTGGATTTAGACCAAGTTGTTGGCCCTGCTCTTGCGTTAATCCTCTTATGTAATCTATTGCTGTATTATCTTGCTGCCGATCTTGCCGCATCCCTTGCAACTCATACTGATTTAAAATCGACTGCTGCTTTCTCAACGTGTCTTGTGGTGAGTCTTTCATGCCTAACCGTACTTGCAGAGGGTCAAGTATTCTGCGCTGCGCAAAGTTCCCAAGAAAACCGCGATCTTTTTGATCAGTGATCGCTGGCATTGCTGGCGCTGGCGCCATCTGATTCATTTGCGGCATTGCATTACCTTGCGGCATTTGCCCGGCCTGAAGCTGACCAAGCAAGATTTTACGCTGCTCTTCGCTCAAAGAATTAATATCAAAAGGCATCTCAGCCATACGGCCCTCCCAAAGATTGCTGCGCTGTATTTAGATAGTTAGGCGTTTGATTCATAAAACCGCCAGGGCTATACGGGGCGTTCATTTGCGGCAAGGGCGGCATTGTCATGCTTGGACTTTGCTGGTCACCCATAAGAATTTGATTACGCATGTACTCTTCGTATTCTTCAGGCGACATCGTTGCAGCAGCTATTGCCGGTCGATTCATGATTTGATCTTTTAGCATGCCGCCGATCTGCGACGGGTCATCAAGTAAAGATGCTCCCAAATCAGCAGCGTTCGATAAATCCCCCATCTTATCGCCTAACTTTTTGGCCAAGATATTTTTTATCAAGTTACCCATGCTAAACATGATTAGATTCCTAAATTAGTACTTCGACCGCTTGAGTTGCTCATAGTCGGGTTGGGCAACATGCCGGCGCCGCTACGCAGAACATCAAACATTCTGAAAGGATAGTTCTGCTGCTCTTGGAAGCGGCGATATTGATCGTCCATGATCTGCTGAGCAAACTGCTGCTGCTGATTACCCACACCCTGCATCTGCTGCGCATCTGCAAAGGTCATGGCGCGCTGATCTTGAGCTAACTGACTAGACATACCCGCGCCTGCCAATCGTTGCTGCTGACCCTGCAAACCAGCACTTTGATTGGCCAACTGCGCTTGCATGTTGTTCTCGACGTTTCTAAATCTACGATCGTACTCAGACTGATCTTGATTGAAGCCAAGCTGCTGATTAGCGAGAGCCGCCTGGAGTCCCGCATCCTGATTCTGAAATGCAAAAGCTCTTTGGTTCGCTTGGTTTGCCAAGGAAGCCTGCAAGGCTGCTTGTTGATTTGACTCTTGCCCTCGCAGGCGAAGCTGATTGACCGCCGTGTTATCCGCCTGGTTTGCCCTACTTTGCTGCGCAGCGATCAATTGGGTTTGAAGAATGCCCTGATTAGCCAGCCGTTGTTGGTCTAATTTAGTTTGCTGATTCGCAAGAGATGCTTGCAGCGATCTGTCCCGGTTTGCCTGTTGAGCAGCATTGGCCAGTTGCAACTGCTGTATGTTTGCGGCTTGATTGCTCCGACCAGCATCTACACCTAACGATTGAGACTGCAAACGCCCCTGATTGGCCGCTTGACCAGCCGTCAATTGAGCCTGCTGGTTAGCAAGCGCTGCGCGCAAGCCGGCATCTTGATTCAATTGCTGTCGCGACAAATTGTTTTGCGCATTACTTTGTTGCGCGGACATGCCCTGCGCTTGATTCGCTAGAGCAAATGCACGCGCGTTATCTTGATTGGACATTAGCCGCTGCAAATCCTGCTGGCGCGCCTGCAAGCTAGCATCCTGGTTAATCTGGCCGCCACGCAGCGCACGATCCGCATCGCCAACTGAAGCCTGTTGGTTCGCCATTGCGCGTCGAAGAGCGGCATCCTGGTTAGCTTTACCGGCATCTACGCCGAGTGAAGAATTAGCCTGGCTAGCGGTAAGGCCCGCTTGCTGGTTCGCGAGAGCAGCCTGCATGTTGGCGTCTTGTGCAGACAATCCTGCCTGCAAACCAAGTCTTGCCGCTTCTGTTTGACCTTGCAGACCAAGCTGTGCGTTTGCTTGGCTAGCTGCCAAGCCGCTTTGCTGGTTCGCCAATTGACCTTGCAATCCGGTCTGCTGGTTAGCAGACGCAGCATCCATCCTTCTAGCCAGGTCTGCCTCGGCCAGTCGCGCAGCCGATTCGAAGCCTTGCGATCTTAGCGCCGAGGCAGTTTTTGCTGATTGCTCTAATGCCGCTCTGTTCGTTTCGGCCTCGACAATCGCTGCCCTGTCTCCGCCAAATGCGCCTGCTGAAATTGCGCTAGACGCATTCTGATTCTGCTGCATTTTTCGAGCGCGTTCGATGTCACCGAGCGCACTGTCGATCACCCCAGTTTGATACTGGTTCATATAGTCGTTGACGTTACTGTCCTGAAAACTAAGCGGATCAATTGTGCCTGCTGTCACATCAGAAGCGCTTACAGTTCCTGGCGTAATCTTCCCCACACTAACCGCGCTCAATGGACCAGAAATTTGGTTAGCAGAAACCTCTCTGTTTTTTACTCTACCCGTACCAACGTCAACTATTTGGGCTGCATTCGCTGCTGTCGCGCTTGGGCCTAGCAGGCCAAGACTTGCAACATCCTGCCCTGTTGCAGTGCCCGCTGAAATCTGGCCAGGGTTCGTGACTGTCGAGGCTTTTGCGTCATTGAAGGTAATGCCCGTATTAACTCCGCCAACATTAACGTTATTTTTGTACCTTGAATCATTGTAATTTTCGGTTCCCGCAAGCCCTACCGCTGTCCCGGCATTTACCCCCGTCCCTGCGTTTGGAAGGTACGTCGCCATCGTTGGCTTGTAAGTGACTCCTGAAACATTATTAGCAGCCGCTGTTAAAGCATTAGAAGCCGAACCGCTTGAAACGTTGCCTGTTAGATCCCCAATCTGAGTAATACCTTTTGTTGCGACATTTGAAGGGGCAAATTTTGCTTCGGTTTGTGCTCGCGCAATAGCCCGGTCCATCTGTTCTTGGCCGATTCCTGCCCTTGAAGCGTCCAGCGTCGCCTGCATTCCCTGCTGCTGGAAAGGACTCATCGGCGCCACAGTCGCGTTCTGGTAAGGATTGTAGGGCGTTCGAGACAGGGCTTGACCTGTCTGGAATACATTCATCAACGCACCCTTAATTTGCGGGTCCATTGACTGACCGCTATCCTGCTTAGATTTACCAAAGCTCATTAGTAATATACTCCAAAATTAAACATAGGTGGCGCATACATCGTTGCCCTTGCGTTTTGATCGTACCCGCCAAACCCTGGATTAGAAGCCGCGTCAAGGATCGGCATTTGCACTTGCTGCGTCGGCTGAGACATTGGGTAGCCGTCGGGTCTAGGCTGCTGATAACTACCCTGCACAGGCGCTGCAAGTTGCGGTGCTTCTGAAAGCTGTTGCGTATTTGTAGTCATATTGTAATTTCCAGTCGCAGTCGCTGGGGCTGCGTATTGCGCGTTATTGTTTTGATAAAACACTGGATCAGCAGCAAAAGAATTTGACCCTTGATCCATAGGCTGAGCATAAACTGACTGATTCTCATACACAGGTGCTTGAAAATTGTTATACACAGGCTGCTGCGCTTCTTGAGCCGGCTGCTGATAAGTTTGCTGATAATTCCCTGCCGTCGGGATGCCGGTGTAGTCGCCGAAAATAGATCGGGTGATCAAATTGCCGATATCATTTATATTGTAATTGTTGAAATCCATATTCGGCTGAGTGGGATTCCCAGAATATCCACCTTGCCCATTGCTTGGTCCGGTGCCAGGGTTTGGTGCTGGAGGTGGATCAGGCATCGGTGTCGGTTCATAAACCGGCTGTGGCTGATAAGGCTGATAATTGCTACCGCCCGCAGGATATTGATTGTAATAACCTGACATTGGCTGCATGACATTTTGGGAAGATCCGTAAACGTCCATCATCGAGTTATAGGGCGTCGCAGGCAATCGAGGCTGTGGGTTGTAATACCCTGTCCCGTATTGATTTCCGCCACCGTATCCTCCGCCGACAGGAGTGACCGATCCGCCTTTGCCGCCGCCTCCACCTTTACTTCCTGACATCTTCAATCTCCTTGTACATGCTCACATGGCTCAGCTTGTAACCGATGTCATCAAGCGCTTTAGTCCAGCCTCTGCGACCAGACAGTGTGATAAATTTGGCATCTAAAGCCCGACCAAATTCTTGAAATGTTGAGTCCATACCTTTTATTTCCATCAGATCGCCTGCGGCCAAAAAGATATGAATGGCTCTAGCTCTCGGATAGCAAACCACCTCGGTTACAACGCAGCTTTTTTCTGCGGGCCAAAAGTGCATACGACCCTCGTTAACAGCCTCGACGATATCTTCAAACAAGTGCGTACCGCCGGCAAACTCAAGCGCACGTTCGAGCATCACCCGATACGGCAGCATCGCTTCTAGCGTGCTAGGCGCCGCTAATGCTTCTTTTGCATTCATAGTGCTGTTGCTCCCAGGTTCCCCGAGTTATCGACTGTGACGCTGTAGCGAGCTCCGTTTGGCGCTCTTAGAATTAGACGAGCTGCACCAACTTCAATGTCTTGATTCTTCTTGTGGTTAAGGCCATCCGCCTGCTCGATCAACAAATTCATTTTGCTGAAGGCAATCTCGTCATATCTTTCTGGCGCCGTAGGTAGAATCACCTGGCGCTACCTGGCACAACGTCCAATCGCATCACGCCAACGCGCCAATCTGTTTGCCGCTCGCCTGTAACGCGCATGCTAATTTGCCGACCCTGAAATCTTACTGAGGTTGGATTTGATAGCGTGTAAGGCCCATGCTCAGTCTCAGAGGCATTCGGGTAACTTCTTGTCCTAAATGTCGCCGTGACATCCCCTTGCGTCTTCTCGTCGGGAATCAAATTTTTGGCAACGGCTACTCGATCACCTTGTCCGATTTCGACCGGGCCGCTCTCTGCGAAAACTGTCGCATTGTCGTAATCGAATCCGACCTCATGCTCATAAACATAACCATCCGAGCCGACATAATTTGGATAAATAAACTCACCAACATCCGCACCAGCCGTTCGAACGAGAGAGCCTACCGTCCAAAATTTTTCTTTGTAGTTGTATGTGACATAAGAATCATTTTCGCCACTGTTATTGCTGGGATAAAACCAGACAACTTCTGAAAACTTGCTGTTCAATACACCGTAAACTTTTGATCGCTGCGCTTCGTTCAAATTGTTAAAGACGAAATCACCGACGGTGCTTGGCAAACTTCTCACGCCGCCGTCGTACACATAAAAAGCATTTGTTCCCATCCAAATCGCGAAGCTGTCTGCCTTTACGCAAGCGTTGCTTGAGGCAATACCGCAACCTGTGCCGACACGCTGAAAACCAAAAACAAATGGAGGCCCTTGGTATCGAGCAACGTGCGCATCTGTCGTTGTTAGTATTAGCGTCTCGCCGCGCAGTTGTTCTGCCGCGAGAATGTTGCCGCTTGTGGTAAGCGTAAATCCGCCAGCCTGGTTGGTCGCCGTTGCGGTCCAAACGTTATTGTTTTCTTGGTCGCACCATTCGACTCGATCACCCTCGCCGCCGGCACCCAGGGCGAAAACGAATCTTTCATCGGTGGTGATGATGGCTGTGTTGTCGATTGGTGCGTTGCTCAATACTGCTGCTGCGGTGGCCGTGTTATTGGTCCACTGATAAATCTTGCCGTCAGCGCTTGAACACGCGATTGCGTATTCGCCCCATGTATCGATCGACCAGGTGGTTGCAGGCACATACGGCCCGCTGTCTGGACGAGTCGTTCCCCATGAGCTCAGGCCCCAGGTTAATGCGCCCCATCCTAAATTCTGTACCGCGTTGTCGTCGCCCGTTGTAAAGCCAGCCGGCGTAATGTCAAACAGGGCATTCGATTCGTTTATTGCATACAATTTGCTGCTCGTACCGGCAACTGTTCTTCTGCCGCCGCTGTTGTCGCGATAGCTAATGATCTTTCTGCAAGCGCCGGTCATGGCAGACGATGTGCGCTTTCGCCAACCGCCTACAGGCTGGAGGCTTCCTTCGTACCAGCGTATCAAGTTGCTGTCATTCCAGACGCCTGACTGTTGGTAATCAGTACCGTTCTTATGGACGCCAGGCGGTATTCTTAAAGCCATTAATCCCATTTAGTAACTCCAGATTGCCGGCGCAGGAAAACCATGCGCTTTGTCTAGGTGAATGAATCGACCACTACCCTTTTGCTGAACACCTACTCGCTCGAAACCCATATCTAAAGCCGCCGCAATCACTTTCAATGCTTGATCGCCGGTTGCTGCAATATCAACGGCCCGACCTGTTGCGTGTGAGCCTGGCTTATCTTTGCGTTTCTCAATCGGATGATCAGAGCATCGATATGCTGATGAGAGAATGAGCGGGAAACCTACCCGCTCTCTCAAAGCATCTATTTCAGAAGCAAATTCCCAGTCAACACCGGACAACGATCCGCAGTGCTGACATCGAAATTCGTCTTCGTGAAAAAACTGCATTTAGTTAACCTCTTCGACCACTGGGTTCAGACTTTTTTCTACGGTGTTTCCATAAGCTGTCAGCAGTAGCTCTAGTTCCGATCTCTGCATATCGAGATCGCTGATGTTATGCAGCAACGCCTCAATACGATGAACGTACTTTTGATTGTTGTCGCTAAGCTCTGCTCTCACTACTTCTTGTCCACCTAGCGTTAGCTTTTCTTTATCGATTTTAATGTCCATTTACTCGCTCCTTTGTTACTCCGCCGACCTGGCAGAGCCTCCTTTATTTTCTAATCAGTTCGTTGATTGCCTTCCAGGCTTCAATCATTTTGCTTTCTAAAACTTCTAAACGATTTAAGATTCGACCGATTGTAAGAACCAAGATGAACAAGCCCGCTGCTATCGGCCAACCGCTCACGATGATTTCCCAGGTTTCCATCTGCGTTTTATCCATTCTTGTTGCACTGGCCGGTTTCAATTTCTAGCTCGTTTATCTTTGTTCTTAACTCTCTGACTTCTAAAGTCTGTTCTTCCAAAGCCATGATTTTGGCATTCTGGATTAGGTCATCAGGCAATGCGCCCCTGAGCCCGAGCGGCCATTCTCGAACAAACGCGGCGTTCTCTCTGATGGTCATGTCCTGTATTGACTGACCGTGTTCTAAAGTAGTTATGCGACTGTTCAACGTCACGTAGGCTGCGGTAGCTATCACTAAAGCACCGCCTAGCCCAATCAGATTGCGAAGCGGAACAGTGACTTTTGTGTCGTCGCTTATCTCAGCCATTGCGATTAACTAACTTTTGAACTGTGTCGCTTTCCCAAATTCGCAGAGACAACCAGATGATGGTGAACAAAGATGCTACCGATGGCAGCCAACCAGCCAGTGTGGCGACAGTGCCTCCTACTGCCAGGCTATCTATCACTGTTTTGGCTTCCTCTTGCATTTATCTTTTAGCCTTACCAATTACCAATGCGCCAATCTCTAAAAACTTGTACAGCTTAGAGACAATCTTGTCGTCTTTAGGAGTAGGAGTGAGTGCCGTAATGGCGCTACAGGCCGTTACAAGGGCTGTGAGGGCGTTTAAGTAGTCTAGTAGTAGCATTACCACGGTACTCCTGATGCCTGCGTTGGGTTCTTC
>Ga0206130_10003330_pt1 | contig 21119 bp, 23 predicted proteins | sample Helgoland_Spring_9_FD_148637 | JGI IMG/M metagenome (GOLD analysis project Ga0206130, IMG submission 148637) | Pelagic subsurface seawater microbial communities from Kabeltonne, Helgoland, North Sea - Helgoland_Spring_Bloom_20160512_1 | ecosystem: Environmental > Aquatic > Marine > Epipelagic ... | reverse complement strand
CTGGGATGAGGCCATCCTCAATGCTAAGTAATCAGCCCGATTTTTCCAAACGATATGAAGATCATACTCAACGGCAAAGATCATTCTCTGAATGAAGCCATCAACGTGGAAACACTACTGGCATCTATTGGCCTTGCCGGCAAACCCGTCATCGTAGAGCTTAATAAAAAAGCACTCTTCCCACGGGAGTATGCCGACAGCGTGCTAGATGACGGAGACCAGCTTGAGATTATTACTATTGCGGCAGGCGGGTAGCAGCCGACCGCCGCAGGCGGCGGTCGGAATGGTGAATATTGAATAGTGAATGTTGAAGTAGGGAGCCGCTGCGCGGCTGTTCTTGGTTCTTGGTTCCTCGTTCTTGGTTCTTGGATTTCAGAGCTAAAACGAAAAAACCCCGCCGTGGTAACGGCAGGGCTTTTTGAGAGTTTAAGTTGAAGTAGCATCTGGCCGCGTCGCGGCTGTCGCTCATCCGACATCCTTCATTAGCTGCGCTTACGGCGCAGCATCAGGGCGAGTCCGCCAAGGCCGAGAAGTGCTGTTGAGCTAGGCTCGGGAACCGCGTAGGCTTCGAGCACGAGGTCACTACCGCTAAGCACAATCTGCCAGTCCCATGCTGGACCGTTGGAGAAGCCGCTTGATTCGAAGGAGAACTTATCAGCGTTGAAGTCAGTGACGCCTGATGAGGTGGTGGCAATAATGAAGCTGTAATCCACGTTACCGTCTCCTTTGATGTAGCTATCAAAACCAGCGTCTTAATCCCCTGTCAAAGATTGCTGTCTGATGTAACTGCGCGGCCTAAAAGCCATAGTGATCAACGGGCAAGATCTTCTAATCAGGCATTCTCTCCAAATACCTTGGCTGCTTGTTGGTGATGTTGACATCGATCCACATCTTGACTCGTGCAAGTACTTCACGATCCCGGGTTTTGCGTGCCGCATGGCCCTCAACATCACGAGCGTTGTATCCATAGACTTCGATGTTATTGGCCCTCGCAATGTAGGCAGCTCGCTCATTTTGGAATTTCTGACTTACCAGTGTAAGGTTATTATACCCGAAGGTGAGCTTGGCACGCATAACGGAATCCAGCGTGCGCAGGCCGGCGTAATCACAGATAATCTTCTCAGCTGGCACTCCGGCATCCACCAAAGCCTTTCTCATTTTATCCGGCTCGTCATAGTATTGCTCCCGCAGCCCAGACACGATCAGCGTCTCGACTTTACCCGCACGGTAAAGTTTAGCCGCCGCCTCAATGCGATACTTGAAGTAGAGATTATCCCGCTTGCCGAGTTTCTCTGAACAGCCAAAGACCAAACCCACTTTCTGATCAGGCACATTTTTGATCTCATCAAATAAAATACCCTTGCCCGCGCGGGTTGCTGCATAATTGGCGTGCCAGATAAAACCGACAAAAACAGCAAGCAGAACAAAAGCCACAAGTAACAACCTGCCCAGCCAAATAAATCTACCACCCCTGTTTGGCGATGGATGCGATGCAACACCCGCAAACGCCTCCGCAGGTTCATGACTGTTCGAATCACTCATATCCTATCAAGCCTATTGGTAATCAGTGACTTTCTCCTTTGCGTGGTATATTGACCAAAGTTTTCACTACCGTGGTGAATATTCCGTCCTTCGGATTCTCAGGAGCTACGACTTTCAATTTTGTAAGTGCGGGAGTCAGAGAGATATTTTCTACTCGACCGACATACTCGCCATCGACCTCCATCGGCACCTCGCGATCACAGTGGATTTGATAACTCTTAGATTGGAGATACTTCACCGAAGAATTTCCTGCATCTATGGCACCTGTAGCAAGTCCCTTAACGGAGTCGCGGATCAGTTTATAACCCGCCTCAGTAAACACCAACATATCGAGCATATCGTCAGCGTGGTCAGCCTTGCGAAATAGTTTTACCTGCCCACCATAGAGTGAGCCGTTACCAGCCAATGCGCAAAACCCTTCCTCAACGTGACCATCATCGCAAATGATGCGAAGCTTCGGCGGTTTGTCTGCTAATACTTTCATCGCGGTCATGATATAGGCCATCGGCCCAAGAATCTTCTTCTGCTCCCACGACGTCTCCTCGATGACTTGAGCATCGAAGCCAATACCAGCCATTTGCATAAAGGGGTTACCATTGGCTTCGAAAAGGTCTACCTCCTTGACGTGACCTTCCTCCAATACCTCGAGTGATTTCTTCAGGCTATTGTGAGGCAATCCAAGCTCTCGGGCAAAAACGTTCATCGTTCCTGCTGGCAATACACCAAGCGCTGTATCCGTCCCCATTAATCCTTGGACAACGGCATTGAGTGTACCATCTCCACCTGCTGCCACCACAATAGGTTCTCTATCAGCCGCAAGCTTTGTTGCCAGCTCCTTGGCATCCTCGGCACTGCGGCTAGCATACAGAACAAACGACTGAGCGTGAGTCATCAAAAAGCGTAAGGTCCTACGCCCTCGCTGGCTGCGAGCACTCGGATTAAAGATGAGCGGATACCGTCGTGACATCGCATAGAAGTTTGTACGTATTTGCTCACTTTTAAAACCATGAATTCATTATTCTTTCCCTAGCTTCATGATGATTCCTATTTGAGGCTTGCTCCCCTGACAGACGGAGTTCAAAACATAGGCCATGACCAAACAGCTTGAAGATTTGTTTTCATTCTTACGTTTCCCCAGTATTTCAACGGATTCCAACCATGCGGGCGATGTCCGTGCCTGCGCAGAATGGCTGGTAGAAAAACTCAATCACATGGGGCTAGTCACGGAGCTTCACGAAACTTCACAACATCCTATTATTGTCGCACGCAACCAGCATGTAGCAGGCAAAAAAACCTGCCTGATATACGGTCACTACGATGTTCAGCCAGTCGACCCAGTCGAGCTATGGGACTCACCTCCATTTGAGCCTGAAATACGTGATGGCAGAATATGGGGGCGAGGCTCCACTGACAACAAAGGGCAAATGCTAGCCCACGTTCTCGGCGTAGAGCAAAGCCTCAAAGAAGACGGTGAACTCCCCGTGAATTTGATCTTCCTGTTCGAGGGAGAGGAAGAAATTGGCAGTCCCAATTTGGTCCCCTTCATTGAAAAACATAAGGCAGATCTTCAGTGCGACGTCATTGCAGTCTCAGATACTGGCATGGTGGCAAAAGGTGTCCCCACGCTTGGCTATGGCTTGCGCGGCATTGCTTGCTGCGAAGTCACGGTGAAAGGGCCTTCCGGCGACCTTCACTCTGGCGTCTACGGAGGCGCCGTTGCCAACCCAGCGACGGCGGTAGCAAGACTGGTGGCCTCATTGCACGACTCGAAAGGCAATGTCGCTATTAATGGCTTTTATGATGATGTGCGCCCGCTCGAAGATTGGGAGCGCAACATGTGGGCCGAGGTACCGGGCATGAGCGAGCAAGACATCAAGAAGGTTACAGGCTCCCCCGCTCTCTTTGGAGAGCCCGGCTACAGCTCTGCGGAGCGGCTCTGGGCACGCCCCACTGCCGAGGTGAACGGCATTGCGAGTGGCTACCAGGGAGAGGGCTCAAAGACAGTGCTTCCTGCCGAGGCCATGGCTAAGTTCTCATTTCGCCTCGTCCCCGACCAAGACCCAAAGGACATCATGGAAAAAGTGCAAGCACACCTCGAGAAGCATTGCCCTGAAGGCGTCACCGTGGAAGTTGAAGTGGGTCATGACGGCAAACCCTTTTATGCCGACCCTCATTCTGAAAATGGCAAAGCAGGACAAGAGGCACTAAGACAAGCCTTCGGTAAGGAGCCTGTTCTGATAAGAGAAGGTGGCTCCATTCCGATCATTCAAGATATGAAGGAGATTTTTGGCGTCGAGGCTCTCATGCTTGGCTTAGCCCTACCCGATTGCCAAATCCATGCACCGAACGAGAATTATTATGTTGAGAACTTCGAGGCAGGCATCCGCTTAAACCGGGCCTTGCTCAGTGAACTCGGCAAATAAATCTCAACATTCCAAATTTCTCACTCCTCGTCCATCTCCTTGAGTCGTGCAAGGTAAGCATTGCGTGGCACGGGCTTAAGCGGTCGCTCATGCTCATCCATCATGGATTGCACCTTCTCTCCACTACCGGTGATGAGCTCTTCGATGATTTCTGCCTCGGGTAGGTTTTTCCAGTACTTCTTGGGCATCTCGGTCTGCATCATTTTGATCTTCAGCCGCGCGGGATTGAAGATACTACGGTAGTAGCCCAGCCATAGTTCCTCAAGCTCATCACTATCTGGAGCGACTGACTTCTCAACACCCTCGGTGTAGGTAATTTGAATGCCATCCCAATGAACACACTCGTCAGGAGTCAGAATCGACCAATTCATCCCTGCGAAGCGTTTGCGAAAAAAAGCGGTATTCAATCGCACGATCAAGTGATCTGGCTCAAACCACGCCACAAAATTCTCTTTACTGGAGTGCCCCGTCTTCACTTCACGAAACCGGACAAAGGCACGCATCTTATGAATGTCTCTACTCACCGTCGCGCGCATGCGCTCGAGGGTGCGCAATCTAGTGTCAGTTTGGTTGCTCAGAATTCGCCTGTCATTTCCACAGGTCATTTCCCAAAGTATCTGGTAGAGTAATGCCCATTGCTTACCTGAACGATGAGCGGATACAGTCTCCGCAAGGCGGACAAAGGTCTTGGGCACCTTTAAGCGTGGTGCTGTGGCTGGGCATGCAGGCAACTCATCGGCAAACAATAACCCTTCACCTTCATCGTTTTTAGCACTCCAGAGCACATCTGATGGATGACACTGCTCCGCCAGCAAAGCTCGAGCAGCCCTGCGCCACGCTTGGAAATGAGGTTCAATGGATACGGTCTTCATCGTAATATCTCGATCATCTAAAATTCGCCATGCAAGGCTTCCGACCCAGCTTGCTTGACCATGTTTTTTTCCACACTAGACACGATTGGCGCTGCTGAAAAATCAAGCTCCATCTGCTTCGGCGGTGGTGCGAACTTTGCACGTAATTCGCTACTCGATAGCTCAAGTCGAGCAGGGTGATGATTGGCACAAATCATAAAGGGCATCGTCTTCTTGAGGTTCACCCTCAGCTTAATCAGATCTTCAAGAGACACCGCGTGATGACGGCGCAAGCGCACGATTCGCTTTGCATTTCTGACTCCAAGTCCTGGAATACGGTAAAGCATCTCCAGGGGCGCGCGGTTGATATCGATCGGAAAGGTATGTCTATTGCGCAGCGCCCACGACAGCTTGGGGTCGATATCAAGATCGAGGTTGGGCGACTCCTCACTGGTGAGCTCATCAACACCATAGTGGTAAAAGCGCATCAGCCAGTCCGCCTGATAGAGCCTGTGCTCACGCACCAATGGAGGTGACTGTAGCGGCAAGATCACAGAAGGCTCAGGAATGGGGCTAAATGCGGAGTAATAAACGCGTCGCAGTTTAAAATTACCATAGAGGTCCCCTGCCCTAGCAAGGAAATCACTATCATTGGACCCATCCGCACCGACAATCATCTGAGTGCTTTGGCCGGTGGCAAAGGTCGGCTTTTTGGCAGTAGATCTACGCTTTCTTAGCTCTTTGCGATCGGCGATAGTCTCGGTAATCTTTGAATTGATAGTGCTCATGGCCTCACGAGTACGGTGGACGTTTTTTTCGGGGGCGAGTTTCTTTAGGCTCTCCTGCTTGGGAAGCTCGACATTAATACTCAGGCGGTCGGCATACTTGCCAGCTTCTGCTATCAGCTCAGGCGAGGCCTCAGGAATGGTTTTGAGATGAATATAACCGCGGAAGTGATGCTGCTCGCGCAATAGTTTCGCCACTCTGATCACGAGCTCCATCGTGTAATCTGCACTGCGTATGATTCCAGAACTCAGAAACAACCCCTCGATGTAGTTTCTCTTGTAAAATGAAAGGGTCAGCTCAACCACCTCTTCTGGCGTGAACCTCGCCCTCTGCACATTACTAGAGCGGCGGTTAATGCAGTAGTGGCAATCATACAGGCAAACATTGGTCAGTAAAACCTTGAGCAAGGAGATGCAGCGGCCATCAGGAGCATAGGAGTGACAAATACCCGTTCCACCAGTCGATCCAACCCCTTTGCCCCCCGTGGAATCCTTCCGCGCTGCACCCGAGCTGGCACAGGAGGCATCATACTTGGCCGCGTCCGCTAATATCTCCAACTTCTTGAGAGTATTCATGCGAACAGGGTAATCTAATGAACACTCCTATCAAGAATAATATAACACAATTACCATTTGACTGCCTACTCACCCAGTTCTAGATAGGTGTGCAATGGCTAAGTCGACTTCAAAAAAGAATCCTAAGGACGAGCTTGAAAAACAATACTGGCACGTGCTGCTGACAAAAGGTAAACGACCAAGTAGCGTTTATGCTTTCACTGAGGAAATTGGCATGGAGGAGGCTGATTTTTACAAGCACGCTGCCAGCTTTGATGCTCTGGAGTCCTTATACTGGGACGGCCTGGTGGAGGATACGATCAAGGTACTTCACGAAGACGATGATTATGCTGATTACCCAGGGGATCAGAAAATACTGGCATTCTTCTTCACCTTTTTTGCTCACGCCCAGAAAAACAGATCACGCTTAGTTGAGTTTTTCCCGCGTCCCGGATGCTCCAAATCTATTAAATCAATGAGGCACCGCTTCATCGAGTTTGCCAAGGAGATCATCGAACAGGGCATTGAGGATGGATCAGTGGCCCACCGCAAAAAAGTCAGCGAAAAATATCCCGAGCTTCTCTTCGAACAATTTCGAAGCATCATCGAATTCCACCGCAAAGATCAGTCAGCTGAGTTTCAAGACACCGATGCATTGATCGAAAAAAGCGTGAGATTTAGTGCAGACGTTGCCCGCTCCGGCACTTTAGATTCAGCGTTTGACCTGGGCAGATTTTTGTTGCGCCGATTCACCATCTCAGGCTCCTAGGCTCGATGAAAGAGCAGACTAAAATCCCAAAAAATAAGATCGGTCGTGCAAGCAAGCTTGCACAAACGGGTATCCAGGTTGGTGTTAATTACCTCAAGTATAAGGCTCAGAAAACCATCACCGGCAACGATGACAAGACCGCGTTTCATGAAGCCACAGCTCGCCAAACGTATGACACTTTCAGCCAGCTGAAAGGGGGGCCGCTGAAGCTCGCTCAGATGTTAAGCATGGATCGCAACATGGTGCCCGACCAATACGCAGATCAATTTTCCCAAGCCCAATACAATGCCCCGCCACTCACCTACCCTCTGGTGGTGAACACCTTTATGAAGGAATTGGGCAAGCGGCCTAATGAGATCTTTGAATCATTCACCACCAAGGCAGCCTCAGGAGCATCCATTGGCCAGGTTCACCAGGCCGAAATCAAGGACAAGAAATACGCGGTCAAAATTCAGTATCCAGGTGTAGCAGACAGCCTCAAATCTGATCTCGCTATTGTCAAACCCATCGCCACTAGGATCTTCCAGTTAGACTCCAAGGCGATCGAGCCATACATGAAGGAAGTCGAGGAGCGCCTGCTCGAAGAGACGGATTACCACCTCGAGCTCGAACGCTCTCAAGACCTGGCTGCCAAATCAAAGCACCTCGCCCACACACGTTTCCCTGAATACTTTCCAGACCTCAGCAGCAAACGCATCCTTACCATGGAGTGGATTCATGGTGTGCAGCTTGATACCTTTGCCGAGTCTGATGCTCCTCAGGAGCTGAAGCAAAAACTAGCTCAGGCCTTGTGGGATTTCTACCATCATCAGATTCACGAGCTTCGTTTGTTTCATGCTGACCCACACCCCGGCAACTTCAAGGTTCATGACGACGAGCTCTGGGTGCTCGATTTTGGCTGCACCAAGTCTTTAGAAGATGATTTTTACAGAGATTACTTCGCCCTAATGGATCCTGATGTGCTCAACGATGAAAGCACATTTCGTAACGCCCTATGCAAGATCGGCTTATTGCTCGATACGGACAAACCCCATGAGAAGGACAAGCTAGCTGCTTTGTTCAGAGAATCTGTTGAGCTGCTCTCACGACCCTTCAAGCATGGCACCTTCGACTTTGGCGATCAGGACTATTTCGATGAGCTCGCACAGCTAGGTGAGGATGCACGCCTCGACAAAGAGCTCAGCAAACTGAGCACCTCCCGTGGCAATGCCCACGCGCTTTACCTCAACCGCACTTACTTTGGTTTGTATCATCTGGTGGGCAGCCTCAATGGAATGATCACCACCAAGTTACCCGAATACGCTGAGGCCATTCCATCTTAAGGAAACCTCCGGCAACCCATTTACCTACACCCATACAACCTTATGAAAACAGTTCTCATCATCGGCGGATCACACGGCATATCAAAATGCCTGGCAGACAGACTTCAAAGCAGCGGCATTAACACCCTTACCGCTAGCCGCACTGCCAGCAGTCATTGCAATGGAGCCCAACACCAGATCTTCGATGCCGCGAACCCCACTGCGCTCAACCTCCCCGATCAACTCGACGGCATCGTTTATGCGCCAGGGTCTATCACTCTCAAACCTTTTCACCGCCTGAGCGAAGAAGATATGCTCACAGAGTTTAAACTCAATGCCCTCGGTGCTGCCCAAGTCATTCAGCAATGCTTGCCCGCGCTCAAAAAATCACCTGCGGCCTCCGTGGTGCTTTTTTCCACTGTAGCTGTTCAGACTGGCTTGCCATTTCACGCCTCCATCGCCATGGCCAAGGGTGCGATTGAAGGATTGACCCGTTCACTTGCCGCCGAGCTTTCTCCATCGATCCGCGTCAACGCAATTGCCCCTTCCCTGACCGATACCCCACTTGCCGAGATCCTCATTAACAGTGATGCCAAACGTCAGGCTTCAGCCGATCGTCATCCGCTCAAAACGATTGGTGAAGCTGACGACATTGCTGCATTAGCTCAGTTCCTTGTATCCGATGAATCTAAATTCATCACAGGCCAGATCATCCAAGCCGATGGCGGCATGGGCAGCGTGCGCACATTCTAGAAGCGAGCGCCTGATACGAACACCTGCTATTTCCAAGCTGAGATCGATTTGATCTCAAGGGCAAACTTTCCTGCTGTCTTATCAGCCAGAATGATGCCGAGCCCCTTGATTTGGGCAGGGTCGAAGTTGCGATCGAGTTTCCTACCACGCCAGCTCGCCTTCATCTTCGAAAAGGGAATCTGTAGCTTCACCCATTCGTCCTTCACCGTCTTAAAATCCGCAGTAAAGGAAACAGAGGAGCGGAGAAATGTTTCGTCCGTAGTTGCTCGCAAGCCATACGTCCTTCCGTCTCCTTTCACGAGAATCTCGACCCCCTTCCAAGCACTGAGGTCCCAGAGCTTGCCTCCGATTCTAAACGAAGAAAAACCTCCGTTGTTTTGCAGCGAGATATTCCCCTTGAAAAGCAAGCTGTCGTTCTGCGTCATTTCGATGCGCCCTTGAGAAAGCCCTCCCATGACACCATCGTTAACGACATTCATTTGATGGTCTGCCTTTTTGTCCGTAAAATCGATGAGCATATTCGTGGTTGCTTCTTTGCTCTGTGGCGGCTTCTCTTCTTGAGCGATCAATGCCGTAGCGGAAGATAATATCAGAATGGAAATAAAGGAGCGGTATTTGATCTTCATGGGCTTTTTCAATTTTCAGAGTGGCAGTTCAGTTGCTTCATCCGTCGACTCAGACTGCCATCCCGAGTGGATCTTTTCACGATAAGCCGCAGCATTATCTCTGTGAGCTTGCAGCTTCTCAGGCGCCATCTTATCGAGCTGCATGGTCATCATGCCGAGCCTCGGTTGTTTTTTGTAGAAGTCGCGATTGGAGTCGATAAAGTCCCAGAACAAACCATCCCAAATATCACACCAGTCCCCCTTGGGATAATCTGACATCCCCTTGGGATAATCTGACATTTTGCGAATGTAGTTTGATCCACAGACATAGGGTTTGGTGACAAACTTTCCACCGTCAGCGAACTGGCTCATGCCATAGACATTGGGCACCATGACCCAGTCATAGGCATCAATGAACATCTCCATGAACCACCGGTAAACCGCGGTCGGCTTGACATGGCAGAGCTGAAAAATCACGCCCAACACCATCAGCCGATCGATATGATGACAGTAGCCGGTTTTGAGTAACTCTTTGATCGCACGATCCACAGGCGGCAAACCACTGCGACCTGTGTAGAAACACGTTGGCAGCTCATGGGTAAAGCCCCAAAAGTTCGACACCCGCATCTCTCGCCCATGCAGCTCATACATGCAGCGCATGAACTCGCGCCAACCGATCACCTGCCTAACAAAACCCTCCAAGGAGTTGAGTGGCACATCGTGCTCTTTGGCGTAATCGATGGCACGCTGCACCACATAAGCCGGATCTAATAATCCTATATTGAGCATCGGCGTTAACAAGGAGTGCTGCTGGGTAGCGAAGCGCTTAGAAATGGCATCCTCGTAGTCACCAAAGAGCTCAAAACGTTCCTGCAAGAAGACCTCAAGCCATGCTTCTGCCTCTTCATGCGTTCTGGGCAAACCCATGCTGCACTCACCCCAGGCATTCGGGAAATGCTCTTTCACCCAGGCCTTTGTTTCCGCGCTGAATGCTTTGAGCTCAGGCAGCTTGGGCTCGATATAGGTCTTAGGAAGTTTTTTGCGATTGAGCTCATCATAACTCCAGGATCCGCCCTCGGGTTTCCCTTTCTCATCAAGCAAGATGCCCATGCGCTTTCTCTGCGCTTGATAAAAATGCGCCATGAAGGGTTTCTTTTTGCCCTCCAGGTAACCGCGCCACCATTCCTCGGGCGTGAGGAAGTTTGGTGTTTCATACCACAACAAATCGATGCCTTTCTGATCACACCATTGCTCCAAGCGCCGGCTGATCAAATCATCGACCACCTTGGCTACATGGATGGTGCTGAGCTTGCTAGGCAGCTTATCAAGCAAGTCGCGGCTATGCGCTTGGCCGGTTGGAATATCAATGATTTCAGCCTTGTAGCCAGAAGCTAATAATCCATCGACATAAAGCACGCCGGCCTCTCGAAGCAGAGCCTGTCTGCGTGCATGATGCTCAAGCGGCCACTTGCTATCACTGCCATAAAGCAGGGGCTCCTCGATGAGAAACACGGGACGTTTTTTGTCCAGTGCAGGGTGCTCTTTGTAAAGCTGATGCGGATAAACCAGAGAAATTTCCATGGGTATGTGCCTACTAAGGTTTCTCTACAGGCGGCTGGAGTTGCGCTTTAGCCGGCAACACCAATAACATTTCCCAGGTCTTTTTAGCATCAGGAGTTCGGGGGCCATTGTAGCCCATCACTCGGTAATCTTCACTCCTTAACCCCGCCTTTTGGACTGCCTCATCAAGTGCCAACTTTGCCTTCTGCATAGTCGTTCCATTCTTGTCCCCCTGCCACGTGTAGCTGAAAGCCTGCATCGCCGGCACGTCTCGCACTTCAATTTTTTTACCATCCTTGCCGAGCTTACCGACTCCCTCATCTTGGTAAAGAAAGCTCATCGACTTCATGCCCAATTTCTCCCCCTTAATTCCTTTCTCTTTCATGCCCATCTCAACGGGTGAAGTCATCGGAATGCCCTCGCGCTTGATGTGGCGAAACAAACGCCAAAATGCAAAACCACTACTAAAAGCATCGGTATACGCTACGCGATAGGCGGGGAAACGCTTCAAAGAGACTTCATTGTATGGACCGGGTTTAGGCCAGCCCTTTGGCAGTGGCGCCTCGGCCACATACTCTGGTTTGGCTGAGACTTCAGATGCTCCTTGAGCACCGTTAGTCTGAGAAAAATACAGGGTCAGAACAACAAGTGGCGGCACGCTTATACAGAGAATTTTCATCATGCGGGTCATGGGATAACGCCCATAACCTCCGCGCATAAACGAAGTCCGTCAATGCCTATTTCTCATAGGCAGAGCTCGACGTGACATGCCAGCTCGTGCTAGCTCGAGCCAGCTCGTGCTAGGCTGCTTGCCTGGCTTGAACCAACCGTCGTGTATCAGGCTAGTGCTTGAAATGACGATGGCCGGTAAAGACCATAGCGATGCCTGCTGCGTCAGCGGCGGCGATCACCTCCTCATCACGGATAGAGCCTCCAGGCTGGATACATGCCGTAGCGCCAGCTTCAATCGCAGCATTGAGTCCATCAGCAAATGGAAGCATCGCATCGGATGCCATGATGCTGCCCTTCAGAGACAAACCAGCTTCGTTTGCTTTCCACACAGCAATGCGGGAAGAATCAACACGGCTCATCTGCCCTGCACCAATACCAAGTGTACGATCCATGCCTGAATAAACAATGGCATTCGATTTAACGTGTTTGACCACTCTCCAACCAAAACGCATTGCTCTGATTTCATCCTGCGTTGGTGGACGTTTAGTGACAACTCGCTCTTCAATATTGTCGAGTCCAAGTGCCGTATGGTCACGACCCATCACCATCAAACCACCAGGAGCCGAGCGGATCACAGGATCTTTCCTTACCGCCTCCCATGCATCGCTATTAAGTTTGATGAGACGAAGATTCTTTTTCTTCTGGAGAATAGCACGAGCTTCAGGCTCAAAGTCAGGTGCGATGATCACGTCTGTGAAAATAGAGGAAATAATGCGAGCAAGCCCCTCCGTAAGGGGGCGGTTGACTACGATCACACCACCAAACGGCGCCTGTGTATCTGTCTCATAGGCGAGCTGCCACGCCTTGCGCAAATCGTCATCATGCTGTCCAAGACCACATGGGTTGGTATGCTTTAAAATACCCACCGTTGGACGAACAAAGTCGGTGATCAGCTCGGATGCCGCCTCGATATCAATGACATTGGTGTAGCTGAGTTCCTTACCCTGGAGCTGAGTGAAAACGTCACTAAAGTTACCATAGAGCGCTGTTGGCTGGTGAGGATTATCGCCATAGCGCAGTTCCTGATCAAGCGGCAAGCTGATGACGAATTGAGAACGCGTCCCCTCACCTGCTTGTGATAGGTAATTGGTAATAGCCGTGTCGTAGGTAGACGTGCGCAGAAACACTTTCAGCGCCAGCTCCTCACGCAGTTTATGAGAGGTGTCACCATCGTGCTCATCCATCTCAGCAAGCACCCGATCATAATCCTTGGGGTCTGTCACCACGGTGACTGACTTGTAGTTCTTCGCCGCACTGCGCAGCATGGAGGGGCCACCGATATCAATATTCTCAATGGCTTCCTCGAGGGTGACATCTTCCTTGGCTACGGTTTCTTCAAAGGGGTACAAATTGACAACGACCAGATCGATCGGCGGGATGTCATTATCAGTAGCCTGCTTGAGATGCTCTTCATCATCACGCTTGTGCAACAAACCGCCATGAACCTTCGGGTGCAGGGTCTTAACACGTCCCTCAAAAAGCTCAGGAGCACCGGTAAAATCCGATACATCAATTACAGTAAGCCCAGCTTCGCGTAATGCTTTTGATGTGCCACCAGTCGATAGCAGTTCGATTCCATGTTTATCGAGCCCTTTGGCGAAGTCGATCAGACCGGACTTATCAGAAACTGAGAGGAGAGCGCGTTGAATAGCCATAATGTAGTATTGGTAGTTTCCCTTGATTGCGGGATCACTGAACTACCCTCAGTGGCTATGGTGGGCAAGCCGAATGTGTCAGGATCAGTCATTTACGACCTCATCGGATATTTCCTCAAGCTCGGAATGCTCATCTTTCAACCATTTCCACAACACCCCATCAACTGGGCCCAATAGCCATGCCAACAGGAACAACACGCCTCCACAGACCACCACTGAGGCTGCCATGTTGTGTCAGGATCAGTCATTTACGACCTCATCGGATATTTCCTCAAGCTCGGAATGCTCATCTTTCAACCATTTCCACAACACCCCATCAACTGGGCCCAATAGCCATGCCAACAGGAACAACACGCCACCACAGACCACCACTGAGGCTGCCATGTTTGAATTGAACCAAACATGCAGATACAAGCCACCGAAAGCCGAAATAAGGGCATGCAGGGCAGCAAGTATCAACATCGGCTTGAGTCGATAGGTGCACAGGTAGGCCGCTGCACCAGGAAGAATGAGCAACGCAATCACCAAAATGGCCCCCACTGCCTGAAAGGCTGCAACGACGACAAAGGAGACGACAAACATCATACTATAATGAATCACCGCCGGCCGGTAACCATACGATGCCGCCAAATCAGTATCGAATGAGCTCAGTGTCATCACGCGACAAAACAAACCCAATAAAACCATGGTGAAAGCTGCGACCCCAGCCATGACTATCACTGGCGTCGGCACCTGCAGACCAAGGAACAATGATCGATCTTCCTCAAGCAGCAAGCCCAGTCGCCCATGCAACACACACTCAAGATCAAGATCCACATTTCTACCAAGCAGCATTTCCATCAATACAACACCGAGAGCAAAAAGAGCCGTAAACGAAATGCCCGTGGCGGCATCTTGCTTCACCCTGGTCCATTTATGTATCAACTCAATGAGAACTGTGGAGAATAAACCCGCCAGGCCAGCACCAACGATTAGCCACGGCGATGCCAAATCTCCGGTAATGTAAAAGGCAATCACAACGCCAGGGAATACACTGTGGCTGATCGCGTCACCTGTCAGCGCCATCCGGCGGAGAATCAAAAACGAGCCCATTTGTGAGCATGGTAGCGCTACAAAAAAAGCCATTAAAACCAACCACAATGCTCCAACGCCAAGCACATCCCATGGCAGGGTTATGTATTCGAGGAGCCTCATCAAATAGAAACGGGGGGTTGAGCAACCAAATGGCTGGGCTGTGGGATAGGTTTTCCGTGAGGGTCAAGCTCCGGAAAATTAAGATGCTGTTCGAGCAGGCGAACAATACCTGGTTCAAGGATATGCTCTATTTTCTCAGCATCCTCGTGCACGTGATCCTCGGCGTAGTCCGCTTCGTTGGTGAGATACAATTCCCACAAGCGATGATTTCGAACAATTTCCATGGCTCGCTTCCACCCCAAACGGCTCAAGTGCAGAGACACTCCGTCCTCCGCCATTTCAATAAAGCCCCGGTTAAGTAGCGCCTTACAATCTTTAATCACATTCTCCTCGGTTTGCCCCCGCTTGCGCGCCAGCATCAGCACACTCACTTCTTCATGAGCAAACCCCTCACCCTCGTGAATTTGATATATGGCTTTGAGCATGTTCTCTCTACGGACACGCATGCGACGCCTGATGGTGCGCATCACCTTGGATAATACACCATGCCGAGGCGCCAGCAGATAAATGATGCCAAACAGAGCCGTTGCACACAGAGCAATCACCGGGCCCGTAGGCAAACCATTGACCTCGGCTGAAACCAATCCACCAGTGATGCCAGAAGCAACTCCAAACAACACAGATAATAACATCATGCGTTCAAATCGATCCGTCAGTAGGTAAGCCGCTGCAGCCGGAGTAATTAGCATAGCAGAAACCAAAACCACCCCAACAGCCTGCAAAGCAACCACAACCGAGAATGTCAACAGGAAGTAAAAAACACCATTCAATACCCGCACTGGGTAACCCAACCCTCGCGAAAAACCCTCGTCGAAACTCATCATCAACAAGGGGCGCCTGAGAAAAAACATGGTCACTACCAGCATCAATGTCGTCATGAGCATCATTCGCAAATCACTTGCATCGATTGAGCCAATATTACCGAAAAGGAAATTCATCACGCCCACCGTATCTTGCTGATTTCTCGACTGCCACATGATGCCAAAGGCAAAGAATGTCGCCAATACAATCCCCAGCGCGGCATCGGACTTTAAGCGTGTGCTGACCATCATTAGGCGCACCAGACCTGCACCTAATAAACCAGCGAGCGCAGCAAACAAAAAGATGACTCCCGGACTGCGTTCAGAGCTATAAATCAAACCTGCAACCACACCTGGCAATACCGCGTGTGAAACAGCATCCCCCATCAAAGCCACCCTTCGCAGGACAACAAAACATCCCAACAACCCACAACCAGCACCTAATAGTACGGCAGCCAGAATCGCCTTGCCACTGCCACTGCCCGGAATGAGCAAATCGACAACTGAAGCTAACAATGACATTTCCCCAAACATCCTTAGCTTTAGAGTTTGGCAGCCTGATCTGCCACCTCACTGAGAATCGTCAGACGTCCGCCATAGGTTTTTTGGAGTAGCTCAGGAGTATAAACGTCCTCAACTTTGCCAAACGCTACAAGCCGCATGTTGAGCAACAACAAATGATCGAAATACTCCCCCGCTGACTGCAGATCATGATGAACCACCAATACGGTTTTCCCACGCTCACGCATTTCTCGCAACAAGGCCACAATCGCCGTCTCGGTTGCGGCATCCACACCGACAAATGGCTCATCCATCAGATAGAGATCACTATCTTGCGCCAGAGCTCGCGCGAGAAAAACCCGCTGCTGTTGGCCCCCACTCAAATTACCAATCTGCCTATTAGAGTATGGAAGCATACCTACTTTATCCAGGGCTTCAGATGCGCGTCGTTTTTCAGCTTTACCGGGTCTGCGTATCAAACCAAGCCCGCCGTATGTCCCCATCAGGGCCACATCCATCACCGTGACGGGAAAGTCCCAATCCACACTTTCTCGCTGTGGCACATAACCGACACGAGGTAGATTTTCGCGCATTGGCTTCCCAAATACCTTAACCCAACCTCCCGACGAAGGCACCACTCCCATCACCGATTTGATGAATGTCGATTTACCTGCCCCGTTGGGCCCAACGATGCCCACAAGGCTGCCTGATGGCACGGCAACATCAATCCCATATAATACAGGTCGCTTATGGTAGCTGACCGTAAGATCGTGCGTTTCTAGGGCGGTTTCGCAAGCAGGCTTCATGTATTTAAAATTTCACCGTAAATCCGGCAAATGTTGTTAAGTCTTCTGCAGCCTCGTTGATACCAAATACAGCACCAGCGTCCCACTGAAAATAATCCGCAAAGGCCCAAGTTAGACCTCCACTAGCATATGCTTCATAGGGGTGATCACCAGATATGCCTAGATACTCAATGTAAATGCCTAGATAATCAGAAACATCAAAACCTATAACTGCTGTGTGGAGAAAATCAAGATCATAACTTCCATCATCCCAGACGCGGGCAAATTCAGCCTGCAAGCCCAAACTAACTCCTTCATGCAAATCTAAGGCCCACGGGAAAATAACACCCCCCTCCCATTCGTCATTACTGACATCACTGCCACTCGGTATTTTTATATATGGAAAAACCGCAAATGCTGTACTCCCCCCATCATTTCCCCAGAGGTTGTATTTAAGGCGCAAAGTAACATCGCTAAAACCGTCGACCTCCTCGCTAACGCCACCCACTTTTGATCGCTCACGAACATGTGGAGCAAAAATCAATTGTAAATCCATCGAGTCATTCAAGCCATACTTGAGGTTGGTCTCTGCCCAAGACCATGATTCGAATTTATCACCCGCAACCTTGTTTCGGGAATAGCCTAAAAAACTCATTTCAAGCTGAAAATATCCAGCATCTACCGTGCGAGGGCTTTCTGTGGCATCGGGACGGTCAGCCTCCAAATCTCTGAGCATCGTATGCTCAAATTCCTCTCCCCTCAGTGTTTGATTGTGTTGGCCTGCGCTTAATGACCCTAATGGGATCAAACTTAGATATAGTATGATACTAATGATTGTTTTCATTGTAAAAAATTTGTCGCGTAGTTAATCTGGCTATCACTTTAGTCCATCGACTAGAGTGTTTACGTTATGTTTCATCATGCCGATGTAGGTGCCCTTATCATAACGTTCTCCATGCAATTGGACAACGTCGCCAGGCTCGCCCATTGCATCAGAGAAAAGTTCATGCTCACTGACTTGAACGCCCGCCTCTGCAGCCACAGCCTTAATCCCCTTGGCGTTAACACTCGACTCGGGGAAAATGGTTCTGAGTTTACGCTGCTTGATAAAAGCCACCAGTTCCGCTCGATCTTTCAAGCCCGACTCAGAATTCGTGGAAATTCCCTGCAGACCTTTCACCTGAATCTCATAAGCCCGCCCGAGGTAATGGAAAGCATCGTGACTGGTAACTAGCACGCGCTTTGAGCTGGGAACCTCTGCCATCCTCATTTTCACCCACTCATCTAGCGCAACAAGCTGCTTATAGTAGCCCTCGGCCCGAAGACGATAATCCCCAGCCCCGCTTGGATCCATCTTTGACAATCCATGCACAACCACCTCAAGACACTGGGCCCATAGCTTTGGGTCGCCCCAGACATGGGGATCAAAATAACCTTGGAACTCCTCCTCTGGTTGCAGCAAACTAGTCGTCGATATGCCATCCGTCACAGCAAACACAGCGCCATGTTTTTTTGCTCTTTTTTCCAAAATATCCTGCATCTTGCCCTCTAAGTGCTGGCCGCTGTAAAAAATCAAATCGGCTTTTTGTAGTGCAGCAGTGTCTTTAAAAGTCACTTGATAACTATGCGGATCTACTCCAGGCCCCATCAATCCCTGTATAGATATACGATCCCCCCCCACAATTGCCACCATGTCGGTTACCATTGTTGTTGTGGTTACTACTCGAAGCCGTTCATCCTCGCCTAAATCTACCCCATCTAAGGCTTCATTTTTTTTCAGCATCCACAACAAGCAACTCAGCAAGACGCCCGCAACGACCACAACAACAAATATCTTCTTGAGCATAGTTCACACCTTAGCTTTGCGACAGTGTGGGTCAAGCTTGAATTAGCCACGGCTAATTTTCTTTTCCGCGGAAAAATAATTAAATCTATATAGTTACGATAATGTGTGTATTTTATCGCAAGATTTTCATCACATCAAACGTAAGCAAATCAACATGGATAAGAGCCTAGACAAGCAGACTGAAAAAAAAGCCCTTAAGAAAGACTCCACCACCAATGATGGCGGCCAAGACTCGGCTACATCAGATTCTTCTAGTTGTGGTAATTGTGAATGCTCGGCTCAGAGAAAGTTCTTTATTCCCGTCCTTGTTCTCAGCATCCTAGCTATCGCTCTAGTAGCCATTATGCCGACACTCGGCGAAATCGGCATGGCCAGCGAAAGCGCTACCACAACGATTGGCAAATGGATTGGCTTTCTGGGAGAATTCCACCCACTCTTTCTCCACTTACCCATTGGCGCTGTTATGCTGGTCTTGGTAATGGAAGTGTTACGCTTGTTTAGCTTCGGAAAATACAAACCTAACACGACCCTTGGCCTGTTTTTTGCAGCAGCCACAGGAGTCTTTGCCGTAGCTTTTGGATACTGTCTCTACCTGACCGGAGACTTTTCTGGTGAGCTAATCGAAGAGCACAAACGAGACGGCATTATCTTCACCATTCTTCTGATAGCCACCTTCCTCGTTAAATATTCATCCGACATTGGTTTCCTCGGTAAATTTGCAACTCCTTCATACATTCTAGGACTGTTCCTCACGACTGCCATGATGATGAGCGCAGGCCATCACGGTGGTGAAATCACCCACGGTGACCCACTCGATAAGGCGCCATGGAAAATCGATGAAGAGAAGGCCACAGCTCAAGTCATAGTAGATCCCATTCTCTACACAAACATAGTTCATCCTATTCTAGAGCAGAAATGCATCAGCTGCCACGGTGAGACCAAGCAAAAAAGTGGCTTACGTATGGATAGCTACGCTGCCCTCATTGATGGTGGTGAGGAGACCGACTGCCTAGTTCCAGGAGATACAAAGAACAGTGCAATGGTCACCTACATGCACTTGCCGATGGAAGATGACCTGCACATGCCTCCTGAAGGCAAAAAGCAGCTCACCCCAGAGGAAATTCAAATCATCGAGTGGTGGGTGAAGATTGGCGCCCCAGAGACAGATACGCTCAGTGCTGTGGAAGTTCCTGAAGACATCATCGTAGCCATCGATACTCTAAAAACACCGGAGCAAATCGCGCGTGAGAAAGCAGCAAAAGAAAAGGCTGAAAAAGAGCGTATCGCCACTATGAAAGCTAAGCGTGCTCGACTCGCCGCTTCCCTAAAGTCTGTCAATGCGAAGTATGCGGGCTCGCTCAACTACATTTCGAAAGATAGCACGGACCTCTCCTTCTCCGCAGTAAGCTACCGCAAAGAATTCAGTGATGAGAGCCTCAACATCCTCAAAGAGGCAGCCAATGACATTACTGAGCTTGACCTAAGTGCCACAGCCATCACCGATGACTCAGCATTTACCCTCGGTGAATTTGCTAACCTCACATCCTTGAAGCTCAATCAAACTAGCATTACTGACTCAGCCTTACCTGAACTTCAAAAGCTGAACCAACTTCAGGTATTGAACCTACACAGTACTGGGGTTACTGATGCTGGAATTAAAAATCTAGAGCCTATGAGCTCACTCAAAAAAGTGTATCTATGGAACACCAAGGTTACAGAAGGTGCAGCCAAGTCTCTCGAAGAAAGGCTCATAACCAAGCATCAGGAGGCTCAGCAAGGCCTCGAAGAGGAGTTGCAAGATAAGACGAGCCCTGAGGTTCTCTTGGGAAGTTCTGCCAAAAAGGCAGCCGAACCCAAACCTGCTGCCAAACCTGCTGCCAAACCTGCTGCCAAACCTGCTGCCAAACCTGCTGCCAAAAAATAAACAGCACAAGCTAGGCCATACTGCGTCCAGCCTCGTGGCGCTCCATCTTGTTTCAGACTGTCAACTCTCTGCCTCTAGCAAAGAGACATCAGAGCCGTTGCGCCACTCCATTGGGCAAAAAACCTAGCCCGCCTGCTCTTTAGCTGTTTGGCACTTGATACACAGTGAAACTGACGGCTTCGCTTTCAAACGTTCAATATTGATCTCTTTTTTGCATTCATCACAAATGCCGTAAGTTCCATTATCGAGTTGTTCCAAAGCATATTCGATTTTTTCAAGCAGCTTGCTTTCAGAAAAACCAAGCTGATGCTCAACCATATTTTCGGCAATAATATCAGCCCTCTCGGTCTCATCCGCAATGGCTCCAGCTCCCGAGCCAGTTTTGACTCCATGCCGGCTGACATCGGCTAAGACATTTTTACGTTGCCCTACAAGAGCCTCCCTCAATTCTTGCTTTTCACTCTCAGTCATAATCAATCTACTTATATTGTTTTTTGTTAGAAAAAACGCTCACCAAAACTAGTAGCCCAGATTATAT
>Ga0206130_10003322_pt1 | contig 21158 bp, 18 predicted proteins | sample Helgoland_Spring_9_FD_148637 | JGI IMG/M metagenome (GOLD analysis project Ga0206130, IMG submission 148637) | Pelagic subsurface seawater microbial communities from Kabeltonne, Helgoland, North Sea - Helgoland_Spring_Bloom_20160512_1 | ecosystem: Environmental > Aquatic > Marine > Epipelagic ... | reverse complement strand
GTCGAGCCGCCGCAGCCGGAATAACTAAAAGCGAAGTAATCAATAAAACGCCCACGATTTTCATCGACACAGCAATCGTTAGGGCGATCAAAAGCACTAGAAGAATATTGAAACGATCGACTCGAGTACCTTCGACTTCGGCAATATCCGGGTGCACGGTAATGGCGACGAACTCGTTCCAAAACCTCAGTAATATTCCTCCAACGGCTAGCGCAACGACAATAATCCAAACAAGATCGGACTCGCTAATTGTGAGCAAAGCACCGAATAAATAGGCTTCTAGATTAACTCGAACCGAATCGGCGAGTGCGAGAACGACAATACCCAAAGCCAGGCTGCTGTGAGCGAGAATACCTAAAAGCGTGTCGGTCGATACTTTTGGCGATCTATCTAGAACGGTCAATATAAAAGCGAAAAATAGACAGCTGACAATAATACTGAGCTGAGGATTGGCATTTGTGAGCAAGCCGATCGCGATTCCAAGCAGTGCAGAATGGGCGAGCGTGTCGCCAAAATAAGACATGCGTCGCCACACGATAAACGAACCGAGTGGACCTGCAACGAGCGCCAGTGAAAGCCCCGCCGCTAGGGCATAAACAATAAAGTCTGTGGTAAGAAGGCCGAGAAAATCGCTCATGGGTGATTACACTCGCCTTCGCCAACGATATTGCCCTGAATATCATGTTCGTGTGTGTGGTGGTGTGTGTACACCGCCAAGCTGTCGGTTACGCCCGCGCCAAAAAGGGACAGGTAGGCGGGATCAGTGCTCACCGCTTCGGGCTTGCCGTGACAACACACATGATGGTTTAAGCAAATCACCTCATCGGTAGATGACATGACGAGATGAAGGTCATGGCTAATCATCAGGACGCCACAGCCCTGGGTCTCGGCAATCGTATCGATCAATGCGTAGAGCTCGGCTTGACCCGCAATATCGACGCCCTGTGCAGGTTCGTCCAGCACCAGCAAATGGGGTTTCCGAAGCAGTGCGCGCGCGAGTAATACGCGCTGCAATTCACCACCCGACAGGCCGGCAAGTTGGGCCTGTTCAAGGTGCGGAATCTGCAGGAGGCTCAGCGTCGCCACGATCTCAGTGTTATCGAGTGGCTTGGGTGCCCCCCTTAGCGCTAACTGCAGGAAGCGGTATACCGTAAGCGGGAGGGCCGGCTCTACGTGCAGCGATTGTGGCATATAGCCAAGCCGCAGGCCTTCGCGGCGCGTGATCGTTCCTGTGTCCGCTTCGAGCAGTCCCAGAGCGATCCGAACGAGCGTCGTCTTCCCTGCCCCGTTAGGGCCGATTAACGTGACAATTTGGCCCGAGTGGATCGCAAAGCTCACACCTTCAAGCACAAGCCGATCGCCAAAGTGTTTACCTACCCCAACTGCGCTCAAAAGCGGTTGTTGCGCGTTGCCACCGTGGCTGTCTGTCGTCGTCCCTTCGTGCGAAGCCATGTTCGATCCCGTATGGATGCATTTCTCTACTAAGATAAGGCGGTGAGTATAATCGCATTCGCTTATGTTCGCTGCAAAAGCGCTGTTAAGTCGCGGTCCTGCTATGGCTAGCTTCGCGCATTCGGTATGATACACCACTCAGTTATCTCACTCGCTCGCGTAGAAATGCCCGCGCCAAGGGTCTGCATGAAAAACCTAGCCTGGCCAATTGAGCCACTAGTACGACTAGCACAAAAGGCACAAAAAGCACTGTGGTGTGCAACGGCGCTTGCCTGTGTGTTGTTGCAACCGCTCCAGGCGCAGCCCGGCAGCGAGCATTACTCAGTTACCGGTGCTGGTCTTTTGGTCGCCACCAGCATTTACCCTCTCGCGCTCATCGCCAATGATATTTTGGCGGGACACGGAAACGCCGCTGCTTTAATCGCAGCAGGTGACTCGCCGCATCACACAACGCTCAGCCCATCGGCGCGCCTCAAAGCGGCGAGGGCTAACTTACTCCTGTGGGTTGGTCAAGACTTCGAGGTTACCCTCGGGGCACTATTCGGCGAAGACCCGCGCACGCTGACTGTCTCATTGCTCAGCGACATCAGACTTTATGAGTTAGACCGCGGAGGACTCGTCGAGGCGCATGATGATCAAGCGCACGCTGAGCCGCATTCTATCGACCTTCACCTCTGGCTCAGCACCACCAATGCCGAAATAATTGCGCGGGCTATTTCCCGCGCTGCCAGCAATTTAGACCCGAGCAACGCTCCACACTATCGCGCTAGTCTCGCTCGCTTCACCGCACAGCAGGAGCAGAATAGAGAGGCGTTCGAAGCCGAATTCGCCGCGCTCAAGCGCACTAAGTCAGACTCGCAAGACTCAGGCTTACAAGACACCCCGCCCTACGCGGTCTATCATGATGCGTATCGCTATTTTGAAAGCGAGTTTGGCTTAAGCCATCGCGTTGCGCTTCTAGTCGATCCCGAGCGCGCTCCAAGTATTCGTGAACTGAGTGAGGTGAGAGCATCGCTTGCCTCAGCGCAGCCACAGTGTCTTCTTACTGAGCCCGATTCGGACGCAGGCCTTATCGCTACGGCGATGAAAGGACTGGCGCAAGAAACGACACTGCGCCGTGTCGAAGTCGACATCCTTGGTCGAAAAATAGACGAAGGGCAAGACGGTTACACGCGGCTCATGCGCGCAGTCGTTGCTGATTTTGTCGAGTGCTTAGAATAGCGCTCAGCTCCGTCGATCAGTCACAGGATAAACAGCGACGCTAGAAAGCGTACAGATAGCCATATAAATATCGTATACAAAGCAAACTAGATAGCCATATAGAGAAAACCGACGTGACAACAAGCAAGCAACTCATTCTAGTAGACGGTTCTTCCTATTTGTTCCGCGCGTTCCATGCCCTGCCCCCGCTAGTGAATAGCAAGCAGCAGCCAACGGGTGCCGTCAAAGGCGTGATCAACATGATCCGCAGTCTGATAAAAGGTCATCCCGACAGTAACGTTGCAATCGTCTTCGATGCAAAAGGGAAGACTTTTCGTAGCGATCTGTATTCGGAATACAAAGCAACCCGTCCACCGATGCCCGACGAGCTTAGATCGCAGATCGAACCCATTCATCAAATTGTTCAGGCGATGGGTTTACCCATGCTGGTCATTCCAGGTGTCGAGGCCGATGACGTAATCGGCACGCTCGCCAAGCAGGCGACAGCGCAGGGTATAAAGACGCTCATCTCCACCGGCGATAAAGACCTTGCCCAGCTCGTTAACGAGCATGTGACACTCATGAACACGATGAATAATGAGAGACTTGACGTCGCCGGCGTCGAGGCAAAGTTTGGTATTGCGCCTGATCAAATTATCGATTTTCTCGCCCTTACCGGCGACAAAGCCGACAACATTCCTGGCGTCCCAGGGGTCGGACCAAAGACTGCGGTCAAATGGCTTTTGGAGCACCAATCGATGGACGGCGTTATCAAAAATGCCGACGCGATCGGCGGAAAAATAGGCGAACGGCTGCGCGAAAACATCGATCTTCTTAGGCTGTCTTACGAGCTTGCGACTATTAAGCTCGACTGCGAACTCGATTTAACAATCGACGAATTAGTGCCGAGCGCCGAAGACGGCGAGACGCTACTCAATCTATTTTCCGAGCTCGAATTTAAGTCGTGGGTCAAAGAACTCGAATCGCAGGGGATAAAAGGCGCTTCGACTGCCAACGCGAAACAGCCAATCAATGCGTCGGCTGATTCAGAAACCATCGCGAGCACTACAACTACGCATACGGCGCTCAATGTAACGCCGAAAGAAATCCAATACAGCCTCGTCGACACAGAAGAAAAACTGCAAACTCTTTTAAGCAAAATAGAATCTTCGCCACGTTTCTCGATTAGCCTGGAGACTCAGGGCGAACATTTTTTTGACGCCGATATTCTAGGCGTCGCGATCAGTACCGCACTCGGTATTAGTTATTATATACCGTTAGGTCATGTTAATTCCGAAGAGGGAGAACTTGTTTCCGAGCCTTGGCAGCAGCTCGATAAAGACCACGCGCTTGAGCTCCTCAAGCCCTATTTGGAAGATCGCCTGCGCATTAAAGCCGGCCATGATCTTAAAGCGACTGCGCATGTCCTCGCTAATAGAGGTATCGATCTGCAGCCGATAAAAGCCGATGTCCATCTCGCGTCTTATGTTCTGAACTCGGTGACGAGTCGTCACGCGCTCGAAGACATTGCACGGCACTATTTAGACCAGTCGCCGATCGAACTCGAAAGCCTTACCGGCAAGGGTCGGGGTAAGCTCACCAAGAAAGCCATTGCGCCTGCGGCAATGCTTGACTACGCAGCCCAGCGCGCCGATTTAATATTGCGCGCGTCGCTTTATTTGGAGCATGAGCTTGCCGCAGACTCGCGCCTCGAAGGCATTTACCGACTTTTCGAGCTGCCACTCGTGAATGTGTTAAGAACAATGGAGCAAAACGGCATTACGCTCGACAGAGTCGCGCTTGCACGCCAGAGCGACGAACTCGGCACCCAGCTCAATAAACTCGAACTACAAGCGCATGCGCTCGCCGGTGAGGCATTCAATTTAGGATCGCCGAAACAGCTGCAAGCGATTCTCTATGAAAAGCTTGAGCTGCCCATGCTCAAGAAGACAAAAACTGGCCAGCCCTCCACTGCCGAACCGGTGCTCGCCGAACTTGCGCAAGACTACGAGCTGCCGCGGGTGATTCTCGAACAGCGCTCGCTCGCGAAACTCAAGTCGACCTACACCGACAAACTGCCGCTGCAAGTCAACGCAAACACTGGCCGCATTCATTCCACTTTTCAGCAGGCAGTTGCCGCAACGGGCAGGTTGTCTTCGACCGATCCCAATCTGCAAAATATTCCAATTCGCACAGCCGAGGGGCGCCGCGTACGCCAAGCGTTTGTGAGCGCGTCAGACATGCTTCTGCTCGCGGCCGACTATTCGCAGGTTGAGCTCAGAATTATGGCGCATCTGTCGCAAGATCCGGGTCTGCTTAAGGCCTTTTCGTCGGCGCAGGACGTTCACCGCGCTACCGCCGCCGATGTGTTCGGTGTGGCCTTAGACGAAGTCACAAGTGATCAGCGCCGCAGCGCAAAGGCGATTAACTTCGGCCTTATCTACGGAATGTCGGCGTTTGGTTTGGCGAATCAGATCGGCGTGAGCCGCGGCGAGGCAGGCGAGACTATCGAGCGCTACTTCGAAAAATATCCGGGCGTTCGCACGTATATGGATGAAACCCAAGCGCTTGCCGACGAGAAAGGCTATGTCGAAACACTGTTTGGTCGCAGGCTCTACCTGCCCGACATTCATGCCGGTAATGGCATGCTGCGCAAGGCTGCCCAGCGCACGGCCATCAATGCGCCGATGCAAGGCACCGCCGCCGACATCATTAAGCGGGCGATGATCGATATCCAGAATTGGTTAAACGAAGGGTCGGTAGACGCGCGCATGCTGCTGCAAGTACACGATGAATTAGTGTTCGAGGTCAGCGAGCGCGACCTGCCCTTACTCGTCGATGGCGTGCGTTTCCGTATGGTGTCTGCCGCTGCCTTAGATGTGCCGTTAGTCGTTGATATTGGCACGGGTAAGAATTGGGACGAGGCGCACTAGGCCGGCTCTTCGTCCCCGAGCCACTCGTCGAGCTTGGTGCGAACCTCGGTCACTCCGTCATTTTTGAGCGACGAGAATAGCTGGACGGTCACGTTGCTAAACGGCTTGAGCTCTTTCTGCACCGCGAGTAGCGTGTTCTGTGCGGCGCCGCGCTTGAGCTTGTCTGACTTTGTAAGAAGCAAATGCAGCGGCAGGCCGCTCTGCACAGCCCAATCGATCATCATGCGGTCGAATTCTTTGAGCGGATGTCGGATATCGCTAAGCAACACAAGGCCGCACAGCACTTGGCGTCTGCGGAGGTATTTTTCGAGCTCTTCCTGCCACTTATTTTTAACGCTCAGAGGCACTTTGGCGAAGCCGTAGCCCGGCAGGTCGACCAGAAAGCGGCCCTCGGCCAGACCGAAAAAATTGATCAGTTGCGTGCGTCCTGGCGTTTTAGAGATGCGTGCGAGGCGCGTTTGATTGGTGATCGCGTTAATAGCGCTCGATTTGCCTGCGTTGGAGCGGCCCGCGAAGGCAACTTCGGCTAGGCTCTCGGGTGGACAAGCCGCGAGATTAGCGGCGCTGGTAACAAATGTGGCTTGGTTATAGTGCATGGCGCGCATGATAACGGCTTAGCCCACCTTGGCGACAGCACTATTACAACTCGATCACACCGCTATTAGAGTCGATCGATGAAATGGGCTATAATCTGACGCCGCGAACGCTCGGCTCACTTTTTCGGTATTTAGGTTTTTCAGGTCACTTTAGGAATGATAATGAACAAATTTGCGATAGCTCTAGTGTCTTTACTTATCAGCGCCATGGCGCCAGCCCTGGTTTTCGCCCAAGGCGACGCTGCAGCAGGCAAAGCTAAATCAGCACTGTGTGGCTCTTGCCACGGTGTCGACGGCAATAGTGCCCTTGCGATGAACCCAAAGCTAGCAGGCCAAGGCGCCGGTTACCTTTACAAGCAATTGGTTGAATTCAAGTCTGGTGTGCGTCAAAACGCGACAATGGCGGCGATGGTAATGAGCCTGTCTGATCAAGATATGCTTGATCTGTCGGCCTACTACGCGTCTCAGCAGGTCACAATCGGTGGTGCCGATCCCGCGCTGATCGAACTCGGCGAGTCGATCTACCGCGGTGGCAACAAAGAGCTAGGTGTTGCCGCCTGTACCTCATGCCACTCAACAGATGGCACAGGCAACGCACCGGCGAAATTCCCAGCGGTGGGCGGCCAGCACGCCGAATACACCGTCGCGCAGCTCAAGGCATTCCGCTCGGGCATGCGTAATAATGACTCGGGTTCGATGATGCGCAGCACCGTCGAGCGCCTTACCGACAAAGAGATCGAAGCACTCGCAAGCTATCTCGAAGGCCTTAACTAGCCATCGATAGGCAGCGACCTAGGTTTAGCAAGCTAACTACTCGGAGTTGAATCATGAACACACGCTCTTTATTACCGAAGACACTTCTTAGTGCCGTTTTCGCACTGGTGGCGACGCTGCCCTTCGCGTCTACGAGCTATGGTCAGATCGAAAAGTTCGTTGCAGGCACGCATTACACCGAGCTTCGTGCGCCGGTAAATACGCCAGACGACAACAAAATCGAAGTACTAGAAGCGTTCTGGTACGGCTGTTCGCATTGTTTCCGCTTCGAGCCATTAGTCGCCGACTGGGAATCCAAGGCAGCCGACGATGTCGACTTCCGCCGCTTCCCAGCGATGTGGAATGCACTCATGAAAGTGCATGCCCAGATCTATTTCACCGCCGAGGCGATGGATGCGATCCACCTAGTGCACGAGCCTGTGTTTAACGCGATCAATGTCGAAGGCAATCGCCTCCAGAACGAGAAGTTGATTGGTGATCTATTTGAAGAGAACGGCATCGCGCGAGCAGATTTCGAAGCAGCGTTTAATTCGTTTTCGGTCCGCACCAAGGTCAACCAAGCCGAGAAGCGCATGCAAGACTACGAAATTCGCAGCACGCCTAACATGATCGTCAACGGGAAATACCTCATCGCGACAGGCGAGGCCGTGCGCACACAGGCCGAGATGCTCGAAGTGGTTGAATTCCTTGTCGATAAAGAGCGTCGCGCTATGGGCCAAGCCGGCGAATAGTCTGGCGAATAGTCCGGTGAATAGCCCAATAGCGAATAGTTAACTGGAGAGGCGCAAGCGCCCTTGCTGGTCTATACTCGAAAGCAAGCCATGTCGTTTACGCGGCATGGCTTTTTTTGTGGCCATTGGAGCAAACTTTTCACGCAGCTACGCAGTCTTACTCTGTCTGCTGCTGCCAACTTTCGATGTCAGAGCGGTTTTCAGGACCCGACCGAATAGACAGACTCGACTGCTCGAATTACCCACAGGATACGCCGTACTCACGCCATGAACGCCCCAAACGCCTTAAAAGCCAAGCAATTCGGCCTCGCAGCCCAAGCGAGCGAGCGCGTGGCCAGCCTCCTGCCCAAATTAGCTGGGCGGCTTGGCATAGCGACTGCCAGCAAACCCGATTTTGGTGACTGCGACGGCTTAGCACTGTGGTCTGATCAACTGTTACACCTCGGCAGCACGGCAAGCGCAGTGACTGCAGGCGGTGCGGCGACACTCGCAGCGGCGGCGAAGGCGTTTGGCGTAACGCGAATCGCACTCTTGCTGCCCGCCGAAGAATTTGTGTCAACGCTCACCCCATTACCGGGCTTGGCGGGTGCAGCAGCGCTGCAGGCGCTCAGACTTCAGGCGACCACGCTCATCCCAAGCTATGATGAGCCCCTTGCGCTTGTCGACAAACCCAATCGAATCGCCGGTACCGACGACTATCTCTGCCTCTGGATGACGCAGGCGCGGCTAGCGACGCTGTCTGACGCGTTCGAAAAAGAGGGCGTCGAACTGGCCGCCGTTTTGCCTCGCGCGCTGCTTGTCGAAACAAACGCGGCCGCCACGGCTGGCGATACTGGCGGGCAGGGCACTCGATCTGAAAAAGACAGGGCGGATGTTCTCCAAACGAGCAGACAAATAGATCAAGATCCACGTCAAATTACTCAGGTCGTTATGCGCGCCGGCGCACCGATTAAATGGGAAACCCTGCAGCTTAGCGATCTAGAGGAGCCCGAGTTGCTCGAACAGTGGCAGGCCGAACTCAAGTCGACTGAGCTTGCGCACGAAGGCCCACTAGTAAACCACTCTGATCCTGCTTGGCTTTCACAGCGCCGTGCTATACCGTCTTTGCAACTGGCGCTTGATTTGGGTTTCACGTTTGTTCCCCCGGGTGAACTCAAGCGGCGGCAGGCGCTTAAAAACAAAACCGCCGGAGTTGTTATCGCTGCAGGTCTGTTACTCGCAGCATTGCTCACTCTCATTCCTTTCGCGATGCAATCGGTTCAGTTCCGTCTCGCGGCGAGCGAACTTGCCGATCTGCGAGCGCTTAACGATAGTGCGCGGCAAAATCAGGCGTTCGTCGCCGATTTCGACAGCCGCTGGGGCACGATAAACGAATACCCGCAGCAAGACATAATTGCGGCGCTCTTTACGCTTCAACGAGTGATTAGTCCCGACACGCTAACCGGATTAGAAATAGAAGAAGGCGTGGTTACCATCGAAGGGACTAGCAGCAATCCGCAAGCGATTCTGCAACGACTCGAACAAGACCCACTCTTTACCGAAGTCTCTTTCTCGCGCGCTACCAGCAATTCGCGTTATACGATTGGCCTCAGGCTAAGCAATGTCAGTTTCGAAGGCTATCGGGCCCGTTATGTGGAGGCAACTCGCCGATGAAAAACGCGACCGGCTTAACGCTGCAAACACTGTCGACGCGCGAGCGGATTATCCTGTTACTCGCCGCAGCGGTTGCCATCGCGTTTTTGGTCACACGCGGTGTGCCCATCGTAACCACCGTCTATTCCGAAAGATCCGGGAGCATCGAGTCGGTTAAGCTCGATATAGAGCGCGAATTAAGATTGCAAGACAGCGCGGCTCTCTGGTCAAGCAGACGTGATGAGACCGAACGTGCGCTCGCTACTGCCGAGGCAGGGCTTTTCACCGGATCGACAAACGCGATCGTCGAAGCGAGCATCCAGCAAATTTTATCGCAGCATGCCGCGAACGCCGGCATCGAGGTTATTTCGACGCGTCTTGCCGACACAATAGAGCAAGGCGGATGGACACAGGTAAGTCAGGAGATGTCGTTTCGCACTAACGATGCAGCAGCGACAGTCGAGTTTCTTTCTCAAATAGACAAGTCGATTCCGCGGCTCGAGGTCGCCGAATTCTCACTCGATCGGTCAAGAAATCAGTTCACTGGTGCAATTACCGTGGTCGGATTCGCGCGTAACTCACGAGCCGAATCGGCTAAACTCGGAAGGTCGCGCTAATGGCAAACCAGACAGCAGCAGAGGCTGCAATAACGGCGAAAAATCCAGTTGGGCATGACCCCGTTGAGCTCACAGCCTTTAGCCAGTTATTAGAGCCCGCAGGAATCGCGCCAGCGTTAGATTATGCTCAGACCAATCGCCTGGTGTATGCAAGCGCGCCGAGTCTTGAGACACGGGCGCAAATACGCTTTGTTATAGGCACGCCGGTGGTCTTTAGACGCGGAAGCGAAGACGAAGTGAGGCGTTTGCTGCGTCACTGGCGTGCCGAACTTTCTCCGACGCTCGAAAGCAGCGACGAAGAGCTTTTCGTGTCGGGCTTCGACGACGACGAATCGCTAAAAGACCTTGCGTCGGAAGCGCCAATTATACGTCTGGTTAATCACCTATTCGCGCGCGCGCTTGATCTCGATGCAAGCGACATTCACTTCGAACCGAGCGAAAACACGCTCGATGTTCGCTGCCGAGTCGACGGGATTATGACGCGTATCGAGCGGCTGCCTATCAAAATACATACAGCGGTTGCCTCGCGGCTTAAGTTAATGGCGCGCCTTGATATTGGCGAAAAGCGCCTGCCGCAAGATGGCCGCATTGATTACAAACTAGGTGCCAAGCAGCTCGATATGCGCGTGTCTACGCTGCCCGGTGTACACGGCGAATCGATCGTGTTGCGCATACTCGACAGAAGCGATACCGCTGTCGAATTGGTCGAGCTTGGCATGCCGCAAGACCTGCTGGCGAGCTATGAGAATGTGGTGACGCAGCCGCATGGGATGGTGCTGATCACAGGGCCAACCGGCAGCGGTAAAACAACAACGCTGTATGCGACTCTCGAGAAAATTAGCAATGAGAAGCAAAAAATCATTACGGTCGAAGACCCCGTTGAATATCAGCTCGATGGCATTACACAGATACAGGCAAACGCGAGCATCGGCCTAGGCTTTGCCGAAGGGCTGAGATCGATAGTGCGGCAAGATCCAGACATCTTAATGATCGGTGAAATACGCGATCACGAGACCGCCGAAATTGCGATCGAGTCGGCGCTTACCGGCCACCTTGTGTTTTCAACACTGCATACCAACGACGCGGCTGGGGCAGTGACGCGTTTGCAAGACATGGGTGTCGAAGGCTATCTAATTAGCTCGAGCCTGCTCGCGATTCAGGCGCAGCGTTTGGTGCGCCGAGTGTGTATCGAATGCGCAGAGACTCATCCGCTAAGTCTCGACGAGGCGCGCGTACTTGATATAGACAGCGCCGAGTGCATCGAGATAAGACGCGGTAAAGGCTGTGAGCGCTGTGGTCAAACCGGCTATCGTGGCCGCGTCGGCTTATACGAACTGCTGTTAATGAGCGACGAGATTCGGCATCAGATCGCGAGCGGCGCCGATGCCAACAGCATCAGAGACACCGCAATAAAGGGTGGCATGCGCACTTTGCGCCAAGACGCGTTAGAAAAGCTGCGCGCCGGATTAACCACGCCCGAAGAAGTGGTGCGTGTGACGCGCGTTGTCTAATCGCCAAAAGGACAAGAATAAAGGGCACGACGAGAGTAAAGGGCACGACGAGAATAAAGAGCACGGCAAAAATAAAGAGGAAGCCAAGCGCAGTGAACGCCAAGTCGACAGACACAGCCAGCCACCACGGTAAATTCAAATACCGTGCGATCGATGCTGTGGGTAAGTCGCAAACCGGCGTCATTGATGCAGACTCCGAACGCGAGGCGATGCGTCTGCTACGCGGACGACACTTAACGCCAACACAGCTTACGCCTACACAGTCGGTGTCGGGCAGCGGCAGCCGAAAGATAAAAGCCAGTGACGTGCTCGCGTTCACCACCGGCCTCTGTACCTTAGTTGAATCGCGTGTTCCGATCGACCGAGCGCTAAGACTTCTCGAAGGCATTACCGAGTCCGCCGCTATGCGTGAGCTAACCTTGGAGTTACTGCGCGAAATCAAAGAGGGACGTTCGCTGGCGGCGGCAATGGAAGGCTATCCACGCGTCTTCTCTAAGATGTATGTCAATATTATGCGTGCAGGTGAAGAAGGCGGAATACTCCACGAATTGCTGCCCGAGCTCGCCGAGTTTCTCGAAACCAGCGCGGCCACACGGCAGACTATTGTGTCCGCGATGATCTACCCTGCGGTTTTGCTGGTGACTGGAATCGTCTCGGTTCTTTTGCTATTGGTCTTTGTTGTGCCGCAGTTCGCGACCATGTTCGAAGACGCCGGCACGCAGATTCCCCCCGCCGCACAGTTTTTGCTCAATCTAAGCAGCTGGTTACAACGGTTTGGTTTTCTTATTCCGGCGAGCGTTGTTGCTGCCTACCTTGGCTGGCGTCAGCTCGACGCCGCTCCTTCTACTCGCCTGCGCCGCGATCGCTTTCTGTTGTCTTTGCCGCTTTTTGGAAAGCTCATACTCACGCGCGAAAGCGCGGTGTTCGCTCGAACCCTGGGCTCTCTTCTGGGCGCAGGAATTCCACTCATTCGTGCGCTGCGGGTGTCGCGTGAAGTCGTCGCCAACACGCAGCTATCAGCGCAGCTTGTGCAAGTAGAAGAAGATGTTCGCGGCGGCACCGGCCTTGGTTCTGCGCTCGAAAAAACCCAGCAGTTTCCGACGCTATTGCATCAGCTCGTCGCCGTTGGGGAGGAGTCCGGGCGCACGGCGACTATTCTGGTTAAGTCGGCTGCGACATTCGATACCCTCGTTCGCAATCAGATGGCGAGTCTTGTAGCTGCCTTGCAACCAGCACTCATTTTAGTGCTTGCGCTCGCAGTCGGCGGAATAACGATTACCATGCTTTCGGCAGTGTTCAGTATGAACGCCGTAGAGTTTTAAGGAGAGTAAAGTGAAATCAGGAACACAGACCACGGCATCAGAATCGTCGGCGTCCACGACCCTGGCCTGTCGCCTAGTAAAGCGGATACCGGCAGCCTTAGCGGCGCTGGTGTTGCTCAGCGCCTGTTCGGCCTTCGATCAGGGAGAGCGGCCGCTCGGGCCTTTTAGCGGCCGTGAGGCAAGCACAGGCAATGAATCGCGCCGCAGTGCGGCAGAGGTTGCGGCGGATGAGATAGCCGAAATCGCAAGCCCTGGCAGCGAGCAGCAGCAACGCTTAATCGCCGAAATCAATCGCGTGGGCGAGCAGCCAGCGCTTGCGGGCTACCGCGAACAGGTTCCCGCACCAAGCGGCACGCCGACTACCCTCGCCGAAGACGAACGCGTTGAGCTCAACTATGAGCAAGCCGAACTGCGCTTGGTTCTCGAACAGCTTGCCGATTCGCTCAATATGTCGGTTGTGATGGACCCGAGTATCGACATGAAGGTAAGCCTGCGCACCTCCAGTAACGAGCCGTTAGCGCTCGACGATGTCTGGCCGGTGATGCGCCTACTCGCCCGCGACGCGGGAATCGTGATAGATCGCGTAGGCAACGTGTTTAACATTCGCCGCGGTGTTTCTAATGTCCCTCTCGAAATCACGACGCCCGACACACTCGGCGAAGGGACAGCGCCGACGATTATGCAGATAACGCCGCTAGTTCATGTTGCAGCCGACGCCGCGATTGAGGTTATACGCCCGCTCATCGAAGGCGAAGGCAGCATCAGGCGCTTGCTTTCGGGCAACACTCTGGCGATTACCTCGGGCGAGGCCCAGCTTCGGCGTATTAACGAATTGCTTTATGTGATCGACACAGACCCCTTCGCCAATCAGGGCATTAGTCTGTATCCGCTGAGCAATGCAAGCGCGACAGAGGTGGCAACCGAGCTCGAACAAATTTTAAGCTTGATCGAAGGCGCGACGCCGTCATATCAGGTTAAGGGAATCGAACGCATCAATGCGATTTTGGTGACCGCGCCTGCGCGTCGTGGGTTCGATGAAATCGAACGCTGGATAGAAATTCTCGACGCTGCGAGTCAAGAGCAAGTAGAACAGCTATTCCATTACCGGGTCAAAAACCTCAGTGCTAAAGAGCTAGGCGATACGCTGTCTAGCGTGTTCGAGAGCAATGACAATCGCGATGATGAGGATACAAACCCTCGTCTGCGTGGCACACGCGATGAGCAGCCCGTTGTTTTCGAGCCTCCGAGTGGCAATCCAGACAATCAGCAAGAGTTGGCACAGACCTCTGCACCCAGCTCGAGCGAGGGCGCACGATCGAACGGTGCAGGGAATGCGATCGCTGCTAATCTTGCAGTAAAAATCGTTGCAGACGAGGCAACTAATAGCCTGTTGATTCGCAGTACGGCTCGAGACTATAGGCAGCTACTTACGACGATTAATCAATTAGACGCAGTGCCACTGCAGGTCATGATTAATGCCGTGATTGCCCAGATTACACTCACCGAAGGCAATGAATTTGGTGTCGACTGGAGCCGTATCGCCGCCGACAGTACGCTTAACCCTATCTCGACAGAAACGACGACAAACTACACTCCAAGTGGCCGCGGCGGCTTGATGTTTAGCAAATCGTTTATCGATGGCGCGGCACAAGTAGACGCGACGCTGGAGGCGATTTCGGTTAACAACGATGTTCAGCTGCTCGCGCGCCCCTCGCTGACGGTGATTAATAATCAAGAGGGCGAGATTCAGATCGGCTCGCAGGTGCCGGTCGAACAGGGACAAGCAATCGGCGGCGCAGGCGTGTCGACCACGAATATACAATACCGTGACACCGGCATCGTGCTATCGATCACACCGCAAATTAATGACGACGGCATCGTGAATCTGATCATTCGCCAAGAGCTGTCGTCGGTTGATAATAGCTCCGAGGGCGTTAACAATAATCCGGTGTTTAATAATCAAGAAATTAACACGACAGTCGTCGTACGCGATGGCGAAAACGTTGTGCTCGGTGGATTAATTCAGGCCGACACGGAAAACCTGAACACAGGCGTGCCAGGGCTAAACCGAGTACCGCTTCTCGGCAGGCTTTTCTCCTATCAGCAGAGTTCGATCCAGCGCCGCGAGCTATTCATCGTGCTACGGCCGGAGATAGTTAACCTGAATTCGGAGACGAGTGTGCAGTACCGCGATATTCTCGAACGCTTCGAGCTGGCAACCCAGCTCATAGAAGAGGCTGGAATCTAGCGCGGTTGTCTCACAGTTCGCGAGCCGACGCAGCAAGAGCAGGGTGAAACTCCCACTCGGTGCAAGTGTAGTAAACTAACGCGTGACAAAAACGCAGAGGATATATCGATGACTAACTACCCCTGGTGCTTTGCTACAGGTACTCGCTTCACTCATGCAGCTCGACTCACTCAGCTCACTCGGCTGACGCGGCGGCGCCAGCAGGGTTTCACGCTGATCGAAATACTTGTCGTGATGGCGATCATCGCTATGCTCGCGATTATGGTCGCGCCGAATATTTTTAATCAGCAGGCGGGGGCTATGCGCGACGTCGCGCTGTCCGAGATTTCGACATTAGAAGGCGCGTTAGATACCTATCGCCTCGACGTCGGCGAATACCCAGATTCTCTCGACGGCCTCGAAGAAGACGACACGAATGGCGCGCGCTGGAATGGCCCTTACTTGCGCCGTGGCGTACCGAATGACCCTTGGGATAACCCGTATAGTTATGAGTCAAATGGCCGTGAGTTTACGCTTACCTCCTACGGTGCGGATGGCGATCGTGGCGGCGAAGGCGATGACGCCGACATCTCTCTCTAGCGCAAGTTCTCAACGCGGCTTTACGCTGCTCGAGCTCATTTTAGTGATGGGCATCGTTGCATTAGCGGCCGCATTGGTGGCGCCAAACCTTACCGGCCTCGACTCACGTAGCTTCGATGCGCAGCTGCGCGATCTTGGCGCTCAGCTTAACTACGCGCGGCGTAATGCAATTGTCTCGGGACAGGTGTCGATGATCGAGCTGCGCGCGCAGGATGTTCAGACTCCCGATGCAGACACAATTCAGCCCCACGCGGGGAACCTGTGGTCTAGCAATTCGATAAGCCTTGCGTTTAGCGCCGACGATCGACGCGAGGCCGACTATGAGCCAATCGATTCCTTGGTGGTGAGCTTCTATCCCGAGGGCGGAACAACCGGTGGCAGACTAAAGCTGAGCCAAGAAACTCAGCGCGCATGGGTTGCTATCGATTCGTTTACCGGACGCATTACTGTGAGCCGCGAAGATGATCGGTAACCGAGGCAAACAAAACAGACTCCGCAAGCGCCGTAAAAATCAGCAGGGCTTCACGCTTATCGAGGTGATTGTCGCGCTGACGATCACCGGATTTCTCCTTGGCGGCTTGTTCTCTTTAGTCGGCGGCAGCAAGCAGCTCTCTTGGCGCTCCGAAGAGGCGCTGGTGCGCGCGATGCAGCAGCGCGCCGCGTGGAATTTCGCCTTGCTCGATAATGAGTATGCCGACCTCGAGACTATACTCGACGACGACTATTACGAGGTACGAGAGCTAGACGACATCGACGTACCCGACCGGCAGACGCAGTCATTGCAGTACACACTGCGCGCACTCGAACTTGTGTCGGAGGACGGCGACGTCGAAGCGGTTGCGACGCGTTGGATACGCTTGCAACCAGGCGCGGGTGGATTATGAGGCCGGACATGCGACTATTTAAAGAGCATCGAGCCAAAAAGCCACTATCTAAAAAGCCACAGCACGGCTTTACACTCATCGAGGTGCTGCTCGCTCTCGCGCTGACCGCTCTGCTTCTGACTCTACTGAGTACCGGTATGTATGTCGTCGCACGCGACTGGAATGACAATACCGAGAGACTCGATACAAAGCTCGATGAATCCCTCGCGATTCTGCAGATCGAACGGGCTCTTATCGCGGCGTTCCCTCATAGCTTTAATAGTACGGAGACGCTGCTGAGGGAGGTTTATTTCGACGGTGAAGACGATCGGCTGCGATGGGTAAGCACCGTGTCGCCGCAGCGTCTGCCCGGACTGACCGCGTGGTCGATCGACGCGGTCTCAGGCGGGGCCCCAGGCGAGGGAATCGGCGTGCAAACCGCGCCAGCGTTTAGCGATGACCCCACCGCGCGACTCGATAACGTCGAGCCGAGAATTATCTTACCAGGCTACGACCTCGAGATTAGCTATCTTCGCGAGCCCAATGCCCTGACGCGGGAATGGACCGACGAATGGCTTGGCAGTGAGCAGGGAGCGTTACCCTTAGCGGTTCACATTTTTTTTCGCGCAACCGGCGCTGATGGTAGCGATTACGACCTCATCGCACCGATCAAAGCGTGGCGCCACCGTAGCATAATGCCCAACTCACTTGGCGCGGGATTAGGGCAATGAGGAAAAGGCTGCAGCAAAGCGGCTCGGTATTACTGATCGTTCTCTGGACCGCAGTATTGCTCACGATTCTCGTTACCGCTATGGCGAGCAAAGTCCGCCTCTCGGCGCGTACGGCGTTTAATAATCAATTGGCCGCCGATGACTACACGCAGATGATGAGCGCACTCAACAGCGCCGAGATGGACATTTTACTCGAGCGAATGTCACCCCCTTTAGACGCCCCGATCGAGACCAATAGCGAGGGCGAGTTGCTGGACCGCTCGCTGCGCTTTGATGGACGACCACTTCGATTAAGCTACCCAACACCCGATGGCATGGTGGTGCGCATACTCAATCACAGTGGCATGATTAACCTGAATCGCATTCCGCGGGCGAGCATGCAGCTTCTTATCGAGAAACGCTTGCAAGATATCACCGGCGAAGAGGCCGATGCCGAAGAGGTGCAAGACCTGCTTGCGGCATGGACCGACTGGACTGATCTGAACGATCTCGAAGGAATTAATGGCGCCGAACGCGAATACTACGAAGTGCTTGATCCGCCCTATTTGCCTCGTAATAATCCCGAGCTAGACAGCGTTGATGAACTACTCAGCATCCGCGGCTTCGCCGACTTGTTTGAAGGCATCGATCTCGACAGTGCGTTTACGATTTATGGCAACAACCGTCAGGTAAATCTCAATCTCGCGACGCGTGAGGCGATGCTTCTGCTCCCAGGACTAACGCCCGATCTGATCGATGATCTGAGGGCGGTGCGCGCGCGAGATACGTTTAGCAATCGTGGCGAAATTGGCGAGGTAATCCCGTTCGAGAATCTAACCGAGCTTTCGCCTTGGCTAAGTAACGAGACAAGTGATTTCTATACCATTTATGTTTACCGCAGACCCGCGCCATTAACGCTAGCAGAGACCGCTACACGCGCGAGTAACAGGCAAAGGGACGCGTTTGAGTTTGCGCCGCAAGACCACCCGCTCGACGTTCCCTTCATGAATGAATCACGCGTGGGCGATGGCACGGTAGCAAGTAGCGAGGCGAATGCAGAGGCGTTAGCCAAAGACGCAGCGCTGCTGCGAGACGAAGATCCTTGGGAGGTCGCACCCGGTATCGGAAGGCAGGCCTTCAGTGCGGTTGTGGAATTTACGGGTGGCGACTCGCCGCCGCGCGTTTATCAGGTAAACCCTTACGCTACGCTACCCAAATTCTAAGCACCTTGATTCTAAGCGTCTAGATTCCAGGTTGCTCGCATTGTCATCGGGCCGACGCCCTTGTTAGCATTCATGCTAAGCAGCGTGCTGAATTTGGTTTCATACCACAGCAGCCCACTTTTATCGGCAAGGCCGCCTAACACGTAAAACTCACCCACGCGCATCGCTACTCTTTCGACGACCAGGCGAACCTTAAAGACCTCGCCGCGCGCGTAGCGGCGCAGTTCGATTTCTTCGGCGTTGGTTGTGAGAAACGAGGCGATGGGTTCCTCGGCCGACCGCATAAACGCGAAGCCAAAGTGGCCTTCCATGATGTCGTTGAGCACCTCGACTTCCATTTCGAGAACCAGATCGCTTAGTGGGTCGATGGCCGTAATTTCTTCGCCTTCGGTATTACGCACCGAAAGCGAATTAATTTTACAGTCCTGGAGAACTTTCTCAGTGCCAACCGATTGGTCAGGCTGCTTTTCTGTGTGCACCGCGGGCAGGTCTTCTTGCACTGAGGTATAAGACTTTTTGTTATTGCAGAAATTTTCGTAATCGCCAACCACCTTGTGGCTGTCGCCCATCTCCTTTATCTCACCTTTATCGATCCAGATTGCGATATCGCAGAGTTCTTGGACGTGAAACATCGAATGGCTACAAAACGCCATCGTCTTATTCTGCTGACGAAATTCGTTCATCCGCTGCACGCATTTTTTCTGAAAGGCGAGGTCGCCGACCGAAAGTGCTTCGTCGATAACCAGTATGTCTGGACGCACCATGGTCGCAATGGAGAACGCGAGCCGAACATACATTCCCGAGGAGTAGGTTTTAACCGGCCTGTCGATAAAGTCGCCGAGTTCGGAAAATTCGATAATGCCTCGTTCTAACTCGGCGATGTCATCATCGGGAACGCCCAGCAGGGAGGCGTTAAGGTAAATATTGCGGCGACCTGTAAATTCGGGATGAAAGCCTGCGCCGAGTTCGAGTAATGCCGCGACCTGTCCGTGGGTTTGAATGCTGCCGCTTGTGGGCTGCAGCGTGCCAACGAGCAGTTTGAGTAACGTCGATTTGCCTGCGCCGTTGTCGCCGATAATGCCGATGCTTTTACCGTCGGGCACCGCAAAAGAGATATCGCGCAAAACATGATAGAGCTTATGCCGAGGCCGGCGCAGAAGAATCTCGGCGAGCCGATCCTGCGGACGGGTGTAGATCTTGAAATCTTTGTTGATGTTCTCGACGATAATTCGAGGTGGCGTATGGATCAATTTATTGTCCTCGAAATCTACAGAACGTCGCCAAAGGCATGTTTGATGCGCATGAATAGCCAGCCGCCAAATAAGTAGCTGACCAGCGAGACGACAATAACTATCTGCAGATTGATAAGAGGCAGTTCGCCGCGTAGAACAATCTCGCGATACAGATTGACGAAACTATGCATCGGGTTGAGTAGGAAGTACGCCTTAACGGAGTCACTCTGAATCATCGACAGTGGATAGATGATAGGGGTTAAGAAAAACCAGACGTTAATTCCGAGTGCAACAAGCTGCTGAAGGTCTCGCAGGAAAACGCTTAGCGATGACAGAATTGCGACAAGCCCAGCAGTAAAGAGCATCTGCAAAAAGAAAATAAACGGAAGCAAAACCCACAGTGAATTGACATAGCCTTGGGTCGCCAAATACAGCAGAAGCAGCGAAAAACCGATCGCATGAGTAATATACGGGACGAGCGTACCAACAACAGGAATCACCTGCACGGGAAACTTGACCTTGGTAATGAGCGGCGCCTTCTCAAGCAGGAGCGACGTCGATCGCCCGATGGCATCAGCGAAAGCAAACCAGGGCAGGTAGCCAATCATCATAAAGAGAACAAATGCGGTCTCGCCAAAGCCTTCGGCGGCACGGACCTTAAAAATATAGCTGAAGACGAACGCGTAAATCGAGATATTGGCAATGGGCGTCAGTATCAGCCAGAGGAAGCCGCCCATCGACGCAGTGAACTGTGCATAGAATTCCTGCCGCGCAAAGTTGCTCACCAAGCGGCGGTCTGACAGTGGCGTAACAATCCAATCACTAAGTAAGGCGAGCGACATCGGCGTTCCAGCGTATTCTAGTACAGGCAAAAAGGCCGCGAATTCTTAGCCACCGCGACGCCGTAATTGTACACTAAGACTCGCATAAAAAGACGTGATGAAAAAACGGCGCCGGCACTACCGAGATCCCAGACCATGCTAAACCCAGAAAACGTACTCTTACCTTATTCGATCAGCGACTTGCCAGAGGGCCCTTGGCTTGTCTTTGCGCCGCACGCCGACGACGAGACCTATGGCATGGGAGGCGCCCTCCTCCGCGCTCGCGAAGCAGGGATAGACACACACGTGATTGTGTTAACCGACGGGGCGCTTGGCGGCGAGCGAGACGGGTTGATTGCGATTCGTCGCAACGAGGTTGAGCACGCGGCACGCGAACTCGGTTTAGCGAGCCTGCAGTGCTGGGATGAACCAGATCGTGGACTTGAAGCCACGCCTACACTCGTCGCTAAAACTGCTGCAGGAATTGCGAAAATTTCTCCAAAGTCGGTGTTTTTCCCGGGCCCGTTAGAAGCGCATCCCGATCATCGCGCCGCAGCACAACTCGTGTGGGAGGCATTGCAATCTTCGCCAGAGCTTACCGTTACTGCGCTGTCCTATGAGATTGGCAATCAGAATCCAATCAATAGGATGATCGACACGACCGCGGTAATCGCCGAGAAAGCGCGCGTGATGACCTGTTATAACAGTCAGAAT
>Ga0206130_10003319_pt1 | contig 21190 bp, 11 predicted proteins | sample Helgoland_Spring_9_FD_148637 | JGI IMG/M metagenome (GOLD analysis project Ga0206130, IMG submission 148637) | Pelagic subsurface seawater microbial communities from Kabeltonne, Helgoland, North Sea - Helgoland_Spring_Bloom_20160512_1 | ecosystem: Environmental > Aquatic > Marine > Epipelagic ... | reverse complement strand
ATACTTCAACAGGATCACCCGGTAACACCCTGATAAATCCAAACGCCACTAGGGTGACACCAAAAAACACTGGCACTAACACCAGCAGGCGTTTAAATAAAAATTTAAGCATAAAAGCAACTCAATAATAGAAAGGGTGGGCCATAACAAAGTACCAGAGACTAGGCTGAATGGTTGCCATAGCTTTAGGCTAAAGCAACCATTGGGTCTAGCAACTCAAACTGAGTGTAACGATAGGTTATTTAAGATCAACACCATCATAGAAAATGTGGCTGCCTAAAGGATGTACCTTAAAGCCAGTCACTTCTTTACGCACTGGCTTAAACACAACCGAGTGAGCAATCGTTACCCAAGGCGCTTCTTCTTTAAAAATAACCTGAGCTTTTTCGTACAAAGTGGTCCGTTGGGCTTGGTCAGTGACCTTTTTAGCTTGACGCAAGGTGCTGTCAAACTCTTCATTACACCAGCGCGCACGGTTGCCGCCATCTTCAGCAGCATCACAACCTAACAACACATACATAAAGTTGTCTGGGTCACCATTGTCACCTGTCCAACCTAGGAGCACAGTGTCATGTTCACCGTTCTTAGAACGTTTCAAGTACTCACCCCATTCAAAGGTGACAATTTCTGCTTCCACGCCAACCTTAGCCCAGTCTGCTTGGATTAATTCTGCCATACGGCGAGCATTAGGATTGTATGGGCGCTGCACAGGCATAGCCCAAATATTGGTCTTCAAACCTGACACACCAGCTTCAGCCAACATGGCTTTGGCTTTTTCTGGATCGTAGTCGTAGTCTTTAACATCATCATTGTACGACCAAATAGTCGGAGGAATTGGGTTCTTAGCTATAGAGCCTGCACCCTTGAATACCACGTCTAGAATAGACTGCTTGTTAATGGCCATATTCAAGGCTTGGCGCACAAGCTTTTGGTCAAATGGAGGCTTTTCAGTATTAAACGCTAAATAACCCACGTTCAAACCTTCTTGACGCATTAGGTTGATCTCTGGATCTTTATCCATCGCTGCCACATCAGCAGGGTTTGGATAAGGCATCACATGGCATTCGCCAGCCTTTAGTTTTTGGTAACGCACATTTGCATCAGTGGTAATGGCAAACACTAACTTATCAATATTAGAACGGCCACCCCAATAGTCATCATGCGCCGTGTAACGGATCATGGCGTCTTTTTGGTAAGACTTAAATACAAATGGACCTGTGCCCACAGGCTTATGATCGATGTCATCTTTGTTGCCAGAAGCAGCCAGTTCATCGCCATATTCAGCGGATAAGACCGAGGCGAAGTCCATGGCCATATTAGACACAAAAGGCGCCTCAGCGTAATTCAAAGTAAACTTCACAGTATAGTCATCTACTTTTTCAATCGATTTAAGCAGGTCACCCATGCTCATCCAACCAAAGTATTTATAGTCGCCTCCTGAAACGTCATGGTAAGGATGGTCTTCTTTCCACATACGGTTAAAGGTAAACAAAATATCATCGGCATTAAAATCACGTGTGGGTGTGAAATCTTTAGTGGTATGGTATTTAACGCCCTTACGGAGGTTAAATGTATATTCCAAGCCATCTGCCGAAGCAGTCCACGATTCAGCTAGACCAGGCACAACTTTTGTTGAACCTGCTTCAAACTGAACTAAGCGGTTAAATATAGTTTGAGAAGAAGCATCAAAGGTGGTGCCTGCAGAGTAAAGCGAAGGGTTAAATCCCTCCGGGCTACCCTCTGAGCAGAATACCAAGGTTTTGGCTTGCGCCGCACCTGATACTGCAAGTCCTAGCCCAAGGCCAAGTGCAAGTAATGTTTTTTTCATTATTATTTCCTAGTAAGGTTACATAAAAGACTAAGTCATTAAAGACTTAGTTACCCTAAGCCTTTGGATCAGTTATATCAACCAAAGATGAAAAAATATCGGCAGCATTCAATTCGTTGGGTAGGCATCAGGACGTTTTGACCTTTCCCAAGGTTTGCAAGTGAATAGCTAGATAAAACTAATTTCTTGTACTTGGTCTAAACCCAGCCCTACCAGAGTCACAGTCGTATTAATTTGGTACATAGATAACTGAAGTCCTTCACTAGTTTCTAGCCAATTGTATTTCATCGATGGGCTTAGTCCTACAATCACATCTTCAGCTGGTTTAAAATCAAGAAATAGGTCACTTTGATTAGAACCTGTGTCGATCACAAACAAGTCCTTACCCTCCCCTCCTTTAATTTGGTCATTACCCACCCCTCCACTCAACCAGTCTTCACCCAACCCACCAAACAGGTAATCGTTACCCAACTGGCCACTTAAAAAGTCATCTTTATTGGAGCCTGTGAGGGTGTCATTATCATCTTTTCCGTACACCATTAACTGAAAAGAATCATACCACTGGTAGCGGATATGGTAGTTACTTAGGGCATGTTTGTCTTGGTACTCTTTGCTATAAATAAACTGAGTTAACACTTCTTCAACGAAAGCGCCTTGTTGAAGTTGGCCACCCCAATAGCTGGCCCCGCTGGTGTCTGCTGCACGTGAAAACAACTGCTGATAAAAGCTATCGACCATGGCGTTATTGGAAGTGACATTAAAAATAGGGCTATTAAAATACTCATCAGAGTTTAAAAAGTGTTTCACTATATCCACAGAGCTCATTCCAGCGGAGATGTGGTCAAGCCAATTGCTCATGCCGTCATGATCTGCCGTGCGGCCAAGTAACGCGGTATAGACATTAGCCACAAAATCTATTAGGTGAGTCTCATACAGCGCAGTATCTCGCCAATCTTCAATAGTGCCGTTGTTATTGCTTGCCCATTCGTTGAATTGAGAAGTAATCGCTGGGCTAAAAACCAGCACCCCATTTGCATCTGGTGCAACGTTCTCATGGGATATAAGACCAATGGCAAGTTCACCATAGTCACTATGACTCAAGATCAATGGGCTGCCACTTTGCCCACCTAGCGCATCTAAATCGTCACTGAAATAATAAATACCATTTGTATAAGATGTCGAAGAACCAGATGTCTGGAACTGAAATATTCCACCTTTATCGCCTGGGTAGCCCAAAGAATAGGTAGCTACTTGCAAATAATCTTCTGGATGGCTAATACTCGCTATTTTCATCCAACCCGAAGTATTACCCACCGGCTGAGGCAGTGTAATAAGCCCATAATCCATATCATATTGCTGTTTTTGCACCCATCCACTGGCCACATCAATGGTTACACCATCAATAATACCCAATGGTTTATGATCACCATTGAGACCCAATATCACTTCTACCGAAGTAGCGTAGCCACCTAGTTCCGCGCGATGAAGAGCATGGCCAGATGCTAAAACATCATTGGTGCCAATAAGCACACCACTGCTTTGTAAGGTAGAACCATCTGGAAAATAGCTCACTACTTGGGCTATATAGATGTTCGGTACAGCCAGGGTGCTATTTTGTTTCACACGGTCGTCTGCACCAAATATGGCCATTACAGGAGCTTCCTACTCAATAAAAAACGAGAAAAATTTGTCAACATGACACACCCTTATTAATATGTTTCCTAATACCGAAAGTAGCCATAAGGATCACATAAGGAGGAAAGGAATATTATTATGTTTAGGCACGTATTATATAGCCAATCAACTCATGAACAAAGAAGTAACCATTAGCTTGAGTTCGCTTAATAACAGAGCCACTCTGTCAAGGGAGCCTTAAAAATCCCTCATATCCAGCTAAGGTGATTTACAAGCCAAACACCTTTAGAGAAGTCGCTCCTTTATTAACTAATGCACTGCAACCCCTTCAGGCAAACCTAACTCAACCTTAGGCACAAACCAGCTTGGCCAATCTACACTTATCCATCCTGCATGTTGATACTGCCTGAACAGAATATCTAGCCACTGCCGCAAACTAATTTCATTAAACCGCACTACGGCGACATACTCACATCGATCAGACTTAAACAGCAAACCCATCACACCCTCAGAAGACTCTATGGTGATCTCATTAACTAGCCAGTCCAAACATTCAGAACTGGCAATGACGGGGTGTTCTGGCTCGTGCTTAGATTGAGCAACTTGCTGGGCGATTTCTTGTATTCCTTCATGAGTTTGAGGTAACCAGTCCAGAAGCTTTTCCACTAAATGGTTTAACAAACGCTGCGTCAACCAAAGCTTTTGGTGTTCGCCAACTTCGTCTTCGCCAACCAAACCAATCCTATCCTCTGTGTCCACATAAATAGTAGTAATCCGAGTAAGCTCCAACGGCAGCGTTTTATCTGTTAGCTTCAATTTCTTCAGTCTCTAAAACCTCAGCTTCTTCTGCCGATAAAATTTCAACTTCATCAATCTCGTCAACTTCTTCTGCCGATAAAATTTCAACTTCGTCAACTTCGTCAACTTCTTCTGGTTCTACCACTTCAACTTTTTGAGCACCAACCGCCGCAACCTTTTCTAATAGAAGGTTTAGTTCAGCAGCATATGCACCCCTTGCCGTCTGAGCCAAAGCAATATTCATGTTCCAACTTTTAATTTTTTCGTCGCACTGTTGCAGCGCAGCTAACTGACCTTTAACCTCTGGCGGGAGCGCGTCTATATCGTATTCTTTCCCATCAATATTAATATTAGCCATATAAGGCTCCTTGTTAGCTTAAGTTTTGGGTATTTTAGAGCAATCTAGGTCTAGTTTATATACCGGCATCCATGGCGACGCAATTAATTTATCACCAGGCATAAATTACGCTTAAAGCGCCCTATTTATATGATACGTGTCACATTATCAAAGCGTTTAAGAGGAACTTCTAACCTACAATAGATGTAACTGCATCACAAGAAGTAAGGGAATGGATTAGAGGGCATATGGAAAAGCAAGTAAGTGAGGATTGGGGGATTAAATCTTTGGTTATGAGGGATTTTAAACTCGGAACTTAGATACAACCCGATATTTGGCACTGTTCTTGCTTATTAAATTGTAACCTAAGAATTTCAGCAATGATCAATTAAGCAGGAGAACACTGATGGACATTAATTCAACTTTTGACATGAGCCGTATTACTGGCATTACCGGCACCACCAGCATTAATAGTGAAAAAGCCCATCAGGGAAGCTTTGTGGGCTCTTTGGGTGCAGTGAATGATAGTAATGAAAGTCCTCATCAAAAGGCTCTAAAGGCATTTTACCAAGTTCATCAACGTTCACAGATAACTGGGGTACCAACAAATGAGTATAACCAAGCCATTGCTGCATTAGGTTTAGGGGAGGGGCAAAGTTTTGCCGCAACAGACATGCTCAACAAGGCTGGCTTCGACACTGGTATGCCGTCTGTGGCCGCCATATTGCGCTATGGCAACACTAGCGACACAAGCACCGGCAACCTTAGTTTCCTTAAAGGTGGTGCCGATGTTTTGGCGCAGCGCGCCAAAGTAGGCATTATCCCCACCAGTTTAGAGGCAAAAAAGATACCCCTTGCAGCTACTTCAACAGGCGCGCCTCAAGCCACTGCTTCTGAAACATCCGCCTCCACTCGTAACTTTTATGATGCGGCAGTGGCGATGTCTGCTCAACTTAACCCAACACAACTTAAACAACCCATCGACCAAGTGGCACAGCAAGTTAACAGTACGGACTACCAGACAATCGAAAAACAATTAGCTAAAAGCTATATCGATAACCTTCAGATGAAGCAATCGATAGAAAGCTTAGACACCCTATTGGGTTAGGTTTACTAGTTAGAGTTAAATATTAGCCCCAATGACAAACACCATATTGGCAAGCTCAGCGGGGCTTTCACAGGGTTGCTGATCCCAACAACCAGAATAGTAGAAGCCTTTAAGTTGGCCTCCTGCCTGCTCTATAAAAGGCAGCATTTCGGTTAAACAATACTCTCTATGGTGATAATGGGCATCCCAGTTGCCATCCGCCGCAGGATAAACCTCCTGAGGGTTATGCCAACGCTGCATCAATTGGCGCTTTTCTAGGGCGAAAAAGTTAGGTGTGGTGAGATACAGCAGACCTTCACTTGATAGAGCTTGAATCAAAGGCCGTAAAATATCAACTGGATGAATACACAAGTGTTCTAGCACTTCCGTTAATAAAATAAGATCAAAGCGACCTGATTGCTGCTTCGAAAAATCACTCAGAGCTTGGGTGTCAGTTAAATCCAGAGGCAGGTGGTCTCCTCCAACCAGCTGCTTGCATACAGCTTCGGTAAAACCAATGTAATCATCTGCTGTGGGGCGGTCTGAGGTATTAAACTGCATGTGTGGGAATAGTTTACCATAGAGCCCAGAAAACTCCGACACGCCAAATTCCAACACCTGCGGTTTAGGGTTACCTTGAAGCAAAATACCCACAGCATTCACCAGCTCCCAGAAGCGCTGCTTGTGCTGCTCGCCGTATTCTTTTTGACCAATAATTAATGCACGATCTGAGTTAAATACCACATTCCAGGCGGTCTCATAATCGTTTGAGTCTAAGTATTTACATGCCTCTAACTGCGCTGATAAAGCCAACACTTCAGCAGTAAAATAATCCTTAACACTCCCATCACCCAAATAATCATAACCGTCCTGAGCTCGTTGGTATTCATCACTGGCCATGAGTTCTTGGATTAGTCTTAAGGGAGTGAGCAAACCTTGCTCCAGTTTGTGACTATAATCAACCAAACCCTGGGAGTCAGCATTACGTTTTAGTATTAGGGGATAAACTAACTCTACCAAAATTTCGGCTTCAGAGTTAGAACAATCACTAATTTCGCTAACAGGGGGCGTGGTGAGTTTCGAGGTAAAAAAGCGCTTCATGTAAGTCCAATGTATTGAAGGTTGCGGCCAGCCAACTACTTTATTTAGGTTAGATTAGGCAAATGTGATGACGCCATTTAAGATTGCAGAATCTGCTTGTGCACCAAGACCAATAATAATTAGGCCTTCAGTTGCAGTTGTGTCAGTATCATCAGCTACTGCATATGTATAGAACAACGCATCAACGTCAGTGCTTGATCCTGTCCCAGAAGCCACGGTAGAACTAGATGTAAAGTTTCCAGTTGCTGGATCATAAACACCAACAAACTGACCTACTTCATTGGTCGTTAGGGTTGTTGTAATTGTACCGCCAGCAGCAACCTCTGTGAAGGTGTCGTAATCAGCCTCTGTTGCAAGAGCTCCAGTCAGGTCTAAAATATCTCCAGCGGAAAGTGTAATAATATCTGCCAGTACACTCACAGCAACTGCTGGACTTGAGATGGTGCCAAAGTCAGAGTCACCCGCTAAAATAATGATCGTATCTGTACCCACTCCACCAGTAATCTTATCTGCACCAGCACCTCCAGTAATGGACATGCCCCCACTCGTGGCGGCAATGTAGTCATTCAAACTTGAACCAATAACGACTTCAACACCCGATACAGTGTCTGTTTCACCGCCAGCAACGATGTTGCCCGCTGTCGCAGACGCACTGGAAACGGCAGTTGAATCATACTGAGCCACTTTACCAGCAGCCAGTGTTGTTATGTTAGTAGCACTTGAGACAGGGTTGTTATCAAAAGAAATGGAGGAAGATGAAAAGTTCATCGCGTAACCGTTGGTAGTAGCACCGGCGCTTGATGTACCAGAAGCAGCACCGTGAGTATTACCCACATACGATAACGTATCAGTTCCATTACCTAATGCATACGTGTCATTTGAATTAGTAGAGTCAGTACTTAAAATGTCACCGCCATCACTATTTACTACTGTATCAGCACCGATTGAACCCGTGACGTTAGTCGTTGAACTATAGCCTAATAAAGTCACTGAGTTAACGATAGAAGAACTCGATGCATTTAAGGTAACCACAGAAGCGCCAACACCAACAAGCTCGTTGTTGGTCACAGTTGTGACTATACCACCCGTGTTTGATGCAATAAGTGAAACAGAGCCTGAATTTGCAGCAGTATTAACTACGCCGGCCGTATAATTTATAGTTGCGGCCGCTGCACCAGATAAAGTTGAAGCGATATCACCCTTACTATTTGTTACGTCAGCCTTTGCGCCACCTGAAGCACCAGTCACATTGATAAAGGTGCTGGCTGCAATATTTGCGGTAATACCCGCAGTATCAGCAGCTACTATATCTCCAGTATCTATTTTCACACCACCAGCAGTTGCCGTTAACGCAACAGTGCCCATTGCCCCTGCCGATGTAATTTCGGATACAGTGAGAAGGCCATTTGTGGCGGTCATTGTAACATTTCCAATTATATCAGCCTCAATAATACCTGCAGTCACAGTAGTACCGCCACTTAATGATACCGTTGCAAGGCTATCTGGATCAGTAGTAACTGCACCATTGTCACCTATCTGGTCAACAACTACAGAACCGGCAGTACTCGTTAAAGTAATCGAGGTTAACTTATCAGCGTCTGTAATTTTACCCAAAGAAAGATCATCAGTTGCTGTAATTGACACAGTGGCTAATACAGCTTCATTGAGCACGTCATCGATAGTGACCTTATCTGAAGCAACGACCGTGACGCTTGTGAGTAAATCAGAACCAGCCAAGATGTCATCAAAGGTGATATCTTTAACTGCATTGATTGTTAACGAAGTCCCAGCAGTAACATTGATGTCATTTTGAGCTGTACCACCAACTATTTCAGCAAAGTCTAGTGTAAGTGCAGTAATGTTGGTGGTTACAATATTTCCATCCTGGGCAGTGTTCACGTCAATTGTTGACGTACCCTCTGCTGCAGTAAATGCAACGTCAATCTCATTAACCTCAGCAGCAGCAGCCGTGGTACTAGAATTAGCATTCACCACTACACTAGAACCTGCAACTAAACCTGCCAAATCAACTGAGTCATCTGCAACTGCACTTGTTGTAAATACAATCGCCCTGTCAGAACTTGAAACAGTTGTTTTTGCACCTGTTGTTGCGTCTAAGTGAATATTTTCAACACCAACTAAAACTAAGTTATGAACTAGGTTGCCCGGTAAAGTGAGGGTGTCCGTTCCATCACCACCAGATATCGTGTCCGTCGTTTCTAAGGCAGTGGTTTTAACACGGATGTTGTCATCACCGGCCTCACCAAATACATATGTTGCACCAGCGCCAGCATTTACTATGTCAATGATATCGTTACCAGCACCGAGCATAATAGTATTAGTTTTTGTAGCCACTGCTGTCTCATTAATTAATACGTTGTCATTACCCGACCCTAAAAACATAGTCAGTCCAGTTGTAGCACCATCAATTTCATCAGTTGAGTATATGTTTGGCGATACCAAGGCAGTAGAACCTATAATTCCACCCGTGTTTGCAGTGGCCGTAAAGGTTTTAACGTCCAGAGTATCGATTGCACCAAACTTCAGTGCTGCCGTATTAGTAATGGTCAAGGCAGAGGAACTAACAAAGGCGTCAGCACTGAAAGTTGCGTCACCACTTCCAGAAATAGTGAGTGACATCCCACCAGTTTTGGGTGTAGTAATACTCGTTACAGTGTTGGCCGTGCCATTCAACGCAAGTGTTGCCCTTTCAAAACCACTGTCTACGTCAACAGTCACATTTTTAGCAGACGTAACATTCATTAAGATATTATCATCTGTTCCAGTTAATCCTGAGGCATAGTTAGCTGTTATTGTGTTGTTGAACTGACCCGAAAAACCTAAAGCCATGGAAGCACTAGTGGCATTATCTATCACGATAGCGCCAGTTGAATCAGCAGTAGCAAAAGACTTTACGCCAGTAATATTAGTCATATCTGCAGTCGTATCACCTAAAGACTTTATATTGAGGTTCTCTATATTGGTCAAGGTCGTGCCACTCTCAACTGAAGCATTACCAGCAGTTGCGGTTGCAACAGTATTTGTATTGGCAACCGAAGTCGTGTCAACAGAGACCGCCTGGTTACCATCAATTAACCAATTCAACGTAACCACGCCACCCCCAGTATTGACTGCACTGACCCTATTTGTCAGATCTGCATGAGCATTAACTGCGTTAGTGAGGGCTAATGTTGAAGCATTTAGGTCTGCACCTGTAGCAAAGGAAACAGCGTGACCGTTAATCGTTAGAATATCAGTTTCATTAGCTGCGTACGTAATCGTAACCGTTTGAACTTCCGTTATTCCAGTATTTGAAGTTATATTAATTGTGTCGTTGTCTGTTGTTGTTGCATCTGTGGCCGCATCACTCGTACCCAGTGTCAATATGTTTGCAGTAAAGGTATCGTCACCAATCCCACCAGCAAATGTGTCCGTGCCAGTAGTCATCGAAAAAGTTTTAGCGGTTGCTAAAGCAGTCACTAGAGCCGCATCAGCAGTAGTTTTTACTGTCGCGGCTGCTGTGGTGGCTGTAGCAGCGGCAGCAACAGCAGTCGTTGCAGCCGCTACAGCCGTTGCAGCAGTTGCATTATCAGCAGCATTTAATGTTGTTGTTACAGATTTAGTGGTTAGCAAGGCAGCAGCAGGAGTAAGAGCCGCTGCAGCGACAGTAACCGCTGCAGCATTAGCTATAGCAGTAGCAGCAGCCGTTACTGATGCAGTTGCAGCCGTAACTGAAATCACGGTAGTTGCCGCAGTAGCCGCTGCTGTTACTGAGGCAGCTGCAGTAGCAACGGCAGCGTCATAAGTAGCAACCGCAACAGAATGAGCAGCTAATGCAACGTCAAATGAAGACGCAGCAGAATCATGAGCAGTCGCAGAAACTAATGCAGCATCTGCGGTAGTCTTTGCGGCTGCTGCTTCAGTAGCTGCTGTTACTGCTGCTGCAGCCGCGGTTGCAGCAGCAGTAACAGCAGATGCAGCAGTTGTATCATCTGCAGTACCTAATGTTAAAGCGGATTTAGTTGTTAAGGTAGCAGCAGCAACTGTAACAGCCGCCGCTGCTGCAGTCACAGCTGTGGCATCAGCTACAGCAGTCGTCGCTGCTGCTACTGATGTTGTTGAAAGTGCAGAGGTAGTAGCGGAAGTTGCTGCTGCTGCTGCAGTTGCAGCAGTGGCTGCAGCAGTTTTGGAAGCAGCAGCAATAACAACGGCAGCATCAAAAGTAACAATAGCAGATGCGTGAATAACTAGTGCAGCGTCAAATGTAAGAGCGGCAGTGGTAGCAGTGGCCAATGCGTTATCTGCAGTAACTTTCACTCCAGCGGCAGAAGTTGATGCAACGGCAGAGGTGGCTGCAGCCACTGAAGCAGCGCTCACAGCATTAGCAGCAGTGACGTCATCGATAGAACTTGACGCTGTTGCCTGAGATGCAGTCATTAATGCAGCCGCAGCAGCTGCAACAGCGGTTGCAGCAGACGTAACAGCAGTCGCAGCAGCTACAGCAGTCGCAGCTGCTGTTTGAGATGCAGTTGAAAGAGCAACCGTAGTTACAGTAGTTGCAGCCGTTGCAGCTGTTGTTTTGGAAGCAGCAGCAGCAACAACAGCTGCATCATAGATATTAACAGCTGCAGCGTGAGCGACTAATGCCGCATCAAATGTAGCAACAGCAGCAACTGCACTGCTAACAAGACCTGTAACAGTAGTTACTATATCGAATGATGCTGGAATCGTTGACACTCCCACTTTGGATAGATTTTCGCGAGCTGAATTCGCTGCGGCATCTCCTGCATAAGCTTCCTTCTTCGCTGGAGTATCCATTGCAGCAGTAAATAGCTCAGCAACTTTTAGTTTATTCGCAACGATTGTAGCATCATCCCCTGTGGCCCCATCTAAGATGTTCGCAGCAACTTCTGCCTTAGTCATAGTTTTTGCAACGAGGGCGTCTTTGTAGAATTTCAATCCTGTTGCATCTGGATTACGACCAAACGTTTGTAGATAGATTGCGGTTACTGTTGCTGTGTCAGTTTTACCACCAAACAAAGTAATAGCTTCCGTAGAGGTAGAGAATGATTCTCGAATAGCAGTTGTGTCGTTGCTATCTCCCAACTTTTCTACCCAATAGGCTAGTCCATCAACGTCCGCTCCTCGGCCATAGAAACTAATGTACATTTTTTGCACTATCTGTGCTGTCGATAAGGCTGCAGCCATTACAAATTATCCTTCGGTGTTTACTTACTTAAAACAATCTAAACCTAGAGCTTTGCGTAATAAGTTGTCGCTTACAGTATTTAATCCCCATAAACTTAATTGCGGCAATTTTCAGCCGCTCTAGAATAACTAAGCAATAAATATGCCAATGAGTTTAGTATAGCAAAAAAGTCACCACTTCAACTGAATAACATAATTACTATTAAGCTTAGTTAGTCTGCATGGTAAATTTATGGGTAATGTCGGTTCAGATCAATTTTTTTATAATCATCTAGGTCTTTACTAGGGGGAAGAATTTCAGCTGAGATTTTAGGATAGCAGTACAAACCCTATCTGCTTCTTTAATCTCGCCGGCTTTCACCAAACTGTCCGACAGTTACGGATCAAGAAAATCATGAGTTACCAAAATAATAGTTAATCTCACACCCAAATGGAGTGATCTTTTAGATATTTCAATAGTGAATAGGTGCCCACAACAGGACATTCAAACTTTAACGAAGTTCAGGCCTCTTTTACACAGTATATTACTGTAAATTATAACGAAGTTCAGGCCTCTTTTACACAGTATATTACTGTAAATTATTTAGAGAACATGACCCATAAGCATATTGGTGTCTTACCTCCACATTAGGGTGTCATGTGAAATGTCTAATGTTCAAATATTGACGACTTGGAGTGTGAATGCTTAATCTTTAATTCTCTGCCTTCAATCTAACCTATACTTCCGATAAGTGAGTATTCAAATAGGGTGCTTTAAATAATAGTCTTTCACAAACCAAATCACTATGGATTATTTGTTGGAACTGACATATGAGCAAGCCTTGAGCAAAAGTATTGAGGCGCATAGGGCTTCCGAGATTGAAGAAGCAGATAAATTTTATACTGCTATTCTACAAGCTCAACCTAAATATCCTGATGTTAATCATAATATGGGCGTGTTGGTTGTAGGTGTGGGTAAGACAGAAGATGCACTGCCGTTCTTTAAAACAGCCCTAGAGTCTAATCCTCGTATAGGTCAATTCTGGTTAAGCTAAGCTGATGCTTTGATTAAGTTAAACCGAATAGCCGATGCGAAAGCCGTATTCAATCAGGCAAAGGGTAAAGGCGCTAACGGTGAAGCATTTGATCAACTCGAGCAACGGCTTCACTAATCAACTTTGATGCTGACCTATACTCTTCGACGACTTTTGCCTTAAATCATTCAAAGCCAGTCATTGATCGACACACCCTACTAGTTTTCGATGAATTACTAATAAACGATAACTGGGGACAGGACGAAGATAAGCATTTAACGAGTTTTGTCTGCAAAACAAGTACGCCTATAAAGTGTTAGCTATTTCATTTTTTACAAAACAGGTTGTGATAAGGTTGAATGTTAACTAAAGTGCTGGAAGTGGAAGTGATGCACTTTTCCCTCCATTGTGGGCGTCCCTTAGGCCTTCAACTACTGCCTAACGATTTACTATCCTAGTTAGTTAAATGCCTTACTTAGTCCAATATCCAGTCAAATCATTCCACTTTGCATATTTGCCTGTCCTGGTCAAATGGAACTGGACACTTTGATAGGAGACAATACAGTCAATCAAAGGGATTTTAATTATCGGGGGGTGGTTACACTTTACATTTGCACCGCCAAGCTAAAACGCTATTTAGCGATAGTCGATCGTGATTCCCTGTTAATAACCTTGCTCTGGACAAACTAAACAGGCCTAGTATAGGTTGCAGATGGCATTCAATTAAGAGGCCTCAGTGCAAGGTTTAACCTCTTAGGAATATAAATATTATAAACCAAGTCTTAGCAGAAAAATAAATATCAGAATCTCCACTTTATTAACATCCAGGGACTACATCAAATGCTAAAACAATACGCTCCTCTTCTGACTCAAATGGAATTGTATAGTGGAGTAGGGACGCAGGGAAAAGACACAGACTCCCAGTAACCACATCAATGCTTTTTTCTTGATTTTTATGCTTACCCTTTAATTGCTCTTCTTCAATACAAACAACCAAATTTCCACTTTTAGTCTTCGACTTTTCAGGCACGTTGATGTATACGCTTCCACTTATCCAGCCTTTTTCGTGCATATGGGGCCGCAGTTCTCCTCCAGTTTTCATGCTAACAAGCCACGCTTTAAGGCCATAGTTAGTTGGCCAGTTTGTTATGAACCCCTCCTTGCTACCATTAAATTTATCTAGATACTTTTTAATTTCTAAGCGGATAATTTTTTGGATATCCTTTGTTAAATCGCGCTCTAGGTTAAATAAATTGCCAGAAGTTTGATAACCATTAGTCAAAAGAGCCTGCCTTTTACTTGGAATTCTCTTCTCATTTAGGATGGTGTTAGCCGTCTTAATGAATATTTTTTCAAAATTATATCGATCACTTAAATCAGTCTTTAAAACGTAATTCAATGGATCTTTGCAAAATAGGTTTGGTTTATCTATCCCATATTTTAGCGCTGAACGGCAACCAAGTGAACCAATCATCGGATGGATTTTACCCTGATTTATAAAATAGTCTAATTGGTCGTAAAATAGTGTTTTTTTGTCCTGGATATAAAGACACCTCAATAAAAAATATTTGCTTTTTTCAAAATTACTCAACTTAAACTGCACAGCAGCTTTCTCATATTGGCTGGTCTCAAATAATAACAATCCTAGGTTGTAAAGAGCTTCATCATAGTCCGGCTTCAGTGCTATCGCTTTTGTGTAAATAGATTCAGCATCTTGGTTCCTGCCAAGGGCTTGCAGCATGACACCTAAGTTGTTGTAAACTGCGGCCGAGTCAGGAGTTAGTTCTATCGCCTGCCTGTAGCTTACTTCAGCCTCAGGTAATCTGCCAAGGTCTACTAGGATAGCACCCAGATTGTTATGGGCTTCAGCATAATCAGGCTTAATCCGCAAAGCCACTTGATAACTGTCTATCGCTGCCTTTGGTTCACCAGCATTTTTCAGGGCAATACCCATACCATTATGGACCTCAGCAAAGTTAGGCTGAATCTGCAGAGCCTTTTTATAACTGCCTATAGCATCCTCTGGATTACCCTTATCATTCAGGACAATACCCATATTATTATAGACTTCAACATAATTAGGGTTAATTCTTAGAGCTTGCTTGTAACTGGATATAGCTGCATCAAATTGCATTAGACCCGCATTAGACGCTCCAGAAATATTGTGGAGGAACGCTGAACTTGGAAATCTCTCCAACATCTCAGTGGTATGACTTAAAGCTTGTTGAAACTGCCCTTGGATGTAGAGGTCTGTGATAGGCTGCAACTGCTCTGATGGAGGGTCTAGTGGGTTGGTAGTTAGCTCTGCAAGACGCAGTTCTAGCTGATCAAATGCTACACCGTTAGTCCCTTTAGCCTTGGCTAGATCAAATGCAGCCTGTGCGTCAGCTGAATGTCCTAGCTTTATCAAAGCATCGATATAGCTTAGCCAGAATTGAACAATGCTGGGATTGGCATCTAAGGCTGTTTTAAAAAACGGCAGTGATTCTTGTATTTTATTGATACTAACAGCCAACACACCCATATTATGATTAGTGTCAGGATGTTTAGGCTGGGCATTTAAGATGGCAGTATAAAGCCTGTCTGCTTCTTGAATCTGACCAGCCTTATGCGCATCAATGCCCTTTTTCAGCACTTCTTCTAATGTCAGTTCCATAGCTCAGTCTGTAATATATTTATTCGTGCAATGTTAGTATCAAAAGCATATCATCAAACACTTTTAATAGATTAGCTGAAGTGCAGATGTATCTTGAAGCCAATTGGAGACAAGGCAGTATAGCAAGCCGACGGGCGTATGAGCCATATATAGTTTTCATTTAAACTACCTTCTGACACCAAAACTGATACATTGAAGCAAAAGATCTTGGATTAGCCTCTTCATAAGAATGCCATTTATCTAAATCATAAGTTTCATTTACTCCAGTGTTCGTGACCTTGAAATCACGGACTACTGTAGCATCTTCAAAACCACAGAATTTTAAACCTAATTCAGACAGGCAGTCTTTTATTTGAGGTATCGTAAACCTATGTTCTCGTACATGAAATAAAAGGTCCCGCAATGAACTCAAACTATAAATATCTGTACTTGATTGTATCAATTTATCGCATACTTTCTCTGACTTAATTAACTCATTTCTGAATGACTTCATTGCGATGTCACCTGACCCAATGCCTGATTGATTGATTTCTTTACGCATACTTACAATGTGCTGCCGAGCTAACTCACTATATAACCCAATGTTCATCAGACCACCTGGCTTGAGACAATTTGCCAGAACTTTCCAGCCCACCATCGGGTCATCCATGTGATGCAGCACACCAGAGCTTTCGATAATATCAAATTTCCTATCAAGTTTGCTTAAATCTAAAATATCAGCTTGCATATAATCGATATTCGTTAAGCCCAGTTCGTCAGTTTTTCGTTTGGCGTAGGCTAAACTAGACAAACTGAGGTCAACAGCCAAAACTTTAGCATTTTGAAATCTTGATCCCGTGGTGATTGAATGCTGCCCAGTTCCACAACCAGCAATTAAAATGTTTGGGGCTTTAACGTCATTAATTGCCTGATCATAGAGTTTCAATTTTACCTCTTTGGTTACCTTATAAATTGGAGCAGGGTCTATTCTTAATCCCAAATTGACCCATCTTGGATAAGGGCTTTTTTCATATTGTTCCTTTACTTTTGAAGACACTTTGTTCGTGATTTTCTGTAACGTTAGGATCTTAGGTTTCAGCTGATGTTCTTGCTTAGGCTCTACAACCTGCCTTGTAAACACATCTTCAATACTGGTGGTCAAGGTGAGCAACTCACACCATTTATACTGATACAGCGCTTTATAAGTAGCCAAACATAGCACCAACTGTGGTCTTGGTTGTTCTCCTTTTAAAAGAGTTTGTTCGACAACCGATTCCAATTCCTCAAGCGCCTTAGTCTCTTTATCGCTCTGATCATAGATGTATTCATTTGTGAAGCATTGTAGTGCTAATGCTGATTGAAAGTGCAAGACTTTTGGAGAATTTGAAATTTCAAAAACAGATAACAGCAACGCTAATCGGACGTCCATAAGAGCAACCTCCAGGTCTATGTCAGCAAGAGGGCAAACACTCATTAATTTACACAAAAGAGGAACTTCAGAAAGGTTTGCAACCAGACTCTCAAGTGATTGCCTTACCTTAACTGAAGAATGTTTTTCGTAAAGCTCTTTTATAGCTGGCTCAAATTTCAAAAGACTAATTGAGGCTTTAGATATATTGATTGGTCTAGAGTAATTTTTCTGATCGAGTATCGATATAATTACTTTCTGCATATCCAAGTTTTGTTCAGAAAACACCACCTGCTCTAGAGCAACACCCATGTTAATATAGGGGTCCGCAAAGTCAGGCTTAATTTCTAATGCTTGTTTGAAGCTATCCATAGCAGCGGCTACCTCACCCTTCATCATTAGGATAGCACCCATATTATTATAGGCCTCAGCAGAAGTCTTAATCTTAATAGCCTGTTTGTAGCTGTCTATGGCTGCCTCTAGGTCACCCTTATCCTGCAGGGCATTTCCCAAGTTCATATAGGCCTCGCAGTAATTAGGCTTAATCTTTAGTGCCTGTTTGTAGCTGTCTATAGCTGCCTCTAGGTCACCCTTGTGCTTTAGGGCATTGCCTATGTTATTATAAGCCTCAGCATGACTGGGCTTAATCTTTAGTGCCTGTTTATAACTGCCTATGGCTGATTCTAGGTCTCCTTTATCCTGCAGGGCAACACCCATATTGTTATAGGCCTCAGCATAGTCGGGCTTGATCTTTAGAGCCTCTTTGTAGCTATCGATGGCTGCATCGAATTGCATTAATCCTGCGTTAGAGGCCCCTGCAATATTGCAAAGAACGGCTGAATTTGGAAATTGCACAAGCATCTTAGTAGCATCAGAAAGAGCTTGTTGAAGGTGCCCTTGAGTGTAGAGGTTGAGGACAGGTTGCAATTGGTCAGAGGGAGGGTCTTGCTGATTGGCAGCTAGCTCAGACAAACGCTGCTCCATCTGATCAACTGCCTTACCCTTGACGCCTTTACCCTTAGCCTCATCGAACACAGCTTGTGCATCAGCTTTGCGGCCTAGCCTTATTAAAGCATCAATGTAGCTTAGCCAGAATTGAACTATACTGGAATTAGCCAGTAAGGCCGTTTTGAAGAACGGCAACGCCTCTTGTGTTTTATCGACACTAACAGCCAGAATGCCCATATTATGATTCGCATCTGGGTGTTTAGGGTGGGCTTGTAGGATAGCAGTATAAAATCTATCTGCTTCTTCAATCTCGCCAGCACTATGGGCCTCAACACCCTTATGAAGGACTTCGTCTAATGTTAGTTCCATGTATCAGCCTGTAATGTATTCGTTTATTCAATATTAGCATTCAAAAGTATATACGCTCTACCAATTTAATTTGTCATATAATCCATCAAACATTAATGTCACTGATTTATTTTAAGTGGCTTGATCATATTTGGATAAGTGTGGAATCTAGCCAGTACATTCCAGCGTTGAATTAAGCTCGATCTAAGGTATAAATAAGATCCTGATTTCATAAACTGCTCTGCGCCTAATTGTGCCCGTTCAGCCATTGTTTTTTCAAAGCCAAACATCTCATCCAACATCGGTCTTATCACTTCCAGATCGGCTTTAAACTGTTCTAAATTTTCCTCAGTATAGCCAAAGCGCACACTAAACGGATAAAAGAGAGTGTGTAATATAAATTGATCATTTTCAGTAAAGATTGCACCTACTTTGCGCCTAATAGAGATCTTCCCAAATGGTTCCATTCCGTCTTTTTTGTAGTCAGGGCTAACTGGATCACCCCACCACTTTTTACCCTGCGCAGTCATCTCATACAGGCTCTCTGTTTCTTCGATACCCATCCAATCACACAGCGCAGGAATGGTTTTTCTGGGAAATTCCTTTAAGTCCTCAAGGCGTACTGCAATGGAATCCTGTTTCTGATAAATAATATTATCTGGTTCAAACAGCATTGTGACAATTCTAGCAGAGATTTGATGATGGTCATTAAAGTGATCTCTAACCCAAGATTCACAAGCCTGCAGTGGCTCACGGACCATAATGACCCAATTAGCATTTGGTTCTACATGTACAAAGTTAAGTTTCGCGTGGGTATTAGGATTATGAATATGATAGAAAATTAGATGTTTATTATCTTCATCGTTCAAAGACTTATTATAGGCCAGGTGTACCAATTTAAAGAAAGCAGAAGCATTAAGATCATCATGGAGGCTTATGAGATGGTTTAGTTCTTTACGGAATAATTCTTTATCTAACCTAAGAGCTTCGTCTCGACAAAGTCCAACATTGGCCATTCCTTCCCTTTGACCCAAATATTCAAACCCTTTACCTTGCCCATTAACCGAGTTTCGAACTGAAGCATCAAATAGAACTTCATAGATCCCAATAAACTGATCTGCCATCTCGTTCCAACCACCAGAAATTATTTTTTCCCAATTCGAATGATTAAAGAACTCACTAAAATAAATACTAGGCATAGTCGATACTTTTGGATGTCCATCAATAAGGCTGTGAAGTAGGCCTGTACCACTCCTTCCAAAATGGACTAGGGCAACTATTTTATCAGGCCCAATAATTTTATGAATAGGTATATTATTTGTTGCTTCTGGATTTTTGATGTTTGTATTGTCAGCAGTAGATAGGAGACAGCAAGCTTCGTTAAGAGAATGTTCGGCACCCACCCCTCCTATATGTAGTTTATAATTCAAGACAGATCTTGCGATCTGAACATACTTAGAATCTCCCAACGAATTAAACGTTGATAGCAGTTCCTCAACGGCAGTAACCTTTAACTTTTTTGCTTGGAGGAGATATTCCAAACTATTCCATGCACCAACGCGATTGGGTTCAATTTGGAGAGCTTTTTTGAAACTGTCTATAGCAGCCTCTAGATCACCCTTATCATTTAGGACGCCCGCCATATTAAAATAGGCTTCGGCATAGTTAGGCTTAATTAATAAGGCCTGTTTATAACGATCTATAGCAGCCTCCGAATCACCCTTTTCTCGCAAGGCTACACCCATGTTATTATATGCTTCAAAGTAGTCAGGCTTAATTAATAAGGCCTGTTTATAGCTGCCTAAAGCGGCTTCCAGATCACCTTTGTCCTTCTGGGCAGCACCCATATTATTATAGGCCTCAGCATAGTCAGGCTTAATCAACACAGCGATGTTGTAGTTGTCTATAGCAGTCTCTAGATCACCCTCACCATATAGAGCAACGCCCAAATTGTAGTGAGCCTCAGCATAATCAGGTTTAATGCTTAAAGCTTTTTTATAGCTCACTATGGCAGCCTTTGGCTCACCCTTACCATTCAGGGCATTGCCCATATTGTAATAGGCCTCTGCATAGTCAGGCTTAATACTTAAAGCTTGTTTATAATTATCAATAGCAGTGTCGAATTGCATTAAACCCGCATTAGAAGCCCCTGCAATATTGTAGAGGACGACTGAATTTGGAAACCTCTCCAGCATTTCACTAACCTTAGACAGAGTTTGTTGCAGTTGCCCTTGAGTATAGAGGTTGACAATTGGCTGTAACTGATGCGAGGGAGGGTCTTGTGAATTCACGCTTAGCTCAGAGAGCCGTTGCTCGAGTTGATCAAATACTTCACCTTTAGCGCCTTTACCCTTTGCCTGAATGAATACGGCTTTCGCATCGGCTATTCGGTTTAACTTAATCAAAGCATCAGCGTAGCTTAACCAGAATTGACCTATACGAGGATTAGCCTCTAGGGCTGTTTTAAAGAACGGAAGTGCATCTTCTGTCTTACCCACACCCACAGCCAACACGCCCATATTATGATTAGCATCAGGATGTTTAGGCTGAGCCTTTAGAATAACAGTGTAAAATTCCTCCGCTTCTTTAACCTGGCCATCCCTGTGCGCCTCAACACCCTTTTTTAAGGCTTTCTCTAATCTCAGTGCCATATCTAAGTCTATAATATATTCTTCTGTGTAAGGTTATCATTGAAACGCCTATCGTCAAATACTTTCAATAGATTAAATGGGTGGCAGGCCCATCTTGAAAAATAGTCTAAGTTTGAACCATATCTTGACGCAACCCTTGATAAATTTAGAGTCACGTTGAACCTTAGTAGCCAAGTAAATCCCAGTAGAGAGG
>Ga0206130_10003316_pt1 | contig 21215 bp, 14 predicted proteins | sample Helgoland_Spring_9_FD_148637 | JGI IMG/M metagenome (GOLD analysis project Ga0206130, IMG submission 148637) | Pelagic subsurface seawater microbial communities from Kabeltonne, Helgoland, North Sea - Helgoland_Spring_Bloom_20160512_1 | ecosystem: Environmental > Aquatic > Marine > Epipelagic ... | reverse complement strand
GGGCATCCTCGGGCGACGTAATTGTCCATTCTGAGGTCTTTTTCTCTTTGATGCCCGAAAAGTGACTAAATGTATATCCAATCTCCGAAAACAAAGCAACAAGAAATTGCGTTCTGTGTAGTCCTTTAAGACCTTGTTCTCCATGAGAATAGTAGGACCATCTAAGCCAATCAATGTCTCCAACCATCCAATCTATTTGGACATAGTCACCTGTTGGTCCATTGTCGTCATGCTGCTCGAAGCATGTGAAGATGTTGCCTGCTGTGACCCTATCGTTTACTTCGATATTGTTCTCTGTAATCTTTGCAGAGATTAGAGTCAATAAAGCACGCATTTTTGACATTTCATAAGTTGAAGTTCGTGCTCGCTTGTGAATCTTGGCATAGAGATCATTCCAATCATCCCAGTCAATTCCCCACTTTTGCAATTCAGCCGACGTGAAAGAGCGAGCTATGTGAGTTGAGTCAATGGCTAAATCTAGATCACCAGAGATTGGCTTCTTACCTGCCGAACCTACTGGTTTAAAGAAAGTGAGAGAATGAGCTTTCATTGGAAAGATTTCTCCAAGTGCCTTAGTGTATGCTTTGATTGTTGGTTCAATTCTGTCTTTAGGAATTGCCGTTGCGATGTTTTTAAAGATGTTACCACCCATGTTATCCTCCATTGTTTTATATAAGATAACATGTTGGAGGTGGCTTGTCAAGTATTTTTATTTATTTTCATCGTGTTGCGCAATCATATATATAATATGGGGGCTTAGCATTTCTTGACTTGATAATATCTACGTAACCAAGAGGTTCAAGCCCTCTTTCTGCAAGAAAGGGATTTATGTAATCTTTAAATGCTTTTTCAGCTTCTTGTTCGTCAAACGGCTGGGAAGACTCTGGATTTAATAAAATTTGTTCCAAGTCGCCTTTTGGCTTTATATAAAAAACAAATTCTAGAAATTTCCCTTCTTCTTCATAAGAAATGTCAATGCTAGAATCTGAAGTGTTATTGGTGACAAAAATATTGGACAATAGATCATCATTCGTGATAATTTCCCAGCCATCAGGAGCGGGAAAATCTAGAATTTTATCGACAATTTGTTTTTCTAAACCTTTAGACTGTTCTTTGTTTTTTCTTTTGTCGGCAAGATCGCCAAACGTCGGGTTTTGCTTAACAGCGCGCAATATTAACTCGTATATTCTCTGTTTTTTCTCGGAGTCGTCAAGTTTGGATAATAGTCTTTTTAAATTTTCCAAAACTATTTTGATTAAAAATGGTGCAGACTCTGTTTTCCAGTTCTTTACAATCTCAACCTGGTCGAGTGTTTGCCACTCAAATTGTTCCATGTATAGGTCTACAGTTTTTTGATCACTAGAAGATAAAAATTTATATAAAATATATTCATAATTTTCTGGGAAATGTGGTTTTATTGCGGCATCAAAACTATCAATATTGTCTCTCAAAAAATCATAATAGTGCTTTATATCAACCACACCTTGTTTAACTAAATGTGGGAGATGCCATGCTACTTTCTTTAGTATTCCAGAACTCTCGGCGCGGGGGTGTGGAATTACAACATTCTTTATAATCTCTTCATCGATTTTGGCGAGGTTTTGTAGTAGATTCGTGATACCGTAAAGGTTTTCTCCAATATAGTCCATCGCCATTTGTACATTCTTTTCGGTTTTTGGTGATTTTGTAACGATTGCGTTTATAGCCATTTGCAATGGAGAGAGTGACCAACTTCCTTCTATTTTAATTTGTTTGTCTGGTCTCGACCTAAATCTCCATGCCAAATCTTTTGCATTCTCAAAGGTAAAATTTGTGTTTTTATGTATTGCATTGAAGATAGATCTATAGTATTCTTCTCGTTGAGTCTTCCCACCAGGGCTGTCTGGGTCGGCCATCTCTCCTTCGGGTATTCTATCCATAAGCCGAAAAATATAATGGACAATGTCCAGAGATTTTGTTCTTTCAACTATTTCTGCATAATATTTTTCATATGTGCGACCTGTTTTTTTGGTAGTTAGCTTTCTAAGCGCCGCGTAATTATCTACAAAATAATCAACGTTTATTTTCTGTTCTTTGTTTTTGGCATCAAACCTAGAAGTGTCCGGTGTTTTATATGAGATTGTTTTACTAGATGATAAATCTACCTTAGTCCACTTTATTTCTTCTATTTTACTATATACTGGTTCGATCTTGTCACTTGTGAACATAGGCTTTTGCGAACCGCGCAACAAATCTGCATGCGCCATTATTAATGAACTGGATGGGTCAAAGACAACGCAAACATGTCCATCATTATATTTTTCAGGATTGTGGGTAAACATAACACCAGCCATCATGCCTTTGAAAATATCTACAAACTTTTTGGCAATAGACTCAGAATAACTACCATCTTCGTATTTTCCATTTTTTGCCGGTAGTTTTTTGAATAATGCTAAGTCTTCATCGCTCATTATTTTTTCTTTTCTTCTAACCTCAGTTTTGCCAATTGTCTTGATAGCTTGTTCATATGGAGAAATTGAACTTCCCCAGACGTTGATGCAAGGCTCTTCATCAAAACAAATAAAATTATTTATGTTTTGCCTAACCTTATAAAGATACCTACCGTACCTACCAGAGAATGTATGTGTTTCCATGTCAGAACTCTCTTCATCATAAACAGTGTAGAGACCTTTTCCATAAACTGCGCCGCTGCCTTGCCCAGGATCGGTTGCATCTCCATTTACAATGGGTATATATTCCTCAGGTGACATCTTGCTAGCAGTATACAATATTGCTCGTTTGCCATAAAGTCTTTCATTTAAAACTTCTGCTATCAGAGTTTTTAAGTAAAATGGCGTTAGTTTCATTAGATGTTCTCCAACATTTGTTCAAAGAAATACATTTCATTCTTTATTTGTCTAGCACTAAGTAGTCTTTCTTTGAACTCTTTCTCGCCCATTTCTCCAACATCTTCTTCGTCAATTGGAATCTTGAAAACTTCGAGGTCATACTTCAAAAGAGACTTGATGATCCATTCGGCCTTCTTCTCGGCATCATGGTCAAGAGCCATGTAGACTGGTGTGTCGTGGATTGCGATGGCTTGGAATAGGCGTGACTGCTCTCTAAGTGTTGAGCCGAGGATTGGGATTGCATTTTCTCCTGCTGCGATAGCATCAAACACACCTTCGACGAGGACGATTGGTTCATCCCAGTCAATCATCAGTTCGTTAAATACGATATCACGATCCGCTGGAGGGTTGAGGTACCTATAAGAATGCCCAACGTAACTGCGAGCGATGAAGTAATTGCAATCTCCATCCATGTCAAACGACGGTATAATAATTCTTCCTGCATAACGACCCTCCTTACAATAGCCAATTTTCCATTTTAATATTTCTCTCCGACCAATGCCTCGGGATGATAGATAGCGGAATGCGTCTGTTGTCTCCATTGGCAAGTCTTTGTTGCACAACGAGATGAACTCTTCGGGCAAGCCAATGTGTTGCTTCTCTTCGATGCTGTTAAGTTCTTTGAATAGATTGTCGAACTCGTTTAGATCGAGTCGTCCTTGTAGTTCAAGATACTTTTGTCGTTGCTGGTAAGTGCCAAACTTTCTTACGATTCGGTAAATGTTCTTGCCTCTCGCATCACAAATCCAGCATTTAAAGCTTTGTTTCGCGAAGTTCACCGACATTTTCTTCTTGTGGTGATTGCAATAAGGGCAATGGTATAAATGCTCATCACCCTTTTGATAATAAGACCCAAGAACTTGGGTCACAATTTTTCTTTTGTCCTCGATCATAATGTCCTCCTGTTTATAATGTAACACATCACAGAAGGTTTGTCAAGTAAAAAGTTTAGAAATCTTGATTACGAATTGTAATTATTGCCTTTGTGTCGTCTGAATAGAATTCACCTACAGGCACTCCTGCGTGTTTTAAATGGCGATAAATAAATTCAGATTCAACAGCTCCCATCGAGTGATCATAAGAAGTTCCCTCAGGAGCTTCGAACCTTAATGTGGTGATGGGGCCATCATAACTCACAGATTTGATTCCGTATTCGGGAATCATCTCCATCAGCGATATAGCTTGATTTACTCCCGAAGGGCCATCATTCAGTAATTTCTTAATTTTATCAAAGTGAGGTGGATTGGGCGTAGTCAGAAATCGATCGGTTCCCACCGGACCATCGAAAGTCGAAGGATATTCTTTGTAAGACTCCTCTAACTCTTCTTTGATAATTCTTTTTAAAGTTTCTTTTGTAAGTTTCATTTTGTTGTCTCCGTTAGATGAACTTTCTCTCTTCTTCTTTTCTTTTTTCAATTACTTTGTCCGCCGCTTTCAATATATCATAATGATCTGTTCCTCGGCTCTGCATCCACCAATGAAGTCCTCGGAGTTGTTCATAAGTCTCATTGTAAATATCAGCCAGTTCCATATTTCCTGCTTCTTTTGCTTGGAAATACTTGGCTCTTTCTTTTTCGATGCGATAGTCGAGTGCTTCCATGGGCGTTTTCATTCCAAGCTCTTGGAACTTAAGTTTTTCAACCCAAGTTGGGTCTCGGTTCGGTTTATCTACCATAGGTGAATCAGCAATCCAAGGTTTCCCAGAGTTCCTTTGTGTAAAGTGGGAATCATGCGAGATTTCGCTGCTCAATTCTTTTGTTTGCTCTTTGTATTCAAGATACTCATCGACCCAGCTTTGATCTCCATCGAAGGCATCTATTAATACTCTAGCTTGATTTATTGAATTTTCCATCCCTGAGTCAAGCAAAGTCATGACTTTGCTCATTGATTCTTCGTCGGGAAGATTTGTTCGACTAGGATCCGGCATCATATTCACTTCGCTAAGGACGGCGCTCAATTCTTCTTTGATGATTTGTTTTAATGTTTCTTTTGTAAGTTTCATTTGGGCTCTCCGTCAATGATTTAAATATTTTTTAGAAAATTGGATAGCGTCTGCTCTTCGCTAAGGAACTCCATGCTGTCAAGTAAAAAAGTCTTATTTAGTTATATCCAAGATAATCTTCAGAATCTTTTCGATCTTGAGCAGCGAATTTTGCACCTTCGTCTCCAAGCTTACCAGATGCGTGGGTTTGGACCCATTCGGTAGCAACCATCTCTAGACCTTTGGTCTCAACCTCATCTAAATAATCAGACTCCCAGTCATCCCCATCATAGTAGATGTAGTCACTCAGTGTATCTTCAGCGTCCTCATCACCGCCAAGCATTTCGACAATCTTGTTATAGAGAGGAGTGTGGTGAGGATTATCTTCGTACTTGTCATGATCATCAGCGGCTTCGCGGATGACTTTTGACAGTTCTTCTTTGATGATTTGTTTTAATGTTTCTTTTGTAAGTTTCATTTTGAGCTCTCCGTTAAATGAATTGTTATGCTTTAAATAGTGTGAGAACTAATTGTTCGTCAACGCCATCGGGCAAAAACTTTGCGATTGATTCACCATTTCGCAATGCCTCTCGAAAGTCTGTCGCAGATAGATCATCAACCATATTAAACATGGGCGCAGTTACGTAATTGTCGTTTCCGTAAAAGTAATCGCCAAACGATGCTTGATAGTGGCAGTCTTTGCCGGAACAGCCTAAGCCAAACTTCCCATCTTCATTCTCATCGCCCCAGTCAAAGCAGTCCGCCAAAGGGTTCGTGTAAGTCTTCTTCTTGCCCTCTCTAACCTTCGCACGACGATAGTCTAGTTTGGGGTGCTCCAGCAAGCCATAGAGGCTTAGAACGGCTTCTGTCTGCTCTAGCGTGATGTTGTCTCTTGTTTTGTCGCCACAGAATAAGATGACCTTATCGACCTGTGGGTTATCGAGATAGAACTTGATGTAGTCGTAGTGACCTTTGTGTGGTGGCTTGAAACCGCCGGGAATTAAAATTGTGTATTGCATATGTCCTCCGTGTTATTTATAATGTAACACGTTGGATAGTGCTTGTCAAGTTAAAAGTTTTATTTTCCTCGAACATCAAAATGAGACATCGCAACAATGATTGCATCTGCTTCATCATCAAGTCCCGGCTTTGGGTTTCCATGTCGTGTGTATTCCATAATAAAGTCTTCAATGTTATCATTAACCCACTGGAGGACGACAACCTTTGCCTTTGTTCCTCTTGGGACCTTAATGCCGCATCTAGAGCGTGCTGTGGTGGCTCCAACCATCGTTGGAGGTTTGCCTAGGTGTTGATAGGCCAAGAGACTTACCATGCCGTTAAACCGCTGTAGGGAGCTCATAGTCTTTGCTGTGGTCTTTCCACCTGAGAACATTGAGAATGGCTCTTCAATTCTGACTTCATTGATTTGATACTTTGCAAAGAGAGGTTCGAGAACTTGTTCTTCTAATAAAGTTGCTCGCTCTTCCAATGGGGTCTTTGGTTTCATCTTGAAGAAGTCTGAGTCGACATATTCTCCTTCGTCTGTGATAATTGCCCAACCAGTTCTTGAGGTTGATACGTCTAAGCCTAAAATCATTTTAGCTCCAGTTGTGTGTTTTCTAATTGTTTTAGACAAAAAGTAACAGTTTTTGTTGACATATTTAATATAATATGTTATAATATAAATATAGTATTAGTAAGATAATATAATTATATCATATTAAAAGGAGTATGTCAAGTAAATTATAGATCTATTTTCATTTTAAATAAATATTCTTTAGCCTCAGATTTCCTCATTGGTGTAGCAAGTTTGCATATACCTATAAGTCTTCTGTGTTTGTCATATATACAAATTTTAGAAATATAAGTTTCTTTCTGGAATGGTGGCTCTTCTGCTCCCTGTTCAGAATGAACAATGTTTTTAACTTTTCTATTTTTTTCAATGTATTCATATGAAGAAGTGTGATATTGTTCTAGTGGTTTTACGTCTGCTTGTAAATATGTTGGATTGTTAGAATGATTTAGCATACCCTCAGGAGCTTTGGCTAAAATAGTCATGTTTTGAATTTGAGACACGCCTTGTATATTAAGTCCAAAAGAAGCAGATAGATGATCAGTATCTATATTAGAACTATCGAACATGTATTCTCCGAAGTCAATCCATCTCAAATCTCTTGTTTGATTTGTTCCATATTGAGATATCGTTGAAGAACCAGTAAGTAACAATATGCCCTCATCATAAAGAACGGTGCCAATGACGACGTTGTTGCTTATTAACTCGCCTTTTCTATTTTCATCTGTTGCCTCGGCAACCAATTGACCTTCCAAATACATTTTTAGATTTACCTGTCCTTTCTTAAGGGATGAGCCGTAGAATATGGATGGAATATTAATCATAGTCACATCTGACTGATAGTTGCTATATTCAAAACTAGATGACCAAAAGTGATAATGATTCAATGCAGATCTTAGAGCTCTCAATTTTGAAGATGGAGAGGACATTACTTCACGAGATATGCTAGCGGATAGGTTATAAGATCCCGTAATGACTTGGCCATCATAATTAAACTGTGTATTCCACGAAGTTTTAGATACAGCCTTGAACGTCTCTTTGTTTCCACCCTTTGTAATAAACGGATGGATACGCTCAGATGACGGCCTATCAACATTGTATTCGAATAAGGAAATATATCCAGGGTCAACTCCCAATGCAGTTGAGTCTCTATTTCCATCATCGTGTTGGTGATTGTTTAGATATACGCTTCCACTATGTATATAGAAAAAGTAATCTGGATTTGCTTCGATGGTGTTTATGAATACGTCATTGTCTTTTAGTTCGAAATAAGACATAGTCCCTCCGAAATTAGTAGTCGAGACGAGCGCGGATAGTAAATTCTGTGCTTGGTGATTTCTTCAATGCTTCTGACAGTTTAGCTGTTGCTAACAACTCGTTGCGGTCATTATACAGACCTACGGTTGTAATGTAAGAAACTGGCTCGTCAGTTGATTGGGTTTTCACTCTAACTCGAGAGTTTTCTAAATAAGTTGGGTTAGAAGAATAATTGAACTCATTATGGTTAACGCGGCAGAAATATACTGTTGAGTTCAACTCGGTAGTATTGTTAAACTGAATATTTTGTACTCGGTGCAACAAAGAAGATCCACAGTCATCAATGGAAGAACTAGCGAATACATCGTCAATACCTAAGTCGCTCGATCCATCGTTATAGAAAATTTCACCCGCTGCACCAGCCAAAGGAGTTGTCAATAGGTTTCCAAAAACAGAACCAGTTAGTACTGCAATGCCTGCTTGATAAAACACAAGTCCACAACGAAGATAGTTAACATTATCTACAGTTTTTATTCTGCTATCATTTCCATGATCAACAAGATCCAAGAGAGAGTTGTTGTCTTCTGCATATAAAATACCATATTCTCCAACGGGGGAGTTTACACGATATTCATTGGAAGCTCCTAGGTCAGAAATGGTCAAAGTATCGGTAAATGGTTGAGTCGTTGCATGCGTATCAACATCCAGTATCATTTGAAAAGTTTCTTTTTTGATTTCATCCTTAACGAGAAGTCTGGAAAATGGCACTACAAACACTTCTTTCATTTTGTCGCCAACAGGATCGAATAAGTTACCATCTTCGTCAAACAATTGAACACTCCCAGTGGCATTATAGCCGACCAATAGTTGTGCCATCTGTCCATAGATGTTATTCTTTTTAGTCTCCATTCCATCAGGGCCAGCAACCAGTGCAGACTGAGAAGAGAAGCCGCAAGTCACATCAAAAACATGATTCGCAGAAGAGCTTGCATACGGATAGTCATATACTGTCTGAAACATTCCGTGTGGATAATATTTGATATTATCAGGTGCACCATTGGTCACATATGAACCAGAAATAATAGAACCTGTCAACGGTATTGCTTCATGAAGAAGGGTTCGGGTATTTACGATATCATTTTCGTTAAGTGGTTTAAAAGTCATTTTGTTTTCCTTAGGCTAATCTTACAAATCGAACTGGTATATCAATCATGACACCAGTTTTAACACCAGTCAATCTCACATTGGTGTCGATAAATAGAACAGATGAAGTTCCTGCTCCTCCGGCTACAGCATTAGCCAAAGTGGTTGTTCCACCGAGTTGTTCAAATAGAAAAGAACTCGTGTTCAAGTCCATTGAAGACTGGATGCGAAACTCTGTTCGAGTTCCTCTAGGACCATCAATAACTTCTTTTGGGTCCTTTGTGTCGTTCGTATTGTCGGATACGAAAGTATCTCCCAAGTCAAGTGTATAATATGCGATATTGTCATCATCAATATAGTCGAAAGCTGCTAGGGTACCTTGTGTATCGACAATTTTTCCGAGACGATTGTCAATTTGAAGAATATAACTAGTTTCCTTAAGATCATCATCCAAACGACGCTTTGGAGAAACTTCAGTTGTATCAAGACCTTGGTCAACCTTGATAATTGTTCCACCAAGAGATTCGCCAAGCATAAAGCCTTGTCTGATTTTTCCATCTTCTGTAACAGCAACGCCTTGGTCTGAGGAACCACCGTTGCCATCTTCAGCAGCAGCATCTGCTGCGACAATGAAGGGACCGTTAGTTACTGTTTCGTTAATTTGCATTGAGTCATTCAAACGCAAAACCGGTAGAAATAATAGTTCCAAGTTTGTATATGTTTGCAATCTAGTCTTCATAGAAGATGCATTGTTGGTAAATGCTTCTAAAATTGGTGTTTGCAAGATTTGCAAGTCGTAATAGGCACTACCACTGCTATGGTTTTTGTCGTACAAAGAGTAGTCAACCTCTTCGTCTCCAAGTGCAAACTTTGTAATTTGAAATGTTCCGTCACCTTTTGCTAAAAGCATCCGACCATGGTCGGTAAGGACAACGTCTAAAATAATGTCGCCACTGTTGTCTAAAAAACCCATCGTGTTTTCTCCTAATAATTCTTCCCTAAATAGCTTTGTTTTTAGAATTCTTCTTTTGTTTTGTTTTTTGAGAGCTCAAAATTTATATTCAGGTCGATAATTTTCCCAGATGTTTTTGAGCGGACTCTTAGTTTAAATTTTCGTCCCCATATGGACTTGGGAGATACTCCAAGTTGTAACTCGTTGATTGTTCCCTTTAGAGAGTTTTTTCCATTCAATGTTTTTTGCTCTTCATTAAATAGGTATTGCTCGACTGCTGGCTTGACTTGGAGCATTGACTTGAATGACATTCTAGGTTGAAATTTGTCTTTTTTTGGAAACATGTGCGTATCAACCATGACTGTCGCATCATCCGCGTCGACAACAAGTCTTGCCTTGAAGACAGTAGTTGGGTTAGATACTAAACCCTTATCATTTATTTTTCTAAACATGTAATAATAATCTTTATTGCTTTCGACATTATCAAGAAATACTGCATTTGTATCTCTAAAAGTCATTCTAACTTCAGAGAGTTTTTTATTGGCAAAATCTTTATATGAAAGTGGTGGATGTTCCGTTCGAAAAACCTCATATAAGCCAGTTTGGCTTGTTGTTGCAAACTTATAGACATCTCCACCTTTGAAGAACTCTTGCATTTTTGCTAGTTGAGACTCGTCTGTTTCTAAAACTTCGATGAACGGTTGTTCTATTTCTGATTTTGTTGGAGACAAGTAGATCTGTATCTGCTTGGAGGAATTATTCTCAGTCTTAAATGACACTTGTGGAGCAACTGGTGGAGGTTGGATGATTGCCTTTCTCTCATTGAACAAGTCAAAAGGTATTAATACAAGGCTTGGCTCATTGATAACATCGGCTGTTGCATAATAATTGTCATCATTTTTAAATATTCGGACATTGGTATATCTATATACATTACCCACAACAAGATAGTGGGACTTTGCTTTGTATATATATGTTTTGCCATATTTAACTTGTGTGTCAAGTATTGTTGCACTATCATAACCTGCTGGTGCGAAAAGAGTTTGGACCTTAGCGCTCTCCGTCTCAAACTCATTGTATTTTTCTACAGAGTAGCAGAATGCCTCTTTATAACATTCGTGGCCATTGATAACTTCTTCAAATGTTCGAAACCCTACTTTGGAAGAGTTTTTTATATACCCCTTAAGCAAGTGCTTTCTTAGATCCAAACTCATCTGAGAGACTTCGTCCAGTTCGTTAATGCCGTGAAAGTTATCATAGTCAATTTGAACTTCTGAATTAAAAAATGAAGACATTTCATATACATTAACAGTTTCATTTTCCATAACTACAGTGCCATCTTGGAGATTCATTTGAACGCCTTGTTTGTTAGAGTTTAAATAATCCACTAAAACCTCGTCATATATGCTTATTTTTTGCAAAAATTGAGATAAGTTTCCATCGACATTATCATTGATATCTATTTTTGTATAGTATGGAGCATCATCCATGAAACTAGGACTTGTTTTCTGAGGAACGACAAAGTTAGTCATCGCTTTACCGCGACCATAATTAGATATATTAGACTCTTTCATTCTTCTAAAGTTCAAGATATCATTCTTGCTCGACGTGTCGATACATGACAACATAGATACTTCATCAAATGATACTTGTGCTTTATCATAGTCTTCCGCAACATAATTGAAGGTCGAGTCTATAGAAAAGGTTGGAGTGGCCTTTGTGACATTCATATCCTTGCTTTCATTCGAGTTCATCAGTTTTGGAACAGAAGTGTTATAATTGGTGTGCAAAGAGTCCGCTGATAAAAAATTTAAGATAGTTTCTCGGCTTTTATCGAGAGTCTCAACTTTTATTTTTGCAACTTCATATATGTTCTCACCTTCTTCGCGCATCATACTTGAGGTAACGCTAACTTTGACAACTCCCTCTGGGGAATTTTTAAGCTGAGAATGACCAGTCTCTTGGTTGGCCAATATTCGAGCCCTTCCTGCTTCTCGCAAAAGTGTGTCTGTTGCAAAATTTGCAATTTTTATCTTAAACATATCATCCTCTGGGTTGCTTAATTAGAATGCTTTGCGCATAAACAACATCTTCTACTTCTGGTAGCTGCTCTTCTACGTCTTCTATATTGACTAGTTGTTCTTGTTCCGCGTTGTCTCCCAATATAACGAACACGTTGTTTTGAACCGGAAACATGAACTCAGGTGATGGTTTTAGGCCCATATCGGGAACCTCTACATAAATAGTTTTACACAAGATCTCTTTTTTATTTGTTAACATCTCATCTGTTAAATCTCCCCAAATAGGCTTAGTCAGCAAAATCTCTCCACTTTCTGTCTGGTCATAGCCCAAGAGTGCTTGTATTTTTTGGCTAGCATGAAATACCATCTCAGTTGCCACCTTGGTGTCTGTCTCTTTTAGAATATCAGAGTCTGACTCATGGATGTTGTTTTTTGCTGCTGTTGAGCGTGAGTTGAAAAGAGCTTTTGTGGCCAAAGGTAGATCCCTCAGTCTTTCGGGAGAATAATTCTTCGACGACTTTAAGCGCTCATAAAAGTTTCCTCTTTCTTTGAGATCAAATTCCTTCTTGGTTCTTTTTGTTCTTATTTCATTTGAAACCTTGAATCGCCTAAGTGACTGTTTTGCATCCAATGTTTCTGCTGGGGTGATAAAGTTTCCTTCAATATTTACAAACTCAGAGGTCGAGCCTAAATATTCTACAGATTCTCTGTAATCACTCTTCTCTTCACTGAGATTATTTATTTTGATGGCTACGGGCCTGAAATTGAATTTAAATCTGTTTAGTTTAGGTCTTTTTCTTGTGATGGGGCTCTTCACACTCTTTCTCTTTGCCCTGGTGTTGCTTTTTGTATTATTAACCTTTACCTTGCTAGTGTTGTCCCTCTCTTCTCTAACCTTTATGGATAGAAGGAAACTATCTGTGAGCTTATCTAAGTTCACATTTTCTATTTTATCTAAAGACTTGCGTTCTCCTTGAAACTGAAACGCTGTTGGGCCCATATACAGCATCTTAGATTTTCCCAAGTCTTTTAAGGCATTGGCATCTTGGGAGTCCATTAGGAACAAATCTTCACTCGACACAGCTTTTGATGTATCGAAGAAGCGAGAAACTTCCCTATCAGCTCTTTGCTCGAACTGCTCTCTAGTTAATTTAAGTACTTCTTTATTCGATTGTACATCCAATATATCATACGAGGTTGCAATGTCATTAAATGATATTCTATCTGAGAATGTTTTTGTCATTTGTATGACATTTGGAGGATACCCATGAGAGGGTGAGCTCTTTGTTTGGCGTAGCTCTTTTGGTGTCACTCCAAACCTTCTTACGATAGAATCAAAAAGTTTTTCATACTCATTAATGAATCTTAGTCCATGTCGTTTTCTATACGTATCCGGCTTAAATAATGAACTCTTCGCTGTTCTCATCTCTGCTACCTCTACAACAGTCATGTCTTTTAGCATAGAAGTGTATAGAAAGTAGTCATCTATATAGCGTTTAAGTTGAGCAGGAACGCTCTCACCACGCCTTAGAGAGTCTAGAGAGTCATTGTAGTTGTTAGTGTGGTTAAGTCGCCTGACGACGTCCTTGAGGCCGTTTAAGTTAATCTTCAATGTTTGAACTACTTTTTCAATATATTTTTGAGTATTATCCACTATGGATATGTGAACTTCGTATACAAATTCTCCTCTATCATTTTCATTCTTATCGAGATCGGTGAACTGATATGTTTTGATGTTTGGGGAATTGTGGACTTGCAAGTTTTTAATATCTGCTAACGTTGCGACAATAGAATATGGAGATATGTCTTTCATTGAGAACTGTGGTGTCCCAAGTTTGTTGGTTTGTTTTACAAATCTAACTTGTCGTCTTCGCACCTCCATGGAGTTTAAAGACATATTCATCAAAACCTCTTCAAACATTGACTCAGCCAAACCATAGATGACTTTACCGAACTTTGTTCGGTTTAGTACAAACTGCTTCATGTTTATTGAGAAAATGCCAAACAAATCTGCTTCATTATTCATTGTGTAATTTAGATCTGAAAATATAGCCAAGTTCATCGTAGGGCTTTTGTGTCTCAAGGAAAAATGTCTAGAACGTGCATCGGTCAATTTTGTATTACGAACCACATGCTTTCGAAGCCTCAATGACTCTGCCTCTTTAGTCGCACCAGAATACCATTCATTTCCCTGAGTGTGTACAGGCCCTGCCCAAGTTTCTCCATTTGGTTTTTTAAAAATGTTTGTAAGTGGCTGTGGAACTCCATTTGAGATTATACTTTCTGATACCACAGGTCCCATGTAGTTGCTCAACGCCCCCGTAAGCTTGATGTGTAAGTAGTTTGACATTTCTCTATGGTCTAGGTATGCAAACGCAAAAAGAGAGCTTGTAGTGGCTCCTAGAGGCTTTATAATGGATGTTTTTAATAGGAAGTGTTTGTCATCGTCATCTTCTAGCTTATGAAGATCTCCATAGCCATAGATATATATCTTTGTCTTAGTGTCATACGAAGAAAGCTTTCTTATGTTTGAGGGGTGAGGACTGGCTCCATCAACTATTTGTCTAATCATGTTTTCGCTAGAAGTCTCAACGACAACTATCTTCATAAACTGTGTCAGCAAGCTATCGTTTGACCAAATAAAATCTGCATCCTCTATAGCATCAAATACGTTTATTTGAATATCTATTTTGAATGACTTAGAATCATAGTCTTCCAGTGTAATTTTGCGAATATAAACGTTTGGGAGCTTTCCCAATCCGATAGTTTCTAAAGCCATTAGCATTTCTCCACATCAGTTACTCTTGTTCTATATATATCAAAGTCGATCCCCTGTTCATCAGGGCACTCTATATCAATATCAAGCAAGATATCTTCTTTTTTAAGTCTAGAGACTCCTTTGCAGAGATCGCTATCGGGTATCTCATCATCGTAATAGACTGTAAGGTAGTACTCTAAATAGGAGCTATCAATTTCGATAAAGTTATCCTCAGGCTCTATCAATATACCATTGACGATTGATTTTGTCCTAGGAGTCAATTTCATTGAAATAAGATCCTGTTCATCTTCGGAAAACATATATGCTTCAAGCTCTAGACCTTCTTTTAGTGTGAAACCATTTTCTTCAATAATTCGAGCAATAACTTGTTCATCTAATACTTCGAGGTACGTACCATCATCAAACACACTAGATGCTGGGATGGTTTCCGATATTGCTTGTCCTCTGACTGGGTGGTCATCTCGTTGGTTTCTAATTTGCATAGTGTATTCGATGGTCATATTTATTTGTGGTATTTGCCTAAGGTGCTCATCTCCTGTTTGGAGCGTTGACTCGACAGAGTCAATCTCGCCAAGTATAGTGGTTAGGTTCCACGAAGACGAGTTCCTCTCAGTACCATCTGAGGTGCCGATAGGTTCCGTCAAGTACTTTAAGTTAAGTTCAGAAAAGGGTCGGGAAGAGTCACTTTCGCGTTCATATCTTGAAATTAGCGCTTCTGGTGACGAAAGATCTCTTTGAGGTCTCATTCTGGGTGTTTCGTTTACAATTCTATTTTTTGTCTGTGCATGAGTCTCTTCTCTTCCTATCGTAGTCACATCGTATACGATATCATCATCAAAAAATGCGTAATACTTAGGCATCAATTTCCCAGATGACAACAGCGATCTTCCATATGGAGTCAGTTCAATTTTGAGAACGTCTTGTTTCTTGTCGAAAAATGTCATTTCTTTGGACCGCCTTTACCTAGAGCAATGTTTATACCAGCCACAGCAGCTTGAGATTTTAGAACTTCAATAGGCTCTTTTTTTCTAACCTTTTTAATTGACTTTTGTCCTTTGTCATCATTTTCAATATTTGCGAATACAACTTCAGCATCTATTTTAACTAGTTCTACAAGAGAAAAGAAATCGTAAGGCCAGTTGTATGTAGCATCTCCACCTTCTCCAGTTTGACCTTGAGCATTTTCTAGTTGCTGGTTGAATACGTCAGATGTTGTGCTAGATTTTTCTACAACTTTATCGAAATAATTCGTTTTTGCTTTCTTTTTTACTTTAAAAATCATCCATTGGATGTTTGAAGGTATACCTTTTCCTTCAACGTTGTCGTCGAGGATTCCATTCTTGACAACAGCACCGCCGCCTAGTAGCTCATGTGCCAACAATTCATGCGAAATAGTAGATTCGGCTTCTTGCATTGTTGTTCCAATATCTGGTGGTAAGTTTTGCCAAATATCAGCAACATCCTGTTGTGACAAATTGTGTTTGAACTCAAATACGTACATTGCAAATGGATCGATTTCTTCAAACTTGACAAAGTCCATTGTTGGTGGAAATACATATTTCTGCATTTTTTTAACCATCTGGTAAACAGAATCGCCAGCCTTTGGTGGGCCTCCAGCAACAAAAGTACCAGGCTCAACCTCTCTTTTGGTTGCACCAATGCAAGAGTCTATGTCTTCTCTCGGGATAGAAAAGAACTGTCTAGTTCCATTTTTTTCTATAAAAGGTACGGCAACCACTGCTTCTGATATCTCTTTTACGAAAGCAACTTCTCCAAGCCTAACTGGCTCTTTCGAAAAACCAACAAGATCTGCTAAAGATTTAACTTTAGAATCATAAAAAGAGTGCTCAACGCCTAGAGTCCCTTTTAGCCAACTTCTTGGAATATCAGCGACCTCCAAGAACACCCCTTGTTTTGGATTTTGTGGTATCTCACCGTATTGGTGCCACATTCCTCGAGGAACTTGTGAACCACCATTGGCGGTAGCCTGGGTGCAATTATTCTCTCTTAAGTCGGTGTATTTATTAAAATTCAACATTGGCGTTTCAAACTTTGGCTGAATAATCCATCTAGTTTTCCCTCGGATAGTGTCGGATGAGGCAACCTCTACCATGGCGTTTGTGCTTTCATTTATCTTCTTTTTTATCGTTCCTTTCCCAAACAAGTTAACTGAAGAGCTGATATGCATAGCGTTTGTGTTAATTAATATCGGGTGTTGAGGTGGTTTTATTATCTTAGTAGTACTAGTAGATCCTGATAATATGTAAGTTGTTGGAGATCTCCATTTCAAAAACAATGGATCATTTACATCATACAAGCTGTCACCCCATTCACCATAATCACTAGCGTAGATTTCTTCTTGTGGTGTAATATTGGTTGGCACCATACCTGCCCATGGAGAATTATCATATCCTGTATACGGACCAGTTATTGTAGTATTTGCTCCTTGATATCCACTAAGATCTCTTGCTGCATCCATCACTCCAGGCCACCAATATCTTGTATAATAAGGGTACTCTTTAACGTTCAATAGGATATCGTCTAAAGTTACTTTTCCGCTAGATGTAGCCTCGTAAACTAGATCGCACCATGCTTCTCCGTAGTAGTATGGTGGAGTATAGCAATAGTTGTTTCCAGCAATAGAATCCAAAGAGTCTACAGCAATAGACGTTGCTCTATTGGCACTGATTGAGCCTGAAGAATGATGGCCATAAATTGATGGACCAAATGCTGAGGGTCTGGAATACATAGTGAAACTCTCTCTAACTCCCTTTACTGCGTAATGATCTTGTGGAGGAGTCACTAGTTGGTCTTCAAAGCCTTCTAGAACGTCATTTTCTTGAGTTCTAGATCTTCGCATCTTAACTCTCATTGTGTAAAAATTTCCGGATAGAACATTTCCAAAATTGGGATCCTGCTCCTCAAGGGATACTAGGGTCTTGAAGCTTTGATCTTTCAAGAAAAATTCAGGTATTTCTGCTAAAAAGTTATTCATCATTTTTTTATAATATTTGTCGCCTTGGCCATCCCACTTTGCTATGACACCTTCGCCCCTCATTCCAAATGGGTGTGGTTCTTGAATGGTAAGCGGTTGGGATGATAAATACTTTTCTGGCTCAACTAGTGATTCAAATGGTATCCTAGTAGAAAAGACAGTGTTAATTATATCACCTTCACCGGGCAAGCTATTGTTACTTGACGCCAAAGAGTAGTTGATAGTACCAGTTAGATCTGAGCCAGTGCTAGGGTCGAAAGCATATCCGTCTTTGTTATAATTGATGTATTGCGGTTCATCGCTTGCAAACACTAGTGGATAGTCTACAGCAATACCAGACTTGATGGTATTGAACAAGACACCGGGAGCAAATAGTGGCTCTATAAATGGTTGAGAACTAAATGATGAATCTATCTCAGCACCACTGTCATCTTCAAACCGTAAATATTGAGAGTATGAACTCATAAATTGATCGGATATTTGAACCGTTCTCTCCGCTGGATAGAAGCCTTTGTATGGCAAAAACTTTTTCAAAGCCTTACAGCGAAGAGTGAGTACACTTTCTTTGGCTAAGTCTTTATTGTCTTTCTTGACCAGGTCAAAGTGTTTTAAGAAATCTGAAGTGTTTAAGATCTTATAAAACTCAGAATTGTTTTCTGTCGTGGTATTTTGATTTAATGCTCCGGAAGATTCAAATACAGCTGGGAGTGGCTTTAGGAAGCCATCTTGTTCAATCTCTAATACATGAGAACTAATTTTAAATTCCGGAACTGTTGTGAAATCTTTTCCTTTAATTCTAAGATCTTCTGCATATTTTCCATAAGAATCATAGAATGGCTCTTTAAAAGAGGGGTTTTGTTTATAGGCGTCCCAAGATGCCTCACCTTGAAATAGAGAACCGGTTAGAATATCTGACGTCGCTTCGGCAATATCCATACCTGAGGGGCTCACAGTCGAGCCACTAGCATTTAAAGTGTGTTTTTTAGAGTACTGAACTGACGACGTTAAGCAAAATGCAGCATCAGCAGCCGTTGCAGTGAAAGAACCTTCTATAACATTTTTTGTTGAAGTATCATAGAGTCCTCTAGCTATTTGTGAATATGAGTTCATAAGTACTCCACCGCCACCTTGTGAGAAATTCGGGGGAACTCCAAAGCCAGAAGCGGTATCGTCACCAGTATTAAAGCCACCCATGGAGTTCCCAGTAAATTCTGCCCCTATTGCTCCTCCAACAAAATAAAAATAACAGTCTCTATTTCGTACATTCAACAATTCAGCGACCGTTCTAGTATTCCAATCTGCAGGAACGTCCAATGGCCACATAGAAGATTTGGGTATTACCACACCCTCTTGATTGGCTATATCTATTCTCTCTCTATCTTCCCTATCTGTTCGCCAATATGTATTAACATAAAACTTTCTACTTCTAGTTTGATCCAAGAATGTATATTGTTCCTTTGGGTATACCGTTTGTTTGTATATCATCAAATTAAAGTTTTGCAAAGGAGACCCTTCATCTTCAAGGCCACCATTCAAATACAGGCTTTTAAATTCTTCATATGAATCATCCGTCTCTGGTGTTGTGTCGAAGTCCATGTTTGGCTCATCATTGCTGAAAAATATAGTTTCATTCGCAAATGTGCTTTTTATTTCAACAGATTTATTGGAATGTGTATTTGTAGCCTCGTTGTACAATGACATATCCCCTACCAAAGTCAGTGGGTGGTAAGAACTAGCCACTGGTGATTCAACAAAGGACTTTATTACGCCTTCTTTTGAGTCTTCGCGAGAATATGTAAATATATTATTTCTTATTTGGTGTTTTGTCAACTTGTTCTCACTAGCTCTAATTTGCTTCCACATTGGATATCCAAATGGTCCATTTCTGTGCAGGTTGAGCAAAACCAGAGTTGAGTGATCGCTGTGCGATACTTTGTATGATATGTTCTGATTGTTTGAGAATGGAGCATCAGAGTACCACTCTGAGCCATTTTCTGGAAATGCGTAACCTATAAAGTTACCTCCCACGGCGCCAATATCAGCAGCGATGGGATCATATATACAATAATTTAAACCGACAAAGTCTTTGAATGTAGACATAGATAAAACCTCTTTGATAGACCTAAATAGTCATTTAGCGCATTATCTTGTTTATTATGGGGCTGGTGCTACATTTTCTATTGTCAAACGGATGTCTTCATATATTCCACTGGTGTTATCGCATAGGTGTATTCTAACTTCTATAGTATATGTGTCGCCTGGAGAATGGGTGAGACTACTATAGCCATATGGTATTTCTGGGGAATCATTTACAGATGTATTAATGATAGTTCCCATTTCTTCCAATATTGTGAAGCTTACATCGCTACAACAAGAGGTTCCACTAATACCTTTAAACAATATACTATCCAAATCTGAAATACTGGTAAACTCGGCTCCTGGAGTGTTTATCGTCTGAGTCATTGTCAAGGTGAGGTCACTTGTGCTAACATATAAAGCGCCGCCAATTTCATAGGTTATCAAACCACTTATTTGAGGCTCAACCAAAGATACGTTCTGCAAAATTACAATAATAGAGTCTTCAACGGCACATCTTCTAACAGAATATTCTAGCTCTACATAGCAGTTTGGGCTATAATATAAAGTTGGTAGCTGAGCTGTTGGTTCATATTGGCGTTCCGAATATCTTGGAACTATTGAATGCTCTTTATTGAGAGTGCAGCACCCGACGTAGTCTCCATCAAATTGCAAGTTAGCCAAATCGGCAAACAATATATCAGTAGAGGTGTTCGGGCCTGTTTGTATTACATTCAAAGTAAATGCACTGGTATAGCTAAATACAGGTGCTAACAAAACCCTAGCATCAATAGACTCATTGTCAAAACATGCTTCGCCGACAACATCAGATATTGATGGAAAGTCAATAGCAGATACATATCCACCAAATGTCGGAACCAGTCCATTTTTCGGAGCCCTATTTAATATAGGTTGAGATAGTTGGGCTGTATTTCCAATGACATTCTTTACCCATGAATATTGAAAGTCTGTCGCAGGAAGGGGAGTATTTATATGGTCATTGTCATTTGTCTTGTCTCCCTGATTAGAGCCGTCATAGTGTGTATAGAAGCCCTCGACTACTAGTGAGCCGTTTTGTAGTATACCAGGTCTATGGAATGTAAAGACGTCTTCCATGTTTGTATGACTTGATTGTATCAATGTTCCGTCTTGTATGTTGTCTCCGATAGCAAGAGGTAGCTCCTCTCCAAAGCTCCAGAAGTTAATTAAAGAACTAATACCTCTTATGTCCGCATATCTCTTGTGTTGACGCAATGTTTCCAAGTCTTCTGCATTGTTAAATATGAACGAATCGAAGTAGCAAAAGTTCATTATAGAGCCCAATAGACCAGTCGTACTGTTTACGCTAAAGAAGCCTATATTCATCGTCTCTTGCCCCAAGCCTCTCCAGCCATTCACAAAGTTTGATGAAGAAAACTGATAACTATCAGGTTCTATACCAGCCACCTCTACTCTAGTGGCGAAAAGGTCATCAAAATCTATAGATATGATGTACTGGTTCCACTGTCTCAAATCTAAGTTGCTAAAAAACGCTTGTGCTGCACGTGCAT
>Ga0206130_10003315_pt1 | contig 21219 bp, 28 predicted proteins | sample Helgoland_Spring_9_FD_148637 | JGI IMG/M metagenome (GOLD analysis project Ga0206130, IMG submission 148637) | Pelagic subsurface seawater microbial communities from Kabeltonne, Helgoland, North Sea - Helgoland_Spring_Bloom_20160512_1 | ecosystem: Environmental > Aquatic > Marine > Epipelagic ... | reverse complement strand
CAGTGTTGATTAAGTCTTTTACTACTTTAGTTGTTGTATCAAAGTTACCTACTACAATATTTGAATTACCTCCTTCAATTGTTAAATCCTGGCCTATAACCACAGACTTATCTGAGCCACTGATTATGGTGTCCTCACCACCTATAATGGTTGATAGTGTGGTATTCCCACTAATTTCTGATGTAGTTGATTGTAGTATAGCTGACTTATTACTAGAATCTTTGATAGTATTATTATCACCTACTACTTGAACATATTGGGAGAATGATTCAACTGAATTTCCTGTACCCTGAATATTAACAACACTAGTTTGATCATTTATAGTATTATTATTTCCAATAGCTGTTACTTCATTAGCACCAAAGTTAATATCATTATTACCTAATGATTTAATAGGTCTAATACCATTTGTATTTTGTGGTGGAGATGCTTTCCATACTACTGAACCACTATCAATACCTGAATCATATAATGTAAATCCATCTAATGGAGCTACTCTACCTACTAACTCTTGGTTACCTGAACCTGTTACTGGTAAATTAGTATCTACAAAAACATAATTACCACTACCACCAGCAGTAATAGAGCCATCATCTAAAGTAACATCATTAAAAGTACCACCTGAACCAGCACCTGTACCTCCTGAAGTAGTATCATTGTATACTCTTCTTACTGGGAATTGGAATTGTCTAACTGGTGATTTGATTAATTCAACTTCTACACTTGAATCTTTAGTTAAGTCAAATGACTTGATAGTATTGATTCTGTAATAATGACCATCAATAAAAATCTTATCATTTAATTGAATATCTTTTAACTCATCAGGAGTAAAATAAATATTACAAGTCAACATTTTAGACTCAGGATGGTATAGATCATTTAGATAGAATGCCCAATACTCATATACAGCATCTCTTTTAGCAAAATAACCATCAGCTAATACTGGTGATGAGAAATGAACTTGGTTTCTATTATTCCAATTCAAATCTCTTGATGTGTCAAAGTCTGGAGAATTATCATCAACATCAATATCCAAATAATGGAATGAACCATAACTGGTAATTAATGTTTTAGTTAATGTATTTACATCTCTTACCCAATATCCTTTACCTTGATTAGCACCTGTATCATCATATGCTGTTACATCTTGGATTTCCTTATTACCATTAAAGTGTAATATTCTATAGTTGAATTTAAGAGCTGTTTTGATATCATTTTCTCTCTTGTATAAGTGAGGTATAACATCTAAATTTGTTCCATCAATTGACATTATAGGAGTAGGTGAGAAGAAACCACCTATCTCTCTTTTACCTTGAGTTAAATCACCATCATCAAAATATAATGATTCACCAAATATCTTTTTATATGTTTCTTGAGTGTATGTGTTTAGAATATCATCATCTTCCTTATCAGCAAATGAAATAACCTTAGCTTGATCATTCATTGTACCTCTAATTGACTTTCTAACTGAATTATCTAATTTATCACTCCAGTCTACTATCTCACCATTTTCTTTCCATGTATTATAAGGCTCAATAATAAGAATATTCCTTTCATCTTGTTTTGGTTCAATTACTAGATTGAATTTCTCTATCAAACCTTGTAGGAAATCTACTACTGTTTCTTCATCACCAAACATTCTACTCATGTTAACAGTACCAGCATATAAAGCACCTACTGAAGCAACATTTAGAAAGTTAGTTTGTTGGTTTAGGAAACCATTTGAACCTGCTACAACATTACCACTAAATCTACTTATAGTCTCATTTGTTACTGTTATCTTAATCTCATCACCAATCTCTAAGTTTGGTATAGATTTGCTTATACCAACTGTTGTTTGAGCAAATGCAGATAAATCAATTGATTGTGCTACTAAAGAAGCATTTACAAATAATTTAGCTGTTACCTTTCTTAGGTTAAGAGGAGATGGAGGTAGAGTAGTAAATAATCTAATAGTTGTATTGATATTATAATCACCATCTGCTTGTACAGTGTAGATACCAGTTACTGGATCATAAGCATTTCCATTATCATATACTTCAGTAGGGAATAATACAGTAGCAGTTACACCATCATTTATAGGTTGTGGTGTACCTCCATTATCAAATCTTACTTGTGTGGAATATTGTATTGGAGACTCACCTATACCTCTTTGTTCATTAGCTGTAGATAAGATAAATAACTTATCAAAATAATCACTATCAAGGAATGATGAAGAATAGTTGTAATCTACCTGATCAAATATAGCATCTACTAATGATTTTACTTTAATACCTGGTTTGAAATCAGCTACATCTAAAGGGAAATCTTCATTATTGAAAGTAGCATCACCAATAGCTCCATTGGCTACATTTGAGATAGGAGAACTACCATAATCTACTAATGGGTAAACTACATCACCATTTACTAAATCACCATCCCAACTACCTGTAATATTTGCTAGAGTTAAATCATGATCTAAACTAGATAAGTCTAGTTCATTCATATAGATATTCTCTATCCTAGTATTGAAATCAATGGTTTCATTAATTATCAATGTTTTATACATCACATAACCCTCATCATCTGTAAGGACATTGTTGATATACATTTTACCACTGAATATTTCATTACCATCTACCATTAGAGAAGCAAACACTGTATGGTTTAATGCTACAGATGGTTCAGCACCTAAATCAAATATATTACCAAAGAACTGATTATTATTATCAGTACCAGGCAACATAAACTCTTGTGATGAGATACCAAATACTCTTCCTATATCACCTGATTCAATAGCTGATACATCACATCTAAGTTCTGCTTCCTGTAGGACATCTAAGTCAGCTACATTACCAAAGTTATCTTTTGCTCTAATTATTACCATTATACTCTTGGTCTTTCTTCATTAGCATATCTGTAGTTAACAGTATATGTAAATAGTTTTTGTGATCTTGGGTTTGTTTTTTCTCTTACAGAAGCATTCTCAATTACAACAGGTAAAAATTCAGTACCATCCTGAACATACACATTTGTTGAGAAGAATAATTCTCTTAAGTTATCAGCATCTGTTTGATTCAAATAATCTGATTGTGCTGTTCTTACTTTATTTATTCTATTTTGGAATTGTGATTGACCTCTTCTATCTTTATTATATGTGACAGTATTAGTAGCTGAGTAATCAACAAATGATTGTTCATATGATTCTCTTTCAATTGTTGAAGTAGTAGATTCTGCTAATCCCATATTAAAGTAATCCCATACTCCATACTCATTCTTCCAAGCAAATCTTACTCCATCATACCCACAATTTTTATTGTCAATATCAAATCTATATTCTCCCCAAACACCATCTAGATTAGAAAATGTATCAGTTGCTTGAGCATAGAATGTCATTGTATAGTACCCTGTATCATCTAATAAAATAGGTACACCTGCATCCTCTATATTCTGTGGTCCAGCAGGCCAGTGAATTAATCTTGTTGTTTCATCTTGTGTGGTATAAACATCACTCCAAAATTGAGTTTGTAATGTTCTAGGTCCTGCTGCTGTATTGAATAATGTATCTGTATCTAATAAACTACCTGTAGCATCATATTGTCTGTAAATAACAGCAAATACATCTTGTGCTGAATTTACATCTAATGTTCCTTCTCCACCTAAGTTACCATTTAGAAAACTGATAGTATGGTAATCACCTATTCTAACACTTGAAGTATTAAAGTATGTTAAACCATTTTGATGTGTAAATGTGACATCATCTAATGGATCTTCTTCATTGTATTTTGAACCACTATTCCAATTCCAATTTACTAAATCATTTGGATTAGTAACTCCATCAATTAGGAAAATATAATCACTACCTGATACATTAGGATTACCTGCTGCATCTGGAGTATCACCTGTATACAATGATGTAAATCCTGTTACTGTGGATGCATATTCCTCACCAAATCTAATTTGAAAATCCTTACCACATGCTGTATTTTGAGTTACATTAGCAATTTTCCATACCTCATCAGTTGGACCTAAATAAGTTGGAATAATATTTCCAAAATCAAATACACCAGTAGTATTAGGGTTAGGTTGTTGTTTTATTCTCTGTAATAAATCACCATTAGCATCATTAATATCAGCTACAAATTTGAATTGTGCTTGTGATGATGAATTAGAGGTAACAGCATGTACTAGATTGCTATTACCAATGTTTGGTGATGTGCTGTTTTGTCTTAAATTAATTGCCATTATACTTTTACTTGTAATGTTAAGTCTATCTCAGTTGGTAAATCTAGCATATTAAGTACATCCTTACCTGCTGCCATACCAATAGCATCTGCTTGTTTTTGTAATTCTTCTTCTTGTGATCTTTCTGTAAATTGTTGTGCTGATTGATACTTAGTACCAAAATCAGGGAACTGACCATAGTTAATATAAGTAATAGGTGCTTGAATACCTTGAGGTGTATCAATAAGTTTTTGTGGTCTGATACTTCTTCTAAGGTTACCTGTCCTACTAGGAGCAAGTTTCCTCATTGTTTGAGCAATTGCTACCTGTAGTCCTACTAACTCACTATCTAAATTTACAAATTGATCAGCCATTATTCTGGGTAATTACAATAATTGTAAACTCCTTCACTTGTGATACTCAAACCACCTACCCATCCATAAGCTCTATCTTGGAATCCTTCATCAACTGGAGTAATACTTGATAAAGTGAAATCCATTGTATACTCATTTGTTGGACCATATCTTAAATATGACAATACATCATATAGGAATAATTCTGTTCTTGATTTTACTTGTAATGGTGATTCATCACTTAATAAAGGAACATCTAACATATATAATTCAAAGTTAAGTGTTCTAACATTACTAGCCAAACCAGGTGAACTAAGTGGTCTCATAAACATAAAAGGATAAACTATGTTCTGTGAATGAGCATCTAAATATGAGATACTACCTTCAGCAAATGACTTGATTGCCAAATGTGCATTAGCTGCTGCCTGAACTGTATCTACTGTTTGTTTATAAGTTACTATCATTATCTAATTCTATTAATTCTTTCTTGTTGCTTTCTAGCTTGGTCTTCCCTTTGGTTTTTATCTTGTTCAAAAGCCAAGAAGTTAAGTACAAAGATGAAATTGAGGTCTGTGATACTTTTCTGTCCTGTGATTGATAAGATGGATGTTGTAGAGAGGTGATAAATTGTAGCAAACCAGCCCCAATGTTCATTGTATCCATTTGTTTGTTCAGTTCCTTCATCATCACCATCTGCTCCTTGGGATTGAGAGAAGAGAGCTGTGAATTTACTGAGACATTGCTTCCTAGAAGCAAAAAAAAACTTAATGCCCCTAACCCTATTGATGCTGGTAAGTGTTTTAATTTCTCAGCTAACTCACTTCTTTTACTACTATCATATTCTTCTACCTCATAGTATTTGAATAAGTTCTCAGCCTCACCTAATGCTATCTTAGTTGCTGATTTGTAAGCCCATTTTAATCCACTAAACCTATTTTTAGTGATTGGTCTATATAGTATAGCCATTATTTCTTCCATGTTATCATGTGATTTACTGGCCAGTCTCTCTATATCCACATACTCACCCAATGTCATCTTAGTCATGGGGTTATAACCATATAAAACACCATCTAACTCAAATACTGGATAGTAGGCAGGTGTTAAATCTTGAAATGCCTCTAATAATGTAGTATATGTCTTTGTTAACTTAGTTGACTTATACTTTTTTAATTCATCCTCATCTATTCCTCCTAACTCACTAACCATAGCAATCATCTTATCTGTTGTAGATAAGTGCTCTAGTGAATTAAAATACTTCCAATCCTTGATTGATAAGTAATCTGGTATTTCCATCTTAATATTATTCATGTCAATAAATATGTTCTTAGTTCTTGTATCCCCAGTAAAAGAAATGTCCCCATAGGGGACAAATCTACTCACAAGGTGAGATCTAGAAGATTATTTTTTCATTGGATCTTCCCATCTTTGTGGATTTACTGATCTAGCTATTTCCATTAAACCATCAACTAACTTTCCATCATAAAATGTTCCTGTATGGAAGCTGTTGTCAACTGTTAATGATAACTCTTCTACATTATCAGCTAATCTACTTACTTGACTGATCAATTCTTTTAATAATTCTTTTTCCATTGTTATTATTTGTTATTATTATTATATCTAAATATAACATCTATTTCTTGGGAAGCCAAACTAAGGTAAAAAAAGTCCCACAGAAGGTGGGACTAAAAAAGGAGGAGAGAAAATGGAAAATGAATAAACAAGATACTCCTTTTATTTCTTTATTTAATTATAAATATTATCTATTCATTGATCCAATATACAATTTTCCTTTGGATAAGGCAAGTTTTTCTCTAGCTTCATTTGCAAACATAAGTGACATAACACAATCATCATGATAACCATTAGGAGCATTAAATGTCATTGTTCCATTAGCTGAAATCTTATAACTATATGCTTGTAGTTCTTGTTTTAAGTGTGGAAATAGTTTTTCATCAGGTAATTCCAACTCACCATTCTGTATCTTGTAAATCAGGTTTCTAATACCTTGATTCTTACTATCATTGGTAGTAATGAATGCTTGAGACTTTTTAATCTGTTTAGAGACTAATTCATACATAGCTCTACCAATCCCATTGGTTTCAATATAACCACCATGTATGGAGTATCTTCTGAGTTCAGCAATGAATATTTGTGATAGTTCTTCAAATGACTTACCATTATCTCTAATAACTTTGCATACTCTGCCTGATTCATCCATAATTGTGAGGACTGAATAGTCATTAGACAATCCAGTATCAAGTCCAAAATAATATCTTCTGTTTGGCTGTTGTACATTCCATTGATTTATATTACATACCATATCTACTCCAGTAAATACATCATTACCACTCTCAGTAAATTGAGCTAAATATTCTTGTTTGAATATATCAGGTGGTAAAGACTTACTCTGTTCAGCAATAAATTCAGCATCTATATGTGGATTATCTGTTGATATACCCATGAATGAGATGTAGTCACCACCATCATCAAGCCCCTTAAGGTAGTGGGTATAAAACCAGTTTTTTGACTTAGGTGTAGATATGATTAAACATTTTTTCCCTATAGCTGATAGTGTAGGAAATATTGCTTCATTAACTGCTTGTTCCTTAATAAATGCTGCCTCATCAATAACCATATAGTTAAATGAGAAACCCCTAATTGAATCATACCTCTCAGCACCTAAAAATTGAACAGTTGAACCATTTATAAATGTAATAGTTAAATCTGCTTTATTACTGGATTTAATTAACTTGAATGATGCTGCTTCTAGTTCTTTGAATACCTTTTTAGACTGAGTAAATATTGGAGACACCCATCCTGCTTTCTGATTAGGTGTTTTCAATAACCAATACAATAATAGGTTTTGTGCTAATAATGATTTACCAAACTGTCTACCAGTACTTACTACTCCAAACTTATGTTCAGTATCAGCAAATCCATCAATTATCTTTTTTTGCCCTACATGAGGTGTAAATAAAGTTACTTGCATTCTCTCTCTTGTTTGTTTTGTATACTACTTCATTATTAGGATCAAACACAAGGAAATACCTTTGTTTGTCATGCATTGTATCAAATATCTTATATCCTTTATAATGTTCTACCATATCCAGTCTCTTGTTCTCCCCAGTTTAACTCAATGTTACCTTCAATTTTGGCTTCTATCTTCTCAATATCATTACCAGTGTATTTGACAATCTGATCAATTGCTCTCTGTCTTACTTTCTCATCATCACTAGCCATTAGTTCAATAAGTGAATTCATAGCTGGATCAAGCATACCATTTAATTTGGCTTTCCATCCCTCATTATATCTCTCCTTAGCAGTCATCCAATAAGCAGTGTATTGTTTTTCACTCTTATCATTATACTCCTTTTTACAGAATGTTAACCATTCTCTATGTAACATTGGGTTCTCTAAGTTGTATCTTAACTCCATACACTTATCTACCCTAGCATCTGTTTCTGCTTTACTCAATTTAGTTCCAGCCATTTGTATGTTATTTGTGTGTGATTATACATATTAACTTAGTCTGTGTTGGCTCTCATGTGGGAATACAGGAGGAATTTGTGGGTTAACTGCATTTCCTCTATGAAGTCAATATGTTCAGTGCAGTCATCCTTGTCTTGCTTTAACATGTATAAAAATGCTATTTCCTTATTGTCATTAATAAAGTCTCTCACTAATGTACAATCTATATCTGTATCCATCATACTTTGTTTTTATTTAGATTAGGTTTATGTAACTGGATGTAGTGTGTTTCTCTATCAAATAGAATTTCTCTATCACATAACTCCAATATCTCCACATCAAATGCTTCCCAACCATATTCCTTAATTAGTTTATATAGATTTTTCTGTTTACCCTTACCATATGCTTTTCTATGCTTATAGATTCTACTTCTAATATTGGCAGAACATCCAATGTAAGAATCATCAGTTAACTCACATGATATCTTATAGACACCACATTGTTTAGGTATTGATTTTGATATGTGATTACCTGGGTATTTCTCAGGATTTTCCTGGTAATACCTGTTCATATAGTATTTATAGGCTATTGGATCTTTAGCTATATGAGATTGTACTCTATCATAACTACAATTCTTACAATATGATTTTAGTACACCTTTTTTCTTATTTGAGTAATGGAACATATCTACTGATAGTTCCTTACCACAATCTTTACACTCCTTAGTCATCTAATAATTCTCCTAAATCCATATCATTGTTAATGTAATAATCTACTCTCTCAGGATCAAGATACTTTCCTCCTTTTTTGAATCTACTTTTACTATAATAGTAGGTATTCAAAGAACCATTACCTTGTTTCTTTTCATTACTTGAGGTATCTCTTTTTCTACCTTCATTTACATTATGTCCTTTTTTGAATGGGCTCATTTCTTCTTTCTACCTCTAGTTGGTTTATTATATACTGCTAATATCTCTGTCTCAAATTGATTATAAGCTGAATTAGCTATTTGAGCTGTTACCTTAAATTCACAACCACATGAAGGAATTCTTCTATTTTGTTCCATTATAATGTTAATGGCTTTAATAAATTTAGGTATAGTAGTCTTATCTATCTTTAATCCTCTCATGGGATTGAATTCCTCAACTAACCATGTTGCTTCTTGCTTACTAATCTGCATTATTCTGTGTTTTTACCAACATATTATCAACTACCATTGCTGCTATGGCACCTGTGGCAGCTGTAAATAGGTCATGGGTTAAATACAGGATAATCCAAAATGAAAGGCATTTTGAGCATGTCAATAATTTTGTCACTTGAACAAGATGCATTGCTGGTTTGAATTTTATTCCTAACCTTACTATCTTACCTATTAACCATTCTACTACCTTATCTTTAGTTGGCTGGATTGGTTGAAAATGTTTTGTGAATAATAACACTACTGCTATCACTCCTATGAATTGTACTAGTTCCATATATCTGTATTATGTTATGTTATTTTGTCTGTAGTTCTGCAAGATATTCTCTTACATTTTTCCTTGTATTACTTTTTCTATTCTTATCTCTGGATGTTAATACTTCAGCTAAGTTATCTACCTGAGATTGTAAATCATCAATCTGTTGCTGGTAATTAGTAGTTGATTGTGTGTTTTTTCTGTGGGAAATACTGTGTTTACACCACTGCCATAATGTCTTCACATATGGTTGTATTACTATTCCTACTGCCAAACTAAATGCTCCTAAACAGAACATAATAAAACTCATTTTTTCCATTGTTGTTTATATTTAATTATTATTTACAAATTTCTCTTACCTCAGCTATTGCCTTATTTAGATCCTTTATTAGGTGGACTTTCCCTATATTATAATGCTCATATATCTCCTGGAGTGTCCAGTTTGAGTTGAATTTCTTATCCCATAGAGCTTTGAGGTACCAATCAAGTTGGTTGACTGCTTTCTCAAGACATACTGATAATGTTTCCTCACCATCAAAATCCTCCATCTCATACCCTTCATTATAATAGGGATTGTCTGCATCACTTTCTATCACTCCACTTCTAGCTGACATTTTTAACTTTCTATGAGTTCTATAGAATGGTGATGTTCCACTTCTTAACTGCAACCCAGCTCCTGAGAGGACATACCATTTCAACTTACCATTATCTAACATTCCAGCTATCTTATCCTCATCCATGTTGTATAGGTCAAGGATGATGTGGTGGGCTAAGTCTAGAGCATATTCACTCATCCCTCCTTTAGCTATATTTTTAGTGATTTGTCTAACTATCCAGTCATACTCTTCTTTCACCCATTCATTCAATCTATCTTTAACCATATCAGTTATTATTGTTTCTAAGTCTGTTCCCTCCCCCTCCATATACTCAGCAGTGCAACAGATTATATCAAAATGTACTGAGTCTTAACTTCAATTGTGGTATCTGATCCAACAACCTTCTGTCTTTAATGTAGGGGTTGAAGTGCTACACCCATTGTGCCTGCTTATGCAGTTATAATTATATGTAAATTTTCTTAAAATGCCAAGCTACTTTCAAAAATATGATAAAATATATGTTTTAATTAGTAACTGTCAGTTTTAATTAGGGTAGGATGTCTACCTTGCTATACCTCTACAATAGTTATTAATGTAATAAGGATAGTTTGGCTATCCAAGTTACTTTACTTATATTAATATTAACAAATAAAAACATGGCAGGAGATTTACAATTTAATGATCAATTAGCAGATAGTAAGAGATATGAAGATATGGTGTATAGACATCTTATATCATCTAGAGGATTTGAAATACCTAAAAAAATGGTATTTAGACCAACTAGAGACATTTACACCAGTTATGATGATACATGGAGAAAACATCCTGATTTTAGGACTCCATTTCAATTCATTGAACATAAAAAATCTACTTTATTAAGAACTGACTTACCTAAGAGGTATACTATGTTCAAATCTCACATATATAACCAGTATAAACAACTACCAGTGTTAATATGTGTATATGGTCAACAACAAAGAGATAGTGGTGTAATGTGGTTTATAAATGTAGATGAAATATATTCAAGATTAGACCAATTAATTGTAGCTGGTAGATTTGGTAGAGATAATAAACCATACTATAGAATACCAGATTACTGGTTTACTAATTATGGAAAGATATGGAATATGAAAAATAAAACTTGGCTTAGCCAAGAATAATCATTATATTATAGTATAAATAGAGAGATATGGCTTACAACAACAACAACACACATGAATCTATTGTTAGACAATCAATGCTTAAAGCAGCAGTTGAATATTCTAATAATAATGATATTACAAAATTAACAGAAGTAATAGGTGTAGCAATGGCATTTACAGAATATGCTTCATATGGTACTTATGAAACTGCCCAAATAATTGAAAAAAAATTAAATCAAGGTTCTGAATAAGTTTTTATTTGTTATTTGTTAGTTAGAGAGGGGAGCATTTGCTCCCCTTTCACTTTCCAAAATGTATTAAATCTATTGTTCTTATTCTCCAGTTTTCCACAAATATGAAAAGTATTCCTAAGGTAGCACCCTAAGGGAATGTTATTTCTTTTTGAAAAATGTATAGATTCTCTGAATATTAAGTATTAATGCAGTGCATAACACACATAATGTCATTACACCTGTTATATCTGTCATTGTCATTCCCAGTCCACCTATTGTTGTTAGGTTAGCTACACTATCTTTTGTCATTGAATCCATCTTTTGTTTAGTTTAGTTTCTTGATAAACTTGTTACATAATCAGTTATTGCAGTACTTAGATTTGAGTGTTCTGTTGAATCTAAACCTACACTATAGGCAATAGCTATACCAATACCTCTACCAGTCTCTCCAGTAACACCAGGAGTTCCTGTTCTATGAGATGCTAATAGATAATAAGATAAATTTGTAGGATCATATCCTTGAGCTACTGAAGTGAGTTGTGAACCATCTTGGTAAATAGTTGTATTAGTACCATCATTGGAAGAAGCATATACACTCTTTGTGTAAGTTCCACTGGTAGTAGTTTTATAACTAGTATTCTGCCAACAAGCATACATTGTAGTTTGATTATTAAATCCAAATGAAATCATATTATCATCACCACTTATAAATGCACCATAATCATATTCATTAGCAGGAGTAGCTACTAATCCTTGATTAAAATACATAGCAATAGTATGTTCTGTAGCACTTGCTACACTTGGATTATAGTGAGTATCACCATAACTATCTGGGTCATTTGAATCTCCTATAATACCAAGACTATTATGTGCCATTATTGAACCCCAAGTTACTCTATATGCAGCATCAGTATCTAGTGGATTTTTTAAGTTCCACTTATGTGCTGTAGCTGTTCCACCTACAAGAGGATAAGCATACAGAATATCACTCCATATTGAATCTGCCTTCAAATCTAATACCAGTTGATTAACCCCATCTTTTTCTGTAGTAGTTAAAGTATCACCTCCACCTTCTACTGCTGTAAAAAATGCTTGAGCATCTGTATCATATGATGGTGGTGCTGCTGAAGTACCTGCCATAAATCCAAATGGTATAAACATATTATATGTGTGTTTATTTGTGGGAAATATGTGGTTATATCACATACCTCCCACTATTAATATATCTGTGTATTAACTAAAATTCTTGGCACTTACACACACTACATCACCTCCTGCAAAACAAGTAAATGTTAAAACATCTACTGCATTTGTTGCTGCTGTAGCTGTAAATGCTGTACCTCCTTCAAATAAAAACTGAGAATCAAAACTAATAGTTCCTGCTCCTGTAGCATTATTAGTGATTTGAACACTAAATGTTTGTCCTGCTGTTTGATTTGAAAGTTGTAGTTCTGTATCTACACCATTCTGTAGTGTTAAAGTAAACATGTTACCTGTTGATGCATCTAACTCTGCTGCATTGGCTACTATTGATAGTGCTTTTACATCCTGAACTACAGTACCATTTGTGGTTAAGTGATTAACTACTGCTTCATCTGGTTTTGTTGTAGATAAGCTAATACCACCTAATACAACACTTCTAATATGTGAAGCTGTGTTACTTTGTCCTGCTAATATACCACTTCTTAATCCACTTGCTGTGTTACCAAATCCACCTAATACAACTGAATCTGTATCACTTGCTGTGTTTTGATATCCACCAAGTATACCATTTCTTGTTCCTGTAGTATTACTATCAATAGAGAGTAGCATTGAATCTGTTCCACTATTGACATTTAAGGCATCACCTGCTGTTACTGAGCCTGTGATTTGAACATCACTTTCAAAATCAACTACTCCAGCTGAACCACTTACTGTTCCATTTATTGTTAAGTCTGGAACTACTGCTTCATTGGCTTTAGTTGTAGATAAACTAGCACCACCTATAATGACACTTCTATCATGATCAATTTGGTTATCAAATCCACCAACAACACCACCACCTTGTCCTGTAACAACTCTATTACCTTCACCACCTATAATAAAACTTCTAAGGTTGTTACCAATAGAAGATCCATCACCTCCTAAAATAACAGATTTTTGACCACTTGTGATTGTATTGCTTTCTCCACCTACTATAGCAGAGTAGTTAGCTGAAGAGACAGTGTTACTTCTACCACCAGCAATTACAATCCATTCCCCATTTCCAGAGATAGTATTACTTCTACCAGCCATGATAGCATTATCTTCTCCACCTGAAAGTGAATTAGCAAATCCACCCCAAATAGAGACACCATTACCACCTGATAGATTATTACTTCTACCACCTATAACAACTCTACCCCAACCATTTGTGTCTAAAGTATTACTAACACCACCAAGTTGAAGATTACCATTATTAGCTGCTAATGATGCTCCTAAACCAGCAAATAACTCTGTTCCTCCTATTGTATTATTTTCAACACTAAAACTACCTGTTACACCAAGTGAACCTGTAATCTCTGCTGAACCTGTGAATGGGAAAGCACCAACACCTGTTAATCCTGAACCATCACCTATAAATGTTGAAGCACTTACATATCCTGAAGCACTTACATTAGCATCTATTGTTACTAATGTTCCATCATCACTAATACTTGAATTTATTAATGTATGATGTCCACCACCTTTTTGTAATGTGTTTACTGTAGGTAATACTTCACTACCTTTAGAACCAGTAGGACCTGTTAATAATACTCCACTATTACCACTTTCTTCAACTAAAACCCAATTATCACTTAAACCATCCCATTCTAAAGATGCTGTAACTGGTGTTCCTGAACCTGAATCATATACTTTTATACCAGCATATCTTGCAGTTGGTGTATCAGCATTTAGTATAATAAACTCATCACCAATGATTACTGCTGAACCTGTTACTGTTCTTAGACTTCCAATACTTGCTGAAGTAAATGAAGCAAAACTAGCTGTAATACTATTTACATTTACATTTGATGCTAAACCTGTTAAATCACCAGCTATTGTAATATCATCTTGAATGCCTAAACTTCCACTAATCTGGATTCCATTTGTATTGTCTAACTTAATAGAGTTTGTAGATGTAACATCATTACCTTGTAGTTGCAATGTATGATTTACAGTACCACCTCTTATAGTATAAGTACCTCCTGCTGAAGGACTTGAAATACCAGCCACTCCATATATTCTACCATCAATACTAATATCATTAGTTGTTGTAGCACCATTATCTGTTACTTGTTGTAATGTTAAATCATCTGCTGAAGATGAAATAGCATAAGAAGCTGTTGTTGCAAATGAAGCACTTGTTGCTGTATCTGCAAATGATGCTGTCCCTGTTAGGTTTGCCTCTATTGTATCTGTAGCTGGATTATATTGAAGTTCAGTATCTGTAAATAGTTGTTGACCATCAGATGCTCTTACATCAACAAATGGTAAGTAGTGAATACCACTTTCTGAACTACCATCAGCTGTACTTACAAGTGAAGCTGTTGTAGCTAATGAAGCACTTGTAGCAGTTAAAGCACTATCTGCTATTACTGCATGTGATGCTGATGTAGCTGTAGATGCTGTAATATTTAATGAATCAATATCTACACCTAAACCATCAGTAAGTTCTGAACCAGATATCTGTGTTAGATACTGAAATGATTCTGAAATGTGTAAGTTAGTTAAATTCCTTCCCATAATTATTTAATGTCTGATCCCCAAGGGAATTGTTTATATTTGCTGTCTGTAATTCTTAGTCCTGCATCCTTAGCATCTCTATAATGAGCACCTCTTTTAGCTTTGTAACCAAATACAATTGGTGATCTATATTGTGAAGCATAATCTGGATTTTGCTCATATAATTTATTATTAGTGTTTAACTCTGGGAATAATCCTTCCTCATCACTAATATAGTTAGATAATCTATCTGCATAATATTCCATTTTATTTTCAACAGATTGTCTTTTCATATTGTAAAGACTTCTATCAATTTCAATAGAATTTTCACCTCCAGTTGGTTGTAATAGACCATTATTTCTTGGTCTTAAATAAATAGACTCTAGTGTCTCATAATATACAGCATAAAGCAGGAAGTCCTGTATATAACTGTCTACTAATGTGAGATAATTGCCAGTAAGTGTGTTAGCATCTATATCACTTAAAATTTTATCATATAATTGAGTACCTATGATTCTCTGTAAGTGAATATCCTGAGCAGTTCTTACATTGTTTTTGATTAGAGATGAATCTACAGAATCATTAATATCTGTAAATTGTCTAACTTTTGCTTCTGATATAATTAATGTATCTGTCATACTGTTGGTAATTCTGTTATTGGTTCATTTACATTACCACCCTTAGCTTCATCATCAGCTTTTTCAATTTCAGCTTCTAATTCACTATCAGCTCCTACTTCAGCATCAATAGAAGTTACAACATCTACTTCTTCTTCACCATCAGCAAATAACTTAAGTTGTTGTACACCAACTGATATGTCTATATTTGGGTATTGTGCTTCTAATAATAATTCAACAACACTTAATATATCCTGCTGGAATGGTCTTACTACTGTGTTTACAAACAGTAAATAAGAATCTACAACCTCATCTCTACCTCCAAGTTGTCCTGGTGTTTTAATTCCTAAAATCATAGGAGATGTGATTCTATGAGCAGTTAATATTTTCTGTACTACCATTTCATTTACATTATAGTAGTAATCATCAGCTCCATTCTGTGGGATTGGAGTTATTACAGGAGCATTCTCTGGTGAATCTACATCTATATAAATTAGAGAACCAGCATTATCTGTTCCTGAATATTGGTCTTGTAACATTCCTTCAATTGCTTGTCTCTCATCCTCATCAGCATTTGTGAAGGTAGTGATAGCAAGTGAAGGTGCTAAACCATTTTTAATATTGTTAATATGGAAATTGTCTACCTCAGTATCAAGATCAATTACTCTTAAAGCACCTACATAATCAGGTAATGGGTAATATTTTTGTCCTGGAGCATATGGTTGGAATACAAATAATTGTTTTGGTTCCTCTACTGCTGTTTTAGGGTTGTAACATGGTAAGTATGGTAGATCTTCTATCTTTTGTCCATATCTGTAATCATCCCATGAGTCAGAGATATAGTAACCAGGTACTTTACCTCTGTAATTTTTTTCCTTTGCTCTTAAATAGCTAAAGTCTATATGGTAGAATTCTACTGGTCTAGTTCTTGCCTTATTCCAGATAACTTCTAGAGCAAAACCTCCATATAATTTATAATCTTGTGCTAACTTACCATAGATTGAATTCCATGTTTCTGAATCAGTGTTAGCTTGTTCTATTACAAAACTTGGTTCTGATACTAATCCTTCACCTTTAATAGCATCAACTACAGCATTAACACAAGTGTTATGAATAGATGAATTATTGTATAGGTTGATTAACTCATTTGGAAAATCATTGTACTGACCAAATTTAACATAATGGTCTCCCTTTTTCTCAGTCACATTGACTCTTTGAGAGAATTCCTTCTTAATTGATGAAAATTTTAATTTATCCATTGTATGTTGTATATCTTGCATCTTCATTTGAAGATACATATGTTGTTATGCTACTCTCATTACTACCTGAAATAAATGCTCTGTCACTGTAAAGTAAATCTGATAATGTAATAATTTCAGCACCTACATCACTCCATATATCACTTTCAGCAGTCCATGTTTTTGATGCCTCTATCCAAGTTGCTTGTACTTTTACTTCTGTAGCTGTATAAACTTCAACATCATATTGACCACTTGGTGAAGGAACAACACTACCTGAATTCTCTATAATTAAATAGTTTCTATAAGCATTAGGAATTGAAGTTGCTGTTACATCAAATACACCACTAGACTGATCATATGATTGAGAGTATGCTACTTTTAATGAATCATAATAACCTGAACCAGTGTTGACTGTGTCAAGATACAAAGCATTTTTGTTGGAACCAAGGGACTTATTAAATTGTAGCATATCTTTTTATAAATATAAAAATAGGGTTATAGCCTAAACCATAACCCCATTCCTAATTATTATTACCCTACAGTAATACCTGATAAGGCATCACTTAAGCTACCTGAAATTTCAGAAGCTGGGTTACTTTCTTGTCCAGTGAATGTTAATGAGTATCCTGAAAGATCACCAAATGCAGTTCCAGTTTGACCTGTACCACTTAGTAATTGCATACCATTATCTTCACCTAACAACCAATATCTTCCAATACCATCATCAACACCATTGTTTGTTTCAACAATAATCTTTAGGTCTGGATTTTGAGCTAATACTTTAATTTGGTTTCTAGTTGAGCTTTGTAATTTGAAGAACACTGCATTAACAGATTGTTCATAGAATACAGTTCCATTCTCAGGTGTAGCTGAAATAGCTTCTGAGAAATCACTTGTTTGTCTAAATAATTCAAATTTGTAAAATTCACCTGAACCAGTAATACCTGAAATCAACCCTTCACTTGCATCAGTAACAGATGTTATTGCACCTGCATCAGAACCAGATGCACCTAAGATATATAGGTTTTTGATTCCACCTGCTGAATCTCTACAGCCCAGTGTAAATCCACTTGTAATATCACATGACATAATTTATCTGGTTTTAGTTAGTATTGGGAGGAGTATTTCATCCTCCCTTTACTGGATTAATTTATATTATTAAGCTTCATCATTACTTACCCAGAAAGAAGGGTAGGCAACATTTACACCTAATTTAGTTGAGATTCTGTGCTTCAATTGGTCAGAATTTATGTCATACCATAGTTGAAATTCAGAGAAATCACTCATCAAGTCAGTACCTGCAACAATTTGTTTAGCAGGTCCTAATACTACTCTGTTTGATCCATTAAGACCAACAGTTCCTACAACTTTAACACCTGGAGAGAATGGGTAAGCCATCTCTAAGATACCACCTCTGTTTTCAATAGAAGCTGGGTCAAAGTAGAAGTTATTAGCAGTTCTTAATGCAGTAACATAAGTTCTGAAACCTTGTACTGACATGAAGAAAGTAATGTCTTCTCTGTCTGCTACATCTGAATCCAATGCACCAAGCATAGCATCCATGTTTGCTAATGTTACAGCTGCACCACCTGCAGTTACTACACCAGCAGTTGAACCTGAAATGATTGAGATCAAACCATCTGCTGCTGAACAACCTGCTTGGTCACCTGCCCACAAAAATTGATCATTTTTCTTCTGGAAGTTATTTACTAACAACTCAGAGTAGTTAGAAGCTAGAGCAAAAGTCTCATTGTATGAGCCTGGTTCTAGATCTGCAATACCTAAGTATTTTTTATCCATGTCTTTCAAACAGATACCATCAAAGCTTGTTCTTGGACAAACTGTGATATCTCTTTGAGTGAATGTTAATGAACCTGAAGGGTTAGATACACATGTTCCACCTTGGATCTGTAGATCTACTTCCATCAAATTGATTGGTTCTTGGTGCTTAACACCCTCTTTTACAGTAATGTATTCCATAGTGGAACCACCATATACTGATTTTACTAAGAGCTCACCTGCAACTTCATTGTTAAAGTCAGTTAGCCCTGTTACATCTAATGCCATAATAGTTTACTTTTTTCTTTTGTTAATTAATTTGAAAGCCATCTCCATATCTTTAGAGTTGTTAGCTTTTGATACATCAAATTTTGAGAATTTTGATGAAATTTCTTTACCTGTTGAAGTGATAGTTGGTTCAGCAGCAGGCATTGATTCAAAGGCAGCCATTTTTTCTTCCATTTTAGCCATCTTTTCTTCCATAGATTTCATTTGTTCAGCAACTGCCTCAGCAATTTCTTTTACAATTTCTTCTACTTTTGCCTCTTCTACTTCCTCTTCCATTTCTTCTTTTTCTTCTTCTGCCTCTTCAGCAAGCTCTTTCTTCTCATCAGCTGACATGATCTCAGTAATAACAGAATCTTTAGTCACAATCTTAGTACCATCTTCAAGTTCATGAGTACCATCTGGGGCATCCATTTCTTGACCTTCAGTAGTTGTAACAGTAACTTTATCTCCTATTTGCATAGAAGTACCTGGATAAGTAATAGTGAATGCACCATTAATATCTTTGATACTACCAAAAGTTTCTTCTGTTATTTCCTCAGACACAATTTCTTCAGCAACTTCCTCAGCAGCAAACTCTTCAGTTACTACTTCCTCAACTGCTACTTCAGCTTCAATAAGATTGAAATACTCTTTTACTAGAGACTTTAATTCATTTGAAGTCATAAATTGGGTAATAAAGGTTATAAAATATTGAATGTGGAGACCCCAATGGTTCCACTACAGATAAATATCAAAGGGATATCCCCAATCAGCTAACCTAAGTTTGGCTTCCTAGGATATTTTTAGTACCTTTAATATAATAAAGTTATTAGTATCTCTAAAAAATAAGATAGTAAGAAAAAAGAGATAGAGATAAGGAGGATAAGGAAAATAAAGTTTCTAAAATCACTTATTATTATTCCATTTACCATAACATATAGCTGCTGCTTTATCTCTAGGTAAGTTATCTTCTTCAACTAACACTGGAATACATCTATTAATATAATCTTCTTGTCTCTCAGCTGGAGTAGGAGTAGGTATAGGCATTATATTTTAGATTTATAGATTGATGCTAAGTCTACTACACTCTGTCCTCCAATATAAATGGATGCTATTACTACCCAGTCACTGGATGTTATATCAGCTACTAGATGAAGAATTGTTGCTAGGGTAAATACTAAGAATTTCCTACTAGCCCACTTGGTTACAAAATTATCTATCTTTCCCATATTATTTAGTTAAGTGAGATCCATCACACATTCCAGACTCTGATAATCCACAGGCACATGTTTTACCTGCTTTACATTTATCCATAGCATACTTTCCAAACATTCCCTCTACAGAGAATCCTTTGACTAGTCCTGTCTTGATATATTCATTCCAGATATTTTTATCTTCAATCTTATACATTCCCATCCATGTTCCAGCTGGGAGATTAAATCCATAGTTCTTAGATTTATCATTCTCACCATCTATAATCCAGCTTTCAACTAAATAGGCATCTACAGATTCCATGTTATCATGCTCTAGGTTTACTTTATCTATCAACTTATCTTTTACCATCTTGTAAGCTATTTTCTTGATAGTATCAGCTGTAAAGTATACATGGTATTTTTCACCATCATCATCTAATCTAGGAATCAACATATTAGGTTTCATTAATGGACCTATTACTATCTGCTGTTCATCTAGTTTTGAAAATGAATCTTTATAGTTATCAGTGTGTTTTTCACATGGCATGTAGACTGTTTTACCTTCTAGTTCATGTGTATGGTACCCAGAACATCCTTTCATCTCAGCTACTTGGATTGCTTCTTCTTTAGTTGAATAAACCTCAGTACCATCAATCTCACCTATAGCCTCAAACTTATCTAGATATTGTAATCTCTCACCTACTTTTTTTCCTTCTAAAACATCTTTAGATTTAGGAAGCATTTCTTCTAAGTAATGAGTATAATCAGCACCTGCTAGGAATTTGAATACTGTATTGTCTAAATCATATCTTCTGGCTAATACTTCATAAACACCTTCAGCCCAATCTTTTTTCTGAGTAGCTGTTTTATTCCCTAAATAGACATCATAAGGTTTAATAACAGTGTTCATATCTACCAATCCATATTTACCTGATAGGATTTTAATGTCT
>Ga0206130_10003314_pt1 | contig 21223 bp, 17 predicted proteins | sample Helgoland_Spring_9_FD_148637 | JGI IMG/M metagenome (GOLD analysis project Ga0206130, IMG submission 148637) | Pelagic subsurface seawater microbial communities from Kabeltonne, Helgoland, North Sea - Helgoland_Spring_Bloom_20160512_1 | ecosystem: Environmental > Aquatic > Marine > Epipelagic ... | reverse complement strand
CTTCAGGTGAATCAAAGTCTATTAATACTATCATCTTGTTGTCATCGTCCTTTTCAGAACCTGCAAAGATTAACTTAGCGCCTAGGGCATTTAACTCAGACTCATTTTCAAAAAACATTTCTTTCCATGGTACGAAGCCACGAGCAAGATCTTGTGTAAGTTTAACAATCATTTTTTAATCCAACATTCGTTATATAAATTTTCAGGCGATCAGTAATGATCAACTCAATTAGTACTAATTTTTAATCCTAAACTTCACTATATCGCCCCATCTAATTTAAAAATAGTCCATTTTCTGTACCGCTAAAAGAATAAAAAGTAGCTCACTGCCTCTTGGGTTAAAATTCTACACATGCGCTAGCTGTGGCCTCAATAATAGACCAATCAACATCAAGTCCTAGTCCTTATCAACTACCCTAGGTTAGACCATGTAGGGTCTTGGTTTCGAGGTAATCTTCAAGTCCCATCATGCCACCTTCACGGCCATTGCCTGATTGCTTATAGCCCCCAAAAGGAGTGCCATAATTGATTCCAGCGCCATTGATATGCACTGACCCTGCGCGTAGTTTGGAAGCCACACGTGCGGCTCGATCTGTACTACCAGTTTGTATATAAGAGGCTAATCCGTAGGGCGTATCATTAGCAATGGCTATCGCTTCGTCTTCAGTCTCAAATGGAATAATCACTAGTACGGGGCCAAAAATTTCTTCTTGCGCGATACGCATGTTATTGGACACATTGACAAAAATGGTGGGCTTAACATACCAGCCCACATCTAAACCTTTAGGCCGACCTAAACCGCCTGCTAAAAGCGTGGCACCTTCACTGATGCCAACCTCAATCATAGCCTGAACTCGGTCAAACTGAATTTTGTCAAACAAAGGCCCAATATGTTCGCCTTCTTCGCTTGGGTTACCCACAAGGGTCGCTTCTGCAGCGCCCTTGGCAATCTGTAATACCTCATCATAACAACTACGTTCGACTAGCAATCGAGTGGGTGCATCACAAGACTGTCCTGTATTGTACATACACTCCTCCACAGAAGCGGTCACTCGTTGTACTAAATCGCAATCGGCAAAAACGAGGTTGGGTGATTTTCCGCCCAGCTCTAAGGTTACCCGTTTAATAGTGTCTGCCGCATCGTGGGTGACGGCAATACCGGCACGAGTTGAGCCAGTAAAGGACATCATTTGCACATCCGGATGGCAAGACATGGCTGCACCAACTGTGGGACCATCACCATGGACGAGGTTAAATACCCCAGCAGGGTAACCTGCTTCATGAATGATCTCAGCATAAATCATCGCTGAAATTGGGGTGTGCTCCGACGGCTTTAAAACGCAAGTAGCGCCAACAGCTAGTGCTGGCACAACCTTTAACACGATTTGATTCATGGGCCAGTTCCACGGTGTTATTAAACCACAGACACCAATGGGTTCACGTAATAGCACATCTTCATTGTCTAGGGTCAGGCGCTCTTCAAGTGTTTCTAAGGCGTCAATAAAACCTTGTAGGTGACCCACTGCAGCATCGGCATGGGCCTCACGAGCCATAGAAATAGGCGCCCCCATTTCCAGAGACATGGCCTGAGCAAGGTCTTCAAAACGCGCCTCAGTCACTTCTTTGAGGCGATGTAACAAAGCTAAGCGTTCTGCTTTGCTAGTTTGGGAAAAACTTTCGAAGGCTTTGCTCGCCGCCGCAACTGCACGATTTACATCCATTGCATCACCCATGGCAACTGAACCTACTTGGCCCTCTGTCGCTGGGTTTAACACCTTTAACCTGTCAGTTGAATGGGGTTCAACCCAAGCGCCATCAATATAGAATTTCGTTAGATTTTTCATAGGTCTGATTTACTCCGGTAGGGTGCGATCTATGCCACGCACTATGTTTTTATCAGGGTCAAAAAATGGCAAGTCAACGATTTCACAAGCATGATCGGTGCCATCGGATAACCGCAAAGTTAACACTTTTCCAGCCCAATTACCTGGTGAGTTAAAACGGGCATAGCCAATGCCACATCCAAGGGTAGGGGAAGGCACGCCAGCAGTGATTTTACCAATTTCCCGATCGCTATCTACAATAATACTACCTGACGAGGGTGTTTCTGTGTGACAAATTAGACCATAAAGTAAACCACTGCGATCTTTATCGACTAGAGCACTGCGCCCAATAAAATCACCTTTATCCATATCAATGAGAGGCGCAAGGCCAGCTTCGAAGGGTGTCATAGTCATGTCTATGTCGGTTAGATTGCCTAGTATTCCGGCTTCAATTCTTCGAATAGTCAAGGCTCGATTAGATGAAAACTCCATACCATATTTAGCCCCAACAACCATGAGGTGATCCCAAAGTTTTAGGTGGTCAGTAGTGGCGCCATCACAATAAATTTCAAAGCCTAATTCGCCAGTGAAACCCGTGCGAGACACATACAATCGCTGCCCATCTATGGTGAAGAAACCTGAGCGGAAATAGCCCATGCCTGCAGTGATTGCCCCGCCTGTAGCATCGTGCATAATGTCGATTGATGCGGGTCCTTGGATTTGAAGTACGCGTGACTGTGGGTCTGAAATAGTGATGTCAAAGCCACCACTATGGGCAATCAACCAAGTCTCAAATGCACCGTCAGCTTGCACATACCAAAACCGGTCTGGGCCAAGTTTAAAAACGATACCATCCATAAAAATGCCACCTTGTGGGGTGCAAGCGATAGCATAATAACCACGCCCTTCTTGCATGTTACTAACCCTGCGCGATAGTACCTTCTCCAGAAAAGGCACGGCATCTGGGCCACTAATTTCCATTGGTTTTTCAGGCACGTCAAAAATAAGGGCTTTACGACGTAAGGTCCAATATTTTTCAAGCTCGTCTTCACCTGCATAAATAGCTAAATAGCGGTCTGCGTAAACACCAAAAATCATTTCTGGCGAGTTGATCCGTTCAAAAAATGGTGACATCTCGAAGCGTCGAGCACTAATTTTGACCGTATGTTGTAGGTCTGTGATTTCTTGCATATTACTCATAACTTACGGGTCCTCGTGAGTATTTTTTAGCGGTTGTAAAATTTGGGGTGCATCGAATGCAGTTAATTCAGGTAATGCGCCCTCAAAGGCTTCAATTTGTACCAGACAGGTATGGGATATGGGCCCCTGAGCCAACTGAGATGTGCCAATATCCGGCGTCAGTAAGTTTGGATTTCCGTGCTTACACAAACTGCCAGAAGTACTTGCATCTAAAGGATCGTACCAAGCACCTGTGCTCATTTGTACAACCCCAACCATCACCTGGTCATCAATGATTACCCCACCAAGACATGCCCCTCGCTGGTTAAATACACGCACAATATCGCCATTATTTAAGCCACGAGACATCGCATCTTTAGGGTGCAACATAATCGGTTCACGCTGCTTAATTTTAGCGGCCCGCGAATGACTGCCATGATCTAACTGTGAATGCAGCTTAGTCTTAGGCTGATTAGAAATTAAATGCAGTGGGTAATGGCTTAAGTCGCCACCAAGCCATTCAATGGGCTCCATCCAAGTGGCATGGCCAGGACAATCGTCATAACCGAAACTAGCCACTTTAGCAGAGTAAATTTCAATTTTACCCGAGGGTGTAGGTAACGGATTTGCAGTGGGATCATCCCGAAAATCCTGTAGCATAATGACCGGTTTTATAGGGGCTTCAGGTTTAAACCAACCGACTTTTTTAAAATCAGTATAGCTGGGTAAATCTACACCACTGGCCTTTGAACGGGCAACAGTGGCCATATAAATAGACTTAATCCACTGTGCTTCGGTACGGCCTTCGGTGAAGCTAGGTTCCACACCCATTTGCTCCGCTATTCCAGAAAATATATCGTAGTCATTGCGGCTTAAACCGATGGGTTTTATGGCCTGTTGCATATCAATAATATAAGGATCTCGTGGTGAGATGGCCAAGTCGTTTCGTTCCAGAGTCGTAGTGCAGGGCAACACAATATCTGCATGTTTGGCCATACTATTCCAGCACCAGTCGTGCACAACAACGGTGTCAGGCTTTTGCCAAGCCTTGAGCATCTTATTGAGATCTTGGTGATGATGAAACGGATTACCACCGGCCCAATAAATAGCATGGATATCAGGATACTCATAACTCATGCCATTGAATTCGAAAGCCTCACCAGGATGCAAAAGCATGTCACTAATGCGCGCCACTGGGATAAAATCAGATACTTTATTCTTGCCTTGGGGCAGGGATCCACTTTGCACCTTGGTATAGTGGCCACCAATGCCGTTGGTGCTTGAGTAACCAAAAGTAATGCCACCCCCAGGCAACCCAATTTGCCCTAGCATTGCCGCCAATGTAATGCCTGCCCAATAGGTTTGCTCACCATGGTGCTGACGGGTTAACGACCAACTGATGGAGATCATAGTTCGGCTAGCGGCCATGCGCCGAGCCAGTTGACAGATTTGACCCGGGGAAATACCACATATTGCAGCGCCCCAATCGGCATTTTTCTCTACCCCATCCTCTAACCCGTTCATATAATTTTGAAATTCATGAATGCCAACCGTGTATTGCTCAATAAATTGATCATCGACTAGCTGCTCATCCATAAGGGTTTTTGCAATGGCGATTAATAAAGCCGTATCAGTTCCGGGTCGGATAGCCAGCCAATCAGCCTTGAACGAATCGTCTATATCAGCTCGGATAGGCCCCACATTGATCATTTTTATGCCCACATTTTGGGCTTCAATCATGTGTTCACGCTGTACATGGCGACCAATACCCCCCGCATTCACTTGCCCATTTTTAAGTGGCATGCCACCAAATGCCACCAGCAATTGCCCGTCATCAATAATAGATCGCCAACTGGTGGTGGTTACTAACAAGTTCCAAAAGTCGCCTAGTACGTGAGGCACAATGACCTCAGCAGCAGCAAAACTGTAGGTTCCAACAGAGCGAGTATAACCACCTATACATTTTAAAAATCGGTGTAGTTGACTTTGTGCATGATGAAAACGGCCGGCACTAGACCACCCATAGGAGCCACCAAAAATGGCTTGGTTACCAAACTCAGCTTTAACCCGCAACAATTCCTTAGCGACTAGTTGTTCAGCTTGCTCCCATGACACTTCGATAAAAGGGTCAACACCACGTAAATGGTTATTGCTGCCTGGGCCAGATTCTAACCAGCTTTTCCTGATCATGGGGGCTTTGATTCTAGAGGAGTCATTAATCACATCAACTATGCCAGATCCAATGGGTGACACGTCATTGTCTTTCTCAAAACCATGCATGGCTTTAACCACACCCTTCTCAGTTTCAACCCGGTATGTGCCCCAGTGAGTGCTAGTGAGGAAATGTTCATTTTTTTTAGACATAACTACTTCCAGTTCATGAGTACTTGATCTATATAAATCTACATTAATTTAGAATAATCTACTATTATGACGAACAGTAAAGGGTCGACATAAGATAGATGGATGCGGTAGGTAAACCCAAATGCGTTCAATAAAAGCTTAAATTAAAGTCATCGACCCACCCACTGCTAATAAAGCATGAAGATGATTGGGTGAGCATTTGATGACTTTGTGCTAAAGGTAATCAATCTGACTTGAGGCCTAGTTCTGACTGTCGCTTTTTACTCCAAGCCTGTATTAAACGATCTGCTAGCATCGCAATAATGGCCATGCCAATACCTGCAGTCATGCCAAGCCCAAAATTACCATCACCAAGCCCAATGTAGACCTGTTGCCCAAGTCCACTAGTGCCAACGAGTGCGGCAATGGTTAACATTGAAATACCAAACATAATTGTTTGATTAAGACCCACCATCATGACCGGCATTGCCAAAGGAATCTTTACCCGCCACAGCATTTGCCAGCGGGATGCACCCATGCATTCTCCCGCCTCTATTACCTCGTGCGATACCTGTCTGATGCCATGCTCTGTATAACGCATAGCGGGCACTATGGCGTAAGCAATGATGGCAAGCAAAGCGGTAAACTCACCGATTTTGAAGATCATTACAAAAGGAATCAGTAACACAAACAAAGGAATAGTTTGTAAGGTATCGTTAATGGGTCTGACAAACATTGATACAGGTTTGAACTCTGCAGCGAGGATGCCAATAGTCGCACCGAGGGTGAAAGAGATAAGAATCGCCAAGCCACAAAGGTATAAACTCAGAGTTGTCTCTTCCCAGATGCCTGAAAAAAGTAGGTAAATAAGACCTGCAAGCACCGCCAACGCAAGACGGAACCCTCCCAGTTGCCACCCAAGGAATGTGAAGATGGCAAACATTGCTGGCCACGGTAATTTGGTAATGCCAAAGAACAAGGTAATAGTCAATAAGCCAATGGCTGTGCCACACTTTGAGCTTAGTTTGGTCCAGCAAAGTCCTGTGATAATGGCTGCACATGCGGCGTAGACCAGTTTTAACTGCAGAGTAAATTCAAACCCCCAAGAGTAGGGAGAAATGGTTTGCTCAAGTCCAATTTTTAGTGGCAGCATAAGAAAGAAAAATGCCCAAGTCTTTATCAGTGTAATGACGTCTGCATATTCGACAATGATAAAGTCGGTAGCGTCATTGATTGGGCCAGATGGATTATATTCCCAGCCTTTTGGATAAGTGTGAAACGCGGGCTGCAGATTAGCGATTGCATACAGAACCAATGAACCTAACAAGGCTGTCAAAAAATAACGATGTCTGTGCATTAGGGATCGGGTGGCAGTCAGAGAATCGTATGATCCTTTGTTAGCGAATCCCACAGTAATTCGATCCATCAAAATTGCCATTAAAGTAATGACAATGCCGGCTACTAAACTTTCTCCAAAACGAGCCTTACGCATGGCCGAAAGTACTTCCCAGCCAATATCTGCAGATCCACCAATAATGGAAGCAATAATGACCATACAAAATGCAGCCATCGTGGTCTGATTCACACCCAGAAGAATTTGTCGCATCGCACTAGGCATGCGAACAAAGAAAAATAACTGTGACGCTGTGGCGCCTGACATCAGACCTGATTCAGTAACTTCTGAAGAAACACCTCGAAGACCGATTAACGTATTACGAGCCATCGGTGGGAAGGCATAGAGCACACTGGCAATGAGCCCCACGACCACGCCAAAGCCAAAAAGATATAAGATCAGAAGCAGGTAAGCAAATGCCGGTACGGTTTGCAGCACGTCTAGTAAGAGCATGAGTGGGCGCTCTGTGCGTGGATAATAAAACCCTAAGGTGCCGCAAGCAAAACCAATAATAATAGCGATCGGTACTGACACCAAAACCAATGCCAACGAGTTCATGGATTCAGTCCACAGACCCACGCCCATCATATAACTTGCAGTCAGTACTGTGAAAATGACCATTTTCCATCCACAAGAGGCATAGGCGATAACTACAAGTAAGAATAAGGAGACCGACCAAGGAAGCCAATTAAGTAGTTCACGCACGGCAGTCATTGGCACATCTAAGGCGGCTGACACAGACCGAAAAAAAGCACCGGTGTAGAGCACGCACCAGTCCATTATGTTATTGAGTATTAACACAATGGGTGATTCCCATGCATCTGGAAAGACGATGAGCCAGGGCACCGCCTCTCTTACTGAGAGCAATAGCAGTGTAAAGACAATAATAGCCAACCATGCCAAGGCACCCGGTGAAAAATATGACGTTAAAGGAGCTGGAGTAGCGTTTATTTTAACACTCATGAGGCTGTGCCTTGGGCTGCTCGGGCGACATTATGATATCCATAGCCTCTGCGTGATTGCGGGTATTAGACTCCTGAGCTAATGCGGCTACGACTGAATCTGCATTAACTACACCAATAATTTTACCTTCACTCGTCACCGCAATACCCTCTGTATGATTGGCGAGTTGTGGCAGTATGTCTTCAACACAGGTCTCGCTGGAAACTGTTGGCATGTTTGGGTTCGCAATTTGGTTGGCTTGCATCACATCTGCTGCTCTAAGAACACGCACAAGGGGCACGTCTCGGGTAAATTCAGCCACATACTCGTTTGCTGGATTAACGATTAACTCAGCAGGGGTGCCCACTTGTACAACAATGCCGTCCCGCATAATCATCATGCGGTCAGCAATTCGTAAGGCTTCAAGAAAGTCGTGGGTGATAAACACAATTGATTTCTGAAGCATTGACTGGATGCGTAAAAATTCATCCTGCATTTGTCGGCGGATTAGTGGATCAAGTGCGGAAAAGGGCTCGTCCAGCAGCCAAAGGTCTGGTTCAACGGCGAGTGAGCGAGCGATGCCAACACGCTGTTGCTGGCCTCCAGATAACTGATTCGGGTAGCTCATTTCACGGCCTTGCAGACCGACCAGTTCGATCACCCGATTGGCACGTTCTCTTTGTTCTGCCATCGAAAGACCCTGCAACCGAAGAGGGAAAGATATATTTTCAATGACAGTAAGGTGGGGCAGGAGACCAAAGTTCTGAAACACCATACCCATTTTATGGCGACGGATTTCAATCAGGTCTTTTTTCGATTTCTTGAGTAAGTCCTCGCCATCAAGAAGAATTTCCCCGTGAGTGGGTTCTACAAGGCGTGATAAGCATCGAACGACTGTCGATTTACCAGAACCTGAAAGTCCCATGATGACAAAAATTTCGCCAACATGAACATCAAAAGACACGTCAACCGCTGCAGGGATTGCACCCTCGCTGCGCATAACGCTAGCAAGTTGCTTCGGCTCAATGGGGTCATCTTTAGTGCCAAAGTGTTGACCGTCACCACCATTGTATACCTTCCATACATTGCGGCATGAAAGTTTAATTTTATTATTATTGCTCAAGCTAAAAGTACTCCCCTTTATTAGGCTTATTGAGTTGTTACCAAGTATACGTGTACCAAGCTTACAATCACTTTAGCAAATTACAGGAAAAGAAATCTTGTTTATGGGTCAAAGGGGCAAGCACAGATGCTTACCCCTTTTAATGACAATGTTCCCCAATATAAAAAGGGTGAGTTGTTAGCCTGCGGCAACCCAAGATTGAACTTGTATTGTGTTGTCACTCATCCATTCGCTTACAACGTCTTCGAGTTCACGCTCTTTATTATCAACCTCTAACATAAGGGCGTTCATGGTCGCGTTATCGATGGACAGTTTTTGCATGATCTTAAATGCACCTGGCCATTTAGCTTCAAAATCACCAGAAACAATCTTGGTGATGTCAGCTTGCTTGAATCCACAAACTTCGGTAGTTTCACAAGCTGAATTCAGGGATGACATATCCACAAATTCCCAATCATATGGAGTATGAATCCAGTGTGGTAACCAGAACATTACCAAGATGGGCTTCTTCGACTTTTGAGCAGAGTTCATCTCTGCAATCATGGCGCCCTCTGAACCCCCAGCAATCGGATGGATCGGCCAGCCAGCCTTTTTCACCAAATCTTTTGAACGCGTACCCCAGTCAGCTGGATAGGTAATAAGTCGCGCCTTTGGAAAAGTTTCTGCCGTAGCAAACACTTGGGCACACTTCATGAGTGCTTCCACGGCTGGTAAACCAGGACATTGCTCTTTCATGTAGGGAGGGTACATCCAGCCCTCTACGGGTTTTAGACCTAGTGAGCCTAACTTGATGATGTCACCGCTGGCGACTGCATTTTCGTAAATTGCTCCTACATTGTTACCCCAGGCCTCGGGCTGAAGGTGAATATTGCCTTGCGAGATAGCTGCAAACTGGGGCACTGCACCCGCAGTAACGTATTCAACATTGTAGCCCGCTTTTTGCAGTACGCTACCCGAAATGTGAGCGGAAATATGCTGACCAGTCCATGAATTTATAGCAATCTTTATTGGATCACTTGATTCGGCTGCAACAGATGCTGCACCCATTAGTAACGCGCCTGACGCAATAAGCGCTGTAATAGAAAATTTACTTAACATAATTGACTCCAGATTCGTGATTTAACTGGCTTTTATAGTCAGCAAATACCACTTATTTTTATCTTCCATTTAGTAATGGTTTTATAAACTTACCACCAGTCAGTTTTTAAGTCAAACGATTAGTTGTTGGATTAATAGGTAAAAAGTATTATCATGAGTCCTACCCTAATTGTACAAGACCTAACCTCATGGCTAAAAATTCAATCCGCTCAATTCGACGCGAAGAACTCTCACGAGCTGCGTTTGAAGCCGTCGCACGCTATGGACTGCGCAAAGCCACGTTAGAGAAAGTGGGAGAAATTGCAGGAGTCTCCAAAGGTGTGGTTTTACATCATTTCAAGGACAAAAGTTCACTCTTAGAAGCTGTTTTTCGCAAGTCAAATTCCTTGTTAAGCGAATCTGTGATTGAACTATATCGACATTCTGACACGCCCTATGAGAGATTATGGTCCATCATCATCGCTAACTTTTTTCCAACCATTTTCAACCGTAAGGTTTGCCAGGCATGGGTGTCACTCTTATCTGAAGTCACACATAATCAAACGTGCCTGCGAATACAGGCTGCGAACAATGCGCGTATTCAAAGCAATTTAGTTCATGTATTTAAAAACTTTCTTGATCCGATAGATGCTCAACGCACAGCCTTACATTTTGGCATGCTCATTGATGGCATATGGGTCCGTAACGGATTGCAGACAGCCCGCGTTGATAGTGAGAAGGCCATTTCTGAAATGGAGTACGCTATTTTGAACATGCTGCCAAATAACAAAACCAGTATAGAAATGCACCATGAGGCCCGACAAAAAATCACTAGCATCGCTAATATTGCCTTGGGTTCAAAAGCCTATAAAGAAAAGTCAATGTTAAACTGAAGCCCTATCAAAGTTGCGAGTTTCATTTCGCCATAAAAGCAGGTTTCCCTGCATACTTAAGCTCCTCCATAAACTCATGCAGATTCATTTGTTTATTTATACAGGCTTGATTGCTTCGCTATGAAAACCCATTATAATTTCCGAGCTATGCTTTGGGGTTGAAAGAGGAGTGCTGCTTGAAGACCAGATCAAGAGCAATATTTGTTCTTTGTTAAAGTGTTTGTAAATCAAATGGGTTTAATCAAGTCACTCATTTGGTAATGTGCACTCAATTCGAATAACGCTTTTTCGTTTATTTCCACGCCCAGTCCTGGCCGCTCAGAAAGCATGGCTCGACCATTTTCTATCGCAAATCCATTGGTGGCCATGCGCGCCCCATGTGCTAAAAACTCAGGGTAGATTTCTGCCATCTCTGCATTGGGTATGGCGCAGCAAACATGCAACATGGCGGCTGCTGCAATTGTCATCGAATTCCAGCAATGAGGGGAAACTGAGACGTCTTTGCTGTGCGCCATGGCAGCAATTTCCAGTAGGTCAAGAATGCCTCCAACACCTGCGATATCAGGATTTAAAATGTCAGCGGCACCTGCGGCCAGAAGTGAACGAAAATGGGGTACGCCACACTGTTTTTCTCCTGTCATAATCCTCTGGCCAGTTGATTGTCTAATGTTGACAAGACTTTGGATGTCTTCTCCGTCGGCAGGCTCTTCCAGCCAATATGGTTTGAAGGGCGCAATTAAAGCCATAAACTCGAGAGACTGATCTGGATTTTGTGGTCCACCAAGATCGAGCATGAGGTCAATATCGTCACCCACGAAGGTTTTAAGTTGTAGCACGCAGTCAGCCGCTGCCTTAAGGTTGCTAATCTGAAGTGGATGTATTTTGATGGCCCGAAATCCCTGCGCCATGAGCACCTTAGCGCGTTCTAAATAGGTTTCAATAGTGGGATTTGGTCGACTATAATAATTGGCATAAATGGCGATTTCGCGCTGACCTTTTGCGCCCAAAAGATCGCACAGTGGCATCTTAAGCTGTTTTGCTGCAAGATCCCACAGAGCGATTTCAATGGCACTTGTGGCCGCCATATAATCTAGGCCACGGTGTTGCCCAGAAATCTGATAGGCCAGTTTTTGAAAACTGAAGGGTGTCACTGCATCCCCTGTCAAAGCGGCCTGAGTCAGTGCATGAATGATTTCAGCCACTGCTTTCTCTCGGCATGGGTTGACGAAGGCTTCACCCCAACCAACCGTCTCATCGTTGTTAGTCAGGCGCACAAAAAGAAACGGCTTAACCGCTCCACAATTATCTTCACTATGAGTAGTGGTAGTAATCCAAGTTTCTACTCGGATTAATTGCAGCCCTGACATTAGAGATATTGTGTCACTCCAACGTTCTAGACTGCTTTTTCCGTCTTCTTTTTTGAACACTTTCATTTTCATTTCCATTTAGAAACAACAACTTTTTAAATAAACTAACCATTGGTCAGTATATTGTCAAATGGTATTTTTTAATATACAGTGGTTAGTAAGAGTTAAAAATCGCATGGATAATTAAGCTAAAAGCTATATGTGAGCTGCAAAAAAGGAAAGGTTGAGATGAAATATGATTACATTATTGTGGGAGCTGGCTCAGCGGGCTGTATTTTGGCCAATCGATTGTCAGAGAGCGGCCAACATAGTGTGCTAGTTGTTGAAGCGGGTCCAAAAGATGGCGCTTTATCGCTGAAGATCCCAGCTGCCATGCTGACTAATTTAAAAAGTACAAAATACAACTGGGCCTTTAAAGGTGACCCCGAACCCGAACTAAATAACCGACAACTGAAACATGATCGAGGCATGACTCTGGGTGGATCATCTAGCATCAATGGAATGGTTTTTATTAGGGGCCATGCACAAGACTTTGAGGTCTGGAAAGAATCTGGTTGCCAAGGGTGGGGCTACGCCGATGTTCTGCCTTATTTTAAGCGCCTAGAAAACTTTGATGGTGGTGGCTGTGAGTTTCGTGGTGATTCTGGGCCCATGAACGTTCACCGTCCAAGCCCCAGTAATCCGCTGTCGTCAGCATTTGTGCAAGCAGGTTTAGAGGCTGGCTATCCTCAGACTGATGATATTGTTGGCTATTGTCAGGAGGGCTTTGGCCCCCTTGACCAATCCATTCATAATGGTGAACGCTGGAGTGCGACGCGTGCTTACCTTAACCCTGCGCGTGAAAGGACTAATCTGACCATTGTAACTGGTGCTTTGGTCGAACGAGTTTTGATTAAAGATAAAGTGGCTACAGGTATTAATTATAAAAATCAGCGGGGTGAGCAAGTCACCGCTTGGGCCAACAAAGAAGTGATCTTGTCCTCTGGTGCGGTAGGTTCTCCACAGCTGCTCATGCTTTCAGGCATTGGGCCCAAAGCGCACTTGGCAGATATGGGTATTCCACTGGTCAAAGATCTACCGGGAGTGGGACAGAACCTCAATGACCATCCCGATCTTGTGATGAAATTTAAATGCCTAAAGCCTGTCACCCTATGGCCCAAACTAAGCTTAGTAGGGCGGATGATGGCTGGTGTAGAATGGCTAACGCGCCGCAAGGGCATCTGCGCTAGTAACCATTTTGACGTTGTTGGCTGTATCCGCTCGCATCCTGACGTGGCCTATCCAGACCTACAATTGACACTCACACCCTTGGGCGTCGAAGATCACACCAGCTGGGACCCCATCGAAGAGCATGCATTCCAGATCCATGTGGGTTTAATGCAAACGCACAGTCGAGGTAGGATTGAACTAGTCAGTGCAGATCCAGCAGCAGCGCCTAGTATTTTGGTTAACTACCTGCAGGACCATCGTGATCGTGAAGCCATGCGCTCAGGCATTCGCTTAGTGCGCGAATTAGTTCGTCAGCCATCTCTAGACTTATACCGTGGGGAAGAGATTTTTCCTGGTGACGCTTTAACAAGTGATGCTGAGCTAGACCAGTGTATTAATCGTGAGTCTTACACCCAATGGCATTTGTCTTGCACGGTGCGCATGGGGGTAGATCCAGATACTGGCGCGGTAGTTGACACAAGTGGCCGTGTTCATGGTATTAAAGCCCTTCGCGTAGTCGATGCTTCTATTATGCCAAGGGTAACCAATGGCAACACCAATGCCCCCACAATGATGTTAGCAGAAAAGTTGAGTGACGCTATTCTTGGTATACCACCCTTGCCTCCAATTGAGCTGGAATTATGGCAGAGATCAGCAACTGAATAATATTCAAAGGAGCTATTGAGTTAGGTAATATGCCAAAAGACTTGTCTCTGCTCACTAAGGAAAGAACTTGAACATTACAATTGAGAACAGGGCCAAATTGGCATGCCTCTATGCAGGCGCAGTTTGGGGATTATTCTGGATTCCTCTGAGAGCACTAGAAACCACGGGTTTGCACAGCCTTTGGGTTACCGTGATCTACTTTTTTGTATGCACACTCTGTCTGGTTCCAATTGCTATTTTACGGTGGAAACATGTCATTGCTGGTGGGCTTCAATTGCAGATTACAGCGATGTTATCCGGCGGTGCATTGTTTTTGTATATGACAGCTATCGTCCATACAGATGTTGTGCGTGTGATATTGTTGTTTTATCTAACACCCATATGGGGCACTCTCTTAGCCCGCATTTTTTTAGGGGAGGCCATAACCCCCCTACGTATTGTCGCCATGGCCATAGCGATCGTTGGCATGCTCACTATTTTTGGTTTAGGTGCTCAATTCCCTGTACCGAAAAATGCAGGAGACTGGATGGGTCTTGGTGCGGGCATGTTGTGGGCGATAGCTTCCTTACGCATCAACATTCTTAAGGAGTTCTCTGCCATTGAGATGACCTTGGGATTCTTTTTCTGGTCCTTGGTCTTTTCAGTTGCGGTGGCGTTGATGTTTGCCCCTGCATACGTTCCTTTGGTTACGCAAGCAATGCCTGCGATGCCATTACTACTAATTTTCTTGGTACTGCTTATCTTGCCGGGCACCTATGCGTCCCTATGGGGGCCAAAGTTTATTAGCCCGGGCCTTGTTGGCATGCTATTCATGACAGAAGTCGTCGTTGGATCAGTATCCGTTGCCTTACTATCTGGAGAACCCGTTGGCAGTCGTGAAGTGATGGGGATCTTGCTGATTACAACTGCAAGTCTCATAGAGCCAGTGGCATCCCTCAAGAGGAGAACCCATGCAACAGCATGAGCTGGCTAACACTAAAAAGCTCCACCACGCTATATATAAACTTTGCTGCGATGGTGATAGCGATGGCGATAGCGATAGTGCGGGAGACGCTGGGGCAAAGATGATGTTGTAGGCAAAATAACGACTAAAGCAACTCACCATTTGATGGCACTTAGGCATTTAATAGCAACAACTCAACTCTTTTAGGAGAAACACAAATGATAGATAACATCAGCCAAGACATTTACTGGGTTACTCTCACTATTATCATGACATCCCTGTTGTGGGTTCCACACATTCTGTATTCTATTTTCAAAAATGGCCTAATCAAAGCCGTCTCATTCCCTGACGCTGCAGCGCTCCAAGCGACAAATTGGGCCAAGCGTGCTAAAGCAGCCCACAAAAACGCCGTAGAAAACTTGGTGATATTTGCGCCATTAACTATTTTAGTGACCTTACTTGAGGCCAATAATGACATGACTGCATTAGCAGCAGTAGCCTACTTTTTTGTTCGAGCACTGCATTTTATCGCCCACGTCATTGGCGTTCCAGTCATGAGAACCTTACTATTTCTGGCTGGTGTTGCTTGCCAAATAGCCATGGCCACAGCGCTTCTGAACGCTATATGAATAGGCCTATGAGTGGCTTGCGGTATAGTAAACAAAGGCATTTACCAGAGTGAGTCATTGGTAATAATATGGATGCCAGCATATATATTCATTAGCGTACAGGATCTAGGAGGAAGCACTATTGCCATATGCCAATAATCAAGGCGTTCGTATTTATTACCAAGTTGAAGGTGAGGGCGACCCCATCATACTGCACCATGGCAGCACAGAAAGCCTAGATGTTTGGTATCAAAGTGGTTACGTTGAGTTGCTAAAACCCAATCATCAACTGATACTTATGGACGCTCGTGGGCATGGACAAAGTGATAAACCCCATGATGCAGGAGCCTATGACCTGGCCCTTAGGGCTAAGGACGTTGAGGCTGTATTGGATGATCTGGGCATTGGCGCAGCTCACTACTGGGGCTACTCAATGGGAGGTTGGATTGGTTTTGGTATGGCAAAGTATGCTGCGCCTAGGATTCGATCACTGATTTTGGGAGGAGCACATCCTTATGCTGAGCCGATGGACGTATTTGACCACATTGATGGCACCGATGAAAATGCGTTCATAGCGGCAATGGAGGCTTTTGTGGATGTCCATATCGGCCCAGAAAGTCGTTCTCTCATTTTGGAAAATGATTTACAGGCCATTGCTGCTGCCATGAATTATCGCCCCTCGCTAGCGTCGATCATACCCAACATGAGAATGCCGTGCTGCCTGTACGTAGGCACTAAGGATCGTCGAATTTTTAAGGTTAGAAAGTGTGTGAGAGATTTATTAACGGGCGAATTTATACCCATAACAGGCTTAGATCACTGCCAAACATTTGATCACTCTGAACTAATAGTACCCCTTATAGAGTTGTTTTTAGGGACGCTGCGTCGACCTAAACGGCCAAGCTAAATCAGGAAAAGAGAGTCATGTTTTCAGAAAAAACTCCGGATAAAACCCTTAGTATTTTCCTCGCTCTAAGTGCCGGTGTCTGGGGGCTTTATTGGTTGCCTTTAAGATCCATTGAAGAGTTAGGCGTAACAGCTTCATGGAGCGTTGTTCTTTTTAACGCATGCCCTTTAGTGGTTTTAGTGCCCTTGCTACTGTTCAACTACCAGCAACTCAAGGGGCTTGTGGGTCCTACTATTTTAGCTGGCCTCATGATCGGGATCGCCTTTAACCTCTATGCCAATGGTCTATTGGAGACCACGGTAGCCAGAGCCACCTTGTTGTATTACTTAACCCCCATCTGGTCTACTTTACTGGGCGTAGTTTGGCTTTCAGAGCCATTAACCAAAGCCCGAATAATTGCCATTGGGGTAGCGCTTATAGGCTTGTTTTTACTCCTATCCAATGCCAACTCCTCTAACCAAGCACTAAATATAGGTGATCTCTATAGCTTTATGTCAGGCATATTTTGGGCCATTGGCGTGTCCGTATTAAATCGGTGGGCTACGATCCCTATTTTACCACTGCTGGCATTTACATTTTTAGCAACCACCCTATTTTCTGCATTAACTGCTGGCCTGTTGCCTGCTAATCTAGTGCCTGATTTACAGGCCGTTAAGATGGCACTTCCTGCAGCTGCATTCTGGGCCATATTTATTTTCGTTCCCTCCTTTTTTATAATTTTCAGAATCTCACAATTATTGTTTCCAGGACGAGTAGGTATCCTCACTATGACTGAAGCCATCGTCGCCATCGTGAGTGCAGCCATCCTTATTCCTGAAGAGTCCATGTTACTGCTGCAATGGTTGGGTGCTGGGGCAATCATAATGGCAGGGCTGATTGAGGTTCTATTTGGCTACAGTAAAAACAAGGTTGATTCAATGACCCAAAGCATTGTCTTGGAAAAATGAGAACCAGTCGATGAGTAACACACAGATGCACCTCCCTACCGATCTCGTATCCATCAAAGTGGGACGTTTTGAACAGTCCCCTTACTTTGATTTTTACAACAACCCAGACACCATTTTAGGTGTGGCTGCGGGGCGATTTTATGCGGCATATAATGGAGAAGACCCAGTTGCTATTTATTGGGCCTTGCGGCAAGAGGCGGTACTATTTGATGTGCCCGAAAAGCCTTGGCAAATAGAGGGGCCAGACGCGGTAGCATATTTAGAAAAAATCTTTGCTCGGCGCATTGGTAGCTTGCCCATAGGACGCGGTCGCTATGCCATTGCCTGCACGGCTGAGGGTGGGGCTTTTATGGACGGTATTCTTTTCAGACTCGCAGAAAACTGTTTTTGGTACGTGCAGCCTGATGGCGCTTTTGAAGAGTGGATGATTGCTCATCGCCAGGGCTTTAAGGTACAAATATCAGACCCCCAGTCGCGGGTATTGCAAATTCAGGGCCCCAATGCCATGAAAATTATGGCTGTAGCCACTGGTGGGGCCATTGATGAAAGCATGAAATACTTTCATTCTGGTTTTTATGACATAGGTGGTCAGCAACTTTATGTGTCTCGCACTGGGTGGACTGGTGAGCTAGGTTATGAGATTTACTCACAAGGCACACAGACAGACTACCCTAAACTTTGGCATCATCTATTTGACGCAGGTACTCCTTACGGCATGCGTTTTGGCAGTTTGACAGCCATGGGCACCAGGCGAATAGAGGCAGGCATCATGGATAATATGTCAGACTTTGATACAACCATGACCCCATTTGAAGTGGGCTTAGGCCTATTTATCGAGTTAGACAAGGTTGGTTTTATTGGCCACCATGCACTCTTAAAAGCCAACCAACAAAGTCTGATGTATGGGATTAAATGCACCGCTTCAAGGCCTCATGTAAATGCTGAAATCTGGTTCAACAGTGAACTGGTGGGGCACGTTACGGCCAGTTCTTGGTCGCCTTATCTAGAGTGTGGTATTGGCTTCGTGAGGTTTCAGCAAGCCCGCAACTGGGCTGGGACTTCTGTACAAATGACATTAAAAGAGGGTGGCTATGACACCTGTGAAATTGTGCCTTTGCCCTTTTATGATGTAGAAAAACACATTCCAAGAGCGCTCAATTGATTAACCATAAAAATAAGGAATAACAATGTATCAACTCTATTGGTTTGAAAACTCAGGCGCCTTAGCACCACAAATTGTGTTAGAAGAAATTGGTGTAAAATATGAAAAAGTTAGTTTAGATTTAGATCAAGATGAACAAAAGCAACCGTCCTTTTTAACCATCAACCCACGCGCTCAGGTGCCTGCTCTGGTGTTAAAGGATGGCTGCGTTATTACCGAATCAGCCGCTATTTTATTGCATCTTGCTGAGGCTCATCCAGGGGCAAATTTGCTACCTCCCCTGGGTAGCCAAGAGCGTGCTCAAGTGTATCGGTGGTTATTTTATGCGGCCACCAATATTTGGGATTGTGTGTCCCGTGTATTTTATACTGAGTCATTTACCACAGACCCAAGTCAACACCAACAGATTAGAGCCGCAGCAAGGCAGTCTATGGACCAAGCTTGGGCATTGTTCGAAGAGGAACTACAAGAAGGGCCTTACCTGTTGGGTGCAACCTATAGTGTGGTGGATGCCTACTTACTGATGATCACCAACTGGCACGAAAATCCACAAGCGTTATATGCAAGCCTCCCTAAGTTAGCCAGACTGTGCGACGCAGTGCGTGCTCGGCCAGCTGTAAAAGCTATCTGGGCCCAACACTTCCCTGACTAAATTAAGAACTGAAATGAAATTAATTGCATGGATAGCTGAGGTAAAGTTCTAACATGAGAAAAATTAATCTATTAAGTGATTTACTTTTGAGAGTGAGTGACATTGGCCGCTCTCTTATGCCTGCTGCTGACAAACAGGAAACACTCATTGATCGTTGTGAAACCCTGCTGTCAAGGCGAGGTGAGGCCACCAGTTTAGCCCTGGCCAGAGAAATATTAGATCGCTATGCGGTCATAGACACTGACGAAAAGTCACGTTTTTTTATAGAAATGATGAATCAATTTAGTGTTGATGAAAGACATTTCAACCAAATGATTGAAGCTTGGAAAGCTGATCAACATCCAGGTGCTGCCAAAGATTCACCTAAGCATAAAAGTTCAACCCATAGTCAAGGCTTGATCCGTCAAATCCACTCAGCTAGTGAACCCAGAAGTCAGGAGTTAATTCGCCGACTCAATCGGGCTCCTGGGGGTACGCAAGATTTGGTGTCAATGCGCGCTGATTTGCTCTTGGCTATTGCAAAAGGTGCCGAGCTAAAACAGCTTGATAATGATTTTCACCATCTATTTAGCTCATGGTTTAACCGCGGATTTTTAGAATTACGGTTGATCAATTGGGACAATACGCCGGCGCTAATTCTTGAAAAAATTATCAGTTACGAAGCCATACATGAAATTAATGGCTGGGATGAATTACGCTTGCGCGTCGCCGCAGAAGATCGGCGATTATATGGATTTTTCCACCCAGCGCTCAGTGCTGAACCACTTATATTTGTTGAAGTGGCGATGATGGCTGGTATTCCTAGGGCCATCACTCCAATCTTAGCCAAACAGCGGCAACAGCTTGAACCATCGGCCGCCACTACTGCCGTGTTTTACTCAATTTCAAATTGTCAAAAAGGTCTGCAAGGGATTTCTTTTGGTAATTTTCTAATCAAGCAGGTGGTAGAAGAATTACGCCACGAATTCACTAACCTGAGTCAATTCGTGACCCTCTCTCCATTGCCAGAAATGCGCCATTGGGTAAGCCAGCAAGTTGAACAAAACAAACTCAGCGAAATGCCAAAACCCCTTCAACAAACCATGCATTCACTGTACCAATCAAAAGATGCTCTTGGTGTTGATCACCTACTGCTTGAAAAATTGACGGCCTGGTATTTACTGAAGGCGAAAAAGAGTAACGGTAGCCCCTTTGACTATGTCTCACGATTTCACTTAGGTAATGGTGCCTGCCTTGAACAAATTAATTGTGAAGCTGATCCAAGTGACAGTCGAATGGAAAGTTCCTGGGGTGTGATGGTCAACTATTTATATGATCTAAATTCCATTGAACACAATCATGAGGCCTTCGCCAATCAAAAAACGGTCATCTGTTCAGAGTCTGTGCAACGGCTTGTGAAATAAAAACCTAAAAGGACATTACCCATGTATGAAACCAACCACCTAGCCCACCACTTAAGATCTGCATCGGTGGGTCGAGATGAAGCACCTTACGCAAAAATGCTTGATGGCAAAACCCTTTCCTATGGGGCCATGTTTAATGCTGCTGAAAAATATGCTTTGGCCCTGCAGGGGCTTGGTCTAAATCCGGGAGACTGTGTGGCTGCTCAAGTAGAGAAGTCCATTGAGTCGATACAGCTATACTTGGGAACGGTGTTAGCTGGAGGGATTTTTTTGCCTCTCAACACCGCTTATACGCCATCAGAACTTGAATATTTCCTAACTGATGCTAAGCCACTAATATTTGTCTGTGATCCTAAAAAATCTGCTGTTTTAGAGGTTCTAGCTGAGCAAACGGGTGTTGGTAAAGTCTTTACCCTGTCAGCTGATGGCCTGGGGTCGTTGATTGATGCTCTGCCTATTCATACGCACAGTTTCAAAGAGGTGGCTCGCGGTAAGGGTGACCTTGCAGCATTCTTATATACGTCTGGCACTACTGGCCGTTCTAAGGGCGCAATGCTAACTCACGACAACCTCGTCTCTAACGCCC